>Ga0256914_1000348_pt1 | contig 45135 bp, 31 predicted proteins | sample HulkmetaG_FD_191571 | JGI IMG/M metagenome (GOLD analysis project Ga0256914, IMG submission 191571) | Hydrothermal chimney microbial communities from Main Endeavour vent field at the Juan de Fuca Ridge, Pacific Ocean - Hulk | ecosystem: Environmental > Aquatic > Marine > Hydrothermal vents ...
CATCCGCCGCCGTGACGGTGACCGTCACCACCTCTCCCGGAACCAGCGGCCCGAAGAAGATCACCCCGTCCTCATCGTCGGGTGTACCGTTCGCGTCATCTCCCTCGGCGTTGGCCGTAGGCTGACCGTTATTCTCCGCGTCCACCACCGCTCCCAGCGTCGGGTTGCCCACGCTCAGGATCACGTGCCGCGCCCCGTCACTCGCCAGGAGCGTCGGGTACGGACCGTCGGGCAGGTCGCCCAGGTCCATCGGCGTCGCCTCAAAGCGATAGTCCTCCACCTCGCCGTCCTGCGCCAACCCTCTCGGCGACAACCCCCTCTCGGTCCCAAACCGGAACCGGGCGTAGATGGTGTCGCTCAGCGGCACCATCGGCACCGTGAAGGTCACCTGCTGCGCCCCGGCAACCAGAGCCAAGTCCGTGGCAATCTGCTCACCCGCATCGGCAAAGTCCCCATCCCCGTTGAAATCCATCCACGCGTTCAACACCGGGTCGCTCACAACGTTCGTCGCCGTGATGGTCAACGTCGCCACTTCGCCCGGCAGCAACCGCGAATCCAGCCGCACGCCATCCTCATCGTCGGAGCCGTCCGTATCATCCCCGTCGGCGTTGGCCGAGGGCTGCCCGTCGGTCTCCGCATCCACCACCGCTCCCAGCGTCGGGTTGTTCACACTCAAGATGATGTGCCGCGCTCCGTCAACACCATGCGTCGTCGGGTACGGATCCTCCGGCAGGTCGCCGTAGTCCAACTCAACCACCCGCACCGCATAGTCCTCTACCTCGCCATCATCGGCCAACCCCGTCGGCGTCAGACCGCTCTGCGTGCTGAACCGGAACCGCGCGTAGGTCGTCACCCCCTGCGTCGCCGTCAACGGCACGTTCACCAACAGGTCCACGCTCCCACCCGCGGCAATGTTCACGTCCGCGGCAATCTGATCTACCGCACCCAACACTCCGTCGGCACCAAAGTCGATCCACGCGTTGAGCACACCGCCCGCCGCAGGCGACGCCGTCACCGTGACCGTCACCACCTCTCCGGGAACCAGCGGCCCGGAGAAACTCACCCCGTCCTCATCGTCGGGCGTGCCGTTGGTGTCATCCCCATCGGCGTTGGCCGAAGGCTGCCCGTCGGTCTCCGCGTCCACCGTCGCCCCCAACGTCGGGTTGTTCACACTCAAGATGATGTGCCGCGCTCCGTCGCTGGCGTACAGCGTCGGGTAGTCGGGCAGTCCGGGCAGGTCATCGGGCAGGTCGCCGTAATCCAACTCAACCACCCGCACCGCATAGTCCTCTACCTCGCCGTCCGTCGCCAACCCCGTCGGCGTCAGACCGCTCTGCGTGCTGAACCGGAACCGCGCGTAGGTCGTCACCCCCTGCGTCGCCGTCAACGGCACGTTCACCGGCAGGTCCACGCTCCCACCTGCGGAAATGTTCACGTCCGTGGCGATCTGATCCCCCGCACCCAACACTCCGTCGGCGCCAAAGTCGATCCACGCGTTGAGCACACCGCCCGCCGCAGGAGACGCCGTCACCGTGACCGTCACCACCTCTCCAGGAACCAGCGGCCCGGAGAAACTCACCCCGTCCTCATCGTCGGGCGTGCCGTTGGTGTCATCCCCATCGGCGTTGGCCGAGGGCTGACCGTCGGTCTCCGCGTCCACCGTCGCCCCCAACGTCGGGTTGTTCACACTCAAGATGATGTGCCGCGCTCCGTCGCTGGCGTACAGCGTCGGGTAGTCGGGCAGTCCGGGCAGGTCGTCGGGCAGGTCGCCGTAATCCAACTCAACCACCTGCACCGCATAGTCTTCTACTTCGCCGTCGCTCGCCTGGCCGACAGGTGTCAAGCCGCTATCGCTGCTGAAGCGGAAGCGGGCGTAGGTCGTCCCCTGCGCCGCCGTGTAGGGCACGGTAAAGGTGATCTGGACGCTGTCCCCGGCGACGATGGACAGGTCGGAGGCGATCTGCTCGCCCGCGTCGGTCAGGTCGCCGTCGGCGTTAAAGTCAATCCAGGCGTTCAACAGGCCGCCGGCGGACGGCGCGGCAGCAACCGTGATGGTCGCCATCTCGCCGGGGATCAGTTGTGAGTTGAAGGTCACGCCGTCCTCATCGTCGGAGCCGTCAAGGGTATCGTCCCCGTCGGCTGCGGCGTTCGGCTGACCGTCGGTTTCGGCGTCTACGATGATCCCCAGGGTGGGGTTGTTGGTGGACAGGATGATGTGCCGCGCGCCGTTGCTGGCCAACCGAGTCGGATAGGGACCGTCGGGCAGGTCGCCCAGGTCCATCGCATACAGACCGGCGTCCCAGGTCATGTCGCTCTCGCCGGAGACCAAGTTGATGTTGATGGTCCGGCCTGTGGTCGGATCGGCGTCGCTGTCCAGGGCATCGTCGCTGCCCGCATCCTGCTGGGTAAAGACCAGGTTGGGCGGCGGGGTAAAGACCACATAGTAGTCGTCGGGGACCAGGTCGGTGAAGCTATAGTAGCCGCTGGCGTTGGTCGTCGTGCTCCTCACCATAGCGCCGGTATCGGAGTAGTAGAGGGTCACGGTGACGCCGGGGATGCCCGGTTCGCCGAGATCTTGGATGCCGTCGGTATTGTCATCGTACCAAACATAGTCACCCAGTTCGGCGGGGATGTAGAGGCCCGCATCCCAGGTAGGATCGCGCTCGCCGGACTGGAGGTTGGTGACGATGGTCCGCCCCGTGAGCGGGTCGGCGTCGCTGTCCAGGGCATCGTCGCCACCTTGATCCTGGGGGCTGATGTCGTAATTGGGCGGCGGGACAAATTCAACAAAGTAGTCGCCGGGGATAAGGCGGGTGAAGGTGTAGTAACCGGGATTGCCAAAGGCATTGTTGGCCGTCGTCGTCGTGCTGATCAGATGCCCCAAGCCATCGTACAGGTTGACGGTCACGCCGTTGATGCCGGTGTTGCCGTCGTTCTGGACGCCGTCGGCGTCCATATCCTCCCAGACGTAATCGCCCAGGGCAGCATAGATGGGCGTCGTCACCTGCTCGGTGTTGGTCACGCCCTCGCTGCTGCTCACCCAGGCGGTGTTTTCGATGATGGTCCCGGCGGGCACGCTATCGGTGATGCGTACCACCATTGTCACTTCGCGCGCCTCGCCCACGTCCAGCGTGCCCAGGGTCCAGGTGATGATGCTGCCGGGGTTGTTGTTGGGCGTCGGCCCGGCGTGAGGCGTGGTGGCAGCAACAAAGGTGGTGTGGGCCGGGATGGAGTCGGTGATGAACACATTGGTTGCCGAAACGATGCCGCTGTTGGTCACGCGGATCGTGTAGGTCAGCAGCTCGGTGATGTCCACGATGGACGGCGCGGCGGTCTTGGTCAGATCCAGGACCGGGTACCCGGCGTGGACGTTGGTCGAATCCTCCACCGGGCCGTACTCCCGGTCGCCGGGCACATCCCCCGGCAGGGAGGAATAGGTCACCCGCGCCCGGTTGATCTGATCCTCACCGGCGGGCACATCGGCGTTCACCTGCCCCCGGTATTCCAGGATCAACTGGTCGCCGGGCTGGACGCCCAGGTCGTCGCGGAAATCCACCGTCAGGACGCCGCCGGCATAGGAAGCCGTATAATCGCCAGGCTGGCTCAAGGGCGCGCCGTTCAACGAGATTTGCAACGAGGCCAGGTCAAAGGTGACGTGGGCCGGGGCGGTATCGGTGAAGAAGAGGTCGTAAGCCGGGCTGGCGTTGGCGTTGGTCCAGTTGTCAATCTGGACGGTATAGGTCACAGGGTCGTTCGCGCCCACGGTGCTGCTGGTGGGCGGGTCGCTGGCCTTGGCCAGCGTCAACCGCGGCTCGCCGACGGTGATGCTCACCTCATTGCTGGTGGTGACGGGGGAGCCGCTGTAGACCATCCGGGCAACATCGGTGATCACGTCCCCGGCCACCGCGCCCAAGGGATCGCTGATGCGGGCGGTGATGGTGATGACGCCTTGATCGCCGTGGGGGATGCTGGCAAAGGTGGCGGTCACAACCTGCCCGGACCAGCCGGAAGCGGCCCCCGTACCGCCGGCGGCGGCCACGCTTTCGATGTAGAGGCGGGCGTCCAGGGTATCGGTGACGATCACGTTGTACAGGGTCGCCGTGATCGGTTCCGGCGGCACATGAAGGGTGTAGGTCAGCAGCGTTCCCAGTGTCGGTGTGAGCGCGGGGGTGAACCCCAGAGATTTATCAATACCGGCACTGACGGTCCGCACCGCCGTCGAGTGGGAGCCGCCGCTGGAGGTGCGTTCAATGTTGATGTTGTAGGGATTACCGAGGGGATCGCCGTCGTCCTCCCAGTTGTCGTAGATCAGGTTGGCCTGGTTGTCCAGGATGATGTTGGTCGTAATGTTATTGGCCACCTGAAGGATGACGGTCAAGGTCAGGGCGGTGTGGTTCAGCGGGTCGAAGGGGCTGCGAGAAGCCAGTTGGTCGATCTGCCACACCAGATCGCCGGTCGCGCCGGGAATGGGCGCGGGCTGGGCCGTTACGGTGGAGGCCGGATCGTCGCTGGTCATGGTGTAGCTGCGCAGGCTCGTGCCCGCCGGGATGGAATCGGTGATCACCAGGTCATAGCCGGTCCATTGGGCCTGGTTGGAGATGGTCAGGGTGTAGGTCACCAGGCTGCCCGCCCCGACCAAGCAAGGCGCAGTCGGCGAAGCAGCAGAAGGATTGTTCGGATCACCCAGACGGGTGATGAGGATATCGTCTATGTCAACATCACTGCTGTTGTTGGTACGGATCTGGGTAAAGCCGTGGGTATAGGTTCCGTCGGTCGCCGAGAGGATCAGATCGCCATCGGCGTAAACGCGGATGCGCGATCCTTCGGCGCGGATTTCGAAATGATGCCATGCACCCCGACCCGGCGCGCCGCTGGCCGTATCCAACACGGTATCGATACCGCCGACGTTACGCACCAGGCGGTAGTCGGTGTTACGCCATTCAAAGCGGTAACTGTTAACGTTCCAATCGTTGGCGGTGCGGAAGACAACCCACAAGTCCGCGTTATCGGCATTGTCTTCGTTCTTGCGGGCCATCAGGCTCAAGCTGAAATCGTACAGATCGGCGTTGTTTTGAACGTCACCGCTGTTGAACAGGTGCAACAAACCGTCCCGGATCTGAGCGTCGGCGTTGATCCGCGCCCAGTTCCCAAAGGGAGAAATGGCCGTATCGGCGACATTGAACGTATCCCGCAGGATTTGCGCCCGACAGGCGGCAGGAGTGACGTAGGTCTTGCCCAGGTGCAGGATCGGTTCGAGGATGTCTATCCGGGTTGTATCGGTAAAGTTGTAACGTTCACCGTCATCGGTGTAAGTCATGTAAGCGCGGTTGGTGTGGCTGGCTCCGTCATAGTTGTAGGCGTTATCCTGCACAACGGCGGTGATGACGGCGTTGACGGTAATGACACCCGGCAGGTCACCCAGCCGCCAGATGATGTCGCCGCTCTGCAACCAGCCGGGGGTGATGGTCGGCGTGCTGGAGATGAACCGATTCGGCCCGCCACTGCTGCCGTCACCGTCTGTGGTGTAGACCAGCGTGGCGGCCACGTAACCTAATCCATCGGGCAGGGTATCGGTAACGATCAGGCCGGCATAGGTAGCGTCGGGACCGTTGTGGTAGCTCTCGACCGTGAAGGTGAGGATGCTACCGATGGTCGCGGTCTGCACCTCCGGAGACTTGAAGAATTCACGCAGGAGAGTCACATGGGCGCGGTCGTCCACGGCAACGTAGCGGCAACCGGAAGCGCAGGTCCCGGTGGCCGTCACCACGTCAAAGTGCTCGCCGACCGAGTTTACCGTGGCCGTGACCTGGGCGGTCCACGTGCCGCCGTTGGCCGGGACGGGTGCGTTCAACTGCCAGACGATCTGATTGCCGCTCACGGTGGGCGTTTCGCCGCCGGAACCGTTCTGGCCGCCCCAACTGCTAAAGCCGCTGCCCACCGTATCGGTGACGACGACGCCTTGCGCCTCACCGGGGCCGGTGTTGCGCACGGTGATGGTCCAGGTCACCACATCGCCGATGTCGGCGACAAAGCGAGGAGGTGTCTTTTCCACCGAAAGGGTGGGGTATTCGTTGGCCAAAGGACCGCTGGCGTTGGTGGTGCTGCCGTTGCCACACGAATCCTCATAGTAGCCGTCTACGTTCTGGTTGCCGCTCCAGGCTGTACATGCGCCGCCGGTGGCGGTCCGCACCTGGAAGTTGATGGTGATGGAGTCGGTGACGACATCGAACACCCAGACCGCCGGGTTGTCCCCCGGGCTGGGATATGTCACCGCCCCGTGTGTGCCGGAAATGTTGACCGTACCGCTGTAATACAAACCGGTGGGCAAGGTGTCGGTCAAGCGCACGTTGTAGGCCGGAGGGCCTTCAAAGTCAAAGGTGAATTGCAGTTCACCGCCGCAATAGTTGATGCTCTGCACCGGCACGATGATAGAAACATCTTCAGGCTGGGTGCGCAACCCCGCCGGATCGTTGATCCATTCCTCGCGGCAGCCGTCGGAGCAGCCCCAGCGGACGTAGGCGACGTTGTCGTCCACCGGACCGCAAGCATCGGCGGCCACGGTAGAGGTGACGTAGAAGACCCAGGTCTCGGCGGGCGGGTCCAGGCTTTCGTTGGTGTCAATGATCCAGGGATCGGCAGACGTACCGCTGCCGCCGGTCACGGACGGTGTGCCCGCACCGGGGGTCAGCAGGTGGGGTGAACCGGTGGTCGCCGAAGGTTCATCATCGTACAGTTCAACAAAGTAGGCCGAAACGTAGGGATCGCCGGTGTTCTGGACGGTGATCTGCCAGGTGATCACGTCTCCGGCCCGAGCATCGGTCAGGTCGGAATAAGCCGAGCCGAGAGTCGCGTTGGCTCCCACTTTGTCAATGGTGATGGGCGGCAGTTCTTGGGTGACGACGTAGTAGCTGGGGTTGGGACGAATGATCTGACCGCACACACCCTTGAATTGGACATCAATGCGCAAGCGTTCGTTATTGAAATCACAGTTGGTCCGGACATCATAGCGGATCTCAATGGTCCAGCCGGGCTGAAGTTTGTGCAGGTATTGCCACAGGCCGGTCGTGCCCTGCGTGTAGCTCCAGATGAGCTGATTCCCCGATACCACCGGTTCGGCAGGGGTAGACCAAGGCACAACCACCGCGCCATTCTCATCCAGGATGCGATACTCGGACGAGTTGGCGACATACTGCATCCCGGTCGGCAGGGTTTGGGTCAGGATGGTGACATAATTCACCGTGCTGCCTGAATTCTTGGCCCGCAACGTGACGCTGACGGCCTCACACAAGGGAGCCGGGTCCATAATGTTGGTGGCCAGCATCTGCCCATCCACAATCTGGACGCTGGCCTCGTCGCTGATGGGACCGGCGCAGATATTGCCCAGGCAGCCTTGCGAGAGCGAGACCGAGTTGGTCAGCGGGGAGCAGGCGATCAGCTCGGCAACGACGGTGATCTCGCGGGTGGAGGAAGCCGGGTTGGTCGCGTCAAAGTGGGGCAAAAAGTCATAGGTGACGGTCGCCAAGTTGGAGGTGGTGACGACGCTGGACGCCTGGGGCGCGATGGCCTTGACCAGGCTCAGGCCGGAGGCCAGCTCATCAACGGCCACGGCGTTCACCGTGTCTCCAATGCCGGTGTTCTTGACCGTCACCGTCCAGGTGACATACTTGCTCTTGGCGAAAAAGTACTGAGGCTCTTTGAAGATAAAGAGATAGGGCGGATCGGTGATACCGCTATCGCTGCCGTCGGCGGAGCAGGAGCGGGGAGTTTGGTCATCGTTGCACAGGTCGTTGTAATCCAAATGGGCACCCAGGGTGTTCCCCGTACAACGTCCCTGGACCTGCAGCGTAATCGTCCCGGTCGTGGCCGAGGTAAAGCCATCGCCGTAATCCCATTGCAGGCCCCCGGCCACTACGGTGGGACCACCGACGGGGGTCACGCCGGCGTAGGAGATGGTGTTGGACAAGAGGGCAAAGTCGCTGTCCGAAAGGGTGAGCAAAACATCATAGACCCCAAAGGCCGAAGTGCGATTGAGGGTGATGGTCGGCGTGTAAATGTTACAGGCGATCAGAGAATCGGGCAGACCGGTCACCGAGACGGCGATATGGCCCCGTTCGGCCACGGTTTCGGTAAAGATGCGCCCGAACACCGAATTGTTCGCCGGGCACATGGTATTGCTGAAATCGTCAGTATTGGCGACACGAATGTTGATCTCGGACCAATCCTGCCAGCTCAGATCATCGCAACCGGGGGTGCTAACGGAGGCGGTGTAGGTGATGAGCAAGACGGTGTTGCGTACCGTGTCGGAAGGGGTACAACTGCTGAAATCGCCGGGGCCGAAATCCACCACCAGCGGCGGCCCGGCGGAGACGCTGACTCCGCTCCAGCAGGTATTGTCACCGTTGATGGCGATCTGCAACGAGCCGGGCACATACTCGCCCTGGGGGAGGGTATCGGTAAAGACAATATCGTTCCAATCCGAATCGTCCCACCCTGCCATGTCCGCAAATTCATAACGGTTGGTAAAGGTCAAAACATCGGCAGAGCAGATCTCAACAGGGGCGCTCACATTTTTCTCGGAGCGGAACGTTCCGGGCGAGTCCTCCCCGCAGATCACGATGGTCTCCGCCGACACCGACTGAGGCGCACCGGGGCTGCAACCGCAGCAGTCGGTCTCGTAAGAGGCTTCCAAGCGGTTTTCCAGTGTTTGACCGCACGAAGCACAGCCTCCGTCACTTATGTCCTTGATCTTGATGACGACATCCGTGGTAAACCCGCTTGTAACATCGGTGAGGGTTTTGACCCAGGTGATGATGCCGGTCGCGGCGTCATAAGTCCCACCACCGGTGTCGATCACATCCACGTCGGAGGGCAAGGTATCGGTGATATACACATCGCCCCCCTGGCCGCTGCCGCAGGAAATGGCCCCCACATAGTCAACCGAAATGTTATAGGTGATCACATCGCCCGGTTGGGCAACGGCCGTGGAAGCGGTCTTGTTGACGCTCAACGAAGGGGTATCGCCAGCCCATTGGTAACTGCTGGTGCGAATGGGAGGGAAGTATGGTTCGTTACATCCATCATAGTAGCGCGGCGTCCAGGTCAGGCTGCCGCTCCCGGCAGGGTTGGAACACCAATCGGGGATGGTGACGGTGAACGTTACCCACTGGGAACCACCCGGCGGAATGTCGGGCAGGAAGAAAGCCTGCTGGCCCAGATCGGTGCTAAAACCGGTTGTCACCGGCGCAGTGGCGGTAACGTTGAAATTGTTGAACAGCTCCTGGACGCCCAACTGCACGTTGTAGGCCGTGCCGTCCCCCAGGTTGCGGACCTCAAAAGAATAGGTATCGCCGCCGGAGCAGTAATCGTTGATGTTGATGTCCGGCGGGGTGTAATCCAGGGCCGGGAACTCGCGGATGAAATCAACGGTCGCATGGGTTTCCACCGCCTGGCAGGTCGCGCTCCCACAACCCCAGGAGGCTACGGCGTCGTTCCGCAGCTCGGAGCAGGCGACAACCCGCCCCACAACCTGGAAAGAGATCACATCCCCGGCATCCAGGTCCACCGGGCCGTAGCTGAGGGGGCCGGAGACGTGGGCGATCCCCGCGCCCAGGGTGTCGGTGACGCGCACGTTGTTGACGGCGCCAAAACCGGTGCTTTCCACCTGAACGGTCCAGGTGATCAGATCGCCCAGGCGGGCCGGGGTCAAGGTCTCGCCGTTCTGGTCTACTTTGGTGATCTGGATGGCGCCGGGGCGCACTTCGAACTCGGTGCGCTTGACGATGGGGGAATAGCCATCTTGGGTCAGGGTGACGACGTTCTGGCCCGAAACGGCGCTGCACCCGCCGGTGAAGACGGCGTCGCATGTTCTAACGGCATTAGGCGGCACCGAGCCAAAAGAGCACACCGTCTGGTGCTGGGGGGTGTATTCGGGCGGCATGGCACTTTCCACGACAACGTTGGTCGTGGTTGAGCTGTCGTTGGTGAAGCGGATGGTAAAGGTGATGGTGTCGCACTGGTTGACCGTGTCGGGGCCGGTGACGGTGACCTGATCGGGGTAGATGGTGTGGTGCTGCGGGGGTGGATCGGAAGCCGCATCGCCCGGCGGGGACGCCGAATCGGGGGCCTGGCTCACTGCGCAGAGCGGCCCTCGGAGCGGCACAAAATCCATTGCCGCCAAAAGTGGACCGCCGCCGGCGGTCACCTCGGCAGGTTTAGCCTGCGAGATCGCAGCCACCGCCGGGGACGCTTCTCCCTCAGCGGCAATGACTGCCGCCGAGGAGACGCCCAGCAAGGCGATCAGCAATGCAGCCATCATGATGATACTGACAAAGAGCAGTGCAATTGAAGAACGTTTCATACTTCTCCCCCCGAAATGCTTGGCATATCCCCGGTATTATACCTTAATTTGTTCCCTAGTTTGGTTTGAGTTTGGTTAGAATTTTTCAACTTTCTTGCTCTTCGTCCGGGAAATTGACGTTTGCCCCGATCTGGCGTATACTGGGAGGCGTTGACAACCAACTGAACACCGGTGTCAAAGGATTCTGCAATCATGGCCCAACGGATTCTAGTCGTAGACGATGACAAGGAGATCGTCCGCTTGCTACGGGCGTATTTGGAACAAAGCGGATTCCGGGTGCTCGTCGCCTACGACGGCGAGACGGCCCTGCACATCCTGCGCCGTGAGCGTCCCGACCTTGTGCTTTTGGACTTGATGCTCCCCGACCGCGACGGTTGGGACGTGACCCGCATTGTGCGCAGCGACGCCGCCTTGCGGGCCACGCCGATCATCATGCTCACCGCCCGCGTAGAGGATCAAGACAAGATCGTCGGCTTGGAGCTGGGCGCGGATGATTATGTCACCAAACCTTTCAACCCCCGCGAAGTGGTGGCCCGTGTGCGGGCCGTACTGCGCCGCACCCAGGGCGAACCGGCCCCGGCGCGGCGGATCCAGGTCGGCGAGTTGGTCATAGACCTGGACCGTCATTCGGTCCAGATCGGCGACCGGCCTCTCAAGCTCACCCCCACCGAGTTCAATCTGTTGCGGGCGTTGGCCGAACACCCCGGCCATGCCCTCACCCGCCTGGAGTTGATCGAGCTGGGCCTGGGCTATAGCTACGCGGGACTGGAACGGACCGTGGACAGCCACATCAAGAACCTGCGGCGCAAATTGGCAGAGGCAGGTGCCGAAGGGGAATTGATCGAGACGGTCTTTGGGGTCGGCTACCGTCTGGCGGCGGCCTAACGCCGGAGGCAAGACAAAATGAATCGCCTGTGGGTACAATTGACCCTGGCCTTTGCCCTGGTCATTTTGGTCACGGTAATCATCGTCGCCGTCCTGGCCGATCTGACCGCCGGGCGTGCCTTCCGCCAGTACTTGGCCTACACCGATGTTGCCCGTTTTGAGAACCTGCGGGAAGGATTGGTCCGATACTACCGCTTGCACGGCGGTTGGGAAGGCGTCGGCGACGTTTTGGAACAGGTGATGTCCAAACCCACCCCCCGGAAAGGAGGACGACCGGGCACGGTGCATTGGCCCGACGCTCGCCTGCGCATCATCGTCGCCGATGCCGAAAAGCGGGTGGTGTACGATTCGCAAGGCTGGCGAGACCGCAGGCTCACCCGTGACGAGCGGGCTGCCGCCCAGCCCCTTCAGGTCCAGGGCGAGACGGTGGGTTGGTTGGTGATCTCCCGCCCGGTTCAGGCTGCCATCTTGGGGCCGTTGGAGCAGATGTTCGTGCGGCGCGTGCGGGGGCTGCTGGTCGTCGGTGGCCTGCTGGCCGGGGCTTTGGGCCTGTTGCTGGGGCTGATCCTGAGCCGCAACCTGACGGCCCCCTTGCGGCGGCTGGCCGCTGCCGCCCGCGCCGTCGCCGATGGCGACCTCGGACAGCAGGTTCAGGTGGAAGGCAGTGCCGAGATCGCCGAGGTGGGCCAAGCGTTCAACGAGATGACCCGCGCCCTGGCCGCATCCGAGCAGCAGCGGCAAAACATGGTCGCCGACATCGCCCATGAACTGCGCAGCCCCCTGAGCGTCATCCAGGGAAACCTACAAGCCATCCTCGACGACGTATATCCCCTGGACAAGGCCGAAATTTCGCGCATTTATGACGAAACGCGGTTGCTGGGTCGCCTGGTGGACGACCTGCGAGAATTGGCCCTGGCCGACGCCGGACAGCTACGTCTGGACATCCGGCCCTTCGCCCTGGAAGAGGTGGTCTCTGCCACCGTAGGTAGCTTGAGCCTGGCCGCCGAGGCCCAACAGGTCCGCTTGACGGCGGAGCTGCCGAAAGACCTGCCCCCGGTTCGGGCCGACGCGGACCGGGTCGCCCAAGTGCTACGCAACCTGCTGCTCAACGCCCTACGCCACACTCCCCCCGGCGGCAAAGTGACGGTCGCAGCACAGACCCAGGACGACATGGTGGAGATTTCGGTTGCCGATACAGGGGAAGGGATCGCCGCCGAAGACCTGCCCCACGTTTTCGAACGGTTCTGGCGGGCCGACCGCGCCCGCAGCGGCGGCGGATCCGGACTGGGGCTTTCCGTTGCCCAAAGCCTGGTCGAAGCCCAGGGTGGACGCATTTGGGCGGAAAGCGTACAGGGAGTGGGCAGTGTCTTCCGATTCACCCTACCCCGCCTTTGACAAGCACCGACGACGTGCCGCAGAACCGATGCGCGGTTGACAAAGGAACCCTTCGGTGGTAAAATATTGACTGACCGGTCAATCAGTCAGCAAGAGGGGAAGGATCGTGGCCGACCGGACGAATAAGCGAGAACGGCAGCGAGAAGAACGCCGCCGACAGATTTTGGAAGCAGCTTTGACCGTTTTTACGCAAAAGGGGTTCAACGCCGCCAAAGTTTCCGATGTCGCCGCCCTGGCCGGAGTCAGCCAGGGGACGATCTACTGGTACTTTGACAGCAAGGATGACCTGCTGCAGGCGGCTCTCCTGTTCTTCTTTGAGGAGCTGAGTCAGGGGATTGCCCCCGCGCTGGAGCAGGCAACCACGAACCACGGGCGATTGCAGGTCCTAATCCGGAGCATGGCAACGATGGCCGAGGAAGCCAAAGGACTGTTCACCCTCTTTTTGGAGTTCTGGGCTTCCAGCGACAACCGGGAGAAGGCAAGCCGCTTGTGGACCGAGGTGCTCATCCGGTACAAGGATGTCATCGCGCAAATCGTTGAAAGAGGAACACAAGACGGCGAGTTCCGCCCCGTGGACGCCGAAGCGTTGGCCTGGTCGCTCATGGCAACCTATGACGGTCTGGCCGCTTACTTGATGCTGATGCCCGATTTGGACCTAGACCGCATCAGTCACGCCTTCGCCGAGACGGTAATGCATGGCCTGCAGGCATAGCCGGGTCGGCGCGGCAAGGGCAGCCCCGGTACACCGTGAGTACGTGAGGAAAACATGCGGATCCTGCTTGAGGAAGACCTTTGTACCGGCTGTGAACTGTGTGTGCGGGTTTGTCCCCAACGGGTGCTGACCATGGTCGGGGACAAAATGCAAGTTCTGGATGAATCCCGCTGCATGGGCTGTTTTGGCTGTGAGGATGTATGCCCCACCCATGCGGTGCGCCTGCTCCGCGCCCCCCAAGGCATCGCCGAGGTTCCCATTGAGCCGCCGGTGGGCGCGACCGCCTGCGACGTGGCCGTCGTCGGCGCGGGGCCGGCGGGGCTGGGCGCGGCCATCACCTGCGCCCGCGCAGGATTGGATGTGGTAGTGTTTGAGCGATTGCCCAACCGCACCCTCAGCCACCACCCCGACGGCGGTGTCCTTTACGCCCCACCCCGGTTGACCTCGCTCCGGGTCCGGGGGGAGCGGATCGCCTTCCCCGAGCTGGAGATTGAGATTGCGGTGGAAGGCGTCTCCCGCTGTGATGTGCTGAGCTTCCTGGGGCCGGACGGTCTGGCTACGGACGGCCACGTGCCGCCCGATGTCCCCGCCTGGATCGTGCCTAAAGATCGGTTTGTGCAAGCACTGGTGGAGGAAGCAGAACGGGCCGGGGCGCGGGTGTGGTACAACGCTCCCGTCCGCGACCTGCTCAAAGAGGAAGGGCGCATTGTCGGAGTGCGCCTGGGAAGTGGGGAAAAGGTCCGCGCCCGCGTCGTCGTCGCCGCCGATGGGGTGTGGGCCAAGATCGCGCGCAAGGCGGGCATTCCCATCAGCCGCAAGGACCGGTGGTACATTTCGCTGCTGACCGCCGAATATGACAACCGGACGGGGCTGCCCGCAGGCCAGTACTATCTGAACGGCGACCTGCCCTTCGACGGTGAACTGCCCGGCCCTATGGGCGGTCTCGGCACCGGCGAGAGCCTGCACCTGATGGTGGCCTACACCACCCGTCACATACCCTACCCCGCTCCCCGCCCCCTGGACGCCTACTTGCAGCAGCTGATTGAAAAAGATGAACGGCTGCGGGCCATCCTGGGCGATGCCTTGCAAGGGCAATCGCCCAGGATGCTGAGCGGTTGCCGGGCCGTGACGCGGGCGACGCCCAGTCCCGACGTGGTGGGCGAGGGGGTGATCGCCGTGGGCGATACCTGGGTGGACGACGGTGAGCTGGGCAACGTTCCCTCCCTGGCCAACGGCGTCCACGCCGGGCGGGTGATCGCGGCGGCGGCGCGACGCAACGATTTTTCCAAAGCGGCCCTGAACCCGGCCAATGAGTTCCGAACGCCACAGCTGCTCCGCCTTTTGGCCGAAAACAAAAAGATGAAACTTTTGCCTGCCCGGCTGGATGAAGAGGAGATGCGAAAGATGTTCCTGTTCATGCAGCACCTGAACTACCCGGTGCTGCTTTTCGGCACACCCCGCCAGCAAGGGGCCATGTTCGCCCGGTTCATGCTCAAGAACATGTTCAATTTCATCCGCTACCCCAAGATCGGGCGTCTGTTCTTTTGAGCGGATTTCGGATGGAGTCGGAACCTTCCGCAGGCCGGTAAAGCGGCCACCCCCATATCTGCGGTTGCCGTGCGCTCCCGCGAGACAAGCCCGCGGAGGGCAACCGCCGGGGTCCGTTCATTGCAAAGGAGAAGTCCAATGTCTCCGGCAACACAAGTGCAATTTCATCAAGTCACCAAGACCTACCAGATGGGTGAGGTCCAGGTCCACGCCCTGCGCGGCCTGGACCTGGAGGTGCAGGAAGGCGAATTCCTGGTCATCGTCGGCCCTTCCGGATCGGGCAAGACGACGACGCTGAACCTTCTCGGCGGGCTGGATTCGCCCAGCGGCGGCGCGATCATCGTCGCCGGAGAGGACATTGCCGCCTACGACGACAAAGCGTTGACCGCCTACCGCCGCGACAAGATCGGCTTTATCTTCCAGTTCTTCAACCTGTTGCCCACCCTGACCGCCCGCGAAAACGTTGAATTCGCCCTGGAATTGGTGGAGCGGAACGGCCATCGGGTCCGCCAAAAAGCGTTGGACCTGCTGGACAAGGTGGGGCTGGCCGCGCGGGCCGACCACTTTCCCAGCCAGCTTTCCGGCGGCGAGCAGCAGCGGGTGGCCATCGCCCGCGCATTGGCCAAGAACCCCCTCATCCTCCTGGCCGATGAGCCGACCGGTAACTTGGATTTCCGCATGGGCCAGAAGGTGCTGCGGGTGATGCAGGACCTCAACCGCCGGGAGGGGCGAACCGTGATCCTCGTCACCCACAACACCGCCATCGGCCGGATGGCCGACCGGGTAGTCCACCTGCGCGACGGCCAAATTGTCCACGTGGAAACCCACGAGCAACCCCTGGAAGCCGAAGAGATCGCGTGGTGATGCCATGAAAAAGATCCATCTCAAACTGTGGCGGGACATCCGCGCCCAAAAGTGGCAGTTTCTGGCCCTGGTGGTGATCATCCTCCTGGGGGTGACCACCTACAGCGGCATGGTGGGGGCCATTGACGACGTGATCGTCTCTCTGGAGCGCACCCTGGAGAAATTGGCCTTTCAGGATTTCGTCGTCACCTTTGCCGATAATGTGCCGCAAAGCGTCGTGGCGGAGGTGGCCGCCCTGGACAACGTCCGGGCGGCGACGGGCCGCTCGGTGGTGGACGTGGGACTTTATATCAGCGACGACAACCAGATTCACGCCCGCCTGATCGGGATGCCGCCGGAGGCCCAGCCGCCGGTGAATCGGCTCTACATCCAGGAGGGCCGCTACCTGCAAAGGGGCGACGACCTGGTCGCCGTGCTGGACCATCACCTGGCCGAGTATTACGGCTTCGGGCCGGGCACGGTGCTGCACCCCATCGTCAACGGCCGGAAGCTGGACGTGGAGGTGGTGGGCGTGGCCGTCAGCCCCGAATACCTGATGGCCGTCGCCTCGGCGGAGAACATTTTGCCCTCGCCCGGCGGCTTTGCCGTCCTGTTCATGCCCCAGGAGACGGTGCAACGCCTCATGGGGGCCGAAGGGACGGTCAATGAGCTGAACATCGGCCTGGTGGACAATGCGCCGGAGCAGGTGGAAGCGACCATCGCCCAGGTCAAAGCCGCCCTGGACGAGTACCCCCTCGGCACAATCGTCAGAAGGGCCGACAACCCCTCCTACAAACTGCTGCTCATGGACCTGGAAGGGGGCCAGGAGATGATCGGCATGATCCCCACCATGTTCCTGATCATCGCCGCTATGTCCATCTATGTCTTTCTCAGCCGCATGGTCCAGGCCCAACGGCCCCAGATCGGCGTCCTCAAGGCTTTGGGCTACAGCCGCTGGGCGGTGATGCGCTATTACCTGCTCTTTGCCGGGGCGATGGCCCTCCTCGGCGCGGTGCTGGGCCTGGCGTTGAGCGTCCCCCTGGGGCGGGGCTTTGCCCAGGCGTATGCCGCCGAGTTCGGCCTGCCCTTTGTCGTCACCCACTTTCACCCCGACGCCGCCGTCCAGGCCATCGCCCTCAACCTTTTCATCTGCCTGCTGGCCGCCTTTTTCCCCGCCCGGACCTCGGCGCAGATGGCCCCCGCCCAGGCGATCCGTTTCGACCCTTCGCTGGCCCTGGTCAAGGGTTCCATCCCCTGGCCGGAACGGCTCCTGGGGCGGTTCCTTGCCCTGCGCACCGAGACCAAGATCGCCTTGCGCAATCTCGGCCGCAACCGCCGCCGCACCCTGACGACGGGTTTGGGTTTTGTATTCGCCATCGTCGTCCTGCTGGTCTGCTGGGCCATGTTCGACGGCATGGACCACATGCTGGACATCCAGTTCCGGGAAACCGACCGTTGGGACCTGCAAGTGCTGTTCAACCGGCCCCAGCCCCCGGCGGTGATGGAAGAGGTGCAGGGCTGGGATGGGGTGGCGGCGGTTGAGCCGATCCTGGTCATGCCGGTCACGATCCGGGCGGATGGGGGGAGCAAGGACACCTTTCTGGTCGCCCTGGACCCGGAAACGGAGCTGCACGGCTTTCAACTGCCCCGCGACAAGACGCCGGAGGATGCCCTCCGGCCCGGCCACCTGCTGATCGGCCCCCAGATCGGCGACGACCTGGGCGTGCAAAGCGGCGACACGGTGACGCTGGAAACGCCCCTGGGCGAGCGGGAAGCGGTGGTGGAGACCGACAACAAAGAAGTGATGAGCGCCGGAGCCTATGTCAGCCTGGATTGGGCACAGGAGCAGATCCCCGGCGGCCTGGAGCTACTCAACGGCCTGTGGCTGCGGGTGGACGAGGCCCACCGGGCCGAGGTGAAAAAGAAGCTCTACCACCTGCCGGGGGTGGCCAGCGTGGAGCGCAAGGAGGAGGTCGCCGCCGGTTGGCAGGCCCTCATGGGGCTGTACTATGTGATGATGGGCATGTTCCTGCTCTTTGCCCTGATCATGGCCGGGGCGGTCATCTTCAACACCATGACGGTCAACATCCTGGAACGCCAGCGCGAGATCGCCACCATGCGCGCCCTGGGCCAGCGCCGCAACCGCCTGCGGTGGATGATCACCCTGGAGAATCTGCTCATCGGTCTGGTGGCCCTGCTGCCGGGCCTGGTCCTGGGCAGCGCGGCGACCTATTACTTTTTCCGGGTCTTTACCGCTTCGGCGGACTTCTACCTGCCCTTCTACATCGCGCCGGGGAGTTATCTCATCGTCACCCTGCTCATCTTTGGCACGGCCCTTCTTTCCCAGCTCCCGGCCATGCGCCGCGTCAACCGCATGAACCTGGCCGAAGCGACCAAAGTGATGACGTAAGGGTTATCCGGCCTCCATTTCGGCGGCGAAACGCTCCAACTGGGCCAACTGAACGGGGGTAGGGCGGATAAAAGGCCGCTTCTCGCGGATGCGGGCCAGGGCCTCTTCCGCCGTCAGGCCGGTGGTGATCAAATAGGCGGCAGCCATTGTCGGCGCCCGCCCGATGCCCGATCCGCAATGGACGTACACCACGCCGCCCCCGGCGATTTCCTGGGCGATGAACTCGCTGCCGAGACGGAGCTGCTCCAGTGTCGGCGCGGTGTCATCCTCAACCGGCAGGTGAAGGTGACGGTCGGATGCGACCCCCGCCCGGACGTCATCGTACTCAATGCGCATGTTGACCACGGCGGTCACGCCCCACCGTTGCATCCGCCCCCAGCCACGCCGCCGATGCTGCCCGCCCACGTACAGCTGCGGGGTGATCCGGCTCACACGCCGGATGTTGGCCCCGGTGAGGATGCGCACCGCGTGATCCGCCGCCCACCAGGCCGTCACGCGGAAACCCTGCTCACGAAGACGGCTGCGGAGGAGGTTGACGGCTGCGGCAACATTCATTGCTCTCTCTCCAACGGCAGGGTAATGATAAAGGTTGCTCCCCGCCCCGGCTCACTTTCAACGGTGATGGTTCCGCCGTGGTCCTCCACCGCTTTCTTGGCAATGGCCAACCCCAACCCCGTACCGGTCGCCTTGCCGTAGGTGACGAACGGTTCAAAGAGGGTATCGCGGATCTCCGGCGGAATGCCCGGCCCTGTGTCGCTCAGGCGGAATTCAACGGAACCGTTGACTTGGCGGGTGGCAATGGTCAGCGTGCCGCCCGGCTCCATGGCGTCGCGGGCGTTGCTGGCAATGTTGTAAAGGGCACGACGCATTTTGGTTTCGTCCATCATCACCAAGCCGGTATAACCCAGCTCTTGACGCAGGTGCAGCCCCTTGCTCTCAAAATCGCTCTCAATGAACACACAGAGATCGTGGAGGAACCCCTGCACGGAAACGGGGGCCAACTGCAACGCTCCGCCCCCCCGCGTGTAATCCAGCAGCTCCTGAGTCATCTCCACGAAGGTATCCACCGAGCGGGTGATGATCTCGGAGAATTTTTTGCGGGTGGCAGGAGGAACATCCTCTCTACCCAACAAGGAAGCGTAACCTTTGATGGTTGTCATCGGGTTTTTGAGATCGTGGATGATGCCCGAAGCCATCTTGCCGACGGTGGAGAGCCTTTCGGCACGGATCAGTTCGTCCTGGGTCTCTTGCAATTCGCGCAGGGCCTCCTGCAGTTCGCGGTTGCGGGCCTGCAGATCTTCGTAGAGGCGGGCCAGCTGGATGGCAATGGCCGCCTGATTGGCCATCGCAGAAAGCAAGGCCAAGTCGCCCTCATCAAAGAGACGGGCACTGAGGCGGGTATCCACATAGATCGCACCGATCAATTCCTCTTTGGCGATCAGGGGAGCGGCCATTACCGACCGGATCTGATAGGCAATGATGCTATGACTGGTTTGAAAACGGGGGTCCTCTTGGGCATTGGTCGTCGCCACCGGTTCGCGGTTGGCCAGGACACGGCGGATCACACCGTGGCTGATCTCTATCTGAGCATCATCCACTTCGCCCCGCGCAAATTGGCGGGCAACGGCTACGTCAAAGTCATCACGCTCCGCATCCCAAAGGACCAAAAACCCTCGCTCCGCACCGACGAGGACGATGGCCCGATCCAGGATCGACTCCAACAGTTGATCCAGGTTGAGGATGGAGACGATCTCCTGACCGACTTCGTAAAGGGAGGTCAATTCCTGTTGACGTCGCTCCAAGGCGGCTGCGCTCTTGCGCAGCTCGTCGATCATGAAGGGCAGCTTGGTAAAGATCTGGAAGTTGCCGTTACGCAGCTGCTGCAAGGCAGCCTCCAACTCGTCAATTTGGGCGTACAACGTCGTCATGATTCACCCTCCGAGCATGGACAGGCGGTTGCGCCCCATTATACCACATACCACGGCCAGGATGAAGTGCAAACAACCATTGCGCGGGAGGCAATGCATTTACAACTACGCACCGCAAGTTTGCCGAGAAGCGGCCAGCACAGTAAGGCCGGGATCGGGAACGACAGATGCATTTTCCCCGACACGACAAGCCCCGGAAAGGAAAAGAGCAAAAAAGGCGGGAACTCTTCCCGCCTCTTTCACATCCCCAACAGGCTCAAGAAGCCGGAGCATAACCGAGGGCATCCTGCATTTCCGCTTCGCTGAGCACCTGCTTCCCCGCCAGCAAATAGACTTCACATTCAAAACAACGCCGGGTCTCATCCCCCGCTCTGCGGGCAAGGTCCCAGCAGGGCGAGCAGCGATCCCGGCGGGCGGCACAATCTTGTTGTGCCGCCTCCGAGCACCCTCTGATCTCCCAGCAAGGAATGAGGGCCAACAAGCGACGTAACCCTTCTTGGTTCAGCCCCCTTTCGTGGAGCAAGTAGCGCACACAGTTGATCCACTCCAGATCGTGGGCAGAGTAGAATCGCCGTCGATTTTTGCGGGCCGGACGGAGCAGCCCGCCTTCTTCATACAGACGCAGGGTACGGGGATGCACCCCCAACAGCTCGGCAGCAGTACCAATGGTATAAACGGGACGGGTGTCATTGAGCATCATTCTCACCTATTCCAAGATTTGCCCTCCCAAGCAGGACCGGCAAAGACCGGCTCATTTGAAAGCGCGTATCATCACCTTTTCCACAGCAGATTTCACCCGATCCAACGCCTCCAGGCAGGGCAGTCGCCCACGAACGGAGATCTGGCGGGGGATCGCCTGCCAAACCGAAATGACATCCAAGCATCACACCCCCGAAAGCGCAACCCCAACGACCGGATCGGCCAACGCTCATCGGGGGACAACGCAGAACGAGCCCCCAAAGGAGACCTGTACTTGAGAAAGCTCAAGCAGGAAATTGGCCCTTGAACAACCGCCAGAAACCGTTGAGGGCCTCCGTCCCCCATACACTTCCAGGGCCAGGTGTTCCCCCGCCGCTCCCATGATGCCCACATAGCCGATCTCGCCCGTTTCCGGATTGCGAACAAAGATCTCGTCCTCCCGCATCCACTCCCAGGGAGCAGTCCCTTGAGCGCAATCGCCGCCTGATACAGACGACGGCATTCCCTCTTGCTCGGCGACGACAACCCGGGCCGTTTCACCCAATCCCCCGGTCTCCTCACTCGACTCCCGGTCGGCAAAGCATGGGGCAGTATACCACAGAGCAACAAAGATGCCAAGTTCCCAAGAACGGTTTTGGGAACTTGCGGATACGCAATCTGGCCCTGCTTGTGACCGGCCCGTATCCTGCCCGCAAAATGCATCTGTCGTTGATCGTGGAGAAGCGGCACTTGGCCGGGAAAACACCGAGTCCGGCCAACCGAATGCCGCTTCCTTTCCCCCTTTTGGCTCCCATCCCCCACGATGGTATAATGTTCCGGACATGAACGAAGGAGGGGATATGATGCAGCGCAAACCGCTCAATCCGCGCACGCTGGCCGTGACCGCCATCATGGCCGCCATCGTTTTCGCTACAACCATGATCCAACTTACCATCACACCCGATGGAGGGTACATCCATCTGGGCGAGGCGGCCATCTTGTTCAGCGCGTTCGCCTTTGGGCCGGGGGTGGGAGCCGTGGTCGGCGGACTGGGAACCGCCCTGGCCGACCTCACCCTGGGGTTCCCCATGTGGGCGCCCGCCTCCCTGCTCATCCACGGCGTGCAGGGCTTGGTCGCCGGTTGGATCGCCCGCCGCATATCCGGATCACCCGGTCTGGTCTTGGCCTCTGTGGCGGGTGGGGTCGTGGTCGTGCTCGGCTACTTGCCCGTCGGAATATACTTGGAAGGGCAAGCCGTCGCCTTCGCCTCTGTGCCTTTCAACATCCTCCAGGTATTCATCGGCGGCGTGATTGCCGTTCCCCTCTTTACCTTTGTGCGCCGGGCGTATCCGCCCATCGCGCGGTTCGGCCCCTGAGAAGGGAAGGGAACGGTGAGGATCCTGAGCCTGATTCGCAGCCACTTGGGCTGGAAACTCTTTCTTTCCTACCTGGTCGTCATCCTGGTCGGCCTCCTGATCCTGGTCACGGCTACCGAGTTCACCGCGCCGACCGCCTTTGAGCGGCACATGGCCGCCATGGCCGCGGTGATGGGAAAGCGATCCGGCGAGCTGGAGCAAGACCTCTTTGTCAACTTTCGGCGCGCCGTAACCGAGGCGGTCGTCGTCGCCGGCGTTGCGGCCTTTGTGATGGCGGTGCTGGTCAGTTGGTTCGTCAGCCGTCGGGTGGTGCGCCCTGTGCAAGAGATGATGGTCGCCAGTCAACGCATTGCCGAAGGGCACTATGACGAGCGGGTAGGCGTGCCGGGCGACGCCCGACGCGACGAATTGGACGAATTGGCCCAATTGGGCATTGCCTTCAACCAGATGACCGCCCGTTTGGAGCAGACAGAAGCCCGTCGCTTGGAGCTGATCGGCAACGTAGCCCATGAGTTACGCACTCCTCTGTCCACCATCAAGGGCTACATGGAGGGGTTGATCGACGGCGTGTTGCCCGCCGACATTTCCACCTTTCAACTCATCTACCGCGAAACCGACCGTCTGCAACGATTGGTTCGTGACCTGCAGGAGCTGAGCAGGGTGGAGGCCGGGGCCTATGCTCTGCACTTGCATCCTGTTCCGCCCGCCCGGTTGATCGAAGGGGTGGTGGCCCGCCTGGGCCGCCAGTTCGCGGAAAAGGGAGTCGCGTTGGAAACCCAAGTCCCGCCGGACCTGCCCCCGGCTTTGGCCGATGAGGACCGCATCGGCCAGGTGCTGCTCAACCTGGTGGGCAATGCCCTGCAGTACACGCCGTCGGGTGGGCAGGTGCAGCTTTCCGTCCGGCGGGAAGGCGCACGGCTGCGCTTTGAGGTACAGGATACCGGCATCGGCATTGCGGCGGAGCATCTGCCCCATGTGTTTGAGCGTTTTTATCGGGTGGACAAATCACGTTCGCGGGCCGGAGGGGGCAGCGGCATCGGCTTGACCGTGGCGCAGCACCTGGTAGAGGCCCACGGCGGGCAGATCGGAGCCGAAAGTGAGGGGGCGGGCCGGGGCAGCCTTTTCTACTTTACCCTGCCTTTGGCCTGATGCCCTGCATGGCGACTCAAGTCGCCCCTTGCGGGCCTGGGGGCCGGGCGTCCGCCTGCGCGGACGCTTCCGCCGGGCAGCGCAGCGCAGGCTGGAGCCTGTGCCGAGGCGGGCGCACTCGCGCATTCGCGCCCATTCGTGGACGGCCCACGATTCAAAATCAGACATTTCCCGGTTTCAGGATGACGTCCGAGGCCAACCGCCTTGGACGTTGTTCTTTACCGAACCTTTAAGTTCCCTTTACCCTTCCTTCAAAGGAGCATGGTATTCTCCTTACCGAGACTGAAAAAGGACGGCCTGGCCGTTCGGAAAGGGAGGGTACGATGATGATGGGTGGATTCGGAGGAATGGGCAGCTGGGGATTGTTTGGCGGATTGTTCGGCTGGGTTTTGACCGTAGGTTTGCTGGTCGGCTTGGTGTTCCTGGGGGCTTGGCTGTGGCGCAGGTTCGGCACCGCAGCGGAGGGGAACGGCCTTTGGGCGCACCCACCGGCAACCCGGCCCCCGTCGGCCCTTGACATCTTGCAGGCCCGCTACGCCCGTGGTGAGCTGACCCGCGAAGAGTTCCAGATGATGCTGCAAGACCTGGCATAAGGGACCGACCGGCCGGTTTGGCCTCCGGGGGCAAGGCCCCCGGAGGCCGCCAGCCGACCGAAGGAGGGAGATACCGTGAAAAGGCAAAATATGTGGATTGGAATCGGCATCGTGTTGGTGCTGCCGGCCCTGGTGGGTGGCGGCTGGTTCCTGGGCAGTCAATTGCTCTGGGAAGGGGGATGTCGGCAATCCGGCTGGGGCATGATGGGCGGCAACTACGGCTCCCTTTGGGGGATGCATACATGGAGTGGAGGATTTGCCATGTTTCTGTTTGGAGCGTTGATCATCGGCGGCGTCATCCTGTTGGTCGTGGCGTTGGCCCGTCAATCCGGGCCGCCCGCGGGAACCGAGCGGGAGGAATCGCCCCTGGAAGTGCTCAAATGGCGATACGCCGCCGGTGAGATTGACCGTACCGAGTATGAAATGATGAAAGAAGTCCTTTCCGGCTAAGGGGGCAAGACGATGATGGGCTGGGGGATGGGCTTGGGCTTTCTGTTCATGCTCCTCTTTTGGGGGGCACTGATCGCCCTGGCCGTATGGTTGGTGCGCGTGCTGTTCCCCGTAGCCGAGCGGCTCCCGCCGCCGACGGACCGAGGGTTGGATGCACGCGAAATCCTGGACAGGCGGTTCGCCCGTGGCGAAATCGACCGCGAAGAATATGACCTAATGCGCAAGACGATCTTTGGGGATTGACGGTCCCCGTCATGGACGGGATACGGCAACGCCCGCCGGTAGCATCACGCTGTCGGCGGGCGTTCTTCATCTACCGGCGGCAATTCGGCCAAGTAGTTGAGCCAGAGCCGGGGGCGGCCTGCGCTGTCGGCAGAGATCCATTGCTCCAGAACGCGGAATCCGGCGCGGACCAGGAGCGTCTCTGCCTGGGCGGGTTGGTAATAGGTGAAGAGGAGACGGGGTGCGTCCTCTCCCCCCACCACCTCTTCACCCTCTCCTTTTTTGAGGGAAAGATACAGCACCCCGCCGGGCAACAGACAACGGGCGATCCCGGCCAGCGTGGCGGGCATGTCGGAGCGGGGCAGGTGCAGCAACGAGGCGGAGGCCCATACCCCGTCAAAGCAAGCAGCGGCCAGGGGCAAGCGGCGCATGTCGGCCCGGAGGAGGAGCGCGGCAGGCGTCCGCTGCCGTGCCTGGGCCAACATCCCGGACGAAAGGTCCAAACCGACGACATGGCATCCCAATTTTTGCAAAAAGTCCAGGTTGTGGCCCGGACCACATCCCAAGTCCAACACCCGACGCCGACCGCCCAGGTGGTAGGAGAACGCGTTTAGAGCCTGCTCCAAGCGCATGTTCCCCCAGCGGGTGGCATACTCGGCAGCGAGACGGTCATAGGCTGCAGCCGTTTCTTCTCGGAACGCGTGAAATCGCAGATCACCCACAAATTCGGTGCGGTTTACCCCCTTGTCCATGCATCCGCGCCCCTTCCCAGACGGCCGGTGCCATCCTTCCATCCTGCTCGCGCAGAAAGCCCAAGAGTTCCAACTTGGCCATCACTCCGGTCGGCCCCAGCCTCCGCCGCCGGGGGTGCGCAGGCTGAGGAGATCCCCTGCCTGCACCTGAAGCGCAACTTGCCCCGGCAGCTCCCGTTCTTCGCCCCGGCGGATGAGGAGGTTGCACCCTGGGCGGCCCGGTTCGCCCCCGCGCAAGCCATAGGGCGCGCTGCGACGCCGCTCGGAAAGAACGGTCACGGTAGCCGGACAGAGGAACTCAATCTCGCGGATCAAACCGTCGCCGCCGCGATACCGCCCGGCTCCACCCGACCCCCGGCGCAGGGCGTAGCGCCGCACGCGGATCGGATAGGCGTATTCCAGGGCCTCTACCGGCGTGTTCAGGGTGTTGGTCATGTGGGTATGCACCCCCGAAAGGCCGTCGCCTTCCGGCCCGGCTCCGGCCCCGCCGCCTATCGTTTCATAGTAGGCAAAGGGCCGGTTCCGCTCCGGGTCCCAGCCGCCCACCGCCACATTGTTCATCGTCCCCTGGCTGGCCGCCGGGATGCGGTCGGGGAGGGCCTGGGCCAGCGCGCCCAGCACCACGTCCACCACCCGCTGGGAAGTCTCGACGTTGCCCCCGGCCACGGCATGGGGTGGTTCGGCGTCCAGCAGGCTGCCGCGGGGCACAATGACGCGCACCGGGGCAAAGGTTCCGCTGTTGACCGGCACATCACCGCCGACGACGCAGCGGACGGCATACCAGGTGGCCGATTCGGTGATGGCCCGCACGGCGTTCAGCGGCCCCGCCAGCGCGGGGTCGGAGCCGCCGAAATCCACGGTCATGGAATCGCCTGCCACCGACACCGCAACCCGGATGTGGGCAGGTTGGGCATCGGGCCTTTGCCCCCCGGTCGTTGTCCGGCGGTCGTTGTCCAACCGATCGTGGAAGGTGTAGAGACCGTCGGGGATGCGGGCGATGGCGGCGCGGGTCAGGCGTTCGGCGTAGGCCAACAGGCCACGGGCGTAGCGCAAGGTCTCGTTCAGGCCATAGCGGGCCACGATCTCGCCCAGGCGCATCTCGCCGACGCGGTGGGCGGCCATCTGGGCTGCCAGGTCGCCGCGCCGCTCGGCGGGGGTGCGCACATTGCGCAGGATGATGTCCAGCACCGCCCGGTTGGTCTGCCCGGCGACGGCCAACTTGACCGGGGGAATGATCAGCCCTTCCTGATAGATCTCGTCGGCGAGGGACATGGAGCCGGGGGCCATGCCGCCCACGTCGGCGTGGTGGGCGCGGCTGGCGACAAAAAAAGTGGGCCTTTCCCCTCCCCCCACAAAAACGGGCGAAACCATCGTAATATCGGGCAGGTGGGTTCCACCCAGGTACGGGTCGTTGAGCACCACCAGGTCGCCCGGCGACCAGGAATCAAAGGCATCCAGGGCAGCGCGGACCGATGCAGGCATGGCCCCCAGGTGGACGGGGATGTGGGCCGCCTGGGCGACCATGGCTCCATCGGCCAGGAAACAGGCGCAGGAATAATCACGCCGCTCCTTGATGTTGGGGCTGTAGGCGGTGCGGCCTAGAGTCACGCCCATCTCCTCGGCAACGGAGATGAACAGGTTTTTGAAGATCTCCAAAGTGATGGGGTCCATTTATCTGTGCTCTACCACCAAATTGCCTCGGCCATCTACCGTCGCCGCCCAGCCGGGCGGGATGACGGTGGTGGTGTCCAGCTGAAAGACAACCGCCGGGCCGACGACCACATTGCCCGCCCGCAGCCGCTCCCGTTCATAGAGGGCGGCGACAAGGGGGCGGACGGCAGCCGGTTGCCCTTCCTCGGCAAAGTAGACCGTTTTGTAGCCCACATGGGCCGCTTTGGGGTCCAGACCGCCCGGCGGTTCCTCGGTGAAGGTCGGTTTGGCCGTCCGGCCAATCGCCTTCAGGCGGATATTGACGATCTCAACAGGCTCCCCTACGTTGGCGTAGGAGAATCGCCGCCGGTGCTTTTCGTGGAAGCGGGCCACCGCCCAATCCACCGACCGGTCGGTCTCCCATTCTACGACCAGTTCAAAGGACTGGCCTACATAGCGCATGTCCAGGGCAGGGCGCAACGCGATCCCATCGGCGGCCAATCCCTCGGCGCGGAGGTCGGCGCGGGCGCGGTCGTAGAGGGGAGCAAAGAGATGCCGCAACCGCTCCGCCGTGGTTTCCCCGGCGGGGAGCATAACCGTTTGGGAATAGTCCTTGACCACGTCGGCCAGGATCATGCCCAGGGCGGAGAGGATTCCGGGGTGGGGCGGGACCAGGACGCGGGGGATGCGCAGGGCGGCGGCCAGTTCGCAGGCATGGAGCGGCCCTGCTCCGCCAAAGGCAACCAGGGTAAAACGGCGGGGGTCATAGCCCCGCTCGACCGAGATGGTGCGGATGGCCCGCTCCATGTTCGAATTGGCGACGCGGACGATGCCCCAGGCGGCGACCTCCGGCGTCAGGCCCAGGCGGCGGGCCAGATCGCGCATGTGAGCCTGGGTGCGTTCCAGGTGGAGGGGCATCCGCCCGCCGAGAAAGTGGTCGGCGTCCAGGCGGCCCAGGATCAGGTTGGCGTCGGTGACGGTGATGGCGCGGGCAGCCGGGCGGCCATAGCAGACCGGTCCGGGGTCGGAACCTGCGCTCTGGGGGCCGACGCGCAGCGCGCCGCCGGCGTCCAGGTGGGCCAGGGAGCCGCCTCCTGCGCCGACGGTGTGGATGTCTATGATGGGCAGGCGCAGGGGCAGCCCGGCGATGGTCCCCTCCGCCGTTTCCTGGATGTGGCCGGGGCAGAGGGCTACATCGGTGCTGGTCCCGCCCATGTCAAAGGTGATGACCTGCTCAAACCCGGCCTGTTGGGCCAGGGAAAAAGCCCCGACCACGCCCCCCGCCGGGCCGGAAAGGGCCGTCCGCGCCGCCAGGCGGCGGGCCGCCTCGGCAGAGATGCTGCCGCCGTTGGACTGCATGATGCGCAGACGGCGGCCTCCCAACCCGGCCTCCAGGTTGGTCAGGTAGCGGTCCATCAACGGAGCGACATAGGCGTTGATGACCGTCGTGGAGGTCCGTTCGTACTCGCGGTATTCGGGCAACACTTCGCAAGAGAGGGAGACCAGGGGGGCGTCCGCGCCGCCCAACGCTTTGATCCGCTCCCGAACCAGTTGCTCGTGGGCCGGATTGAGGAAGGAAAAGAGAAGGCAGACGGCCACCGATTCGGCACCGGCTTCCAGCACGCGGCGGACGACGGCATCGGCGGCGTCGGGTTGCAGGGGGAGGAGGACTGCACCGGTCCGATCCAACCGCTCCGGCAGCGCAAAGCGCAAGGCGGCAGGAACCAGGGGCGCGGGGCGGGTGGGGTGCAGGGCGTAAAGATGGGTGCGGGTCTGGCGACCGATCTCCAGCACGTCGCCAAAGCCCTGGGTGGTGATGAGGGCCGTGCGGGCGCCCCGCCGTTCCAGCAAGGCGTTGGTGGCGACGGTGGTCCCGTGGACTACCGTCGCCTTCTCCTCCACCCCCATCTCGGCGAGGCCCGCCAAGACGGCCTGGGATGGATCGCGGGCCGAGGTCAGCCGCTTGTGGACGCGCACCCGGCCCGCCTTGTCCAGCAGACAAAAGTCGGTGAACGTGCCGCCGACATCAATCCCCAGGATCATCATAGCCGAGGGGCTGCCGGCAGCGTCTGGCCCGTCATGCGGCGGTAGGCCAGGGTCCAGGTAGCCGAGACAAAGGTTTCGATGACGGCCCCCAGGAGGGCAAAGACGATGACGGCCAGGATTCCGCCGCAGAAGGTCGGTACGAACAGCCAGGCGTTCGGCTCGGTCCGGGGCACGAGGGCGATCACGGGGGCGATGAGGACACCGACAACGGCCCCGACGATCAAGGCCAAAACGAAGCCGACGACGATAAAGATGAGCCAGAAGACAACGGTCGGCCCCAGGTTTTCCCTGAGCACCTGCCAGCCCCGCTTGAAAGCGTCAATCCAGCCCAAGCCCTCCAGCACGGCGGCCCGCTCGGCATAGACGCGGATCTGGCCGACGACGGCGCCCAAAAAGATCATGCCGCAGCAAAGGGGGAAGAAGCAGCAGAAGGTGGAACCGATGGCGCTAAAAAGGGCCGTGGGATCGCCGGTTTGCAGGGCCAGGCCAATGCCGCTCGTCCAGGTGAGGGCGATATAGATGGCAGCGGCCAATCCCAGGAGGAGGAAGGGGATGGCCGAAAGAAAGCCGATGCCGAACAAGGTCCAGAAACGGCTGACCCCCACACTCCACGCCTGCCCAAAGGTGGTCGTCCCCTCATCTTCAACCTGCTGCACCCCGGCGATGAGACCGCCGCGGGCGATGATCGAGACAACCCAGATGATGAGGCCGATGATCATGCCCAGGCAGGCGAGGGCTGCCAACCCGGCCCAAACCTCCGAGGGGATCTGAAAACCGGGGAGCTGGCCGCCTATTTGCCCCCCGCCCCATTCGCCGCTCCACTCGCCGCCGGATGTGGAGATGTTGATCTCCATCCGGCCTCCACCGCCTCGGCCCAGGGCGGCCAAAAAGCCCAAGAGCCAGAGGATCTTCCATCGCCAGGTGATCTCCCAGGCGCGGCTCAGAACGTTTCCGTAATCCATTTTCGCCTCCTTTCCAAAAATGTTTTTCTGCCGCTTGCCTTTCCCTTCCGCCTGTGGTAAGATAATCGTCAGCAGAGAGGAGGTGTGCGCCATGCCCAAAATCGCAGAAGCTCCGGCCACTTACCCGGCCGATGAATCGTGGCCATCCGAATCGCTCCTGACGGGCCGTTTTGACCTGCCGCCCGAATACGCCTGGTTCAATGAATTGGACGCCCAAGCACGGCAGGATTTTTTCGCCGGTCTGCTCAAGGTGCTGGTCCGCCCGCAACTCGCTCTGCCCGATGGCCGCCGCCGCAGCCGTCAGGAAGCGCTGGATGAATACCTGCGCGGTTGGCGGGCGACGATTGAAATCGAATCCAACCCTAACCTCGTCACAGCCATCAAATCTGCAATGCATGGGCCGTTTTACGGCCCCTACGATTCGGTTGATAAAGCCTTTGCGGACATGATGCAAGATGAGTAAATTCCGCCCGCAATTCGCAAAAGGCTTTGCCAAAGATCTACGCCGGTACGCCGGACTGCGCCGCCAAATTCAGAACAAAGTCGAGCAGGTGTTGGACGATCCCTATAGATCCTCTGAATTGCTCACCATCGGGCGGTGGAGCGATCTCCGAGGCAAGCGCAGCGTCCGTATAACCAAGAAGTTTCGGCTCGTGTTCGCCGTCTGTGAAGAGTGTCTGAATCGTGGCTTCAAGGATCGTGGCTTCAACAACTGCGCCGGCTGCACCAAGACAGTGCCCGATGATATAGTTGTGTTTTTAAGCATCGGCCCGCGCGATACGGCTTATGGTCGTCTCTGATCTCGGTGTGGATCACAGCTGATGTCACTGCGCTGAATTGTGATCTACCCGCCCGACCGGAGACCGTAGCGACTATTCCCACTCTATCGTCGCCGGGGGCTTGCTGGAAATGTCATAGACCACACGGTTGACCCCCGCGACCTCGTTGACGATGCGGTTGCTCACCTTAGCCAGCAGATCATAGGGCAGACGCGCCCAGTCGGCGGTCATAAAGTCGTCGGTGGTGACGGCCCGCAGGGCGATGACGTGCGCATAGGTTCGTCCGTCGCCCATGACGCCCACGCTGCGCACCGGCAGCAGCACGGCGAAGGCTTGAGCCGTCCCTTCTCCCCCATGCTGGCGCAACAGCCCGGCGGCGGCCAGTTCCTCCAAAAAGATGGCATCGGCGGCGCGGAGGGTTTCCAGCCGCTCCCAGGTCACCTCCCCCAGGATGCGCACGGCCAGCCCCGGACCGGGGAAGGGCTGGCGGTGGATGATCGCATCGGGCAGGCCCAGTTCGCGCCCCACGGCCCGCACCTCGTCTTTGAACAGGAAGCGCAGCGGTTCGACCAGTTTCAGAGACAGGTCTTCCGGCAGGCCGCCGACGTTGTGGTGGGTCTTGATGCGGTGGGCACCCGGTCGTCCCGTCCCCGCGCTCTCAATGACATCGGGGTAGATGGTCCCCTGGGCCAAAAAGTCAAAGCGTCCCAGGCGACGTGCTTCCCGCTCAAAGATGCGCACGAATTTCTCGCCGATGATGCGCCGCTTCTCCTCCGGGTCGGTAACGCCGCGCAGGGCGTCCAGGTATTCCTCAACGGCGTTCACCGCCACCAAACGCATTCCCAGTTCTCGCTTGAAGGTGTGGACCACCTGCTCCGCCTCGCCCCGGCGCAGCAACCCGTGGTCCACAAAGACGCAGGTCAGTTGATCGCCCACGGCGCGGTGGACCAGGGTCGCCACCACCGCCGAATCCACCCCGCCGGAGAGGGCGCAGAGCACCCGGCCTTCTCCCACGCGGCGACGGATGGCTGCCACCGCATCCTCCACAAAACGGGCCGGGGTCCAATTGCCCGTCAGACCGCAGACGCGGAACAGAAAGTTGCGGAGGATGGTTGCCCCTTGGGGGGTGTGCCGGACCTCCGGGTGGAATTGCAGGCCGTACAGGTTCCGCTCCGGATCGGCCATGGCGGCGATGGGGGCGTTGGCGGTGCGGGCGACGGTGTGGAAACCGGGCGGTAGAGACTCGATCCGGTCGCCGTGGCTCATCCAAACCGGCAAGGTTGCAGATTGCAGGCTGTAGAAGAGGGGGCAGGTGGGATCGGTGAGGGTCAGGTCGGCCGGGCCGTATTCGCGGCGTTGGGCCGAGGCGACGCGCCCGCCCAGGGCATGGGCCAGCAATTGCATTCCGTAGCAGATGCCCAGGACCGGCAAGCCGCTCTCCAGGACGTAGGGAGGCAGCCGGGGGGCATCCGGCTCGTAGACGCTGCGCGGCCCGCCGCTGAGGATAAAGCCACGGGGATGGCAGGCCAGCACCTCCTCGGCAGAGGCATCGTGGGGGAACAGTTCGCAATAGACGTGAGCCTCGCGCACACGCCGAGCGATGAGCTGGCTGTACTGGGAGCCAAAATCCAGAATGGCGATCGTTTCCGAGCCGGTACCAACCTTGTGTTCCGTCATGGAGAGATTCATTGCCTTTCAGCATCCGCTCCAAAAGTGGGCACGCGAGCATATGGCAGCCCCCATGCCCGGCGGGCACTCCAGGCCCAGGGTATAATCATCGGCAAGAACCGGGTAGCACGACCGATGCACTTGCGGAACCTGCGGCCCGGCAGGTCCGACGGTTCAAGGTCACTACCCGGCCGCAACACCAAACGCCGGGGATTCCCAACAAGCCAAAGCAAAACTTGGGTGTATGCCAGACGCACAACGAGACCCAGGCGGATGTGTTCTACTACGTTGCCGGTTTTTACAATCATCGTCGGTTGCACTCGGCACCGGGCCATCTCGGCCCGGAGGCCTATGGGCAACTCTACTATCACCGCATCAGCTTGATTCCCTGCCCACAAAATCGGGGGGATCGTCTTGCACCGGACGGGCTTCTATGGTACACTATCGCTGCCTTGACGCCCGCCATGCGCCGGGGATATACTTTGGGCTTCCGACAGCCGCGAGGCCTTTTTGTGCTGCCAAATTATAGCACATCTCGGCCCAGACGCCAACTTTGCATTTTGTCAGCAGAGGGAGGTGGATGAAACCGACTTCCGGCCTCTTGCCGTCGGACGCTTGACCGGTCGTGCAGCGTAGGCTATAATGGAACGGCCAAACCGGCCCGTGCCGGGGGCGGTGGCGACTCAAGTCGCCCCTTTCGGGCCTGCGGCCGGGCGTATTCGCGTTCGCTTCGTGGACGGCCCGTATTATTTTCGAGGAAGCGGACCGATCCGCGGCTCACCATCAAGGATGAAAATCCCCGGCGGCCGCCGGGGACGGTGGCGACTCAAGTCGCTCCTTTTGGGCCTGCGGCCGGGCGTCCGCCTACGCGGACGCTCCCGCTTCCTTCCGCCCGCGCAGGCGGGCGGTCGGCCAACGGCCTGCCAGGAGCGGTTTCAACCGCTATTTTCGAGGAAGCGGACCGATCCCCCGGCTCACCGCCGAGGATGAAAATCCCCGGCAACTCGCGCCGGGGGCGGTGGCGACTCAAGTCGCTCCTTTCGGGCCTGCGGCCGGGCGTCCGCCTACGCGGACGCTCCCGCTTCCGCCCGCGCAGGCGGGCGGTCGGCCAACGGCCCGCCAGGGGCGGTTTCAACCGCTATTTTCGAGGAAGTGGTGAATGCGATGGATTTGCTGACCGGGGCCTTGCTCCTGGTCAACCAGGTGCTTTCGGCGACGGTCGTTCTGACCTCTTTTTCTCTGCTGATCTACCTCCTGACCCACAACTTTCGTAGCCAGGTGGCCCGTGCCTTTTGCGCGCTGCTGGCCTTTGTCCTCATCGTCTACGCCGGGGACGTAGTCCTCTACAATGTGCAGAGCGAGGAAGCGGCCATCCGCTGGCTCAAATTCCAATGGATCGGCATCGCCTTTGTGCCCGCCGCCTATCTCCACTTTTCCGACGCCTTGCTCCGTTCGACCCATGTGCGCGCCCGTCGGCGGTGGGTGGCCGTGTGGCTCAGCTACGCGGCCAGCGCCCTTTTTCTGGGGCTGGTGCTGGGCAGCGAACTGCTGGTCCACGACGGCGTGTATGAACCCCCGGTCGCCCATCTGGCCGCCGGGCCGCTCTTTTGGATCTTTGCCCTCTATTTCGTCGTCACCGTCCTGTGGGGTGCGCTCAACATCCGCCGCGCCCGGCAACGCTGCCTGACGCGGGCCTCCCGGCGGCGGATGACCTACCTGGGCCTGGCCTTTGTCGCTCCGGCATTGGGCGTCTTTCCCTACCTGATTTTGGCCGGGGCCAGCTCGCTCCCCGTTTCCTACGGCTTGCAGCCGCTGGTCCTGATCGGCAACGTGGCCGTGCTGTTGATGCTGGTGCTCATGGCCTACAGCGTTGCCTACTTTGGCGCACTGACGCCCGACCGGGTGATCAAACACAACCTGATCCACTACTTGCTGCGCGGCCCCTTGGTCGGTGCGGTGGTCATCTTTACCATGCTGGCCGTGCCCAAAGTCCAGCCGATCCTGGGCCTGCCCCGCGATACGGTGCTCATCTTTGCCGTTGTGGGCGTTATCGTCTTTTTGCAACTGGTCATCAACCGAGCCAAACCGTTCATTGACCGGGCCATCTACCGTCAGGACCGGGAAGAGATCGCCTGGATTCAGACCCTGGACCGCCGCTTGCTGACCACCGCCGACCTGCAGGCCTTTTTGGAAAACACCCTGGCCGCCCTGTGCGACCTTTCACGGGTGCAGACCGGGTTTGTGGCCGTCCTGGCCGGGGGACGCTATCGCCTGGAATCCCACTGCGGCGACCGGGAGCGGGTGCTGGCCTTCTTGGAAAGCCACGATCTGACCACATTGGCCCTTTCCCTTTCGGAGCGCACGGGGGAAAACTGCTTTGCGGCGGGGGATGGCTTTTGGCTGGCCCCTCTGCGGGGCGAAGCCGATGATGTCCGGCTGGGCGTTTTGGGCATCGAGGCCCGGAACCCCGTCCCCGACCTGGAACCCGATGAACAAAAGATCGCCCGGCTGCTCATCGCCCGCGCCCAGGAAGCGGTCAAGGACCGCTATCTCCAGCAGAGCGTGTTTGATACGCTGCGCCGCATCCTGCCCAACATTGAGCGGCTGCACCGCTGGCAGGATGCCACCCGCTACGCCGGATCGCCGCCTATGGAGATCATTGAAGACAGCCCCATCTATGCGCCCGAATTCCAGCAGTGGGTCAAGGACGCCTTGAGCCACTATTGGGGCGGCCCCAAGCTGACCGAAAGCCCGCTGCTGGAGCTGCGCGTCGTCCGCGACCAGGTGCGGGAGCGGGGCAGTAGCCCGCCCCACGCCCTCCGCGCCGTGCTGCACCAGGCCATTGAGCGGCTGCGGCCCGACGGCGAACGGCAAATGACCACTTCCGAGTGGATCCTTTACAACATCCTGGAGATGAAGTTCATCCGGGGCCTCAAGGTACGCGACATCGCCGGGCGGCTGGCCATGAGCGAATCGGACCTTTATCGCAAGCAACGGATCGCCATCGCCGAGGTAGCCCGCGCCCTGACCGAGTTGGAGATGAAGGGTAACAACCTGCCCCCGGCGGCTGAAAGAAAACGTCTTGACAATCAACGATAACTCCCTTATAATCGCATGTGTCCCGGCAAGGCGGGTAACGCAGGAGCGCAGGGACCGCCGGCAGATGCGCCGCGAGTCCGCAAAGGCACGAGAGGAATACGTGTGGTGCAGGCCTTCGGCTTGCGATCTCGCGCAAGTTGGAAACCTGCCACGTCGTCCGGCGCAGAAAGCGCAGGCCGTGGCTATATGAGCGATTAAAGTTGCCCCTTTGGGGCCTGGAGCCGGGCGTTCGCCTATGCGGATGCCCCCGCTTCCGTCCGCGCAGGCGGGCGGTCGGCCAACGGCCCGCCAGGGGCGGTTTCAACCGCTATTTTCGGGGAAATAAAAAAGGCAAAGGCATGGAAGGCAAGAGATCACAGGAGATTGTGCTGGACGATGCCGCGTGGTGGGCCACCCACGGCGAGAGCTACTGGCAGGCTTTGTTGGAACAAGGAGAGGTCGCGTGGCAGGCTTCCCCACCCCCGCCTTCCCCCGATCCTCTCCCCCTTGATGAACCCCAACCGGACTCGGCAGCCGATGACGGCGCACCCCCGGAGGATGATTGGCAGATCGCCCAACGCGCCCTGGAGGAAGGACGCATCTTTCACCTCCAGGTAGCAGGGGCCAATCGGGGTGGGCTGTTGGTCAATTGGAACGGATTGCAGGGGTTTGTCCCGGCTTCCCATTTGGTGGAGGCCCCCCGCGCCCTGGACCGCAGCAGCCGGATCGCCGAGCTATCGGACCGCATCGGCGACACGATGCAGCTGCGTCTGATAGAGGTGGACGCCGAAAGAAACCGCCTTGTGTTTTCCGAGCGGGCGGCGGCGGCGACCTGGCAACCCTCCGTCAACCGCCTGGATACGCTCCGGCCCGGCGATGTATGCACCGGCACCGTGACCAACCTGACGACCTTTGGCGCGTTCGTGGACCTGGGCGGCGTCGAGGGGTTGATCCACGTCTCCGAGATGTCATGGGACCGGGTACGACATCCCGGCGACGTGGTCCGGCCCGGCCAGGAGGTGCAGGTCTACGTCCTGGGCGTCAACCGGGAGCAGGGCCGTATCGCCCTGAGCCTGCGGCGGTTGCGCCCCGACCCCTGGGCGACCATTACCGACCGCTACCGGGTGGGGGACATCGTCGAGGGAATGGTGACCAATGTGGTCAGCTTCGGCGCGTTCGTACGCGTGGAAGAGGGAGTAGAAGGGCTGATCCACAGCTCCGAACTGGCCGAAGGGAGCTTTTTCCATCCCCGCAGCGTGGTCCACGAGGGCGATTGGGTACGGGCACGTATCCTCAAAATCGACCCGGAGAATCACCGCCTGGCCCTGAGCTTGCGTCAGGCGTTTCGCGGGTAGGGACCGCATCGGCCCAAGATGGGGGAGAGCATGGGCAGTCAAAAGAGACACTACGGCGAATTGCGCTTGATTGCGGGCAACGCCAACCCTGCACTGGCGAAACGGATCGCCGCAGAACTGGGCAGGCCCCTGGAACCGGCCATCGTGGACCGCTTTGAAGACGGTGAAATCCGGGTAGATCTGGACTGTGTGGTACGCGGCACCGATGTATTCATCATCCAGCCCATCTGCCAGACTCACCGAAGCAGCCTGCAACGCCCTTGCCTGTCCGAGACAGGCGAACGGCGGAAAGGTCTCACCTGCACCTACCAATCCGTCAACGACAATTTAATGGAGCTGCTGGTGATGATTGACGCCGCCCGCCGGGCGTCCGCCGACCGGATCACCGCCGTTGTGCCCTACATGGCCTACGCCAAGCAGGAAAAGAAAAAGCGGGGGCACGAGCCGATCACGGCCAAACTGGTGGCCAACCTGATCACCGAAGCGGGCGCGGACCGCTTCCTGACCGTAGACCTGCACACCCCGGCCATTGAGGGCTTTTTTGACATCCCGGTAGACCATATGCGCATGTCCTTTTTGATGGGGACCTATTTCCGCCAAAAGCTGGACCGGGCCGATGTGGTGGTCGTCTCGCCCGATGCCGGGGGGGTGGCCCGTGCTACCGAATTCCGCGATCACTTGAAGAAGGGATTGGTGCATGTGCTCGCCCGCGACGAAATGGCCATTGCTTTCAAGCGGCGCACGCCAAAAGGGCAACCTGCCGTGATTGACATGGTCGGCGATGTGCAAGGACGCCCGGCCATCATCTACGATGACATGATCCAATCGGGGGGGACGCTGCTGCAGGTGGTAAACCGCCTCTTGGAACGGGGGGCGACGGAGGTTCATGCCGCCGCCATCCACGCCGATTTCACGCCGGGGGCGTTGGACCGGATCACCCGGTCGCCGTTGAAGAGCCTGGTCCTTTCCGATACGACGGCCACGGCCCTGGACGCCGTCGCGGCCGGCTACCCGGTCCAGATCGTCTCCTCCGCCCGCATCCTGGCCCAAGCCATCTGGCGCATTCACACCCAACAGAGCGTGGGCTGGATCTTTGAGACGCTGCGCCGGACCGGCGAGTTGCCGCCGGTGGAAACGTGAGCGGTTTTACCCGCCGGAAGGGCAGAGTATTCTGCCTTTTGTCGCATTGCGTACGAATGCGCGAATATGCCCGGCCCGGTGGCGCAAGTCTTCGGACTTGAAAATCGCCCCTGGGCGGGCCGTTGGCCGCCCTACTCACCGGGGACGGACCGCCAAAAGGCCAGAAGGACCCTTAAAATCAGGAACAGCGCGCCGACCAACAGGGCCGTCAGTCCTGCTGCCGCTGCCAGGCCCACCAGTTGAGCGTTCATCTGCCCCGGCCAGTCGGGGGCCAGGCCGGGTGCGGGCAGGAGGCCGGTCACGCCCTGCCCTGCGACGCCCAGGTACGCCTCCGCGCCGACGCCGTTCCAACCCTGCCCGGCCAACCCGTCGCCAAAGAGGCCCACGGCCAGGACGCCCAGAAGGCCGCCCACCAGCCCCACGGGGAGGGCAGCGGTGGGATCGTCCAGGCGCAGGATGTAGCGCATCAGGTAGGTGGCGAGGGGGACCAGCAGGCCCGCCGTCGCGCCCAGGGCCAGGGCCGCCCAGGGGGGGATGAAGGCCAACGCCGCGACCGCGCTCAACACCCCGGCGACGACGCCCCTGGCGGCCATCAGCGAGTCTGCCGCGCCGGTGGTGAACCAGGTGTAGAGAACGGGCAGCATGGCGCCCCCGGCGGCGGCCAGGACCAGGTTGACGCCCAGGCGCGGAGAAAGCAAGCCCGCTGCGGCGTGGATGGGGTTGGCGGCGACCAAAGCCGTCCCGCCGACGGCGGCCAGCACCGCGCCGACGACGGACAGCACCGGCAGGTGGACCGGCGGCAGGGTGGGCAGTTCCCCCTCCGGCAAGGGAGGCAGCCGCCGTCCGAAAAAGAGGATGCCCAGCAGGGCGGCCACACTGCCGACGACCGCCGCCGTGCTCACGCCGGTCAGGTCCACGTAACCGTGGCCCAGGCCCAGCGTTTCGCCGCTGTGCATCAGCCAGCCGCCGCCGGAAAACCAGTTGCCGACCACGGGGTAGACCAGGGCCGCCACCAGCAGGCCACCCAGGGCGGCCATCCAGCCGGGCATCCGCTCGCGGAGGGTGAGGAAGGGCAACAGCGTCGCCACGGCCACGGCGGGCAGGTAGGCCAGATAAAGGCTCAGGGCCGCGTCCGTTGCCGCTTCGCGCAGCAGGAAAAAGCCGCGCAACCCCATGACGCCCCAGTCCAGGTTGAGGGGCGAGGCCCACTCCCAGACCAGGCCCTCCAGGCCGGGCAGGTCACCGACCAGCCCCACGCCGCCCAGGTGGAAGGCAAAGCCGCAGGCCCAAAAGGCGATGGCGGCCAGGGCCATCGCCCCCAGCCCGGCCACCGCCGCGCGGGCCGGGCGGCGGCCCCGCAGCCCGCCGACGGCCACCAAAATCAGGCCGACCGGCAACAGCAGGGCCAGTACCGCGAATTGAGAATTGAGCATTGAGAGCTGAGAACTGTTCATTTATCGCCGATGCCATGCTTGGCACGTTGGCCAAGTGGTTACGTATTTTGGGTTACGATACCCTCTTTGATCCAGATCTGGACGACCACCAATTGGTGCGCCTGGCGCGGGCCGAAGGGCGGGTGCTCCTCACCCGCGACCGGGAACTGGCCCGGCGGCGCGGCGTGCGCACCCTGCTCATCGCCAGCCAGGACCTGGAGGAGCAAATTACCCAGGTCCTGACCACCTTTGACCTGGAACCGGCCCAAATCCTATCCCGCTGCCTGGTGTGCAACGAGCCGTTGCAGCCGCTGGATTACGAAACCGCCCGGCAGCGTGTGCCGCCCTATGTGGCCCAGACGCACGATACTTTTAAAATCTGTCCCGCCTGTCGGCGGGTCTATTGGCACGGAACCCATCGCCAGCGGATGCAGGAGCGGCTGGCGCGGTTCACCCGTCGCCGATCACAAGAGCACAGGAGGTAGAATTCTGGAACCAAAAAAACTGGCCGATGTCATCGTGGACGCCATCAGCGAGAGGCTCGGCTCCGACATTGTGCTGCTGGATATGCAGCCGGTCTCACTGCTGACCGATTATTTCGTCATCTGCAACGCCGAAAGCCCACCCCAATTCCGCGCCATCCAGGAAGAAGTGGAAAAGCAGGCCAAAGCCGCCGGTGGCCGCCTGTTCCACGTGGAAGGCCGGCCCGATTCGGGTTGGGTCCTCATGGATTACGGCTCGGTCGTCGTCCACATTTTCAACCCCGAACTCCGCGCCTATTACGACCTGGAAGGGCTGTGGCACGAAGCCCGCTTGGTCGTCCGCATCCAGTGACGGCGCAGGGGCCTATTATACCCGACTCGCGGGCAGGAGGCAAACGCCCCCTGCCCGGTTGAGCCGGTGTGACGCATTGTCTTCCCGGCTCGGCAGATCCCGAAGCCCTGCCCTGTGGTGAAGGGTGACCGATGGACCCGGTAGGCTCGGCCTGCGGGCTGCCTTCGCAGCGCGTCCTGAGTAAAACGGAGGTGAACAATGGCAAAGCGTGTGATCCATCCCCCCAGGGGGACCCAATTGACGTGCAAGAACTGGCTCATTGAGGCGCCCTACCGCATGATCCAGCACAACCTGGACCCGGAGGTGGCGGGCGACCCGGACAACCTGATCGTTTACGGCGGGCGGGGCAAGGCGGCCCGCAACTGGGAATGCTTTGACGCCATCCTTGAATCGCTGCGCAACCTGGAACCGGATGAAACTCTGCTGGTGCAAAGCGGCAAACCGGTCGCCGTCTTTCGCACCCATGAGGACGCCCCCCGCGTCATCATCGCCAACACCAACATCGTGCCCGCCTGGGCCACCCAGGAGAATTTTGACCGCTGGGAGGCCGAAGGACTGATCATGTACGGCCAGATGACGGCGGGCAGCTGGATCTACATCGGCACCCAGGGTATCCTCCAGGGAACCTACGAGACGCTGGCCGCTGCCGCCCGCAAGCATTACGGCCCGGAAGCCAGCCTGAAAGGCAAATTCGTCCTCACCGCCGGGCTGGGGGAGATGGGCGGCGCCCAGCCCCTGGCCGTGACCATGAACGAAGGCGTGGCCCTGGTCGTCGAAGCGGACCCCTGGCGTGCCCATCGCCGCCTGGAACACCGCTACCTGGACATCGTCGTGGACGACCTGGAGGAGGCCATGACTTTGGTGGAGGAGGCGGTTCGCCGGGAGGAACCAAAGAGCATCGGCCTCATCGGCAACGCCGCCGATATTTTCCCCGAATTGGTGGTGCGGGGCGTCACGCCCGACATTGTCACCGACCAGACCTGCGCCCACGATCCGCTCATGTACCTGCCCAACGGCCTTTCTTTGGAGGAGGCGGTGGAGCTGCGACGGCGCGATCCCCAGGAGTATCAGCGACGATCCATGGCCTCCATGGCCGAACATTGTCGGGCCATGGTTGAGATGCAAAAGCGGGGGGCCGTGGTCTTTGACTACGGCAACAACCTGCGCCAGATGGCTTTCAACGCCGGGTACACCGAGGTCAAGGATGCCGACGGACACTGGGTCTACCCCGGTTTCGTCCCGGCCTATATCCGCCCCCTGTTCTGCGAAGGGCAAGGACCGTTCCGCTGGGTAGCCCTTTCCGGCGATCCCCAAGACATTTACGAGACCGACCGGATCATCATGGACCTTTTCCCCGAAAAGCAGCACCTGGTCCGCTGGATCAAAATGGCCCAGGAGCGGGTCAAATTCCAGGGGCTGCCCAGCCGCATCTGCTGGCTGGGCTACGGCGAGCGGGACAAGGCGGGTCTGGCCTTCAACGACGCCGTGGCCGGCGGGCGCATCAGCGCGCCCATCGTCATCGGGCGGGACCACCTGGACTGCGGCTCTGTAGCCAGCCCCAACCGCGAGACGGAGGGCATGTTGGACGGTTCCGACGCCATCTCCGATTGGCCCCTGCTCAATTTCGCCCTGAACGCCGTCGGCGGGGCTACCTGGGTGAGCTTCCACCACGGCGGCGGGGTGGGCATCGGCTACAGCCAGCACGCCGGGCAGGTCATCGTCGCCGACGGCACACCGGCGGCAGCCCGCCGCCTGAAACGGGTGCTGACCACCGATCCCGGCCTGGGCGTCGCCCGCCACGCCGACGCCGGCTACCCGGAGGCCATCGCCTTTGCCCGCGAACACGGCATCAAAATCCCCATGCTGCCGGATTAAAACGGGTAACGACGACCGGGGGCGACGCCATCTGCCCCGGCGCCCCGTGGGCCGACTCCGGGATGGCTGCCATCCACCTCCCGGCTTTCGCCCTCCGGGAGCCAACTTGCCGGGGACCGCCGGCTGTGCTATACTGTGCCCAGTTCAGATGGGAGAGGAGCGAACATGGAGCAGCATGAAAGCGGCCCAATCCTGATCATCCGTCATACGGGACAGGTCTTTCCTCTGCCCCAAACCCCGGTTCCGGTGGGGCGCGACCCGGACAACATCATTGTCCTTTCGGATCCGCAGGTTTCTCGCCACCACGCCACCTTCTTCTGGCAGGGAGGCGTCTACTATGTCCAGGATCACGGCAGCGCCAACGGAACATTTGTAGACGAACAACGCATCAGCGGGACGGTTCCTTTGCGCGATGGGGTGACGGTGCGCATGGGCGATACGGTGTTCGATGTACGCCTGCCTGCCGCTTCCCCCCCGGCAGGAACGATGACTTCATCCACCATCAGTTATGCCGGGGCCGCCGAATCCGGTGGCCGCTCGGTCTTGCCCATAGTCCTGGGGTTGCTCCTGGCCGGGATCGTGGTCGTGCTCCTGACCATTGCCGCCATCCTGTTGCTCACGTCGGGCAGCGGAACGCCCAACGTCGTCATCCAATCGCCGCAGGAAGGCGAGCAGATCGCCTTGGGGCGCGAGGTCGTGCTCCAGGCGTCGGCTGCCGATGCCAAAGACATTGTGGGCCTGGAACTCAAGGTGAACGGCGTCCTGGTCGCCAGTGCTGCCAGCCCCGATCCCGACGGTGTGTCCTCCCTGACCATCTCCCAACCCTGGGATTTTGGGCAACCGGGGCCTTATGTCGTCTCGGCGGTAGCCTATACCGCCAAAGGCAAGAGCAGCGAGCCGGTTCAGGTCAATATCACCGTGGTCGAGACGCTGGGCCAGGCGACGCCGACGGCCACCCGTTCGCCGCAGGATAGCGGCCCTTTGCCCGATCTGACCGTAGCCTCGGCCAAGATCGAGCTGGAGACCGGCGGGGCGTGCAGTTATTCCTCCACCCAATTGGGCGTCCGCGTGGAGATTCAAAACATCGGCGCCGCCGATGCCGGGCCTTTCATCGTCGAAACCAACGGGGCGCAGCAGAGCGTCGCCGGGCTGCCGGCCGGTCAGACGGCGTCGCTCTGGTTCCCCGGCTATAACGCCACGGCAGAAAACGTCGTCAGCGTGGATGTGCACAACCAGGTGGTCGAAAGCAACGAGGACAACAACCATTTTGCCCAGCAGCTGCCGGTCCCGACCTTGCCGCCGACCTGCACGCCGCCTCCTCCTGATGCGACCGCCACCCCGACCCCGACGCCAACCCTCACCCCATCGTCCACGCCGACTCCTACACCGACCCCCACCGCTTCCCTCACCCCGACGCCGCCCCCCACACCGACCCCGACCCAGATTCCACCCCAATATGACCTGTACGTGCGGCGCATGGACTTTTCCCCCAACCCCATGGTCGGCGATACGATAGAGATGACGGTCATGATCGCCACCGACATCAACCCGCCCGGTGGCTCCCTTTTCCCCGCCTCCCACTTTCGCTGGCGGCAGGGACCGGGGTATCCCTGGCAGGAAGAGGTCTGCCCGGAAAACACCACCTATGCTTCGTGCTCCAAAAGCGTCTACTTTTCCTACTCGGCGGCGGGCGATTATCTGGTCGAAGTGGAAGCCGACAACCGCAACGAGGTCCGCGAGACGAACGAGGGCAACAACGCCGCAAGTTGGCTGCTGACCGTCAACCCGCAGGTTGGTGCAGCCTTTGCCTTTGACTTTGAGACCTACCCCGATGGCACACCCACCGGTGCAGATACCTATCTGAACGGCGACGAGTTCCTGGACTGGGGGGTCTTTTTAGAGGGCGCTGCGCCAAGTCAGGCCGGATGCGGTGGAGCAGCCACCGAACCCATCATCCGCCGGGGGATGTACGGTCTATCTGGAGCCTTCCTGACCACCGCTGCCCCCAGCGACCCCGACATGTGCAATTTTGGACCGCTCACCGTGCGCTTTACCAACCTGGTGCAGCGTGCGACCTTGACCTTTGCCGGGGCGACGGGAACCTATGTCCTGTCTGCCTACGACAGCAGCGGCGGCTTTCTGGGATCGGCTACCCAGGACGCCGTCGCCTACGGCGGAACCTTTGACGTAACCTTGGGCGCGACGACGAACAACATCGCCTATGTCACCCTGAGCGGCCCGGCCGGCGCGCTGACCCTCATCACGCAGGTTGCTTATGAGTGGTGAACCTCGTTCGATCCGTCAGTCCATCTTTTCAATTTGACAGACCCCCTCAAAGTGATATAATATCGGCTTGCGTATTTCTGGATTCCCGCAGGCACGTGTGGCTCGAACCTGGCCGGGCCTGCGGGCAACTGTTGTCGGGACAATGTTGTACCTTTTATCCTCGCGCCGGTCGCCCGTCCAGCGACCGACCTGGAGTATCCTGTCCACAAATTGAGGAGGAAACAACTTGAGTCTCAAAGATTTCAAGGCCCTGCGGATCAGCCTCGCCTCCCCAGAGCAGATCCGTTCCTGGTCCTATGGCGAAGTCACCAAACCGGAAACCATCAATTACCGTCGGCTCCGCCCGGAGCGGGACGGCTTGTTCTGTGAAGCGATCTTTGGCCCGACCAAAGATTGGCAATGCGCCTGCGGCAAATACAAACACATCCGCTTTCGCGGCGTCACCTGCGAGCGGTGCGGCGTCGAGGTAACGCGCTCCTCGGTGCGGCGCGAGCGGATGGGGCACATTGAACTGGCCGCGCCGGTGGCCCATATCTGGTACACGCGCCGCGTGCCCAGCTACCTGGGCTTGCTCCTGGATATTTCCCGCCGGAACATGGACCGGGTCCTGTACTTTGCCCAGTACATCATCAGCTACGTGGATGAAGAAGCCCGGCTCAAGGCCCTGCGCCGCCTGGATGACGAACTGGCCCGCGATAGCATCCGCCTGGAACGCAACATGGCCGACAAGA
>Ga0256914_1000349_pt1 | contig 45015 bp, 41 predicted proteins | sample HulkmetaG_FD_191571 | JGI IMG/M metagenome (GOLD analysis project Ga0256914, IMG submission 191571) | Hydrothermal chimney microbial communities from Main Endeavour vent field at the Juan de Fuca Ridge, Pacific Ocean - Hulk | ecosystem: Environmental > Aquatic > Marine > Hydrothermal vents ...
ATGGCGCTGGCCGGATGCCACTTCTCGGGCACGGGAGTACTCGCCGATGACATAACGGCCGTTGGCCAGCCCGCGGCCGTAGAAATGGCGGGACTCGCTCTTGGGCGGAATCACCGCGCCCAGGAAATAGTGCTGGATCATGGCGATCCAACCACCGGTCACGTCCTTGTCCAGCTCACCGGCCGCTAGGGCGTCGAAATCGAACTTTTGATACTTCTCCTCCGGATCCCAGACCACCCCGCCGGTGTAGGTATAAAGCAGCGCGTTGCCCTTTCCCTGAGGTTCGCCGCGCTGGAACTGGTGGTATTCCCGTCCATGCCAAGCTTGTTCGCCTTCGTTGACGACAATGTGCTGGAGCCGCACCAGATGGCTGTCCCGCATGAACAGATAGCGCTTGACCACCTTGAGCCCCTTGGCGCCCTGCCAGACGAGATCCACCGTCAGGGTCTCGGCCCCTTCGGCCAGCTCGTATCGCGACTTTTCCACCGTGAACAGGGCCTCATGGGTGGGCGCCTCGCCTCCGACCGCCGCCAACAGGCCGCTCTGGGCGATGAAAAAGTCGTCGGGATCCCGGCTCAAGAGATGATATTTCTCCTCCGGCCGATCGACGGAGACCGGGTACTTCTGCAGCCAAACGTCCACGATGGTTCCGCCCCGGGTGTCGATGTGCATGCGGAAGGTGTCGGTCACCACTTCCACGAGACGCGCGGCCGGCTTCGCCGCCTCATCCGCCTTCCCCACCTCGGGCGTGGCGGCCCGATCCACTTCGGCCCGGGCCGGCACCTCGGGGACGGCCTGCCCTTCGTGCGCCGTCGGCGCGGTGTCGGCTCGCCGCTGGGGGCCGTAGTCCTCCTGCCAGGCCTGCCAGAGCAGAAAGCCGGTGTAAGCGAGAGCGAGAACGAGAAAGACTCTGAGGTTGTCCATGAGCAGGATCCGTAGCGGGTTCAAGTCGGGGCGTGGCGCGCCAACCGGCGCCAATGGGCCTCCAAAGCGCGAAAGAGCTCGGCGTTGTCCACATCTTCCAGGCCCGGGCGCACCATCACCACCAGGTCCAGCCCCCGCAGAAGTTCTCGATGCTTGCGGAAGCTCTCTCGGATGATGCGCTTGACCCGATTGCGGGCCGTGGCCTTGCGCAAGCGCCTCTTCGACACCGCAAGGCCCAAGCGGGCGTGCGGCAGCCCGGAAGGACGGGCGAGCACGATGAAATGGCGATCACTGGAACGCCTGGGATCCTCGAAGACCCGACGGAACTCGGCGCCCTTGAGCAACCGGGCGCTGCGGGGAAAGCCCTGTGCGCCGATGGGCCCTCGTCCTCAAGGTGTCAGCCGGGCGCGACCTTTGGCGCGCCGGGCCTTGATCACCTTACGCCCGTTCTTGGTGGCCATCCGGGCACGGAAACCATGGGTGCGGGCGCGCTTGAGGTTGCTGGGTTGGAATGTGCGTTTCATGGGGGTTCACCAAATTTCGTTTGTGATGCCGGCAAGGCGCGCCCCGGCCGACCACCGAGTGGGCCGGGGGCGCTCACGAAAAAGACGCGAAAATCTAGTCCATTCGACCCCTTGTGTCAATGGCTTGAAGCCTCTGCGCGGGCACTTCAGCGAGGCACCGGCTGGATGGAGGCGGGGGGACGCCCGAGGGGAGGGCGCTGCCCCGGAGGCCGGTAGGCCGGATGGTCGGGCCGGCCGGGCCCGATACCTGGCCGTTGACCGGGATCGGGACGCACCGGCGTGATCAGTGGCGGATTATAGTATTCCGGATAATAGCCTCCGGCCGATTCCTCCTGGATGATCACCACCTCGGGCTTGGCGGCTTCGGCCTCACGTCGTGCCTCCTCGCGTTCCTGCTCCCGGGCTTCCCGTTCTTGGCGCGCCTTTTCGGCCAACGCCTCGGTCTTCTCGATACGTTCACGCGCCGCCTCGACCTCGGCCGGATCCGGCGCCGGGTCCACCGGCACCGTCTCACTTCTCACCGCACCGGGAACCGGTTTGTCGGAATAGGTCACATGGCCTTCCTCATCCACATACTTTTGGGGGTCTCCGGCGAGAACCGAGCCGCCCACCAACAAGATCATAATAAAAATGGAAATCTTCATGACGCCATTGTTCAACGCATTGAAATGGTCTTTTGCATTCTACCTGGATCCGACGCCTCGGAACGGAAGCCGAACGTGATTTTTCTTCACTCCTCATCGAAAACCACGTCCCTGCCTCGGCGCCTTTGAATATGACTTTTGTCAGATTTTTTTACATGTGCATCAATTTCTTAATAATTCAGCAAGTTACATTTTCAAATACGGGCATCTTTTTCTGTCTGAAATGGAAAATGCCGAATCATGCCCTCCATATCGTCCGATTTCTTTACACGGGCCACACCACGGAAACACAACACATTGATATCAAACAAATTTTGTCGTGGCACGATTCCTGCTTAATGAGGGCCGGCCAACAACCCGGTATGGCGAAGTGGCTCGATGTACCGGGTTTGAGTTGAGCAACCATTGACCGAATAGAAACAACACAATAGGGACAATCACGATGAAAAAGACGATCTTAGCCGCTGCGCTGGCCGGTCTTGCCACCGGCGCACACGCAGGAATCCTGACCTACGTCGAAACGTTCGGTACCTTTGGGGATCCGACGGACCTGCCCACAAACATTAATGAAACGTTGACGGCTTCTGGATGGGCGGCGGACCTGCCGGCCGGAGCGACCAACATCGTTTTCACGGTGGAGGTTCGCGGCACTTTGAGCAGCCAGGGCTCGGTCACCAATACGGGCGCTACATCCACGACGGCTGCAGCCGTGGTTCAGCTGTTGTCCGACTGGACGGCAGTTACCACTAATCTGGCAAGTGCTGACGTCACCTTTGGATCTGCTCCCGAACAAATCATCAATGTCGATCTGGGAACCATCAATGGGGGCGAGACCGTGGATTTTGGCCCAGAGACTGTCGATGAAGGTTGGATCACCACCTATACCGGAACCTATAGCGGAACTGACATCACTTACGCTTTTTCCAACCAAGTTGTGAGCTATGCTGTTGGCAGCGGCAATTTCGACACCTCCATCGTTACCGGCAGTGCCGGCGGGCTTCGAGTGACGGTCACTTACGACGATCCGCCTTCTCAGGTGCCAACCCCCGCCCCGATCGCGTTGATGGGCTTGGGTCTGTTGGGCTTCGGCATTCGTCGTCGCATGAAGCGCGCCTGACCTTGGCGTTCCAGCGAAGGATGGTTTGAAGGCTTTTGCGTTCAGGCCCTCCTTCGAACGAAGGGCCCCGGCGAGATGCCGGGGCTTTTTGTCACATGGCCACTGGTGTCTGCCGTGGTTCTCTCTTTCTTCTTGCCGTAGGGTTGGGCGACCTCGTTACGGCGATGGAGACCTCCCCTGGATGTCTCCTTTCGGTCGGAATGGCACCGGCGGAAGCCCCCGCCGACGTGGCATGACGAGCGCGAAAAAGGCGTCAACAAAACCCGCGCTTCCCTGTTGCAGCGACCGCAGCGGGCCGTCTTTCAAGAATCTTTCGGAAACGAAAAATCCCCGCCGAAGCGGGGATTTTTTCGTCGAGACGGCAGGTCGGGCGTCACATCATGCCCATGTCGCCCATGCCGCCGCCCATGCCAGCACCGGCGGCGGCGTTCTCCTCCTTGGGCTCTTCGGCCACCATGCACTCGGTGGTGATCATCAGGCCGGCCACGGAAGCGGCGTTCTGCAGGGCGGAGCGGGTCACCTTGGTGGGATCCAGGATGCCCATCTCCACCATGTCGCCGTATTCTCCGGTGGCCGCGTTGTAGCCGAAGTTGCCTTCGTTGTCGGCCACGGTGTTGAGCACCACGGAGGACTCGCCGCCGGCGTTGGCCACGATTTGGCGCAGCGGCTCTTCCATAGCCCGACGGGCCAGTTGGATGCCCACGTTCTGGTCTTCGTTCTCGCCCTTGAGCTCGGCAATGGCCTTCTGGGCGCGGACCAGGGCGACACCGCCGCCAGGCACGATGCCTTCTTCGACCGCGGCGCGGGTGGCGTGCAGGGCGTCCTCCACGCGGGCCTTTTTCTCCTTCATCTCCACCTCGGTGGCGGCACCCACCTTGATGACGGCCACGCCGCCGGCCAGCTTGGCCAGCCGCTCCTGCAGCTTCTCACGATCGTAATCGGAGGTGGTCTCCTCCATCTGGGCGCGGATCTGCTCGCAGCGGGCCTTGATGTCTTCGGGCACGCCGGCGCCGTCGATGATGGTGGTCTCTTCCTTGCTCACCACCACCTTCTTGGCGTTGCCCAGCTCATTGAGGGTGGCCTTCTCCAGGCTCAGGCCCACCTCTTCGGAAATGACGGTGCCTCCGGTGAGGATGGCGATGTCCTGCAGCATCGCCTTGCGGCGGTCACCGAAGCCGGGCGCCTTCACCGCGGCCACTTTGACGATGCCCCGCATGTTGTTCACCACCAAGGTGGCCAGGGCCTCGCCCTCCACATCCTCGGCGACGATCAACAACGGGCGGCCCGCCTTGGCCACCGCCTCGAGGATGGGCAGCAGATCACGGATGTTGGAGATCTTCTTGTCATGGAGCAGGATGAAGGGATCCTCCAGCTCCACCGACATGTTCTGCTGGTTGTTGATGAAGTAGGGCGAGAGGTAACCGCGGTCGAACTGCATGCCCTCCACCACGTCCAGCTCGTTGGACAAAGAGGTGCCCTCTTCCACGGTGATGACCCCCTCCTTGCCCACCTTCTCCATGGCTTCGGCGATGATCTCACCGATGGCCTGGTCGGAGTTGGCGGAGATGGCGCCCACCTGGGCAATGGCCTTGGAATCCTCGCAAGGCTTGGACATCTTCTTCAACTCTTCGACCGCGGCTTCCACGGCCTTGTCGATGCCACGCTTGAGGTCCATGGGGTTCATGCCGGCGGCCACCGCCTTGAGGCCTTCGCGCACCATGGCCTGGGCCAGGACGGTGGCGGTGGTGGTGCCGTCACCGGCCACGTCGGAGGTCTGGGAGGAGACCTCCTTCACCATTTGGGCACCCATGTTCTCGAACTTGTCGGACAGCTCGATCTCCTTGGCCACGGAAACGCCGTCCTTGGTGATGGTGGGCGCGCCGAAGGATTTCTCCAGCACCACGTTGCGGCCTTTCGGACCCAGGGTCACTTTGACGGCGTTGGCCAGGATGTTCACGCCGTTCAGCATGCGCTGACGGGCTTCGTCGCCGAATCGTACCTCTTTTGCACTCATTTTCCGTTACCTTCCAAATCTGGTGTTCGTTACCAGCCGGCCTCCGGACGACGCCGGGACCGGCCCCTCATCATGATCCCGTGGTGATGCCTCAGTCTTCGATGACGCCCATGATGTCTTCTTCGCGCATCACCAGGAGCTCTTCACCGTCGATCTTCACTTCGGTGCCGGCATACTTGCCGAAGAGCACCTTGTCACCCACCTTCACGTCGAGAGGACGCACCTCGCCGTTCTCCAGGATGCGACCGTTGCCCACGGCCAGCACCTCGCCCTGGATGGGCTTCTCGGTGGCGGTGTCGGGCAGCACGATGCCGCCGGGCGTGGTGTGCTCCTCTTCCGTGCGGCGGATGACCACACGGTCATGCAAGGGACGGATCTTCATAGACGGAACTCCTCGATGGTTCTGACTGTGGATGGGTTTTCAGGAGTATTAGCACTCCCTTGAAGTGAGTGCTAATAATAGGGGCGGTTCGAGGGATGTCAAGGGCTTCCAGGAAAAAATTCCGGATCCTTGGGTTTGAACGAAAACCCCTACCAGATCAATTCGTTATGGGCTACTTCCAGGGTCTTTCGGCCCCTCTTCCCGGTGAAACTCCCCTTCGATGACGCTGAGTGAAGGGCGTTCGTCGCCGCCCGTCGCGGCGGCTGGCGGCCGTAAAACGCCGCTGCGCCGAAGCCAGCCCACCACCAGAGCCCGCCGCAACGGAGGCACCAGCAACACAAAGCCCATTGCATCGGTGACGAAGCCGGGAAACAACAGCACCAGCCCCGCGAGCAGAAGCAGCGCCCCCTCCACCATTTCCAGGGCTGGAGCCTCACCGCGGGCAAGCACGCGCTGCACGCGAAAGAGAACCGAAAGCCCCTGCATGCGCACGAGCCAGGCCCCCAGCGCGGCGGTGAACAGGCTCAACAAGAGAGTAGGCAGCGCACCGATGACGCGCCCCACTTCGATGAGAAAGTAGAGCTCCACCAGGGGCGCCCCCACCAGCACCAGAAAAAAGAGAATCGTGGGATTCATCTTGCACACCTCGGGTCAAAACCGTTTAATTCAAGGCTCCCTGCCATCTCACCGTCCTCCATGGAAACCGACCGCACCGAGCCCACCGCCGTACTGCTGGTGTTTTCCACGGCGCCCACCGACCAGGCGGAGGCCCTGGCCGAGGCGCTGGTGGAAGAACGGCTGGCCGCCTGCGTCAATGTTACCGCCCCGGTGCGCTCCATCTACCGTTGGCAGGGCAAGGTGGAAAAGGACGACGAGCGGCTGCTCATCATCAAGACCGACCGTGCCCACTGGCCCCGGTTGCGCGACACCCTGGCGCGACTGCACCCGTACGAAGTGCCGGAGATCCTCGCCCTGCCGGTGGCCGACGGCGAACGGTCCTATCTGCGCTGGGTCGAGGAGAGCCTATGAGAATCGTTCTACTGCTTCTGCTGCTGGCGGGCGCCTGGTCTTCGGCAGCGGAAGAGGCCCTGCTGCGCCCGGAGCAGGCTTTCGTCATCTCCAGCCGGGCGGAAGGGAACAATATCATCGTCCGCTGGGACATCGCCGACGGCTACTATCTGTATCGCAGCAAGTTCCGGTTCGACAGCGCCGACCCCAGGATCACCCTGGGCGAGCCCGACCTGCCCCCCGCCGAAATCAAGAAAGATCCCTTCTTTGGCGACGTGGAGATCTATCGCAACGCGGTGGAGGCGGTGATTCCCGTCCATTACGAGGGGCCGAACCGACCGGAGATGATCGAACTGAGCGCCCGCATCCAGGGTTGCGCCGACGTGGGCATCTGTTTCCCACCCCACACCCAAACGCTGCTGGTGGCCTTGGACCGCAACGCCGATCGGCCGCCGCCGGTGCCTCCGTCGGCGGCGGAAGAGATGGAACAGGCATTGGAACAGTTCGCCGGTTCGCCGGTGGCCGAGACAGAGGAGGCGCCCGCCGCCTCTCCGGCGCCGGAAGCGCCCCAAACGCTGGACCGTCTCGCCGACCTGAACGACGCCCTGGGGTTGAACGCGGGGGAGGAGGAGATCCTGCCTCCCGAGCAAGCCTATCGAGTGACCCCCGAGGTGATCAACGGCAACCGCCTGCGACTCCACTTCCAGGTGGCCGAAGGCACCTATCTCTATCAAGACAAGATCGAGGTGGCGGTGAAAGGAGAAGGGGTGGCGGTTTCGCGGCTGGAGCTGCCCAAGCCGAAAATCAAGCCCGACACCATCCGCCCCGACGGCACTCTGGGCGACGTGGCCTTGTACGACGACGATTTTCAGGTGGGGGTGCCTCTGGCGCGGGAGGCGACCGGACCCCAAGAGGTGACCCTCGAAGTCCGCTACCAAGGCTGTGCCGAGCGGGGCATCTGCTATCCGCCGCAACGCAAGACTTTCACCCTCGTGCTGCCGGCAGCGGGCGTGGCCGCGGCCCCGCCGCAGCAGGGCACGGCGGCAACCACTGCTCCGCCGGCCACGGAGGAGGCCCTCTCCGAACAGGACCGTATCGCCGGTCTGTTGCAGTCGGGCAGCGTCTGGCTGGTGGTGCTCAGCTTCTTCGGGGTGGGACTGCTGCTCGCTTTCACCCCTTGCGTGTTTCCCATGATTCCCATCCTCTCCGGTATCATCGCCGGTCAGGGTGAGGGCATCACCACCCGCCGCGCCCTGTTCCTCTCCACCGTCTTCGTGTTGGCGATGGCCATCACCTACACCCTGGCCGGCGTGTTGGCCGGACTGTTCGGCGCCAATCTGCAGACCGCCTTCCAGAATCCCTGGATCCTGTCGCTCTTCGCCCTGCTGTTCGTGGCCTTGGCCCTGTCCATGTTCGGCTTCTACGACCTCCAACTGCCGGCGCGCTGGCAGACGCGGCTGAGCGAGTTGAGCAACCGCCAGCAAGGCGGGCAGGCCACCGGCGTGGCGGTGATGGGGCTGTTGTCGGCCCTCATCGTGGGGCCCTGCGTGGCGCCACCGCTCGCCGGCGCCTTGATCTTCATCGGCCAGACCGGCGATTGGCAGTTGGGTGGGCTGGCTTTGTTCGCCATGAGCCTGGGCATGGGCGCGCCCCTGCTGGTCATCGGCACCTCGGCGGGCAAACTGCTGCCCAAGGCCGGACGGTGGATGGACGCGGTCAAGGCCGTGTTCGGCGTCCTCATGCTGGGACTGGCCATCACCATGCTCGAACGCTTCCTGCCCGAGGTGGTGACCATGACCTTGTGGGGCGTGCTGCTCATGGTCAGCGCGGTCTACATGGGGGCGCTGGAACCCTTGCCCGCGGAGGCCGGCGGTTGGCGCCGCCTGTGGAAGGGGCTCGGTGTGGTCTTGCTCGTCTATGGCGCCCTCTTCCTGGTGGGCGTGGCCGCCGGCGGCAAGGACAATCTGCAACCGTTGCGCGGCCTGATGCCCACCGTCGCGGGCGGCGGGCCTTCGGCCGGCCATGTCACTTTCAAGCGGATCAAGACCTTGGAAGACCTGGAACGCGAGGTGGCCGCCGCGAGCGCCGCCGGCCGGCCGGTGATGCTGGACTTTTACGCCGACTGGTGCGTCTATTGCAAGACCTTGGAAAAAAACGTCTTTCCCGACCCAAAGGTGCGCGCGCAATTGGAGCGGTTCGTATTGCTGCAAGCGGACGTGACCGCCCAGGACGAGGCCGACAAGGCGTTGCAGCAGCGCTTCCAGGTGCCGGCGCCGCCGGCCATGATCTTCTGGAACGGGCGGGGTGAAGAGCTCAGGTCCAAAAGGCTCATGGGCAACGTCACCGCCCAGGCCCTGGCCACGCACCTGGAGCGCATCCGGTGAAGCTGCGCCAGTTTCTGCTGCTGGCGCTCATGGGCGTCCTCCTGGGAGTGGGGGCCAGCACCGTCTACCGTTGGGTGCAGGAGGAGCGGGCGCTGAAGGCCGAGGGCGGCGAACGTCTGCCCTCCTTCACCCTGCCCGACATGGACGGCAACCCGTGGCGGGCCGAAGAGTGGCGCGGCCGGGTGCTGGTGATCAATTTCTGGGCCACCTGGTGTCCCCCCTGCCGCCGGGAGATGCCCCTGTTCGTCAGGCTCCAAGAGACCTTGGGGACGAAAGGGGTCCAATTCGTGGGGGTGGCCATCGACGATCCCCAGGCGGTGCGCGACTTCGTCGACACCCACGGCATCGAATTTCCGATCCTTCTCGGGCAGGAGAAGGGCATCGAACTGGGACGCCGGCTCGGCAACCGGCTCGACGCCCTTCCCTATACTGTGGTGGTGGACGCCGAGGGCCTCGTACGGCTGCGCCGGGCGGGGGAGATGAAGGCGGACGTCCTCGAACCTTTGCTGGAAAAGTTGCTGTCCGAAAAATAGGCCCCGACCAGGGGGAAAAACTGGACTTTTCCCTCCGTTTCGAACAGAATGGATTCAATTTCTTGCCGGTTGTGTGCAATTCGGAGCATTTTCCAGCCTTTTCTTCACCAATGGCCCACATACTGGTCCTCAACGGCCCCAATCTGAACCTCCTGGGCACCCGGGAGCCCGAGCGTTACGGCACCGTCACCCTCTCCCAGGTGGAGGGGACGGTGCGCGCACTGGCCGAAGAGGCGGGGCATCGGCTGGAGTTCAAACAGTCCAACGCCGAACACCAACTGGTCGAATGGATCCACGAGGCCGGCCGGCAGGGGGTCGATTTCATCCTCATCAACCCGGCCGCCTTCACCCACACCAGCGTGGCGCTGAGAGACGCCCTGCTGGGGGTGGCCATCCCTTTCATCGAAATCCACATCTCCAACGTGTTCGCCCGCGAGCCCTTCCGCCACCACTCCTACCTTTCCGACGTGGCGGTAGGCGTCATCAGCGGCCTGGGCACCCAGGGTTACGAGCTGGCGCTGCGCGCCGCCCTGGCCCGGCTGCAGGCGAACCCATGACCCAGGACCGGTTTCCATGGACATTCGCAAGGTAAAGAAACTCATCGAACTGCTCGAAGCTTCCGACATCGCCGAGATCGAAATCCACGAAGGCGAGGAGTCGGTGCGCATCAGCCGCTACGGCACCCCGCCGCCGGCACCGGTCGCGGCACCCGCGCCCGCCCCGGCGCCGGCCGCGCCGGAACCCTCCGCCGACGAAGAGGTGGAGACGACGCCGGAGATGGAAGGCCATGTCATCCGCTCGCCCATGGTGGGGACCTTCTATCGAGCGCCCAGCCCCGGGGCCAAACCTTTCGTCACCGAGGGCCAGCACGTCCAACCCGGCGACACCCTCTGTATCATCGAAGCCATGAAGATCCTGAACCAGATCGAATCCGACACCGCCGGCGTGGTGAAACGGATCCTGGTGGAAAACGGCCAGCCGGTGGAATACAACCAGCCGCTGTTCATCATCGAATGAGGGCGGCGCCATGATCGATAAAATCGTCATCGCCAACCGAGGCGAGATCGCCCTGCGCATTCAGCGCGCCTGCCGCGAGCTGGGCATCAAGACGGTGGCGGTCCATTCGGAGGCGGACCGCGACCTCAAGCATGTGCGACTGGCCGATGAATCGGTCTGCATCGGGCCGGCCCCTTCGAGCGAGAGCTACCTCAACGTGCCGGCCATCATCAGCGCCGCAGAAGTGACCGACGCCCAGGCCATCCACCCCGGTTATGGCTTTCTCTCCGAAAACGCCGATTTCGCGGAACGGGTGGAGAAGAGCGGCTTCATCTTCATCGGCCCCAAGCCGGAGACCATTCGCCTCATGGGCGACAAGATCTCCGCCATCGAGGCCATGAAGGCGGCCGGCGTGCCCACGGTGCCCGGCTCCGACGGGCCCCTGGACGACGACAAGGAACGCACGCTGGCCCTGGCGCGGGAGATCGGATACCCGGTCATCATCAAGGCGGCTGGCGGCGGCGGCGGACGCGGCATGCGTGTGGTCCACTCCGAGGCGGCGTTGCTCAACGCCATCACCCTCACCAAGGAGGAGGCACGCACCGCTTTCGGCAACGACACGGTGTACATGGAAAAATTCCTCGGCAACCCCCGCCACATCGAATTCCAGGTGTTGGCCGACACCCATGGCAACGCCATCCACCTGGGCGAGCGGGACTGCTCCATGCAGCGCCGCCACCAGAAGGTGGTCGAGGAGGCCCCGGCTCCCGGAATCTCCGAAGCGGTGCGCCAGGAGATGGGACGCCGCTGCGCCGAGGCCTGCCGCAAGATCGGCTACCGTGGCGCCGGCACCTTCGAGTTCCTCTACGAGGACGGCGAGTTCTATTTCATCGAGATGAACACGCGGGTGCAGGTGGAGCATCCGGTGACCGAGATGGTCACCGGCGTGGACATCGTCAAGCAGCAGATCCTCATCGCCGCGGGAGAGGCCCTCCCCTATGGGCAAGAGGAGATCCAGTTCCGGGGCCACGCCATCGAGTGCCGGATCAACGCCGAGAACCCGGAGAACTTCATGCCCAGCCCCGGCACCATCACCCAGCTCCACGTGGCCGGCGGCCCCGGCATCCGTTTCGACAGCCACATCTACAACGGCTATCGGGTGCCGCCCTACTACGACTCCATGATCGGCAAGCTCATCGCCTGGGGCGAGGACCGCCGGTCGGCCATCGCCCGCATGCGCACCGCCCTCTCGGAGATGGTGATCGAGGGCATCCAGACCAACATCCCGCTGCAGGCCGACATCATGCGCGACGCCGGCTTCGAGGCCGGGGGCGCCAACATCCACTATCTGGAGAAGAAGCTGGGACTCTGACAGCTTCCATGAGCGTTCCCGAGCTGTCGGTAGTGGTACCCATCCACAACGAGGCGGAGAACATCGAGCCCTTGGTGGAGGAGATCCGAACGGCCCTGGCTGGCCGCGCCTACGAGATCATCTACGTGGACGACGGCAGTACCGATCGCTCGCTGGAGATCCTGCTGGAGCTGGCCGTCCGTTGCCCCGAGCTGCGGGTGTTCTCCCATGAACGAAGCTGCGGCCAGAGCACCGCCATCCGTACCGGGGTGAAGGCGGCGCGCGCGGAGTGGGTCGCCACCCTGGACGGCGACGGCCAGAACGACCCCGCCGACATCCCGCTGCTGCTGGAACTGGTGGAGGATCCCCACCGCCCGGAGGGGCTCAAGCTCATCAACGGCCACCGCCACCAGCGGCGAGACACCTGGGTGCGGCGCGCCTCGTCCAAGGTGGCCAACTTCGTACGCCGCTCCCTGCTCCGCGACGACACGCCCGACAGCGGCTGCGGCCTCAAGCTCTTCGAGCGCCAGGCCTGGCTCGACCTGCCCTTCTTCGACCACATCCACCGTTTCACCCCGGCACTCTTCCTGGCCAACGGCCACGAGGTGCGTTCGGTGAAGGTGCACCACCGGCCGCGCACCCGCGGCCAGTCCAAGTACGGCATCTCCAACCGGCTCTGGGTGGGCATCGTCGACCTTTTCGGCGTCGTCTGGCTGCTGCGGCGCACCACCCGGCCCCGGGTGAGCGAGCGCACGCCGACATCCACCCCATGAGCACCTCCCCCGTCCGCTACGCCGCGCTGTTCAAGGGGTTGATCTTTCTGCTCTCCCTGGCGGGCATCGGCTATCTGTTCCATCGCTTGGGCGCCGGCCAGGTCATGAACCAAGCCTGGATCGACAGCCAGGTGGCTGGGCACGGCATTCAGGGCGAGCTGCTTTTCGTCGCCATGGGCACCCTCTCCACCGTCATAGGGCTGCCACGCCAGCTGGTGGCCTTCCTCGGCGGTTACGCCTTCGGCCTGCTCTTGGGCACGGTGCTGGCGCTGGTCGCCTCGGTGCTGGGCTGCCTGCTCTCCTATCTTTACGCCCACTGGTTCGGCCACCGGCTGCTGGCGCCCCGGCTGGGCGGGCGGGCACGCCACTTCCATGACCTGGTGCTCAAACACCCCTTCTCCCTCACCCTACTCATCCGCCTGCTGCCGGTGGGCAGCAACGTGCTCACCAACCTGTTGGCGGGGCTGTCAGGGGCGCCGCTGGGATGGTTCCTGCTTGGCTCGGGCATCGGCTACATTCCCCAGACCCTGGTCTTTGCCCTGGCAGGCAGCGGCATCAACCTGGACACCGGGATGCGACTGGGGTTGTCGGTGCTTCTTTTTGTGCTCTCCGGCATCCTCGGCGTCAATCTCTACCGTCACTCCCGGCAACGCCGGGAACTGGACGAGGTGCTGGACCGGGAAGGCGACCCGGAGGAGGCATGATGCACCCAAAGGAGATCCGCGCCGGCTGGTGGCAGCTGGTGGCCCTGTGGGCCCTGCTCATGACGGTGGCGCTCGCCTTCCGCTCTTTCGTGCCCATCGACGAGACCCGTTATGTCACCGTGGCCTGGGAGATGTGGCTGCGCGGCGACTTCCTGGTGCCCCACCTCAACGGCGAGACCTACGCCCATAAGCCGCCCCTGCTCTTCTGGCTCTACCAGCTCGGCTGGTGGCTCTTCGGCGTCAACGACTGGTGGCCGCGCCTGGTGGCTCCCCTCTTCGGACTGGGCAGCCTGGGTCTCACCTTCCTGCTGGCACGGCGGCTCTGGCCGCAGCGGCCCGACATTGCGGCACTCGCCCCCTGGCTACTCTTCGGGGCGGTCTACTGGACCAGCTATGGAACTACCGCCATGTTCGACATGCTGGTGGTCTTCTTCGCTCTGCTGGGGCTGCTGGGGCTGCTGGGCCTGTGGCGGGCCGGCCGGGGAGAGAGGCGCGCCTGGCTGCTGACGGGGCTGGCCATCGGCCTGGGCATTCTCGCCAAGGGGCCGGTGATCCTGCTCCACCTGCTGGGCGCCCTGTTGCTGGGTGTTGCCATCGCCCTGGCCTGGGCCGTTCCCGCGGCCCTGAAAGGGGGGGGACGACTACGCCCACGCCATCTTCTGGGGTCAGACCGCCAACCGGATGGTGGACTCCTTCGCCCACCGCCGCGCCCTCTGGTGGTACCTGCCCCTGCTGCCGCTGATCCTCTTCCCCTGGTTCTGGTGGCCACCTCTGTGGAAGGGAGCCCGGGCCCTGGTGCACGAGGGGCTGGAGCGGCCGGTGCGCTTCTGCCTGGCCTGGCTGGTGCCCGGCTTCCTCACCCTGTCGCTCATCAGCGGCAAGCAGGTTCATTACCTGCTGCCACTGTTCCCAGCCGTGGCGCTGCTGGCCGCCCGGGGATTCCAGGAAAACGAGACCAGACAACTCCGCCTGCGCCTGCCGGCGGTGATCCTGGTTCTCTTTGGCTTGCTGGTCTTCTCCCTGCCCTGGTGGGGTGTGCTACCCGAATGGGGTACGGAACTGCAGGCCCGGTGGGCGCTTCCGATGATAGCGGCCGGTCTCCTCCTGTGATGGTGGTGCCCGGCGGATCCACACACGGCCACGAGGATCCTGGCGGGCATCAGCGTGCTGATCGTGGTCTCCCTCCACCTCGTGATGCAGAAGCCGCTGGCCCACGCCTATGACCTGCGACCGGTGGCGCAGGAGATCGCCGCACTGCAGGTAAAGGGGATTCCCCTGGTTCACGAAAGCAAGTATGCCGGCGAATACCACTTCCTCGGCCGGCTGAGAGAACCCCTCCAGGTGATCCACGAGGGGCCGCTGGAACGATGGGCCAGGGAGCACCCGGACGGCTATATCATCTACCACCTCTCCCGCCGGCAAAAAGAGCTGCTGCCGAAAGGCCGCCATTTCTGGCAGTACTACCGTGGCCACTATGTGACCCTCATTCTCGGTCACTACTACCTCGACCAGATCCTCCCAGCCAAATGACCAGGGCGCCATGCACTATAATGGCCGGCTGATTTATCCGTTCTCGAACCCCCGGGACCTGCCATGAACCGATCCACGGACCTTTCCACCTTCCAGGGGCTGATCCTCGCCCTGCAGCAGTACTGGGCCGAACAGGGCTGCGTCGTTCTCCAACCGTACGACATGGAGATGGGCGCCGGCACCTTTCACACCGCCACCTTTCTGCGGGCCATCGGCCCCGAGCCGTGGAACGCCGCTTATGTCCAGCCCTCACGTCGGCCCACCGACGGCCGTTACGGCGAAAACCCCAACCGGCTCCAGCACTACTACCAGTTCCAAGTGGTGCTCAAGCCGTCGCCCATGAACATCCAGGCGCTCTATCTGGGTTCCCTGGAACGGTTGGGGTTGGACCTCAAGGTGCATGACGTACGTTTCGTGGAAGACAATTGGGAATCCCCTACCCTGGGCGCTTGGGGCCTCGGCTGGGAGGTGTGGCTCAACGGCATGGAAGTGACCCAGTTCACCTATTTCCAACAGGTGGGCGGGTTGGACTGCCGACCCGTCACGGGAGAGATCACCTACGGCCTGGAGCGCATCGCCATGTATCTGCAAGGGGTGGAGAGCGTCTTCGATCTGATCTGGACAAGGGGACCCCAAGGCGTGGTCACCTACGGCGACGTCTTCCACCAGAACGAGGTGGAACAGTCGGCCTACAACTTCGAACACGCCGACGTGGACTTTCTGTTCAAGCTGTTCGACCAGTGCGAGGCCGACTGCAACCGGCTGATCGAAGCAGGCCTGGCGTTGCCGGCCTACGAGCGGGTGCTGGAGGCCTCCCATGCCTTCAACCTTCTCGATGCCCGCCACGCCATCTCGGTCACCGAACGCCAGCGCTATATCCTGCGGGTGCGCGCCCTGGCTCGATCCGTGGCCCAAGCCTATTACGAGGCCCGGGAAAAGCTGGGCTTTCCCATGTTGAAACGAAAGGAGGCGGCGGCATGAACGAACGGGCGGATCTGTTGTTCGAACTGGGCACCGAGGAGCTGCCTCCAGGCGCCCTCGAAAAGCTGTCGCAGGCGCTGGCCGATGCGTTCGTCCAGGGATTGGAAGAGGCCGGACTCGACCACGGTTCGGTCACGCCCTACGCCAGCCCGCGAAGGCTGGCCCTGTTGGTGGAAGATTGCGCCCTGCGCCAACCCGACCGGACATCGAAGCGCAAGGGGCCTGCGGTACAGGTCGCTTTCGATGCCGAAGGCCGCCCCACCAAGGCCGCCGAAGGCTTCGCCCGCAGCTGCGGCACCACGGTGGATCGACTGCAACGACTCAAGACCGACAAAGGAGAGTGGCTCTTCTACGAGGTCCACGAACCGGGCCGGCCGGCCTTCGAGCTGCTGCCTGAAATCGCCGCCCGCGCCCTCGACCGCCTGCCCATTCCCAAGCGGATGCGCTGGGGCGACTCCAACGCCCAGTTCGTACGGCCGGTCCATTGGCTCCTCTTCAAACACGGCGACCAGGTGGTGCCTTGCACCCTGCTCGACGCCGTGGCGGGAGAGACCACCCGCGGCCACCGCTTCCACCATCCCGAGCCCATCGTCATCGAACCCGTGGGCGATTATGCTGAAATTCTGGAGAAAACAGGGAAAGTGATCGCTCACTTCGATGACCGCCGGAAGCGCATTCGGGAACAGGTGATCAAGGCGGCCGAGACATTGGGTGGACGGCCCGACCTGGATCCGGAGCTCCTGGACGAAGTCACCGCCCTCAACGAATGGCCGGTGGCCATCACCGGCGGCTTCGAGGCCCGCTTCTTGGCGGTGCCTCAGGAGGCCCTCATCCTCACCATGAAGAAGAATCAGAAGTACTTTCCGCTCTTCGACGCGGAAGGGAAACTGATGAACCACTTCATCACCATCGCCAACATCGACAGCCCCAAGCCCGAAGTCATCGCCGAAGGCAACGAACGGGTGATTCGCCCGCGCCTGGCCGATGCCATGTTCTTTTGGGAACAGGACGGCAAACGGCGCTTGGAGGAGCTCCTGCCCGCCCTCGATGGCGTGGTCTTCCAGCAGCAGCTGGGCAGCATGGGCGACAAATCCCGCCGCGTGGCCGCCTTGGCTCGTTGGATCGCCGAGCGCATCGACGCCGATCCGGCCTTGGCGGAGCGGGCCGGGTTGCTCAGCCGCTGCGACTTGATGACCCAGCTGGTGGGGGAGTTTCCCGAGATGCAGGGCATCATGGGGCGCCACCAGGCGCTGCGCGACGGGGAACCAGAAGCGCTGGCCCAGGCCCTGGAGGAGCTCTATCTTCCTCGCTTTTCCGGCGATCGTCTCCCTACGACGCCCATCGGCATCGCCCTTTCCTTAGCGGACAAGACCGACACCCTGGTGGGCATCTTCGGCATCGGCCAGCGGCCCACGGGGGAGAAAGACCCCTTTGCTCTGCGTCGGGCCGCGTTGGGCCTGGTGCGTATCCTGAGTGAGCATTCACTCACCATCGAACTCGATGAACTCCTCGAGACCGCGAGACGCGGCTTGGCCCCTTGGCTCGACGAGATCACCCCGCCGCCCGAAGAGAGCGGCGTGGCGGCGGTGCACGCTTTCCTCATGGAAAGACTCAAGGGGCTGCTCGTGGAAGCGGGAGTGGCGCCTCCCCTGTTTGAGGCGGTGGTTCGGGTCCATCCCCGCACCTTGCCCGACTTTTTGGCGCGGGTGGAGGCGGTGCGCCGCTTCATGGAACTGCCCGAGGCCGAAGCCCTGGCGGAGGCGAACAAGCGCATCCGCAACATTCTGCGCAAGGCCGAGGAACAGGTGCCCGACACCGTGGACGAAGGGCTGCTCGAGGCGCCGGAAGAGAAAGCGCTGCATCACGCCATCGGCGAAAAACGGGCCGAAGTGGCGCCGCTTCTGGAAAAGAGGGACTATACCGCCGTTCTGAAGGCACTGGCCGCTCTGAAGACGGTGGTGGACCGTTTCTTCGACCAGGTGATGGTGATGGACGAGAACCCCGACCTCAGACGCAACCGGTTGGCCCTGCTGGCGAGCCTGCAAGGTCTTTTCCGGCAGGTGGCGGATATCTCGAGATTACAAGAGTAAGTGTTTACTTACATTTTTCCGAACGGGTGAAGGTCCGTCCATCCCCGAGTGAAACCGACTCATGACATCCATGCACGACCACGACTCCTGGCAACGGATGATGGCGGCCGTACAGGCCTTTCACGACAAACACGATTTCAAGAACACGGGAGGTGAGGAGCTCACCTACCGGGTGGCCTTGATGGCCGAAGAGCTGGGAGAGATCTCGGCCTGTGTCACCAAGGGCAAGGGGCGGGAGGCCCTGGCCGAGGAGGTGGCCGATCTGCTCATCCTGCTCATGGGCACCGCCATCGCCGCCGATTTCGATCTCAATGAAGCCTTCTGGAAAAAGATGGATCGGCTGATGCGGAGAAAATCGCGCATGGTGAACGGCCGCATACGGGTCTCCGATTTCCGGGACATGGAATGAGCCGGAGATATCTCATACTCGATCGAGACGGGGTCATCAACGAAGACTCCGATCTCTTCATCAAGAGTCCCGAAGAGTGGGTGCCTCTCCCCGGTAGCCTGGAGGCCATCGTGCGGCTGAACCAGGCCGGCTTTTCGGTGGCGGTGGCCACCAACCAATCCGGCATCGCGCGAGGGCTGTTCGACGAGCAGACGCTGAACGCCATGCATCAGAAATTACACCGGGAACTCAATCGGCTGGGCGGCCAGATCGAGTTGATCGCCTACTGCCCTCACGGACCGGATGCGGGTTGCGAATGTCGCAAGCCCAAGCCGGGTCTGCTCCATCAGATCGCCCGCCGCTGGAAGATCGACCTTCGGGGGATTCCCGTCATCGGAGACAGCCAGAGGGACTTGGAAGCGGCCCGGGCGGTGGGCGCCCGTCCCATCCTGGTGCGCACCGGCAAGGGGGAGCAGACCCTCCGCACGTTGGAGACGACGGTGGAGGTGTATGCGGACCTTGGCGCCGCGGCGGACGCTTTGTTGAAGGGGGACGCAGCGTGAAGGTGGTGCGTTCGGCGGTCCACTTCCTGGCCATGGTGCTGGTCACCCTCTTTTTCGGTCTGGCCATCTCGACCGTGGGCCGGTTGTTGCCCTTGGCCTACCGCGACCGATGGGGCTGCGCCTGGGGACGAACCAATCTTTGGCTGATGAAATTGCTCTTGAAACTGGACTATCGCATCCAGGGCGTGGAGCATCTGCCCCGAAAAGGGCCGGTGATCGTCATGAGCAAGCATCAGTCCGCCTGGGAGACCATCGCCCTGCGCGGCATCCTGGCACCGCCGCAATCCTGGGTCCTGAAAAGAGAACTGATGTGGATTCCCGTCTTCGGCTGGGCCCTGGCGTCGGTACCCAACATCGCCATCGACCGCAAAGCCGGGCGCAAGGCGGTGCGACGCCTCCTCGAACGGGGGGTGGAAGTGCTCGAACAGGGGCGCATCCTCATCATATTCCCGGAAGGCACCCGAACCCGCCCGGGTGAGCGCCACAAGTACGGCGTGGGGGGAGGTCTGCTGGCCGAGCGCTCGGGTGCACCCGTGGTGCCCATCGCCCACAACGCGGGCGTCTTCTGGCCCAGACGAAGCTTCGTCAAACACCCCGGCACCATCGACGTGGTGGTGGGCCCGCCCATGGAGACCCAGGGCAAGAAGGCGACCGCCATCACCCGGGAGGTGGAGGCCTGGATCGAGGACCAGGTGGCCCAGCTGCCTTTGACACGGGAAAGTTGATCACAAGTTATCCACAGGATGCGTCATCCTGTGGATAACTTGATCAGATGTCGAGATTCTCCACCGAGAGGGCGTTTTTTTCGATGAATTCCCTTCTCGGCTCCACTTCATCCCCCATGAGCGTGGTGAACACCTCGTCCGCCCCCACTGCATCTTCTATTCGCACCTGAAGCAGACGGCGCGTGTCGGGATTCATGGTGGTTTCCCACAGCTGTTCGGGGTTCATCTCGCCCAGCCCTTTGTATCGCTGGATGTGCTGGCCGCGACGCCCTTCGTCCATGAGCCAGGCCAACGCTTCACCGAAATTGGAGACCGGCTTCTCCTTCTCTCCACGGCGGACGAAAGCCCCCTCCTCGATGAGCCCGTCGAGCTGTTCACCCACCGTTCTCAGCTTCTGGTAGTCCCCGCTCCGGAAGAAATCCAGGGGCAGTTCGCGTCGACTCTCAATGCCGTGGGTGGACTGGATGATAGCAATGGCCTGGGGCGTGCCCGAGCCGTCCGTCACCAGCTCCAACCGATAGCCTCGGCCCGGCCCAGCGGCGTCTTGAAGCCGCTCCTGGGCCTGGGAGAGCCAGTCGGACAAGGCCGAGGCGTCACTCAGTAGCGCCGCCTCCACCGCGGGAAGCTCGAGCAACAGCTCCAGGAACCGGCCGTCGTAACGCCGCGAGAGCCGGTCGATGATGCCGCGGGCGGTGACGTAGTCGTTGGCCAGGGCCTCCAGCGCGGAGGCGGACATGGGCGGCGCGCCGGCATTGACATGCAATTCGGCCCCCTCCAGAGCCAGGTGAAGCAAATACTGATTGAGCTCCAGATCGTCCTTGAGATAAGTCTCTTGCTTGCCCTTCTTCACCTTGTACAAGGGGGGTTGAGCGATATAGACATGGCCCCGCTCGATGAGCTCGGGCATCTGCCGGTAGAAGAAGGTGAGCAGCAGGGTGCGGATGTGAGCACCGTCCACGTCGGCATCGGTCATGATGATGATGCGGTGGTAGCGCAGCTTGTCCGGGTCGAACTCCTCGCGTCCGATGCCGCAACCCAGCGCGGTGATGAGGGTGCCCACCTCGGCGGAGGAGAGCATCTTGTCGAAACGGGCCTTCTCCACGTTGAGGATCTTCCCTTTGAGAGGCAGGATGGCCTGGTTCACCCGGTTTCGCCCCTGCTTGGCCGAACCGCCGGCGGAATCCCCCTCCACCAAATAGAGCTCGGACTTGGCAGGATCCTTCTCCTGGCAATCGGCCAGCTTGCCCGGCAGCCCCGCCACGTCCAAGACCCCTTTGCGCCGAGTCAGCTCCCGCGCCTTGCGCGCCGCCTCACGCGCTCGGGCCGCATCCACCATCTTGCCGGCGATGGCTTTGGCATCCGCAGGGTTCTCCATGAGGAACTCCCGCAGCTTCTCGGAGACCAGGCTTTCCACGATCCCCTTCACCTCCGAGGAGACCAGCTTGTCCTTGGTCTGGGAGGAAAACTTGGGATCGGGCACCTTCACCGAGAGCACCGCGGTGAGTCCCTCCCGCGCATCGTCACCGGTGGGGTGCACCTTCTGTTTCTTCGCCAGGCCGGCCTCGTCGATGTACTGGTTCAGCGTGCGGGTCAAAGCCGCACGCAGGCCCGCCAAATGGGTGCCACCATCCTTTTGGGGGATGTTGTTGGTGAAACAAAAGATGTTCTCCTGGTAAGACTCGTTCCACTGCATGGCCAGCTCCACCACCACTCCGTCCCGCTCGGCGGTGAAATGGAAGACCTTTTCGTGAATGGGCGTCTTCTTTCTGTTGAGATGCTCGACGAAAGCGCGAATGCCGCCTTCATATTCGAACAGGTCCTCACGTCCTGTGCGCTCGTCCTTGAGATGGATCCGCACGCCGGAGTTGAGAAACGACAGCTCACGCAACCGACGGGCCAGTATGTCGTAATGGAATTCCGTGTCGGAAAAAATCTCGGGGCTGGGGCGAAAACGGATGGTGGTGCCGGTCTCCCGGCTCTCTCCAATGGCGGTCAGCGGCGCCTCCGGCTCGCCGAGGCGGTATTTCTGATACCAGATGCGGCCGTCCCGCCGAATGGTGAGCTCCAGCTCTTCGGACAGGGCGTTGACCACCGAAACCCCCACGCCGTGCAGGCCGCCCGACACCTTGTAGGAGTTGTCGTCGAACTTCCCCCCGGCGTGCAGCACCGTCATGATCACTTCGGCCGCCGAGCGCCCCTCTTCCTCATGCATGTCCACCGGAATGCCGCGACCGTCGTCGGTGACACTCACCGAACCGTCGGTGTGGATCACCACTTCGATGTGGCTGCAGTAACCGGCCAGCGCTTCGTCGATGGCGTTGTCCACCACTTCGAAGACCATGTGGTGCAGGCCGGTGCCGTCGTCCGTGTCTCCGATGTACATGCCGGGCCGCTTGCGCACGGCATCCAAGCCCTTCAAGACCTTGATGGAGGTGGAATCGTAACCCTTGCTCATAGAAAAATCCCTGAATCCAACCGAACTTATTGTACCAGAACGGCCGCGCCACCTCCTCATCCGGAAGTGCTTTCACCGATGGCGGCCACCCGTCCCTGTTCCACGTGGAACATCTGGGCGCAGTATTTCGTCCAAGCCCCCGGTTTCACCGAGGTGACCCAGGCCTGCACCGGCCGTTCCGCGATCCAGGCCATCAACGCCTCCGCCTTTCGGTCGTCGAACTCGGCGCCAAGATCGTCGATCAACAACAGGGGTGGATCGGAGCGCGCCGCCGTCGTAAGTGCCCAGCGGGCCAGGCCCAGAGCATAGACCAACAGCTTCTGCTGACCCCTGGAGAGCACGCGAGAAGCCGGGCGACCGCGGCAGGTGAGCTTCAGGTCGGCGCGATGAGGGCCGCCGAAGGTATAACCCCGCGTCAGCTCCCGGTTTCGGTTGCGAGCCAACAGGACCCGGAGCGCCCCTTCGCTCCAGCCGGGATGAAAACCGATCTCCACTTGAAAACCGGCGCCCAACTCCACCAGAAGGGCCTTCACCTGTGATTCGAGCGATCGAACATATCTCGCACGGGACTCGGTCAACGCCTCTCCGGCATGGGCCAGCTCCGGTTCGAAGGCTTGAGCGAGGCGGGGATCGTTTCTTGCCAAGGCGGCGTTACGCTGACGAAGCGCCTTGACGTAGTTTTCGAGCCGCTGATGGTAGGAAGGTTCCACGTGGAACACCCCCTCGTCGAGAAACCGCCTCCGCACTTCGGGCCCTCCTTCCACCACCTCATGAGACCCGGGGACGAGCCACTGCATGGGCAACAGGCGAACCAGCTCGGAACGCCTTTTGACCTCCTGCCCATCGATTCGCGCCTCGAACCGTCGCGGCGCACGGCGTAACCCCACGGCATGCCCGACCCCTTGGGCGGTGCGAATCCTGGCAAAGATTTCTGCAGCGTCACACCCTTCCCTGATGAGCGGGCCGGCATCGGCGTGCCGAAAGCTTCGCCCCCGCCCCAAGAGAACGATGGCTTCCAACAGCGTGGTCTTCCCAGCGCCGTTGTCCCCGGTGAACAGATGGATCCCGTCGGTCAGAGACAGCGCGACCGACTCGAGGACCCGCAAGTTGTGGATGGTCAGCCGTTCGATCCGCATGAATCCAAAAAAAAACAAGGGGGCGAGGGCCCCCCTTTACCCACCCATTCCGACCGAGCGGCCTCAGATCCGCATGGGCATGACCACATACTCCAGCCCGGACCCCTCTTCCCCCGTGATGAGGCAGCCGGAAGAGGGATCGATGAGCCCGAACCGAACCCGCTCCCCCTCCAACGCCCCAAGCACGTCCAAGAGGTACTTCACGTTGAACCCCAAAGTCATGGCCTTGCCCTGGTAATCCACCTCAAGCTCTTCCTCCGCCACTTCGTGCTCGGGATTGTGCGTCATGAGGTTGAGAAGGCCCGGTTCGGCATGGAAGCGGACGCCCCGATACTTCTCGTTGGAAAGGACCGCCGTGCGCGTCAACGCTTGTCTGAGTGATTCGCGATCGGCCACCAGGTCTTCGGTGTCGGCCCTTGGAATCGCCTTTTCGTAGGGTGGATACCGCCCTTCCACCAGCTTGGTGGCGAAACTGCTGTGGCCGAAATCCACCTTCATGAACCCGGGGCTGAACTGGAGCTCCAGCGGGGGCGCGTCCGACCCGGCGTCGAGCAAGCGATTAAGTTCGAGCACCGCCTTGCGGGGAATGATGACTTGAAGCTCCGGGACCGATTCCGAATCCATCTCCACGTCGCACAACGCGAGCCGGTGGCCGTCGGTGGCCACGGTGCGCAACCGTCCGGGACGCCCTTCGAGAAGCATGCCGTTGAGGTAGTAGCGAATGTCCTGCAACGCCATGGCAAAGGCGGTCTTGTCCAGCAACCGTTTGAGGCGTTCCTGGTCGATCTTCAGGTAGTGGGTGGCGGCGGTCACCTCCAGCATGGGGAAATCGGCCGGCGGCAGGGTGCTCAGTGTGAAACGTCCCCGTCCCGATCGGATGGTGACCTTGTCCGTCTCCACGTCTAGAACGATACGGCTTTCCGCCGGCAAGGCCTTGCAGATCTCCACCAGCTTACGCGCCGGAACGGTGAACTCCCCTTCGTCCCCGCTCTCCACCTCGACCCGGGTCTTGATCTCCACCTCCATGTCGGTGCCGGTGATGGAGAGCCCGCCCGGATCCAGCTTGAAGAAAAGGTTCGACAGGATCGGCAGGGTTTGGCGGCGTTCGACGACGCTGGCCGCCTGAAGCAAGGAGGGAAGCAGGCTTTCCTTGGTGGTTTGGATCTTCATGGTGCCGTCTCTAGTGAATATAGGTTTTCAGTATCACACCCTGTTATTGTCATTACGCGGGGCCCGACATGGGGATGAACGGAAAACCCCTCTTTTTTACAATGGGTTGCGCCGTTTTCGCCTGGGTGGGACCCAGGGGAAGAGGTGGCGTTCATCCTGTGGAGCCTTTGTGGAAAACCCGCCTGTTTCGACAGCCGCATTTCGGTGCACAGATTTTCCACAGTCAGTGGCTCAGGGTTCTCAACAGGTTTTTATAGTCTTCGGCGATTCGGCTGTCGGTTTCTCTGAGTTCCTGGATCTTGCGGGTGGCGTAGAGCACCGTCGTATGGTCCTTGCCGCCGAAAGCGCGGCCGATCTCCGGCAGGCTGTGGTGGGTCAGCTCCTTGGCCAGAGTCATGGCCATCTGCCGCGGCCGGGCGATGGTGCGGCTGCGGTTCTTCGAGAGCATGTCCGAGCTGCGGATCTTGTAATACTCGGCCACCACCTTCTGGATGTTCTCGATGGTGATCTGCTTGTCCTGGGCGGCGATCAGATCGCGCAAGGCCTCCTTGGCGAACTCCAGGGTGATGGGCCGGCCGGTGAACTGGGCGTTGGCCACCACCCGCCTCAATGCCCCTTCCAGCTCGCGGATGTTGGAGCGGACTCTTTGGCCGATGAAGAAGGCCACTTCGCTGGGCAGTTCCACTCCGAAGAGCCTCTGCGCCTTGTTCATGAGGATGGCCACCCGCGTCTCCAGGTCGGGCGGTTCGATGGCCACCGTGAGCCCCCAGCCGAAGCGGGACTTGAGCCGATCCTCCAATCCGTCCACCTCCTTGGGAAAACGGTCGCTGGTGAGGATGATCTGCTGCTGGGACTCGAACAGGGCGTTGAAGGTATGGAAGAACTCTTCCTGGGAGCGCTCCTTGCCGGCGAAGAACTGGACGTCGTCGATGAGCAGAGCGTTCACCGAGCGCATCCGCTGCTTGAAGGCGTCGATGGTGTTGTGCTGCAACGCCTTGACCATCTCCGAGACGAAACCCTCGGAGTGGAGATAGAGCACGCGGTAATCGGGCCTGTGCTGGTGGATGAGGTTGCCGATGGCGTGCAGCAGATGGGTCTTGCCCAGGCCGGTGCCGCCGTAGATGAACAGAGGATTGTAAGCCTGTCCCGGCGCCTCGCCGATGCGAATGCCCGCGGCGCGCGCAAGCTGGTTGGATTTGCCTTCGACGTAGTTGTCGAAAGTGAAATCCCGATTGATGTTGATGAGTAAGTCCTTACTATCGGTGTTCGTCCTGGATTCATGCGCGATGTTCGAAGCGACTTCCGGCTTGGCGGATGCTTTTCCCTCGTCCGCGCTGCCGATGGCGAGCACCAGTTGCGGCACGCCTTCGGGGTCGTATTCGCGGAGGAAGGCTTCGATTCGCTCCTTGTAGTGTTTCCGCACCCAGTCCACCACGAAAGCGTTGGGGGCCAGCAGGCGCAGCTCGCCCGGGGCCTGACGGACGGGACACTGCAGAGGGCGTATCCAGGTGTTGAACTGCTGGGCGGGGAGCTCGCTCTCCAGCCGGGCCAGACAGTAGTTCCAGTGCTCCATGGTCGTGGCGGCGCGTCCAGGATGTCCCATAAGCCTGCGGTTCTCGGACAGTGGTCTCTTCCGGGGAAGGAGGTGCCTCGGATGGCCCGATGACGACCCGGAAGCCGGGGAGAAACAGAGTGTACCCTTCCCCGTTGGAGTTATCCACAATGGCCGGACGCCGTTTCGACGATCCCTTCGTCCAAGGCGAAATAGGGGTAGAATTCGGCCGTTTCGCGAAGGAGCCGCCATGTCGCCCGATCCGTTCCAAACCCCGGCCCGGCCGCCCAAATCCTTGCTGCGCAAGGTGGGCCGGGCCATCGCCGATTACGACATGATCCGGGAAGGGGACCGGCTCCTGCTGGGGGTCTCCGGGGGGAAGGATTCGCTGAGTCTGCTACAAATCCTCATCCATCTCCAGCGGCATGCGCCGGTGCGGTTCGATCTGGCGGTGCTGACGGTGGACCCCCAGATCGACGGTTTCGACCCCTCCCCCTTGGTGGACTATTACCGGGCCTTGGGGGTGCCTCACCACTATGTGCGCCAGCCCATCCAGGAGCAGGCCCGGACACACATGGACGGCGACTCGTTTTGCGCGTACTGCGCCCGCATGAAACGGGGCATCATGTACACCATCTGTCGCAAGGAGGGCTACGGCGTGCTGGTGCTGGCCCAACATCTGGACGACCTCGCCGAGAGCCTGCTCATGTCCCTGTTCCACGGCGGCCAGTTGCGCACCATGAAGGCCCACTACCGCAACGATGCCGGCGACGTGCGCATCATCCGGCCCTTGGTCTATGTGCGCGAGCGCCAGACCGCCGCCTTCGCCGCGTCCGCCGGCCTGCCGGTGGTGCCCGACTCCTGCCCCGCCTGTTTCAGCGCCCCCACCCGGCGCCAACACATGAAAGCCCTGCTGGCTCGGGAGGAGCGGGAGAATCCGCACCTGTTCTCCAACCTGCTCCACGCCATGCGGCCCCTCATGCTCGAAGGGGGCATTCCCGATTGAACCGTCAGGGCAGGAGATCCACTTTCACTTCGACCGGGGCCCGATGCCCGCTGCCCCCGGTGGCGTAGTGGACGGTGCCTGCGGCGGAGCCTTCCCGACGCAGGTGCACACCCCCCAGGGGAATCCACTCGCCAAGGCGGCCGGTGACGCGGGTGGTGAGTGACTGGATGCGGACCCGACCCGGTGTGCCGGCGGGGCGGGCGGCGAAGGGGGAGATCTCGAGCGTTACCCGATCGCCCTGGATCCAAGGCGTGACATAGAAACCGGAGGTGACGGCGTGGAGGTCGCCGCCCGGTCGCGGGCGACCCCAAGGGTCCAGGTCCCACCCGAAGGTGGGCAACAGCAGGCCGGTTTGTATGAAGGCGGGCGATCCTTCGGTGGCGCGAACCCGGTGTTCGTCCTCGGTGGACCAGCTTCGGCCGTGGGCGTGGATGCGGGCCTCCAGCCCCGACTCTGGTGTTGCGGCGCCGATGGTGACATCGCCCTCTTCGCCCAACTCGATGTGGCCCGCCGCTTCGGCGTCGAGTCGACGCTCGGTATGGGCGCCCCCCTGGCGGACATGGATCAAGAGCTGGCGGGGTGGACGGTCGAAGCGGTCGACGAGCGCCTTGAGACTCTCCAGGGTGTCCGGCGAGGCACGGATCACCAGTTGTCCGTTCATGCCGGTGACGGTGCCTTCCGCCCCGACGAAGGGACGCAACAGTTGCACCATCTGCTCCACGGTCTGATGGCGCAAGGGAATCACCTCCAGGCGTTCGCCGGCGGCGAAGACGGCCCCGCCGCCTCCACACAGCAACAGCCACAAAACGACGGCGCGCCGGAACCTTCCCATGGCGTCCAGTATAGCGGCCTTCGGCGGCTTCGGCGCCGTGCCGCCGCCTATTTTCGGAACGCCTTGTGGCACTGCTTGCACGCCTTGCCCACTTCGGCGAAAGCACGAGCGGCGGCTTCCCGGTCCCCGCCCGTGGCGGCCGCCGACAAGGCCGCCGTGCGCCGGCGCAGCGTTTCCAGATGGCCGGAGAACGTCTCCCAGTCCAGCCAGATTTCGTCTTTGGCGTCGGATTCGTCGCTCACCGAGTCTTCAGGGAAGCCGGCCAGAAGATCCAAGCGGGCGGCGGCGTCCAGATCGCGCGCGCGGCGGGCGAACAGAGCGCCGTCCCAAGGTTGCCGGCCTTTGAGCATGGCGCCCATCCGTTTCATGTTCCAGCCGAGGACCTCCATCAGCCCTTCCCGGTATTCGATGGCCTGTTCGACGGCGCTCTCGCTTCCACCCTGGGCGGTCCATGGGGTGGCGAGGGCGAGACAGAGCAAAAGGGCTCGACATCGAGTCTGGCGCATGATGGCTCTCCTTTATGGTTAGTTAATGAGAATCATTTTCAATTATTAGGGCACTGCCTCCGCTCGTCAAGGGGAAAGACGCTTTACAGTATAATTCCGCTTTGCGCCCGCCACGGCCCGTCCATGAGCCACCGCATTCGGGAGATTCCCTACAACTACACCTCCTTTTCGGACCGGGAGATCGTCATCCGGTTCCTGGGGGAGGAGAATTGGCGCCTGATCGAAGCATTGCGCGGCAGCCGACGCACCGGGCGTTCGGCGCGCATGTTGTTCGAGGTGCTCGGAGACATGTGGGTGGTGGATCGCAACCCCTATTTGCAGGACGATCTGCTGGCCGACACCGACCGGCGCAACGCCCTCATCCACGCCCTCAACCACCGCCTGGACCAGTTCGAAGCCCGTCTCGACGACAACACCATGGCGGCCCGCCTGCTGCAGGCGGCGCGCGAGGCGGTGGACCGCTTCGCCAACCGATTCACCGCCGACCTCCATCTTCGCAACCGCATCCGCCAGGCCCTCGAGGGGATCACCCGCGCCGACAACATCGACTTCTCGGGGCTGGCGCGGGTCTCCCACGCCACCGACGCCACCGACTGGCGGGTGGAGCTCCCCTTCGTGGTCATCTCCCCGGACCGTGAAGAGGAGGTGGCGCCCATCGTGCGCGCCTGCATCGACCTGGGGCTCACCCTCATCCCGCGGGGGGGCGGCACCGGCTATACCGGCTCGGCCGTGCCCCTGGAGGCCCACTCGGCGGTGATCAACACCGAGAAGCTGGAGTTCCTCTCCGGCATCGAAGAGGTGATGCTGCCCGGCGTGGAGGGTGCCGTGCCCACGGTGCGCGCCGGCGCCGGCGTGGTCACCCGGCGCGTCTCCGAGCTGGCCGAGCGCCACGGCCTCGCCTTCGCCGTGGATCCCACCTCCCAGGACGCCTCCACCATCGGCGGCAACATCGCCATGAACGCCGGCGGCAAGAAGGCGGTGCTCTGGGGCACCACCCTGGACAACCTCGCCTCCTGGCGCATGGTCACCCCCGACGGCAACTGGCTGGAGGTGGAGCGGCTGGAGCACAACCTGGGCAAGATCCACGAACAGGCGCTGGTGCGGTTCCGCCTCTCGCGCTTCCATCCCGACGGCCGCACCCCCCTGGGGGAGCCCGAGATTCTGGAGATCCCCGGCCGGCGCTTCCGCAAGGTCGGCCTGGGCAAGGATGTCACCGATAAGTTCCTCTCCGGCCTGCCGGGCGTGCAGAAGGAGGGGTGCGACGGCCTCATCACCTCCGCCCGCTTCATTCTCCACCGCATGCCGCGCCACGTTCGCACCCTCTGCCTGGAGTTCTTCGACCCCGACGTGGCGCGGGCGGTGCCGGCCATCGTCGAGGTGCGGGACCACGTCCAGGGCCTGGCCGGGGTGGACGTGCTCGGACTGGAGCACCTGGACGAGCGCTACGTGAAGGCGGTGAACTACGCCACCAAGGCGGCCCGGCGCGAGCGGCCCAAGATGGTGCTGCTGCTGGACCTGGTCTCCGACGACGAGGCGGCCCTGGCCCACGCCGCCGACGAGGTGGTGGCCCTGGCCACGGCCCGCGGCGGCGAGGGGTTCATCGCCGCCAGCCCCGAGGCGCGCCGCCGCTTCTGGCTCGACCGGGCCCGCACCGCCGCCATCTCCGCCCACACCAACGCTTTCAAGATCAACGAGGACGTGGTCATCCCCCTCGAGCGGCTGGGCGACTACAGCCGCGGCATCGAGGCGCTCAACATCGAGCAGTCCATCCGCAACAAGCTGCGCATCATGGAGGCGGTGCGCCGGTTCCTCGAGGGCGACCTCGAGGAATTCTGCCGCTGCGACGAGCTGGACCGCTCGGAGGAGAGCCGCCGCATCTTCGCCGACAAGCGGGCGGCGGTGCTCGCCATCCTGGAGGAGACGACCCGCCGCTGGCAGCGCATCCTCGAGCGGCTGGAGGAGCCGGCACAGAAGCACCTGGAGCTGCTCACCGAGGCCGAGCGGGCGCGCATCCGGGAAGGAGATACCCTCCTCGACCTGATGCTGCGGCGCGACCTGCGCCAGAGCTACCGCGCCGAGGTGGAGCAGCGCATCAAGGAGATCTTCTCCGGCGAGGAGCTGGCGCCCCTGCGCGACGAGCTGGACCGCATCCATGCCCGCATCCGGGACAGCCGCCTCTTCATCGCCCTGCACATGCATGCCGGCGACGGCAACGTGCACACCAACATCCCGGTCCACTCCCACGACTACGCCATGCTCCACGAGGCCGAAGGGCTGGTGGACCGCGTCATGGCGCTGGCCCGTTCCCTGGGCGGGGTCATCTCCGGCGAGCACGGCATCGGCCTGACCAAGATCCAGTACCTGGAGGAGGAGAAGCTGGCCGACTTCAAGGCCTACAAGAAGCGCGTGGATCCCGAGGGCCACTTCAACCGAGGCAAGCTGCTGCCCGGCTCCGGCCTGGAGGGCGCCTACACCCCCTCCCTGCGGCTGGTGCAGCAGGAGGCGATCATCCTGGAGGAGAGCGAGCTGGGCGCCCTCAACGACGACATCCGCCACTGCCTGCGCTGCGGCAAGTGCAAGCCGGTGTGCCAGACCCATGTGCCGCGCGCCAACCTGCTCTACTCGCCGCGCAACAAGATCCTGGCCGCCGGCCTCATCGTCGAGGCCTTCCTCTACGAGGAGCAGACCCGGCGCGGCCTCTCCCTGCGCCATTTCGAAGAGATGAACGATCTGGCCGACCACTGCACCGTCTGCCACAAATGTTTCACCCCTTGTCCGGTGAACATCGATTTTGGAGAGGTGACGGTGCGCATGCGCCGCATTCTCGCCGAGCGCGGCCAGAAGCGCTTCAGCCCCGCCGGCGCCGCCGCCATGGCCTTTCTCAACGCCACCAACCCCCGGGTGGTGCGCGGGTTGCGGAAGGCCCTCGCGGACTGGGGGTTTCGCGCCATCACTCTAGGACACCGCGTGTTCCGCGCCTTGGGGCTACTGGGCGATCCCGAGCGGCCGCCGGCCGGAACCACCGGCCCGCCGCGCCTGTCCACCCAGGTGGTGGAACTGGTGCGCCGGCCCATCGAAGTGGCGCTTCCGAAGGTGACCTGGCGCACCGCCTGGGGACTGGAGGACGCCACCCAGGTGCCGGTGCTGCGCGATCCGAAGGTGCCCAGCATCGACGCCGAGACCGTCTTCTACTTTCCCGGCTGCGGCTCCGAGCGGCTCTTCTCCGACATCGGCCTGGCCACCATCGCCATGCTCTACGAGCACGGCGCCGAGGTGGTGCTGCCGCCCGGCTATCTCTGCTGCGGCTACCCCCAGAGCGCCGCCGGCCAGCACCGCAAGGGGCGCGAGATCACCACCGCCGACCGGGTCCTCTTCCACCGGGTGGCCAACACCCTCAACTACCTGGACATCCGTACCGTGCTGGTCTCCTGCGGCACCTGCATCGACCAGCTGCTCCAGTACCAGTTCGAGCAGATCTTCCCCGGCTGCCGCCTGATGGACATCCACGAGTGGCTGCTGGAGAAAGGGGTGACGCTGGATGGCCGGCAGGCCGGATCGTATCTCTTTCACGACCCTTGCCATTCGCCGATGAAACGCCATCCGCCGCTGGCGGTGGCTTCGGGCTTGATGGGCAAGCCGGTGGTGCGCTCCGATCGCTGCTGCGGCGAGTCGGGCACCCTCGGCACCACCCGCCCCGACATCGCCACCCAGATCCGGTTCCGTAAGGTCGAGGAGTTGAAAAAGGGCCTTCTGGAGCTTGGCGAAGAGCCGAAGCGAATACTCACTTCATGCCCGGCCTGCCAACAGGGGTTGCTCAAGTACAAGGAGGAGACCGGGCTGGAGACCGACTACTTGGTGGTCGAGCTGGCCCGCCACCGCCTGGGTGAAGGGTGGCAGGCACGTTTCGTGCGCCGGGTGCGCGACGAAGGCGGCATCGAAAAGGTGTTGTTGTGAAATTGGGACGAGTACCATGCGCCATTTGATGAAATGGGTCTGGATCCTGCTGTTGACCGCTTGCGGGGTTCCCGACTACACGGATGAGGACAGCGGCTATCGCCTCGTTCTCCACCGCGCCGTCACCATCCCTCCGCAGCGGGCGCGGATCTATATCCAGAACGGCCGGGTGGTGGGCACCTCCTTCGACAGCTACCAGGTGAGCTGCAGCCTCGAGGTGCGCACCTTGTCCGATCGGCCCCAGGTGGTGGAGCCGGACACTTTCGTGGTCAATCGGGTGCAAGCCTTCTTCGAGGAGGTGGCCGCCTCGGGCTGGCGGCCGGCGCAGGTGGCCGGTGTCGGTCTCGCCGGCGCCGACGTGGATTCAGGGCCGTCGGACCTTTTCCGAGGCTGGCACTTCTGGCTCCATTCACCCCGCCAGCCCCAGGTGTTGCGGCTCACGTGTCGGGGTGTCTTCGCCGCCCCTTGGGAGGCCGAGCCGCCCACCTTCGAGGAGATGGCGGCGGCTCTGGGCCCGGTGGCCAGCCTCGAACGTGCGACCGGGACCTTTGCGCCGGGTCGGTTCTGAGTTCAGGGCGCCGGCTGGCAGCCTGGACACAGGTAGCAGGGCTGACCGCCGTGCATCTCCTTCCGAATGGGTTCGCCGCAGCGGTAACAGGGCTCGCCCGCCCGGCGGAAGACATGGAATCGATAGCCTTCGAAGGGCACGCCGGCGGCTTCCAGTTCGCGGGCCCGCGCCAGGTCATTGGTGACGCCGCCGGTGGCGAGGGACTGGCGCGGCAGTTGGAGCATGCGCGCCGCCAGCGCCAACAGCCGTCCTTCGGGCAACGCCGCCGGCCGCCATCGGGGATGGAGACCGGCGCAGTGGAGGATCTCGCAGCGCAGATAGTTGCCCAGTCCGGCGACGAACGACTGGTCGGTGAGCAGTCCCCCCAGGCGCCGGTTGCGAAAACGCCGGTCGAGAAGGCGGGCCAGCACCTTTTCCGGGGTGGTGGCGGCGTCCAGCACGTCCGGCCCCAGCTTACGCAGGAAGGGATGGTCCTGGAGCCGCGCGGTGGGCCACACCTCGATATCGGAGGCGCTGTAGAGGAGCGCGTGGAGAGCTTCGGTCTCGATGGCCAGGCGCAGGCTGCGGCGGGTCCGGGGCCGATCGTTCGGCGCGGCCACCACCCAGCGACCGTAGAGCTGGTTGTGGCTGTAGATGCTGTGACCCGAATCGAGATGGGTGACCAGCGCTTTTCCTCGGCTCTCCACATCCAGGATGCGCACGCCGTCCAGTGGCCCGTTCCAAGCGGCCAACCGGGGCAGATGGAAACGGATGCGCCGTGCCCGACGGCCGTTCAAGGCATCGGCCAACAGATCGCGCTGGCGACGGATTTCGGGTCCTTCGGGCATGTCACTCCACGAAGGCGGAGAGGAATTGGGCGGTGACCTGGTCCATGGTGGCCAGGTGGTGCAGGAACCACTGGGGCCAGGTCTCCTCCACATAACGGCGCAGGGCTTCGCGGTCGCGGCTCTCCTGCCACGACTCCCGCTGTCGGCGAAGTTCGTCGAGCACCCGGGCGTGCTCGTCGGCGTGGATCGGATAGGGTGGAAACCCGTGCGTCTCCATGAGCCGGTTTTCGCGCTCGAAATGGGCTTCCGTGTGGGCCAGCCAGGCGTCCAGCGCCCGATCCAGCGCGTCGTCCGAAGCCCCGTCGTGCAACAGGGCCGCCAGCCGGCGCACCAGCGCCAGCTCCTCGTCATGGGTCCGGTTCATGGAGGCCACCGCCACTTGGGGTAGCGTACCGGGTTCGGGCAGGCCGCTCATGGTGTGTCCATCGGTGGGTGGGCATCAAACCCTACTATTCACGAGCGAATCAGGTCAAGAACCGCCCGCCGCAAGGCCGCTTCCGCGGCCCGTTTTCCATTCAGCCCCAGCCGGCGGGCGCAGTCGCTCCACTCACGCTTCTGAAGCACCTTGAGGATCAGCAGCCGCTGTCCCGGGTCGTCGGGATCGGCGGCCCAGCAGGCGAGCCGATGCAGGGCTTCCAGCGCGTCCAGGTAGGTGAGGCGGCCTTCGCCGTAGGCCGCCAACCGAGTTCGGACATCGTCGGGCAGCAAGGGCGGCGCGGCGGCCCGGCGCAGTACGAGGGCCAGTTCAGGCGCCAGTTCGCGGAACGGTTCGCCCAGAAGGTGGGGCAGCGCCGATTGAAAACGGGCGGTGGCCTGGGCCACGGCGTCCATCACGGCGGGCGTGAGCCCCCGGGCCATCACCAGGGCGTGGGCGCCGCTGCTCGCTTCGCGCCGGTGGCCCAGGCGCAGCGGGTCGAAACCGTTGCGCCGCCAGAAACGGGCCACCGGGGCGGTGGCGCCGAAGCTGGCGCCCACCCAATGGGCGCCTTGCTCCCGGGCCCGCTCCACCACCGCGCGCAACAGCCGACTGCCCAGCCCTCGGCCTTGAAGTTCGGGATGGACGGCGATGCGCACCACCCGATGGCACGTCCACTCGAGAGCCTGGGGCAGGCCGCACCGGGTGGCCAGGACCTGAGGCAGCAGATGGCCGCGAGGTCGGCGTCCCTGTTGGAGCACGGCGTGGCGCAGCGCGGCCGTCAAGGCCCCTTCGCGGGCGACGAGGGCCGCCGCCAACAGCCGGTTTTCCGCCTCGAGAACCATGACCTCAAGGTTGGGCGCGTCCAGGAGATAACGAAGATCACTAGGCTTGGTGCGGTAGTGTGCACTTACCAACAAACCAAAGAGGGCGCGCAGTCGGTCATCGTTCCGGCTCAACGAACGGGGTGATAGACGCTTCACTTCGATGGTCGATTCCGCAGGCGGTTGGGGCGGCGCGGGATCCGGTTCGGCGGCCAGCAGCAGGGCTTGGCGGCCGAAGCGCTCCAGGGGGTCGTCGGGTGCCCAACGGACCGGTCGCTCCAGATGGAAGTGGCGCCAGCCGGGACGGAGACGGTTCAGTTCCGTGCCGAAGCGGAGCAGGAAACCCCGCCCGGATCCTTCGTAACCGTGCACCGTGGTGGCCAGGACCAGACGGTTGTACCCCTCGACCAGTTCCAGGAGCCGGGGCAAGGGAATGCCGGCCGCCTCGTCCACCAGGAGCAGGTTGGCCGGAGGCCGATGTCGTGCCAGGTGGTCCGGCGGCAGAAAGCGGACTTGGGCCTTCGCCCCCTCTGGCAGATGGTGGAAAAGCACCTGCACGGCGCTGCGTCTGGGCGCGGTGAGCAGAATGGGGCCCTCTTGGCGTTCCGCCACCAGGCCGGCGCCCATGCCCAAGAGGGCCGATTTGCCCCGACCCCGGTCGGCGGTGATCAGCAGGGGGCGGCGGGAATGGCCGGTGGCGGTGCGGAGGATCCATTCCAGGCCGCGCGCCTGCTCCGGGGTGGGGCCGGGTTCGTGCGTCGGTGCCGGCGGCGGCGCCAAAGGCGGTGGGAAGGCGTTCAGGAAACGGACCAGACGCTCGAGGAAGGGGCTGGGATTTCGCGGCGCCAGTCCGGCCGCCGAGCATCGAACCATTTCCGGGTCGGGCGCGGCCGGCCAACGCACCGGCGACGGAGTGAGGAGCACCAGGGCGCCGCCGCCGCGTACCAACCCCAACGCCATGGCGAAGGCGTCCACGCTGAACCCGTCCAGCGCATCGAAGATCAGCAGGGCGGTTTCGTCACCAAGGCGGGTCGCCAGCCGGTGGGGCGGCACCGGGTCGATGCCGTGGGGGGCCTTCGAGCCCACCCAGATGCCGCCACCCGCCTTGCGCCACAGGGCGAGCGCCCGACGCCGGCAGCGGTCGGCCTCGCCGCCGATGTGAATGAAACGCCGATGGAGGGCGGCGGGATGGGGCAACGTCGATAAGGAGAGGCCGGGCGGTGCGCCCGGCTCGACCGTTCAAAGAAAGTCGGGGAGCTTCTCCCGGATCTCTTCCGGGCTCTGTTTGACCACGTCTTTGGCCACTTCCCCGGCCACCAGGGATTTGACATGAGCATCCATGCAGTCACGCAGCTCGCCCAGAAAGGCGGGCGCGGCCACGATGTAGAGCTTGTCGAACGCTTTGTCGTTGGCCGCCTGGCGCAGCTTTTCGCACAAGGCCCGGGCGAAGCGGATGGACTCTTCTTTTTTGGCATCCACTTCGTTCTCCATTGCATGACGCCCCTGCCCCCCCCGATCGAAGGCGCGTCCGGGCTGATCGCTGTAGAGTTCGGTGTCCTTCATCCGACTCTCCGGATGTTCCAGTTCTTCGATGGGCACCAGGGGGCCCACCCGATTGTCGGCCTTTAGGATCTTCGCGTAGCTGCTGTCGGCAGCCAGTACCCAGGAAATTGCCATGCCAGGTTCCTCTTGGTCGTGGTATTGGGTTCTTTTAACATGATACCCCTTGCGGCCTTTCCAACGGCTGCAAGAAGGCGTTTCGAGGTTCGTCCATGACAGCAGGAGGAAACCATGCTTGCCGATGATCCTCAAGCCCTGTTCGACCAGTTCGTGCCCAAGGCGCGCGACTATGTGGCGTCGCCCGGGGTGATGGCCGCCCTGGAGCTGGACGCCATCTGCGAGCGGCTCTATCCCCTGGTGGCGCGCAAGCTGGGCGACATGGCGCTCGCCAACGCCATACGGGATTTCGGCCGCGGCCTGCCGCGCAAGGGGGAAGCCGAGTTGGCCCGGCTGCTGGAAGAGATCCTGGCGCGCGCTCGCGCCTGCGGCCTGTCGGTGTCAGCCGCCGCTTGATCCGTCGATGCGTAGTTCGTTGCCCCGTACCGTCCAGGCCCGCCCGAATCCCTCCACGTAGCGGCCCGATTCCACCTCCAGCCGGAACAGGTGGAAATCGGGCAGGCGCCGCAACAAGCCCAGGGTCTGGCCGAAGCGGGCCTCCATCCGCTCCAGGCGCCGTTCGGCGGCCGCGCCGTCGAGCCGTTGCGCCCGGCATTGGAGCACCAACCGCCGGCGGGCAAAGGGGTTGCGCATCTCCGCCTCCGGCTGGGCGAAGAGCACCGACGTGCGGGGGCGGACCATGAGGTTGCGCGTATGGGCCGCAAGCTCGCTGACATAGATGCAGAAGGCGTCGTCCTCGTCCAGAAGGTAGGGAACGGTGCCGATCTGCGGCTCACCGCGGGCGTCGGCGGTGGCCAGCAGCAAATGGTCGTGGCGATCGCGCAGGGCCCGTGCCCGTTGCTGCAGTTCGACGGGGTCCTCTTCAACCATGGCGGTGGTGGGGCGAAACGGCGCCCGGAACGGGAAAGGCTGCTTTCATTCACCCAATAGCTGCACGGCCACCGTGCGTCGGCGGGGACCGTCCAGTTCCACCAGGAGCAAGGACTGCCAACGGCCCAACACCAGCCGGCCGTCGTGGATGGCGAGGGTTTCGCCGTTGCCCAACATCATGGCGATCAGATGGGCATGGGCGTTTTCCGGCTCGTCCGGCGGGCAGTCGCGCAGGTGCAGGTCGTTGTGGAGATATCGGGCACCCGGCGGCATGAGCCGTTGGAAATGGATGCGGATGTCGTCCAGCAGCCGGGCTTCGTTTTCGTTCACGGTGAGGGCGCAGGTGGTGTGCAGGGAGGTGACCACGGCCATCCCTTCGCGGATTCCGGCCGTTGCGACCTGTTCCTGCACGGCCTCGGTGAGATCCAACACCTGAACCGGCCCATCGGTTTCGAAAGTGAGGTGTCGGTGATGGCTGATCACGGCCTGTTGCACCTCGAAGTCAATTGAAGAGGCGCGAGAACTCCGCCTCGTCCATCCCAGCGATGAGCTCCTCGAGCCGATCGAGCAGCTCCATGATGCGCAAAGATTCGGCGTTGAGTTGAGCAAACAGTTGCCGCGCCTGATCCAGCTCCTGGGTGCTGGGCTTGGCGCTGCGACCCAGCAGTTTGCCCAGGAGGGAGGTTTTGCGCTTGCGGAACAGCAGGTGGAAGATGTCCAGATAGAGCCCGTGCAGCCGCTGGTGAGGCGCTTCGATGGCACGGAACACCTCATAGCCGCGCAGCGCCTGCCCATCGCCGTAATACCACTGTCCGAAACCGCACTCGGTGTCGTTCAAGGGCAGTTGGTCGTTCTGAACGGGAATGCCTTGCATGAGGATCTGGGCGTTGCTCACCCAGCGGCGATGTGCCTTCTTGGCTTCCCGCAAACGGCGGATGAGCTTCTTCTTCTGGTCCAAGACGGGATCGTCCATGTGCACCTCCGTGGCTCCCGTTCCAGCGGGCTTCAGGCTCCGGATCGAAGCTGCTGACGCTAGCCGGTTCCGGTTCTCTCTGTCAAGGGTGGGTTTTGGGTTCGTAGGCCAGGTTCTGCCCGAGCCATTTCTCCACCTCTTCCACCGTCATGCCCTTGCGCCGGGCATAGTCCTCGATCTGGTCCTTCCCCACCCGCCCCACGGCGAAGTAGTGAGCTTCGGGGTGGGCGAAGTAGAGACCGCTCACCGCCGCCGTGGGCACCATGGCCTTCGACTCGGTGAGCCAGATGCCGGTGTGCTTCTCGGCGTCGAGCAGCGCCCAGAGCAGGTCCTTCTCGGTGTGGTCGGGGCTGGCGGGGTAGCCCATGGCGGGGCGGATGCCCTGGTACTGCTCAGCGACGAGTTCCTCGTTGGTGAGCGCTTCCTCGCTGGCATAGCCCCACAGCTCCTTGCGCACCCGCTCGTGGAGCCACTCGGCCAGGGCCTCGGCCAGGCGGTCGGCCAGGGCCTTGAGCATGAGGCTCGAGTAGTCGTCGTGCTCCTTCTCGAACTCGGCGATCTTCTCGTCGATGCCCTCCCCCGCGGTGCAGGCGAAGCCGCCGATCCAGTCGCCGATGCCGCTCTCCTTCGGTGCGATGAAGTCGGCCAGGCACTGGTTCCACTTGCCCTCGGGCTGCCGGCCCTGCTTGCGCAGCATGTGGAAGGTGGTGAGCACCTGCTTGCGCTCCATGTCCTGGTACAGGTGGATGTCGTCGCCCTCGGCGTTGGCGGGGAAGAGGCCCACCACGGCGCGGGCGCGCAGCCACTTCTCTTCGATGATCCGCTTCAGCATGGCCTGGGCGTCGTCGAAAAGCTTGCGCGCCTCCTCGCCCTTCTCCGGGTCGTCCAGGATCCTGGGGTAGCGCCCCTTGAGCTGCCAGGCGTGGAAGAAGAAGGTCCAGTCGATGTAGGGCACCAGTTCTTCCAGGGGGATGTCGTCGTAGACCGCCAGCACTCCGGCTCCCTTGGGAACCAAGCGTACGCCCTCTGGGGCCTTCTCTTTCGCGCGGGGCGCCACCGGGGTCCACTCCGCCCAGTCGATGGGCACCCGGTTGGCCCGGGCCTCCTCCAGGGTGGCGAGATCCCGCGCCGCGCTGCGCTGGCTGCGGCCCTGGCGCACCGCCTCGTACTCCTCGGCGAGTTCGCGCAGGAAAGCGGGTTTCTGCGCATCGGAGAGCAGGGCGCTGGCCACTCCCACGGCGCGGGAGGCGTCGGGCACGTAGACCACGCCGTGCTCATACTCGGGCTCGATCTTCACCGCCGTGTGGGCCTTGGAGGTGGTGGCGCCGCCGATCATCAGCGGAATGGTGAAGCCCTGGCGTTTCATCTCTCTCGCCACGTGGACCATCTCGTCCAGCGACGGCGTGATGAGGCCCGACAGGCCGATGAGATCCACCTTTTCCTTACGCGCCGTCTCCAGAATGGTGTCGGCGGGGACCATGACGCCCAGGTCGATGACCTCGTAGCTGTTGCACTGGAGCACGATGCCGACGATGTTCTTGCCGATGTCGTGCACGTCCCCCTTCACCGTGGCCAGGAGGATGCGACCGGCGTTCTCGGCGGGACATTCGGCCTTTTCCGCCTCCAGATAGGGCTCGAGCACCGCCACCGCCTTCTTCATGACCCGGGCCGATTTCACCACCTGGGGCAGGAACATCTTGCCGGCGCCGAACAGCTCACCCACCTGGTTCATGCCGTCCATGAGCGGTCCCTCGATCACCTGGATGGGGCGGCCCAGCTTCTCCAGCGCCTCCAGGGTGTCTTCTTCGATGAACTCGGTGACGCCCTTCATGAGGGCGTGGGCCAGCCGCTTCTCCACCGGCCAGCCGCGCCATTCGCGGTCCTCCTTCTTCTCTTCCACGGCGCCCGAGCCGGCGTATTTGGGGGCGAGCGCCACCAGGCGCTCCCCGGCGTCGGGGCGGCGGTTGAGGATCACGTCCTCCACCGCCTCGCGCAGCTCTTCGGGCACCTCGTCGTAGACCACCAGCTGGCCGGCGTTGACGATGCCCATGTCCATGCCCGCCCGGATGGCGTGGTAGAGAAAGACGGCGTGGATCGCCTCGCGCACCGGGTTGTTGCCGCGGAAGGAGAAGGAGACGTTGGAGACGCCCCCCGAGACCAGGGCATGGGGCAGATGCTGCTTGATCCAGCGGGTGGCCTCGATGAAGTCCACGGCGTAGTTGTCGTGCTCGGGGATGCCGGTGGCCACGGCGAAGATGTTGGGGTCGAAGATGATGTCCTCGGCGGGAAAGTCCAGCTCGTCCACCAGGATGCGGTAGGCGCGCTCGCAGATCTCGATCTTGCGCTGGAAGGTGTCGGCCTGGCCCGCCTCGTCGAAGGCCATGACGATCACCGCGGCGCCGTAGCGGCGGCACAGACGCGCCTGTTCGCGGAACTTCTCCTCCCCCTCCTTCAGGGAGATGGAGTTGACGACGGCCTTGCCCTGCACGCACTGCAGTCCCGCCTCGATGATCTCCCACTTGGAGGAGTCGATCATGAAGGGCACCTTGGCGATCTCGGGCTCGGCGGCGCAGAGGTTGAGGAAGCGCACCATGGCCGCCTTGCCGTCCAGCATGCCCTCGTCCATGTTCACGTCCACGATCTGGGCGCCGTTCTCCACCTGGGTGCGGCACACCTCCAGCGCCTCCTCGTACTCCTCGTTGAGGATGAGCCGCTTGAACCGGGCCGAGCCGGTGACGTTGGCCCGCTCGCCCACGTTGACGAAGAGGGAGTCCTCGGTGATGTTGAGCGGTTCCAGCCCCGCCAGGCGGCAGGCGGGCGCGATCTCCGGCAGCCGACGCGGCGGCTTGCCATCGACCGCCTCGGCGATGGCGGCGATGTGTTCCGGGGTGGTGCCGCAGCAGCCGCCGACGATGTTGAGAAAACCCGCCGCGGCCCACTCCCCGATTTGTTCGGCCATGGCGGCGGGCCCCAGATCGTATTCGCCGAAGGCGTTGGGCAGGCCGGCGTTGGGGTGGGCCGAGACGAAAGTCTCGCTCACGCGCGACAGCTCCTCCACGTACTGACGCAGCAGGTCGGGCCCGAGCGCGCAGTTGAGCCCCATGGAGAGGGGCTCGGCGTGACGCAGACTGTTGTAGAAGGCTTCGGTCACCTGCCCCGAAAGGGTGCGACCCGACTGGTCGGTGATGGTGCCCGAGATCATGATGGGCAGCTTCCGGCCCAACTCCCGGAAGACATCCTGCACCGCGAAGACGGCCGCCTTGGCGTTGAGGGTGTCGAAAACGGTCTCGATGAGAAGGATGTCGGCGCCTCCTTCGATGAGCCCACGGGCCGCTTCCCGGTACTGTTCCGCCAGTGCGTCGAACGTGATGGCGCGAAAGCCCGGATCGTTCACCTCAGGGGATATGGAGAGGGTCTTGCTTGTCGGGCCCAACACCCCGGCCACGAAGCGGGGCTTCTCCTCGGTGCTGTACTGGTCCGCCGCTTCGCGCGCCAGGCGGGCCGCCGCCACATTGATTTCGTACACCAACTCTTCCATGCCGTAGTCGGCCATGGAGGCGCGGGTGGCGTTGAAACTGTTGGTTTCCAGGATGTCGGCGCCGGCCTCGAGGTATTGTTCGTGGATCCCGCGAATGATTTCGGGCCGCGTGAGACAGAGCAGATCGTTGTTGCCCTTGAGTTCCGACGGCCAGTCGGCGAACCGCTCGCCCCGATAGTCCGCCTCGGTGAGCTCGTGGCGCTGGATCATGGTGCCCATGGCGCCGTCGAGCACCAGGATGCGCTCTTCCAGGAGGGCGCGCAGGCGGGCTTCGGTGTCGTGGGTCACGGAATCGGCTTCAGGCAGTGCTGCGGAATCCGTCGATTATAAGGGATCGGGACAGGGCGCAGCGGGTTCCATTCTCGCGGGAAAGAAGAAGGTGATGGTCATCTTGGGGTTCTTCCACTCGCAGCGGTGGCGGCCCTCCCCTGTGCCGGCGGGCAGGGGCCGCTTGTGCATGATGAAGACCGCCGCTTCCCGGTGTTCCTCCAGTTCCTCCAGCAGTTCCCCGGGGGGGAGCTGCCGGAAGTTCCGCTTCAGGTACCAGTGCATGGCCCGCAGCCAGGCGTCTCCTCCGCCGAGGAGGGGGGTGTCGGTGCCGATCTGGCCGCGGATGTATTCCGCCGCGGGTCGCGGGCTCAGCAGCTCCGTCTGCACCGGCAGCAGGGCGTGGAAGTAGGTTCCCAGCAGGATCCAGGCGAAGAGGGCGTAGCCGAGAATGGCGCCCTGGATCCGGGCCCGGAACAGAGCCAGGAGGACGGCCAGGGCCGTCCCCAGGGTGGCCAGGGTCACCGCCGCCGAGACGGCGCCATGGGTGGTGATCCGCTCCCAGAAGATGCCGAGGATCACCCGGTCGGTGGGGTTGCATCCCTCCAGCAGCGCGCGGGCGCCCGCTTCCGGATCCTGCAATCCCAGCAGCAGGGCCACCGCCAGGCCGGCGGCGATGAGGGTGACCAGGCCGCCGGCCGCCAGGGCGCCCCACCCCGCCCTGCCCCGCCGGGCCAGCTCGCGGAAGTACCAGGCCGTGAGCAGGGCGGCGGCGGGCAGGATGGGCAGCAGATAGCGTACCGCCTTCTTGCCCCCCAGGCTGAAGAGCAGCAGCCCTCCCAGGAACCAGAAGAGCAGGAAGAGCAACGGCTCCTGCTTCTCCCGCCGGGCGGTGCCCAGGGCGGCCACCAATGCGGCAAAGAGGAAGAGAGACCAGGGAAAAAGTCCGCCAAGCAACAGTGGCAGGTAGTACCAGACCTGCTTCTGGAAGCCGTCGGCGTTGCCCTCGGCCCAGTTCAGCGGTTCGTCCACGAAGAGGCTGCGGGCCACCTCCGGCGGAACCTGGAAGAGGATGACGAGATACCAGGCCAGGCCGATCACCAGGAAGAGGGCGATGCCCCAGGTGGGAAAGAAGCGCTTCACCTCCCCCCATCCCCGGGTGAATCCCACCAGCAGCAGAGCGGTGCTCATGGGAATGATGAAACCCACCGGCCCCTTCACCATCATGGCCAGGCCGATGATCACGAAGAACAGCAGCAGGTGTCGCCGACGATGCTGTTCCGGTTCCCCCAGGGCCCGCTGCAGCGCCACCATGGCCGCCAACACCAGGGTGGCGAGCAGAAGGTCCATGCGCGCCGAGAGGCCGTAATAGACGAAGGCGAAGGCGCTGGCCAGCACCAGCGCCGCCCAGGCCCCCGTGCGGTCGTCGAACAGCCGCCGCCCCAGCAGCCAGGTGAGCCAGAGACTGGCGAAAAGCGAGGCGATGGAGACCAGCCGCAGGGAGAAATCCGCCCACTCGAAGGGCAGTGCGGCCATGATGACCAGCCAGTGATAGAGGGGCGGCTTGGTGAGGGTGTCGCGGGAGACCTGGCCGTTGAAGGTGGGCAGCAGGAAGTTGCCGTTGTGGTGCATCTCCCACGCGAGCTGGGCCACGCGGCTCTCGCCCGGGCCCACGATGTCCCGGTGGAGGCTGCCCCAGTAGAGCAGCAGGAGCACGCCGATAGCGAGCCAGACCAGCAGGAAAGCGCGTTCCGGGCGGTTCGTCTGCATGTTGGCGCGGTCGGGGGTCCTACTTGCCCTCGCCGATCACCTCGCCCGCCCGGGCGCCCGGGCGAAGCCGGCCCTGGTAGGTGAGGATGTTGCCGAAAGCCAGCCCCCCTTTCTTGCGCTGCATCCGGGCGTTCTGCTCCCAGGTCCACATGTGGCCGTCGCGGGTGTCGAGAATGAATACTTTGGGGCTGATGGAGCCGGTGCCGCTCGACGTTCCGGCCGAGTGGAGCACCACCGCCTGGTAACGGCCGTCCACGGATTCGGCGGCCTGGACTGCCAGGGGCAGGCCGACGAGGATGATGCGCAATAGTGTCTTCATGAGGCTGTTCCTCCGGTGGAGAGTCGGGGCGGCAGGCCATGATCCCACCGCCGAAAGAGGTCGGCAAGCCGCGGTTCCGGTGCCGGAATCGGTGCGGTATCCTAACCAGCTTCACCCAAGTCCATTCGCAAGTGGTGACCTAGCCATGGATTCGCAGTACGACCCCCACCGCATCGAAGCCGAAGCCCAAGCGTTCTGGGAGGCGAACGACAGCTTCCGCGCCGTGGAAGATCCCACCCGGGAGAAGTTCTACTGCCTCTCCATGTTTCCTTATCCGTCGGGTCGCCTGCACATGGGACACGTGCGCAATTACACCCTGGGCGATGTGGTGGCCCGGTATCAGCGGATGCTGGGCAAGAACGTCCTCCAGCCCATGGGGTGGGACGCTTTCGGGCTGCCCGCCGAGAACGCCGCCATCAAGCACGGCGTGCCGCCGGCCAAGTGGACCTACGACAACATCGCCCACATGAAGGGGCAGCTCAAGCGTCTGGGGTTCGGTTACGACTGGACGCGCGAGATCGCCACCTGCGACCCGAACTATTACAAGTGGGAGCAGTGGTTTTTCACCCGTCTCATGAAGAAAGGGTTGGCCTATCGCAAGAAGGCCACGGTGAACTGGGATCCGGTGGACCAGACGGTGCTGGCCAACGAGCAGGTGATCGACGGCAAGGGGTGGCGCTCGGGCGCGCCGGTGGAGAAGCGCGACATCGAGCAGTGGTTTCTGC
>Ga0256914_1000350_pt1 | contig 45010 bp, 40 predicted proteins | sample HulkmetaG_FD_191571 | JGI IMG/M metagenome (GOLD analysis project Ga0256914, IMG submission 191571) | Hydrothermal chimney microbial communities from Main Endeavour vent field at the Juan de Fuca Ridge, Pacific Ocean - Hulk | ecosystem: Environmental > Aquatic > Marine > Hydrothermal vents ...
AATCTACATTGGGCGATGATGAGAGCGTCGTTTTCGATTTTGAAGACGAGACGATGCTCGTCGGTGATCCGTCGTGAGTAGTAGCCGCTGAGGTTGCCCTTCAGCATTTCGGGTTTTCCCACGCCTTCTCCATCGTCTGGATTTCGCAGAATGTCCTTGATGAGTAGGTTGATGCGTTTCAGAATCTTTTTGTTGTTCTGTTTCCAATAAAGATAATCTTCCCGGGCATAACTCGAAAATGCGATTTTCATTCCTCTACGAGCTCTTTGGTTTCGAAACGGTCTGCTTTGATTTCCTGGATGGAAGCGAGCAGTCTGTCACGGTTTGCAGGGGTCGAAAGCAGGTGAAGCGTCTCTTTCATGCTGTTGTCCTCTTCCAACGATATGAGTACGGCCCGCGCATCGTTTTTTGTGGCGATGATATATTCTTCGAAGTTGATATTTACATCTTCGATGAGGGATTTGAGATGGTTTCTGGCATGAGAATCGTTGACGGCCTGTACAGCACACCTCCTTCTTGAATTGACAGGATTTTGTCGATCACATCCCTTCCAGCATCGTCAGCCAGAGCCTCTCGACCGTCTCGTCTTCGAGTTCGATGGTCGAGAGGCTCTCCATGAAGGTGAGGACGTTTTCGGTGTCGAAAGTGGCGGCGATGGCGCATTCTGGGTGGGCCGGCAGAAAGGCGCGTATCAGCGCCACCCGCTCACCGACGGCGCGACCGCAGGAGAAACAGGTATCGGGAAGGTGGAGTCGCCCTTCGTGTCTGAGCAGTCTCGCGTAGGCTTCCACGGCACTCCGTTTCGGGTTCTGCCGGTGCCAGATGGCGGCGCTCCGTTCGAGTGTCTCGAAATAGAAAGGCCCGGGCAGGTCGACATCTTTGAGATGTCGGTGGAGGAGGGCGACGAAGCTCTGCCAGATCCGCATCCGCTCCAAGTCGGCGAGCCACGGAAACCCCAGATGGGTGACGTTTCGCAGTTTCGGCATGAACCGGAGTGAATCGTACTCCGCTTCGAAATCGATCTTGTATCCGGCCGTGACGATGGGGTGGCGAGCTCCGTAGAAACGGTAGAGCGTTTTGACCTTTTCCGGCGTCAAAACGGAGACGATGGTATCTTCGCTTCTCGCTTTCCTGACCTCCAGAATGTACCCCTGCACCTCGAAATACCGCCCTTCAGGTAGTTGTAACCACTTTTTTTGTAAAATCGCTTACTTTTGGAATAATTGTACCAAACAGAACTGAGAGAGAGAAAAGGGTTTGGAATGGATTTATTGACCGGTTTTAAAGACAACTGCGGATTCGGTCTGGTTGCCAATATCGACAACCGGGCGAGCCATGCGTTGCTCGAAGACGCGATCCACGCTCTGGAGCGGATGATGCACCGCGGTGCGATCGCGGCAGACGGGAAGAGCGGGGACGGCAGCGGTCTACTTCTTTCGATGCCGCAGAAATTCATGGCCAAGGTGGCCAGAAACGAAGATGTCGCCCTTCCGAAGCAGTATGCCGTGGCGCAGATCTTCTATCGAAAAAGCGAACACCTCAAGCTCTTTGAAGAGTACTGCACGAAAAACGACCTTCGTACCCTCTTCATGCGTGAAGTACCCGTCAATACCGATGCGCTCGGCGAGCAGGCGCTCGCGACCCTCCCTTCGATCATGCAGGTCTTCGTGGCCCCCGGTTCGCTCATGGCCACCAAGCGGTTCGAAGCGCTGATCTACCTGACCCGTCGGGAGGTCGAGAACCATCTCAAAGAGGATCCCGATTTCTACATTCCGAGCTTCTCCGACCGCGTCATCAGCTACAAGGGGCTGGTGATGCCGACGCACATCAAAGAGTTCTATCCCGATCTGAACGACCCCGACTTCGAAATCAGTTTCTCTCTTTTCCACCAGCGGTTCTCCACCAACACCCTCCCGCAGTGGCGGCTCGCCCAGCCGTTCAGGATGATCGCCCACAACGGAGAGATCAACTCGGTGGAGGCCAACCGTTTCAACGTCATCGCCAAGTGCGAATCGATCCGCTCGGAAGTCTTCACCGACGAGGAGATCAAGCGGCTCCTGCCGCTGCTGCAGGATGGCTCCAGTGACAGTGCCAGTCTCGACAACTTCTTCGAGTTTCTGCGGGTCAACGGGATGGACATCTTCAAGGCGGTTCGCGCCGTCATCCCGGCCCCCTGGCAGAACGCCCCCCATATGGACGCCAATCTGCGGGCCTTCTACGAGTACATGAGCACCTGTTTCGAAGCGTGGGACGGTCCGGCTGCCGTCAGCTACACCGACGGCCGCTACATCGGGTGCGTCCTGGACAGAAACGGTCTGCGCCCCGCCAAGTACATCGTCACCAAGGATCGGCGGCTCATCATCTCCAGTGAATACGGCGTCATCGACCTGGATGAGGAGAACGTCCTCGAACGGGGGCGTCTGCAGTCGGGCGAGATGATCGGCCTGGACCTCAAGTACGGTACGATCCTCAAAAACGAACAGATCGACGAGTATCTCAAAAACGCCAACCCCTACGCCGAGTGGCTCAACGACCAGATGGTCTATCTGCAGGAGTATGTGGAGAAGCCTTTCGACAATCTGGAGCGCTACGAGCTCGACCAGATGATCGAGAAGCAGCGGTACTTCAACATCACCCAGGAGGTGATCGACCAGATCATCGAACCGATGGTCAAGGATGGCAAGGAGCCGACCGGTTCGATGGGGGACGACACGCCGATGGCCGCATTCTCCAAGGTACAGCGCAACTTCACCGACTTTTTCAAGCAGAAGTTCGCCCAGGTGACCAACCCTCCGATCGACCCGATCCGCGAGAAGGTGGTGATGAGTATCAACACAGGCTTCGGGGAGATCCACAATATTCTCGACGAGGATCCCAACCACGCCCAGAGGCTCAAAACCACCTCGCCGATTCTGACCTTCGAGAAGTTCGAGGTACTGCGCAGCTTCGGAGACGAGAACCACCCCCGGTACAAACCCTACTATAAAAACAGGACCTACTCCACCGCCTACGAGGAGAACCTCAAAGGAAGCCTCGAAGACCTGGTGTACGATATTGTCGAAGATGTCAAGAACGATGGGGTGCGTATCGTCATCCTCGACGATCGCGGGCTGGACGAAAAGCACAAAACGATCCCGATGGTGATGGCCGTTGGCCGCCTCAACTACGCTCTGCTCGACGAGGGTGTGCGCCATCTGGTGAGCATCGTGACGATCACCGGAGAGGTGATCGATTCCCACTCCACCGCCTGCCTCCTGGCATACGGCGCGTCGGCGGTCTACCCCTATATGCTCTATGCCACCGTCTACCGCCTCCTCTCCAAGAAGTCGCTCACCGACTACGAGATGCGCAACGAGTTCAAGAAGGTTCATTCGGCGCTGGGGGCGGGAATCCTGAAGATCATGTCGAAGATGGGGATCTCCACCGTCGCCTCCTACCGCAACTCGGCCCTCTTCGACGTCCTGGGGCTCTCCACCGATATCGTCGAAGACTGTTTTCGCAACTCCCACGCGCTTGTGCCCGGCCTCGGGTACAGCGATATCGAGGAGCGGATCGAACGCTACCACAAAGACGCCTACGAGCACGAGCACCTGCGAAAACTCTTCCCGCTCAACATCGGCGGTTTCTACAAGTATGTCGACAAAGGGGAGTACCACGATTTCGCCCCGGATACGATGAAGGCGATCCGCCAGGCGTCGGTGACGGGACGGCGTGAGGATTTCGCGGTGCTCAAAAAGATGATCGAAGGTCGCGGACTGAAGATGATTCGCGACTTCTTCGAACTCAGGAGCGATCGCGAGCCGATCCCCGTGGAGAGGGTGGAGCCCAAGGAGGCGATCTTTGGGCGCTTCGCCAGTGCCGCGATGAGCCTGGGGTCGATCTCGCCCGAGGCGCACGAGAGTATCGCCGAGGCGATGAACCGTATCGGGGCGCAGTCCAACAGCGGAGAGGGGGGCGAGGACGCCTCCCGTTTCGGAACGATCAAAAACTCCAAGATCAAGCAGATCGCTTCGGGACGTTTCGGTGTCACACCCGCCTATCTGCGCAGCGCCGAGGAGATCCAGATCAAGATCGCCCAGGGGGCCAAACCGGGTGAGGGCGGTCAGCTGCCGGGCCACAAGGTGACCGCCCTTATCGCCCGGTTGCGTCATACGATGCCCGGTGTGACACTCATCTCCCCGCCGCCCCACCACGACATCTACTCGATCGAGGATCTGGCCCAGCTCATCTTCGATCTCAAACAGGTCAACCCGGACGCGACGATCACCGTCAAACTGGTCTCGACCGCGGGGGTCGGGACGATCGCCGCAGGTGTCGCGAAAGCGTATGCCGACAAGATCATCATCTCCGGAGGCGACGGCGGTACGGGGGCGGCTGCGCTCGGCTCCATCAAATTCGCCGGAAACGCCTGGGAGATCGGTCTGGCCGAGGCCCACAACGCCCTCAAGGCCAACCGGCTCAGGCAGAATGTCCACCTCCAGACCGACGGAGGACTCAAGACCGGCATCGATATCGTCAAGGCGGCCCTGCTTGGGGCCGAGAGCTACGCCTTCGGCACGGGTGCCCTGGCGATGGTCGGCTGCAAGATGCTGCGGATCTGCCACCTCAACCGCTGCAGTGTCGGTATCGCCACCCAGGAGCCGATGCTGCGCGAGCACTACGAAGGAAACGTCGAGCGGCTGGTCAACTACTTCACTCTGCTGGCCGAGGATGTCCGGGAGATCATGGCATCCATGGGGTACGAAACCCTCGAAGAGTTGATCGGCCGCACCGATCTGCTCGGTACGATCGACGACGATTTCGCCAGGAAATTCGACTTCAGCTCGATCCTGATGCGGCTCGAGGGTCCCGATACCTGCCAGGTGGCCTCCAACGAGCCGTTCGACCGCAACGAGTTCGAAAAGGAGGTGCTCAAAGAGATCGCTCCCGCGATCCAGAATCCGAACAACCGCGTCGTCGTCAAGCGTCAGATCTGCAACCTCAACCGGAGTTTCGGTGCACGCATCAGTGGCGAGATCGCCAGATACTACGGCGATGCGGGGCTGCCGGAGGATACGATCGATATCCGCCTCAAAGGGATTACCGGGCAGTCGTTCGGTGCATTCCTGATCGACGGTGTGAGCCTCCGGGTCGAGGGTGTCGCCAACGACTATGTCGGCAAGGGGATGAACGGCGGCAAGATCATCGTCTCGCCCAACAGGCAGGGAGAACAGTTCTCCGCCGCGGGGAACACCTGCCTGTACGGTGCGACGGGCGGAAAACTCTTCGTCGCCGGCAGTGTGGGCGAGCGCTTCGCCGTCCGAAACTCCGGCGCGCTGGCCGTCGTCGAAGGGACGGGAGACCATGCGTGCGAGTACATGACCGGCGGCGTCGTGGTGATCCTGGGCAGCACGGGTGTCAACTTCGGCGCCGGTATGACGGGAGGGCTCGCCTTCGTCTACGATACCGAGCACACTTTCGTCGAAAATATCAACCAGGAGCTCGTCGAAGCCCACCGCATCGATACGGACGACACCGACGAGGCGCGCCACTATCTGAAAAAACTGCTCAAAGAGTACTACAACGAAACGGGAAGCGAAAAGGCGAAGCGGATCCTCGAGAGCTTCCGTATGGAGATCCGCAACTTCTGGATGGTGAGACCCAAAGAGTTGCGAAAAGTACCGTTGAATCTGGATGAGGGGGAGTAAGAATATGCAGAATTTTGTTTTCGTCGAGCGAATCGACCCGAAAAAGCGGAACGTCGTCGAACGTATCAAGGATTTTCGGGAGATCTACGAAATCTACAACCCCAACGAAGCGGCGAGCCAGTCGGAACGGTGCATCCAGTGCGGCGACCCCTACTGTCTCAACAAGTGCCCGCTCCACAACTTCATCCCCCACTGGCTCAAGGCGGTGGCAGACAGGGACCTGGAGCTGGCCTTCAACCTCTCCAACGAACCCTCCCCGTTTCCGGAGATCATGGGACGCATCTGCCCCCACGACCGCCTCTGTGAAGGGGATTGCACTCTCAACGACGGCTATGGTGCCGTCACGATCGGACCGGTGGAGACCTTCATCAGCGAGACGGGCTTCAAAGCGGGTCTGACACCGAAATTCGCCGAAGAGAAGGTAGGGAAGAAGGTGGCGGTGATCGGCTCGGGCCCTGCAGGCCTCTCGGCGGCGACTTTTCTGCTGCGGGCCGGGATCGACGTGGAGATCTTCGAGAAGGCGGACCGCCCCGGAGGGCTTCTGACCTACGGCATTCCCGGCTTCAAGCTCGACAAGAGCGTTCTGTTTCGTCGTGTCAAATGGATGGAGGAGGCGGGCCTGAAGATCCACTACAATGTGGAGATCGGCAAGGATATGGCCTTCGACCGCCTGACGGAGGGGTTCGATGCCGTCTTCATCGGTGTCGGTGCGACGAAGCAGCGCAGGGCGGGGATCCCCAACGACAATGCCGAAGGGTGTATGCTGGCGATGGATCTGCTGGTCAATATCCAGAAGAAGCTCTTCGCAGACCCCTACGACAGACGGGTCGACGTGAAGGACAAGAGGGTCGTCGTCATCGGCGGGGGAGATACGGCGATGGACTGTGTGCGTACCTCCCTGCGGGAAGGGGCCAGAAGTGTCCAGTGCCTCTACCGCCGGGACGCGCGGAACATGCCCGGATCGCGCAAAGAGTACACCAATGCGAAGGAGGAGGGTGTCGAGTTTATCTTCAACGCCTCTCCGAAGCAGGTGCTGGTCAACGACGAGGGGCGTGCCGTCGGGATCGAGATGCTCAAAACCGCACTCGGAGAGCCGGACGAAAGCGGCCGGCAGAAACTCAAGGAGATCGAGGGGAGCGAGTTCCGAGTCGATGCCGACGTGATCATCTTCGCACTGGGATTTTCTCCGGTACCCTACGAGTTTCTTTCGGCCAACGGGATCGAAACGAACGAGTGGGGAGGAATCGTCATCGACGAGAATTTCGAAACGACGACGAAAGGGGTCTACGCCGGGGGCGACTGCCGAAGAGGTGCCGATCTCGTCGTCACAGCCGTATACGACGGACGCGAAGCGGCCAAAGCGATCATCCGCAAACTGCTGGATTGAGCGTGACCCCGTTCGTCGAGGCGGTGATCGGTGCGGCGACCGAGATATACGGCCGCCTCCGGAGTGGATGGGTCGAAGAGTATGGCCGCCATTTCGGAGTAGGAGCGGGCGGAGACCGGACCGCCGGAATCGACCGGATGGCCGAATCGATCTATCTGGAGGCGCTCTCCCCTTTCGGAGCCGTCGACTCCGAAGAGTCGGGGATCGTCGGATCGGGGGAGGCGACGATCGTTCTCGATCCGATCGACGGGAGCGACAACGCCCTTTCGGGGCTTCCCTACTTCGGATCGTCGATCGCGCTCGAGCGTGGCGGCCGGGTCGAGGAGGCGGTGGTCGTGAATCTGGCGAACGGGGAGATCTTCTATCGCTGTGAAGGGGCGCCGATGAGAGGGAAGATAGCGGAACGGTCGTTCGCTCCCGTCGTCCGGCGAGATGCGGCGACGGTCGGAGTCTTCGAGAAAGCCTACGCCTATCCGACCCTCGCGGAACGGTTTTTGCAACGAGGGATGAAGTTCCGTTCGCCCGGTGCGGTCGCCCTCTCCCTCGCCTACGCCCACGACCTGCAGTTCGTGGTCTTCGCAGGTCCGAGGCGCCGATACGACTTTGCCGCGGCGCTTTGGATGTGCGAAGGGCTCGAGAGGATCGAGACCGACCATCTGCTTATCGTCTCGAAAGAGGAGCGGATCGCATCGGATCTGCACGATCTGTTACTGCATAGGAAGGATCAAGAATGAATTTCGGAAATATTTTCAAGAGTATACGAAAAGAGCATCCCAAACCGGCGGAGGCGCCGGCCCACTGGATCAAGTGCCCCCGATGCAACGCCCTGATGTACTACAAGGAGATCGAGGCGAACCACCATGTCTGTCCCAAGTGCGGCTACCATATGCGCCTGACGGCCGACCAGCGGATCCGGCTCCTGGCGGACGAGGGGAGTTTCGTCGAGCACGACAGTACGCTCGAACCGGTCGATCCGCTGAAATTCGTCGACAAGAAGAGTTACAAGAAGCGGATCGAGGAGGCGAAAAGGAAAACAGGACGCACCTCTTCGGTCGTGAGCGGATCGTGTACGATCGATGGCGAAGCGGTGGAGCTGGTGGTTTTCGACTTCGCCTTCATGGGCGGAAGCCTCGGCTCGGTCGAGGGAGAGAAGATCGTCCGGGCCGTGAATCGCGCGATCGAAAAGGGGTGCGGTGTCGTCATCGTCAGTGCCAGTGGCGGGGCCAGGATGCAGGAGAGTACCTACTCGTTGATGCAGATGGCCAAGACGAGTGCGGCGCTGGCGAAACTGGACGAGGCCAGGCTCCCCTTCATCTCGATCCTGACCGATCCGACGATGGGGGGTGTGAGCGCCTCCTTCGCGATGCTGGGCGACATCATCATCGCCGAACCCGACGCGCTGATCGGTTTCGCTGGGCAGCGCGTCATCAAGCAGACGATCGGGGCCGATCTGCCCGAAGGGTTTCAGCGTTCGGAGTTTCTGCTCGAACACGGTCTGATCGACAAGGTGGTTCCCCGCCGCAAGCTCAAGGAGAGTGTCGCGACACTCCTTAAACTCTTCAACCGGGAAGGGGTGTGAGGCTCTACGCCCTTTTGGACGAGGCTTCCCTCCTACGATCCGGCTGGAGTGTGGCGCAGTTCGTGGAGCGTGCCGTTTCGCTGGGAGCCGAAGTGATCCAGTATCGCAACAAAGAGGGTCACGAGGAGGTCTACGAACGGAGGGTCTTTGAGCTTGTCCGCCTCTTTCGGGGACGGGTGATCGTCAACGACCGGCCGGAGTTCGCGAAGCTCTGCGGAGGTCTTCATGTCGGGCAGGAGGATCTGCTGCGTTTTGGCGACGATGCGGAGCGGGCGATCCGAAACCTCCGGAAGATGGTCGGCGAAGAGCGCTGGATCGGTCTTTCGACGCACAACGAGGAGGAGATCGTGGTGGCCAACGGGCTGCCCGTCGACTATATCGGTCTCGGGGCGTGTCGTGCCACCGACACCAAAAGCGATGCCGCCGTTCTCGGTCTGTCGGAGGTTTCGCGGCTGGCGGCCCTTTCGCGCCACCCGGTGGCGGCGATCGGAGGTGTACGGCTCGACGACGAGATACCGAACGTCACCTACCGCGTCGTAGGGAGCGCCCTGTATGAAGATTAACGTCGTTTCGATCGCAAAACCGGAAAAGGATTGCTATTCACAGCTCTGCGACCGTTTTTCGAAAATGTCCGGAAGATACGCATCCCTCTCGTCGGTCGATCTCTTCAATCCGAAAGTCACGCGTGCGCAGGAGAGGGGAGCCGGACCGGCCCGGGAGATCTATGCGCAGCTGCTCGAACCCTGGGTCGGAAGAGGGTTCGTCGTGGCGCTCGATCCGGGGGGGAAGATGTACGAAAGCGAAGGGTTCGCACATCTCATCGCCGACCGGAACGAAGTGACCTTTCTGATCGGCGGCGCCTACGGCCATGAGAGGGGGTTTTTGCAGCGATGCGACGCGGTCGTCTCCCTCTCGCCGCTGACGATGAGCCACAAGGTCGCCAAAGTGCTCCTTTTCGAACAGATATACCGCGCTCTTGCGATACTGCACAACCATCCTTACCATAAGTAGAAAGCGGCCGATATTGTTATCGTCGAAACGTCCGATTTTGTAATTTAAGGGTATTTCGATAGAATTCAATAATTTTTATGCAAGGAGCGGGTATTGAGAGAGAATGACATCAAGTATTTCAAACAGATGCTTGAAAGCCGACGCGAACAGATCTTGAAAAACATCATGGGAAGTTCGAAGGAGCTCGATGAATTGCAGCAAAATCACGATGTGATGGATGAAGGGGATTTCGCATCGGTTTCGACGGACAATATGATCAATGAGGAGATTCTCTCATCCCAGCAAAAGGAGCTCGAGGAGATCGACGACGCACTCGCGAAGATACAGAAAGGGACCTACGGGATCTGCGAAATGTGCGAGGAGCCGATCGGCATGCAGCGTCTGAAAGTGAAACCTTTTGCCAAGTATTGTATTACCTGCCGTCAGATCGCCGAAAAAAGCCCAGCATAATCAGGAGGGGTTCCCATGCATTTCAAACGTTACACTCTGGCTTCGATCGTATTGATCGCCGCGGTAGGCGGCTACGTCTACTATATGATCACGAAAGACACCTATACCGTCGAACTGCTGGGTGTCAACGTAACGCTCCCCATCGCCGCGTGGATCGTCGCACCGATGGTCCTGCTCTATCTGGCGTCGCTTTTCCATATGCTCTATTACGGTTTCAAAGGGTATCTGCAAAGACGACGCGTCGAGCGGGATATCGCCAAACTCTCCGACGCCCTGTACTGGGATATTCTCAAAGCCCCCAAACAGCACGCCTACGACGACAAGGAGATCCGTAAAATCGGAATCGTGCTCGATGCGGGGTGCGAGGACTTTTCGGGTGTCGACAAGAGCCGATGCGACGAACGGATCAAGGAGGCGCTCGAGCTGATCGAAGCGATCGGAAAGGGCGAGTTCGTGGAGATGAAGAAGATCACCCTCGACAAGTCGAACCCCTATGTCGTGCAGAACTGGCTCAACTTCCTGAAATCCGAACCCGAACGGGCCGAAGAGATACTCCGCAAAGCCGAGGCGTACGACGACGCCGTCGTCCACGAGGCGATGAAGAGATTCGTCGAAACCGGTTCGCAGCAGCAGATCGAGAAGTACAGGGAGATGGTCGATATCGATATCCTGATGCATCTTCTCGACTCTCTGAAGCGTACGGACGAAGAGAAACCGCGTGTCGAGCTGGCTTTCGTCGATACACTCCTGGAGTCCCTGAAGCCGAGTGAAGAGGCCTACCTGCAGATCGCCCAGAGGCTCTCCAAACTCTACGCCCCGGATGAAGTGCTCCGATTCTTCGAGAAGATGGTGGCTCGTGACGAGAAGGCCTTCAAGGCGTACATTTTCGTCCTGATCGAGTTCGAGATGCTCGACAAGGCGAACGAGCTTCTGCAGGATACCGCACGGGGCGAATATCTGGACTTCAAAGCCTTCCTCGATCTGAGAAAAGCGGGCAAACACTACCCGATGGATCTCCTTCTTCCGAGGTGTTGACGGGAGAGATGAAACGCGATATTCTCGATTTCTCCTCGCCCCTTTTCGTCCTCGCCCCTCTGGCCGGGCTGACCGATCTGCCTTTCCGAAGCGTTGTCAAGAAGTTCGGTGCCGATCTGACCGTGAGTGAGATGATCAGCTCGAACGCCCTGGTCCACAACAGCCGAAAGAGCCTGAAGATGGTGCAAAAGAGCCCTCTGGAGACCCCCTATTCGGTTCAGATCGCCGGAGCCGACGAGTCGATCGTCAAGGGTGCGGTGGAGATCCTCAACGGGATCGACGGGATCGACATCATCGATCTCAACTGCGGATGCCCCGTGCCGAAAATCGTCTCCCACGGCTCCGGAAGTTCACTGCTGAAAGATCTCGACAAGATGGGGCGCATCATCGCCACGATCAAGAGCAACTCCGACAAACCTCTCACCAGTGCGAAGATCCGGATCGGTTTCGAGGAGAAAAGACCCGTCGAGATCGCGAAGGTGTGTGAGGATGCGGGTGCCGATTTTATCGCGGTGCATGGTCGGACCCGGGCCGGAAAGTTCAAAAGCGAAGTCGACTACGACGCGATCCGGAAGATCAAGAGGGCGGTCTCGATACCGGTGATCGCCAACGGCGATATCACGAGCTACGAAAAGGCGCAGTGGGTGCTGGAGTTTACCGGAGCCGACGGGGTGATGATCGGACGCGGAGCGGTGGGAAACCCGTGGATCTTCTACCAGCTCAGGCACGGTGTCGACCGGATCGATCCCGCTTTGAAACGTGAGATCATTCTCGAGCACTTCGACCAGATGATCCGCTTCTATGGCGAATATGGAGCCATTCTCTTCAGAAAGCACCTGCATACCTACTCGAAGGGGGGATACGAAGGGGCTTCGGCCTTCAGGGAGCGGATCAACCGTACGGGAGATCCGGATGCGATGAGGGAGCTCATCGACTCCTTCTTCTCCCCCTCCAATCGACTTCCTGCCCATAAGCGGGCTGTCTAGAGCGGATCATCCTTGCTCGCGTTGGCTTTGAAGGTTTCGTAGGCGTCGGGATGATTCTCTCTCAAAAAGCGATCGAGCTGTTTCTTGTTGGCTTCAAAGAGCGAGGAGAAACTCTCCGGATCCTCGATCCGCTCCTGTGAAAAGGTATCCAGAAGAAGGTTGCTGTTTCCGACGACCATCAGATACTGGCGTCCGTTGAACTCGAGCAGGATCAGCCTGTTTCTGGGATCGAGCGGCTTTTGGTAGCGGATGACGGCTTCCTTCGGAATCTCTTTGGTTCCGGGGATTTTTGGCATCAGCCATCCGCCACCCTTGAAGGTGCCGAATCTTTTGCGCCTGACGATCCAGAGGGCGAGCAACAGAAGCAGCATGATCGCCAGAACACTCCAGTAGCGCCATCCCGGGAGCGTATCGGAGCTGTTGAGCGTATTGAGTGGCGGTGCGCTCCCTTTGGTCTCGGGTTCCCGGGCATTTTTGCTTTCGGTCACACCCACACTTTTTGGAAGGATCCGGAGTCGGAGTCCGAAGCCGTCGATCGTCTTGGAGGCGTCCACGCGAAGCGGTCCGGATGCCGGGGTGATCTTGACCAGCGCGGTCGTTTCGCCGCTCCCGGTGACGGCGATCGCTTCGACGAGATCGTTGTGCAGCTCTTTACGGAAGGGTTTGAGGATCCTGACTCCGCTGAGCTTGATATCGAGACTCCCGTCGCTTCCGGTACTCTTTCTGATCGTTCCTGTAAAAGGGGTGTCGAAGGAGAGCATCAGGTCGATCCGCTTGTCACGTTCGTAGATGTTCTGGTTGAGCAGGGTCGCCCCGAAGAGTGCAGGAACCAGCAGTAGGGTGAAGATGAGACTCTTCATGATCACCGCTCCTTCGAAAGGTAGTAGATGACGGCGTCGGCGTCGAGGATCTCGTTGATCCGGATGGCGAGATTCTGCTCGTAGACCATCACCTCTCCGCGGCCGATGATGCGTCCGTTGACGTAGGTCTCCACACTCTCTCCGGCCGGTTTTTGAAGATCGATCACCGAGCCGACCCCCAGATGGAGGATCTCCTCGAGTGTCAGCTCCGTCTCTCCGAGGTAGGCGGTGATCTCTACCTCGATGTCCAGCAGCCGTTCGAAATCGAACGGAGCGATCTCCCTGGTGTCGCCGGGGCTTTTTCTCTCAGGCATGGTCTCCCTTTATCTGGAGGGCGACGCAGCGGTTTTCGGCTTTGTACAGGAGGGTTTTGCCGCTCTTTTGCAGCGGCATGATCCCGACGAACTCGGGTGTTTTCATCTGGCAAGGAAGGTTTCGGTCGCTTGCGAGCATCTTCGCGTGTCCGACGATGAAGTTGGCCAGTTCCGCCGTCAGATCCTCGAGCGTCTCTTCGTCGGGATCGCTCTCGAAAAGGAGGATCTGCGAGACCTTTTTCAGCGTCGCTCTCTGGATCCATACCGTGGCGACGGCGTCTCCGGTCTCTTCGGCGGAAAACGGGATATGTGCCGTATATCCGCTCTGTTTCGGCCTGCTTCGGCACGGGAGCAGTTTCATGCCCAGATGGTGGTCGAACACTTCCGCCATCGATGTCTGTAACAGATCGATCACTTGGCCCCTTTCGTCCTACCGGGACCCATCGGCCAGAGGGTGCCCGGTATCGGGTTTGGTTGATTATAGGATAAAAATTTTAAAGTATGCATTAATGGTATATCGGCGTTTTATCGCCATTACTGTATAATTGCGGGTTTTTCACCCGGCTTCTTGGGTGTCGGCGTATCAGGATGGTGAGATGGAAACAGAGCTGCTGCTGACCGGTGTCGTGATCGGTCTCCTTTCCGGTTTTTTCGGGATCGGGGGAGGTACGATACTGGTGCCGGTGCTGATCATGATGGGTTTCGACATCAAGAGTGCCGTCGGAATCTCGGTGACGCAGATGGTCTTCAGCTCCCTCTACGGGTCGTGGATCAACCACAAAAAGGGGTTCTTGAATCTCGAAGAGGGGCTGGTGATCGGACTGGGCGGCTTTGTGGGTGCGCTCGGAAGCGGTTGGCTGGTTTCGGCCGTCGACGAGACTCTTCTCGAGTCGATGTTCCTGGCGGTGATCGTCTTTGCGCTCTACCGTTTCTTCCGGGCTCCCGAGTATGGAGAGATTTCGCGTGACGGACACGATCTCTCTGCGTTCGTACTCGCTGGAACCGGTGCCGTGATCGGTCTCTTCTCCATCTCGATGGGGATCGGGGGATCGATCCTGCTGACACCGATCCTGGTGGGTCTTTTGCACTATCCGCTCAAAAAAGCGGTCTCGGCGGGCCTCTTTTTCGTCGTCTTCTCGTCGGTCTCCGGCCTCATAAGCCTCTCCGTTGCCGGGCAGGTCGACTACCTGCACGGCCTGATCGTGGGGGTCGCTTCGCTGGTCGGCGTCCACGGGGGGATCCACCTGGCGTCGCTGACGGGCCATACGAAACACAAAAAGGCCCTTGTCGTGCTCTATCTCGTCATCCTCGCGATGATGTCGAAAAAAGTTCTAGGAGTTTGAAGATATTGGAAACGATCAAAATTTTCGGTGCGCGGGAGAACAACCTCAAATCGATCAACCTCGAAATTCCCAAAAACAGGCTGGTCGTCTTCACCGGACTGAGTGGAAGCGGCAAGAGTACGCTGGCGTTTGACACCCTCTACGCCGAGGGGCAGCGACGCTATATCGAGTCGCTCTCCTCCTACGCCCGCCAGTTTCTCGACCGGGTCGGCAAGCCCGATGTCGACAAGATCGAAGGGTTGACGCCGGCGATCGCAATCGATCAGAAAACCACCTCGAAGAACCCCCGTTCCACGGTGGGAACGATTACCGAAATCTACGACTATCTGCGTCTGCTCTTCGCCCGCATCGGAAAGCAGTACTGCCATCGGTGCGGCCGACCCGTTTCACAGATGAACGCCAGCGATATCATCGACCAGGTGCTCGCCCTTCCGGAGGGGGCGAAGCTGGTGATCATGGCGCCGCTGGTCCGCGAAAAGAAAGGGAGTTTCGCCGATCTCCTGGAGTCGCTGCGCCACAAGGGGTATGTGAGGGCCCATATCGACGGAGTGACGGTGCGCCTCGACGAGGAGATCGAGCTCTCCAAGACCAAAAAGCATACGATACGGGCGGTCATCGACCGCGTGGCGGTGAAGGAGGGGAGTCGGGAGCGGATCGCCCAGGATATCGAGAAGGCCCTCACCGAGAGCTACGGTGAGGTGGAGATCGAGGTGCTCAACCACGAAGAGATGAATCTCGAACACCATATCCACTACAGCGAACACTTCGCCTGCTTCCACTGCAAGGTGAGCTTCGATCCGCTCGAACCGTTGAGCTTCTCCTTCAACTCGCCCAAAGGGGCCTGCCCCACCTGCGACGGGCTCGGGATGCGCTACACCCTCGATCTGAACCGGGTGATCGATCCGCATCTGAGTATCGCCCAGGGTGCGATCAGGACGATGTACGGCTTCAACCGCGGGTACTACTTCGGTTTTCTCAAGGCCTTCTGCCAGACGGTCGGGATCGATATCGACACCCCCTACGAGGAGCTCGAACCTTTCCAGCAGAAGCAGATTCTCTACGGTACGCCCGACAAGGTGAAGTTCACCTGGAAGCGTCACCGGCTCGAACGGGTCTGGCCCGGCATCGTCAAGATCTCCTACGATATGCTCAAGGATGAGAAGGAGTTCGGCGACTACATGATCGAAAAGGTGTGTGACAGCTGCGGCGGGCACCGCCTCAAGCCCGAGTCGCTGGCGGTGCGCGTGGCCGACCGGACGATCGCGCAGATCATCGATATGCCGATCGAGGAGTGCTACACCTTTTTGAAGGACGAAGAGCGCTTCGAGGGGCTCACGAAACAGCAGAAGACGATCGCCGAGCCGATTCTTCGGGAGATCCGCGAGCGCCTCTTTTTCCTCCACGATGTGGGGCTGGGGTATCTGACACTCGGTCGGGACGCCCGTACCATCAGCGGCGGGGAGGCGCAGCGGATTCGGATCGCCAGCCAGATCGGAAGCGGTCTGACAGGTGTGATGTATGTGCTGGACGAGCCGAGCATCGGTCTGCACGAGCGGGATACGCAGAAGCTGATCCGTACACTGAAGTCGCTCCAGCGCAAGGGAAACAGTGTCATCGTCGTCGAACACGACAAGGAGACGATCGAAGCGGCCGACTTCATCGTCGATATCGGGCCAGGTGCCGGGAAGTTCGGAGGCGAGATCGTCTTCGCCGGTACGCTCGAACACCTCAAGACCTCCGATACCCTCACGGCCGAGTACCTGACGGAGCGTCGAAAGATCGAATATTTCCACCGCAGGCCCCAGAAGGAGTGGCTCGAGATCCGGAACGTCCATATCAACAATATCCGCGGTCTGGATGCGAAGATTCCGCTGCGCAACTTCGTCTGTATCACCGGTGTGAGCGGAAGCGGCAAGAGTTCGCTGATCCTCCAGACGCTGCTGCCGACGGCCAAGGAGATGCTCAACCGGGCCCGGAAGGTCCACAAGGTCGACGGAGTCCGGATCGAGGGGCTCGAACACCTCGACAAGGTGATCTACCTCGACCAGAGCCCGATCGGCCGTACCCCCAGGTCGAACCCGGCCACCTACACCGGGGTGATGGACGAGATCCGTGCTCTTTTCGTCAAGACGAAAGAGGCGCAGATCCGGGGGTACAAACCGGGCCGTTTCAGCTTCAACGTCAAAGGGGGGCGGTGCGAAAAGTGTCAGGGGGAAGGGGAGATCAAGATCGAGATGCACTTCCTGCCCGATATCATGGTCAAGTGCGACGCATGCAAGGGCAAGCGGTACAATCCCCAGACACTCGAAGTCCACTACAAGGGGAAGAATATCGCCGACGTATTGGCGATGAGCGTCGACGAGGCGCTCCGCTTCTTCGAACATATTCCGAAAATCTTCGCCAAACTCAAGACCCTCCACGACGTGGGACTCGGATACATCACTCTCGGCCAGAATGCCGTGACCCTCTCCGGCGGCGAGGCGCAGCGGATCAAGCTGGCCAAGGAGCTCAGCCGCAGGGATACGGGCAACACCCTCTACATTCTCGATGAGCCGACGACGGGGCTCCATTTCGCCGATGTGGACCGCCTGACTAAAGTTCTGCACCATTTGACCGATTTGGGAAATAGCGTACTTGTGATCGAACACAACCTGGATATGATCAAAAACGCCGACTATATCGTCGACATGGGTCCCGAAGGAGGGGACAGAGGCGGGCGGATCGTAACCGCCGGAACGCCGGAAGAGGTCGCCAGGGGACATCGGCAGACGGGGAGTTATACCGGGAAGTTTCTCGAAAGGGAGTTGAAACTCTAGCTCCTCTTTGGACGTTTCCGCCGCCGGGTCTCTTTGAGAGGGAGGCAGAGCCTTCCTGACACCAGTGAACGAAGGAGGAGGGGAATGAGAAGACCGGAGCCGCTGGAGCGGGAGAGGTTTCTGAACGAAGAGGAGATCCTGGTCTCAAAGACCGATCCGAAAGGGAGGATCACCTACGGGAACGAAGGGTTTATCGAAATCAGCGGCTACAGCGAAGAGGAGCTTCTGGGAAGGCCGCACAGCATCATTCGGCATCCCGATATGCCGAAAATCGTCTTCAAGATCCTGTGGGACGGTATACAACAGGGGTGTGAAGTGAGCGCCTACGTGAAGAATCTGGCAAAAGACGGCTCCTTCTACTGGGTCTTTGCCACCGTGACACCCTCGTTCGATCCGGGGAGCGGGAGAATCGTCGGTCACTTTTCGGTCCGGAGGGCCCCCGATGCCGAAAAGCTGAGGGCGATCCGCCCTCTTTACAAGGAGCTGCTCGATGCCGAACGGAGGGGCGGTATGGCCGCCTCCGAAGCGATGGTCAACGAAATACTCGCAACGAAAGGGGTCGACTATGAAGAGTTTATCCACTCTCTCTAAGATCAGGTATCTGAACCTGGCCCTGATGGCGATGGTCGCCGTTACGCTGGCCGCCTCGTTCTGGCTCTACGGCTTCAAGCCGCTTCTGCTCGTCTGCTCCTTTTTCATTCTCCTTCTCGCCGGCGGGGTCTACCGCTGTGCCGTCGTGGCGGAGAGAGAGGTCGGAAGGGTCGGTTGCGTACTGAAAGAGGCGCTCGAAGGGAATTTCGAAACCCGGCTGACCCATATTCGCGAAAAAGGGGAGCTCGGTCGCCTGGAGTGGAACGTCAACAATCTGCTCGACCAGATCGAAACCTTCGTCAGAGAGCTCAACACCGCGATCGAACTGGCCGGAAAGAACCGCTTTTTCAGGAGGGTCAACGCCGTCGGACTCACCCCTTCGCTGAAGCGTTCGGCGACGTTGATCAACCGGGCGATCGACGCGATGGAGGATAACTTCGTACGGGCCCAAAGAGACCGTTACGCCAACAGGCTCGGCCAGACCGGAAAGCAGTTGCAGGAGAGCTTCTCGTTCATTCAGGAGGAGCTGGCCCAGGCGTCCGAGGAGCTGAAGCAGACCAGCGAAAAAGCGGCCGAGACGGCCAATCTCTCCGACCGAAGCATGGAGGAGGTTCGTGAAGTGGTCGGGAAACTGAGCGAGCTTCGCGAACATATCGGAAGCAACGATACGGCGGTCGAGATGCTCAACGAGCGCGCCCGGGAGATCACGACGGTGGTGACGCTGATCAAGGAGATCGCCGAACAGACCAATCTGCTGGCGCTCAACGCCGCCATCGAAGCGGCCCGTGCCGGAGAGCACGGCCGGGGGTTCGCCGTCGTCGCCGACGAGGTGCGGAAGCTGGCGGAACGGACCCAGAAAGCGACCCAGGAGATCGCCATCTCGATCCAGACACTTCAGCAGGAGAGCGGTGGGATCAAGGAGCAGGCCGTCTTGATGAACCAGATCGCCGAAGATTCGATGGCGATCATCGAGCGGTTCAGCGAGACGCTGGAGCGTTTCAACCGGGAGTCGAACGAGGTGAGCCTCATCACGAAGGAGAAGGAGGATCTGATGATGGTCATCCTGATCCAGATCGACCATATCCTTTTCAAGTCCCGGGCTTTCAGAGAGGTGCTGCGCCAGGGTGGAAAGATTCTGGGCGACTCGAACCAATGCCGGCTGGGGCGGTGGTACGAAGGGGATGCCAAGGAGCGCTTCGGCACGACGGACGCGTATGCGAAGATCAGAGAGCCGCACGCGATCGTCCACCAGAAGGCGAACGAGTCGATCTCTCTCGCGCACGAATCGCTCGATACGAAGCATCAGCAGATCATCATCGAGAAGTTCACCGCCATGGAAAGAGCGAGCGAGGAGCTCTTCGCTCTGCTGGTCGCCATGCTGGAGGAGAAGCGGCAAAAGAGGTTTCGCCAGCCACAGGCGAACAGAGTCGAAACCGGTGGAGACTGCAAATGTGCCTGAGTGGAATCCGTGCATGTCGCGGGAAGAAGGAGTCACCGATGTTTTATGATACAATAAGTGTTCATTTCGATATAATGGATACCAATACAAATACAAAGTGCACCACGTGCTGAACGGGAGTTCCATGGCTGCGAAGAAAACCAAGTTTTACAAATCGATGCCCAAGTACCAGGAGGTGATGTACCAGAACCACGGCGACTTCCTCCATCAGCAGATGACGGTGGCCGACCTGGTGGGCGGGGATCCGAAGTACGCCTACATCAAGGCGACGCTCTACTTCATTTTCGTCCCCTATATCGTCGGGACGCTCGTCATGCTGGTGATCTCGGCCAAGGGGAGCATCAGCGATCTGGTCACGGTGATCGTCAAGGGCGATTTCATCAGTTTTTTCATGCTGTGGGCGATCGGCTACGAAATTCTCGCATCGATGTTCCTTTCATGGGCGATATACAGCATCTTCTCTTTTAACCGTGAGGCTTCACGCAAAAAGGCCAGGCGCCCGGGCGGTTCCGGCAATGTGAAGTTCGGCTCCTGAATCGTTTTGGGGGCTTCTCTTTATCTTGAATCTGCTATACTTCAAAGCGTATGGATTCTAAAAGATTTTTCAAGGGTTAGACTATGATGAATTCCAGGCTGGTTCAACGGATCAGTTCGCTTCCGCCCCTTCCGCAGACGGTCGTCGAGATCGAAAAGGCCTATGCCGATCCGGATGTCAATGTCAGGATGGTCGCGGCGATCGTCGAAAAGGATCCGATGGTCGTGGCCGATCTTCTGAAACTCCTCAACTCCGCCTTTTACGGTTTGCGGAAGGAGATCACGAGTGTCGAGCAGGCGATCTCGCTTCTGGGCATGAAGAGCGTCAAGGATCTGGTCATCAACCTTTCGGTCCGAAATATGCTTCGCACGAACCTTTCACCCTACGGAATTTCGAGCGAAACGTTCGCGAAGGTCTCGCAGTTTCAGAGCATGCTCTCGCAGGAGTGGATGAAGGGGATCGATCCGCAGAAGGCGGAGCGGGTCAGGCTCCTTGCGCTGCTGCAGGAGATCGGCAAGATCGTCATCGCCGACGAGCTTCTGCGGGAGGGTGAGGACGCCACGTTCAAAGCGGAGCTGGAAGCGGGTTGGGAGATCCGGGAGATCGAGCGCAACTACATCGATGCGACGACGGCCGAGGTGAGTGCCGCGATGCTCGCCCATTGGGAGTTCGATCCGATGATCTGCGATACCATCCGGTGGTCCGATATGCCCAACCAGGCCGATCCGGGGGTGCGCGACGAGGCGTGGGTGCTACGAATCGCCGCCGAGGCGGTCAACGTACGGACGCCCCTGGGCGAAAAGAGTCGCAGGCGGGCTTTGAATCTGGCACTCAAAGCGGGGTACGACGAGGATGAGAGACTGGGTACGATACTGGACGATTTGAGTCAACGCTGGAACAGTTGAGCGTATGAAGACGCTGACGGTGATCGATACCTTCGGGTTCTTTTTCCGGAGTTTCTACGCACTCCCTCCGCTGAAGAACTCCGAAGGGTTTCCCACGGGACTGCTGACAGGTTTCGCCAACCTGATCCACAACCTCGAAAGAGAGTACCCCACCGACTACCTGGTCTTCGCTCTCGACGCTCCGGGTCCCAGCTTTCGTCAGAAGATCGACCCCAACTACAAGGCGCAGCGGCCCGAAGCGCCTCCGGAGCTCAAGGCGCAGCTTCCCATCGCGATCGAATGGATCGAAAAGATGGGGCTGAGCAACCTGAGCCTCGACAATTTCGAAGCGGACGATGTGATCGCCTCGATGGTCAGATGCGCCAGGGAGCAGGGGATGAAGGTGCGCATCGTCAGCCACGACAAGGATCTCTACCAGCTGATCGACGACGGACGTGTCGTACTCTTCGATCCGATCAAACGGGTGGAGATCGACGAAGAGGCGTGTGTGAAGAGGTACGGCATCCATCCGCGGCAGTTCGTCGACTACCAGGCTCTCATCGGAGACAGTTCCGACAACGTTCCGGGCGTGCCTGGCATCGGTCCGAAGACGGCGGTGAAGCTGCTGACGCAGTTCGGATCGCTCGACGGAATCTACACGCATGTCGACGAGGTGAAGCCCGAGCGGATCAAAAACCTGTTGATCGCCCACAGGGAGGATGCCTACCGGAGCAGGGAGCTGGTGACGCTCAGAGACGACATCTTCGACCGTTGCGACCTTGGAGCCTTCAAGATGCCCTCCGGCGACCCGCTTCTGAAGATCGAAGACGAGCTCGAGAAGTACGAACTGCGCAATATCCTCAGGCGTCTGCGCAAAGAGAGGGGCGGCGATGGATCCTCTCCCCGGAAGCGTGTTCGCGAGCGGTTCGAGGCGATCGTGATCGACGATGCGGAGAGACTTTTCGAAATCCTTGAGGGGATCGGCGACGAGACGCCGGTCGCGATCGATACCGAAACCGACGGTCTGGATACGAAGAGTGCGGCGCTGGTGGGATTCAGTTTCTGCTTCGAGGAGTCGAGGGCCTACTATGTCCCGATCGGTCACAGCTACCTGGGAGTCGGGCGGCAGATCGATATGGAGACGGCCGAAAAGGCGTTCGAAATCCTGCTGAAGAGACGTTTTTTCGGCCACAACCTGAAGTTCGATCTCGCCCTTCTCTACCGTCTCTTCGGTTTCGAGGAGGTGGAGCCTTTTGCCGATACGATGCTGCTGGCCTGGCTGGTCGACCCCGAGGGGGCCGTCGGACTGGATCGTCTGGCACTGCGTTACTTCGATCACGAGATGGTCTCGTTCAAGGATACGGTCAAGAAGGGGGAGAACTTCAGCAGCGTTCCGATCGAGACGGCGACGGTGTATGCGGCCGAGGATGCCTGGATGAGCTACCGGCTCTATTTCAGGCTGGGCGAGATCCTGAAGCTCCAGGGGGCCGGACACCTCCTGGAAGAGGCGAAGCGGGTCGAATACCCCTTCGTCAATCTTCTCGTCTGTATGGAGCGCCACGGCATCGCCATCGATATCGGGCGCTTCGAAGCGCTGAAGGAGGAGATATCGGGACGCCTCGGGGATCTGACCGCGCGGATCTATGCCCTGGCCGGCCAGGAGTTCAACATCAACTCCCCCAAACAGATGGGAAGCATCCTCTTCGAAGTGCTCGGACTGCCCGCCGGAAAGAAGACGAAGACGGGCTACAGCACCAACGAAAAGGTGCTCGAATCTCTGATGGGGAGCCATCCGATCATCGGGGAGATCCTCGAATACCGCGAGCTGCACAAGCTGATGAGTACCTATATCGAACCCCTTTTGAAGCTTGGACGAAACGATCCGAACCACAGGATCTACACCTCCTTCATCCAGACCGGTACCGCCACCGGACGGCTGAGCAGCAAAAACCCCAATCTCCAGAACATTCCGGTCAAGACGGAGGAGGGGCGGCGTATCCGCGAAGGGTTCGTCGCCGCCGAGGGGTATCGGCTGGTGGGGATCGACTACTCCCAGATCGAACTGCGGTTTCTGGCCCACTTTTCGAAAGATCCGGTACTGGTGAAGGCGTTCAGGGAGGGGAAGGATATCCATATGGAGACGGCCCGCCGTCTTTTCGGCGAGGAGGCGGAGGCGAAGCGGAACATCGCCAAGACGGTCAATTTCGGTCTTCTCTACGGCATGGGGAGCCGAAAGCTCGCCCAGACACTGGGGATCGGTACGAAAGAGGCCAAAGAGATCATCGAAAACTATTTCGCCTCGTTTCCGACCGTCAAAGCCTACCTGGCTTCGATCGAGGAGGGGGCGAAGGAGCGTGGCTATGTCGAAACCCTGCTGGGCCGCCGCCGCTATTTCGACTTCGCCCACGCCAACGCGATGCAGTACGCCGCCTATCTGCGAGAAGCGGGCAACACGGTATTTCAGGGGAGTACGGCCGATTTGATCAAGATGGCGATGCTCGCAATCCACCGTATCATCCTCCGGGAGTCGCTCGATGCAGCGATCGAACTGCAGATCCACGACGAGCTGATTTTCGAGGTGCGGCAGGAGGATGCCGAAGAGCTCGCCGGCCGTTTCGCGGAGGTGATGGAGCATACGGTGGAGCTCGATGTGCCGCTGAAGACCAGCGTCAATATCGGGCGACGATGGAGCGACCTGAAGTAGAGCTTGCCGTTTTGATCTATTCGGGCCGTTATCTTTGATGGGTGGTGTACGATTGGATAAGATAACGGCTGTAAAGGTACCGATGACTATGAAACGATTTTCCGACTCTCTTCTTTCGATGCAGGGCGCCGTACTGCTGATGCTTCTTTTCGCCGTCGCGATCGCCGTCGCGACCTTCATAGAGAACGACTACGGGACCCAGACGGCCAAGGCTCTCGTCTACAATGCCCGCTGGTTCGAATTTCTGCTCCTTCTTCTGGCGATCAATCTGATCGCCAATATCGTCCGTTTCCGTATGTGGAGGCCCGGAAAGCGGCTCGTCTTTCTTTTTCACGTCTCCTTTCTCGTCATCCTGGCAGGGGCGGCGGTCACCCGCTATTTCGGTTTCGAAGGGATCATGCATATTCGCGAAGGGGAGGTCGCCAACGAGATCGTCAGCGACCAGACCTATCTCCAGCTCGAAGCGATCAAGGGGAAAAAGAGACTCGACTACGCCCGTCCCGTCCTCTTCTCCAAAATCGGCGGCAACCGCTTCGACGAGGAGATCCGCTTCGAGGAGGAGTCGATCCGGATCGAGGTTCTTCGCTATATTCCCGATGCCATCACCAAAGCGGTCGAAGATCCGGAAGGAAGGGCGATCGTTTCGATGATGGTGGCGGCGGAGGGCGAAGCTCCGCAGACGATCACGCTCGAGGAGGGGGAGAGTTTCGTCACCCCCGCCTATGTCATCGCGTTCGAATCGAACGAGACCTTCTCCAAGCCGGTCGTCCGAATCGTTTTGAAGGGTGGAGAGCTGAAGGCGCACCTCCCTTTCGACCTCGAATATGTCGTCATGGACGAGAGGAGCGGCGGAACACTTCCGGCCGGGGAGGAGCGGCTGCAGCCCCGCCGCCTCTACGGCGCCCACGGGGTCAGCTTCGTGATCAAAGAGGCGTTTGAACACGCCAAAAGAGTGGTCGTCTCCGCCGATACGGAGTCTGCGTCGATGCAGATGAAGGGTCTGCCGGACGCCGTGGAGTTGCAACTGAGTGTCGCAGAGGCCTCCAAAAGGGTCGTCGTCTACGGAAAGAAGGGGCTCCCCGCGGAGCTGTTCTGGACGGAGCTCGGCGGCTATCGAATCGGTGTGGGCTACGGCGCTCGCATCGTCCGCCTCCCCTTCTTCCTCAAGCTGGTGGATTTCCAGCTCGAGCGCTATCCGGGCTCCATGAGCCCATCCTCCTATGCGAGCGAGGTGATTTTGATCGATACACGCCGAAACCTCAGAATGCCCTACCGCATCTACATGAACCATGTCCTCGACTACGACGGGTACCGCTTCTTCCAATCCTCCTACGATATGGACGAGAAGGGGACCATACTGTCGGTCAACCGCGATCCGGGTACCTGGCCCACCTATTTCGGATACTTTCTCCTGACACTCGGTATGTTCGGCTCGATGCTGGTCCACTCCAGCCGTTTCCAGACGCTGATGCGCCGGGCCCGCGATCTTCAGAAACTGGCACGGAAGTGCGCCTCCGCTGCGGCACTCTTTTTGGCGATGCTCCATCTCCCCCCGCTGTATGCCGCAGATCCCGTGACGGAGCTTCCGAGGATCCAGAAAGCGCATGCCGAAAAGTTCGCCGATCTGCTGGTGCAGTCGCGGGACGGGCGGATCGAGCCGGTCGATACGCTGGCGCGTGAAGTGTTGCGCAAGGTGAGCCGGAAAGAGGAGCTTTACGGCATGAATGCCGACCAGGTCTTCCTGGGGATGATCGTCCGTCCGCAGAAGTGGCAGCGTGTCCCTGTCGTCAAACTCTCACACAAAGAGATCGGCCGGATCATCGGAATCGCCCCCGGCAGCCGTTATGCCACATTTTCGGACTTTTTCGACCAGGGAGAGGGCAGCGGCTACAAACTCGGCGGATATGTCGAGGAGATTTCGCGCAAGCGTCCGGCCGAACGGACGACCCTGGAGAAGGAGATTCTCAAAACGGACGAGCGCGTCAATGTGCTCTACATGACTTTCAACGGTTCGCTGTTGCGGATCTTCCCCGATCCGAAAGACAAGTCGGGACGCTGGCACGCTCCGATCGACGCCATCAAGGCGTTCGATCCCAAAAGCGCCCAGTTCGTTCAGGCGGTTCTCGCGAGCTATTTCAACAATATCGACGATGCCCTCCTAGACGGCAACTGGAGTCGCGCGGACAAGGCCCTGGATGTGATCAAGAGCTATCAGCAGTTCTACGGAGCGGCGATCATTCCGGACAAAAAGAGAATCGAGGCGGAGATCGCGATGAATCGCACCAAACCCTTCGAGCGGCTCGTGCCTCTCTATTTCGGGGTCGGCTTCGTACTCCTGTTTCTCTCGATCTTCCATATCATCAAACCCCGTTTCAACCTGAAGTGGCCGGTCCGCATCGCGATGACCCTGCTGATCGCCGGTTTCTTCATCCATACCGCCGCATTGGGACTGCGCTGGTACATCTCCGGGCACGCACCCTGGAGCAACGGCTACGAGTCGATGCTCTACATCGCCTGGGCGACCCTGCTGGCGGGATTCATCTTCTCCAGACACTCCCCCATCACCCTGGCGGCGACCGGGATCCTTTCGGGGCTGATTCTCTTCGTCGCCCACCTCAACTGGCTCGACCCGGAGATCACCAATCTGGTACCGGTCCTCAAATCCTACTGGCTGATGATCCATGTCTCGCTCATTACCGCCAGCTACGGCTTTCTGGGACTGGGAGCGCTGCTGGGCTTCATCACGCTGTGGCTCTACATCATCAAGCATGGCGAGAATCGTGCCGATATCGAGTACTCGATCCGGGAGTTGACCCATATCAACGAGATGAGTCTCATCTTCGGACTGGCTCTGCTGACGGTCGGAAACTTCATGGGGGGTGTCTGGGCCAACGAGAGCTGGGGACGATACTGGGGCTGGGACCCCAAGGAGACGTGGGCGCTGGTGACCATCCTGGTCTACGCCGTGGTGCTCCACCTGCGCTTCTACAAGTCGTTTCGGGGGATCTTCGCCTTCAACGTCGCATCGATGCTGGCGATCTCTTCGGTGGTGATGACCTATTTTGGCGTCAACTACTATCTGAGCGGGATGCACTCCTACGCAAAGGGAGATCCCGTACCGGTTCCCACCTTCGTCTATTACGTCATCGCCGTGGTCGTCGTGACGATCCTGCTGGCCTACCGCAAAAGGGAGCTGCTCCCCGTCAACCGGTAAGGGGAGCATCCTGTAGACTCTCTGGCTATTTCTTGAACCACCCCTTGATCTTCTCGAACACCGATTCGAACATACTCTCGTGCGGCTTGGATTCGATACCGAAACTCTCCTGGAGCTCGCTGAGCAGCTCCCTTTGTCTCTCGGTGAGCGATTTGGGATAGACGATGCGGATCTGGGCGATCAGGTTTCCCATCTGGCCGCTGTGGACGTTGCGGACCCCTTCGTGCCTGAAGACGAACTGCTCCTTGTCTTTCGCCCCCTGGGGGAGTTTCAACTCCTTTTTGCCGCGCAGCGTAGGGATCTCGATCGTCTCTCCGAGGAGCGCCTGGGTGAAGAAGACGGGCACTTCGAGATAGATATCGTCGCCGTGGCGGATGAAGTGCTCGTCTTCATCGACGTAGAAGGTGATGTAAAGATCTCCGCGGCGCCCGTCGGGTGCGATATTTCCGGCGTTTGGAATCCGTAGTCGGTTGCCGTCGTCGACCCCCTCGGGAATCTCGACGGTGATCGTGGTTTCGACCTCTTCGTACCCTTTCCCCGCACACCTCTTGCACTTCTGGCCGATCGTCTCTCCGCTTCCGTGGCACTGCGGACAGGTCTGGGCGTAGGTCATGAACCCCTGGCGCATGTAGACCTGCCCTTGCCCGTTGCAGTACTCGCATCTTTTGACGGATCGATCCTCCGCACCCGTGCCCGCACACGCTTCGCACGGTTTTTTGTAGCGGTACCGGAGCTCCTTTTCGGCCCCGAAGACCGCCTCTTTGAAGCCGATCTGCATCTGTGCCGAAAGGTCGAGGTTGTATTTGGCCCCGCTCCCTTTTCTGCTGCGGGCGCCGGTGAATCCACCGCCGAAGACCGATTCGAAGATGGCGCTCAGATCGTCCATGATATCCTCGTAGCTCTGCCCCTCGAAACCGTGGAACCCCGTCCCTTCGAGGCCCGACTTTCCGTAGCGGTCGTAGATCGACCGTTTCTTCTCGTCGCTGAGAACCTGGTAGGCTTCGTTGACGAGTTTGAACTTCTCTTCGGCCTCTTTGTCGTCCGGATTCCTGTCCGGATGGTACTTCAGGGCCATTTTCCGGTAGGCTTTCTTGATCTCTTCCTGGCTGCACCCGCGTTCGATCTGCAATATTTCGTAGTAGTCCAGTTCAGCCAACAATCTCTCCTGAAGTAAGGTTATGGATAGCGTATATTCTGCGCGCGATTTTATCATAATTTGGAACAAAACAGAAATCGAGCGAGGCTGTGCGGCAGACTCCCCACGGGGCCATGCTTTTTGGACCATCGCCGAAACTTCGCCACTCCCTGAGAGACAGCTTTCGGATTTGTTGTATAATCGGCATAGATGAAGACGAGAAAACTCAATAAAATCGAGAGGCTCAAAGCGGCCCTCAAACCGTACGACTACTTCAAAAGGGGGCTCGAATCCCTCGATCCCGCTTCGCTCGAAGAGTCCGACCGCTTCTACCTGAAAAATTTCGGTATCTACGGCCACAAGCTCGCTCCGGAGCGGTTCATTCTGCGGATCCGCGTTCCCGGCGGTCGGCTGGGGGTCGACGCCCTGCGCCGCGTATGCGAAGAAGCGGCCAGGAGCGGGGCGAGACTCGTCGTTACCACCCGTGCCCAGCTGGAGCTTCACGATCTGCGTCTTGAAGAGGCTGTCGCCATCTCCAAAGCCGTCGAAGAGGTCGGTCTGACCTCCTGGCAGACCTACACCGACAATTTCAGAAACATCGTCACCCACCCTCTCGACGGACTGACGGAGAGCTGCCTGGTCGAATCCTATCCGCTGCTGCGAAAGATGCAGGAGCTCTTCTTGAAGCGGCCCGACTTCGTGGGTGGGATTCCCCGAAAGTTCAACACCGCACTCATCGGAAGCAAAGAGCAGCTCTTTTCGCCGTTCGGAAACGATCTGGCTTTCGTTCTGGCCAGGAGGGGTGGAGCGGTAGGGTTCAATCTCTATGCCGGTGGAAAGAATACCGAAACGGCCAGATCTTTGAACCTCTTCGTTCTGCCCGAAGATGCCGTGGAGGTGTTCGCAGCCGTCGCCACGCTCTACCGGGAAGAGGGGCCCCGGGAGAGCCGTAGCCGTGCCCGCCTCTTCCATATGATAGAGGGGATGGGACTGGAGCCGTTTCGCGAAGCGGTGCTCGAAAGGTTCGGAGGCGATCTCCCCGAAGAGGGGGAGCTTCTGGTGCAGAAGGCGGCGCCCCGAAAGGAGACGCCGCTCAAGAGCGGTGGCGTCGCTCTGCGCTATACGACCCGCTTCGGGGAGACGGAGCCGCGGATGTTCGACGAGATTCTCCATCTGTGCGAACGGTACGGCGTCGAAGAGGTGCGTCTGGGCTGCGATCAGAATCTCTACATCCCACACCTGCCCCGAAAGATCCGTTTCCGCCACGAGAGCGACCGATATGCCGGTATCGTCGCCTGTGTCGGTTCAAGATACTGCGTCTACTCGTTGATGGATACGAAACGGGAGAGTGCGCTGCTCGAGCTCGATCGGTGTGAAAGGCTCGGCATCGGCGTGGGTCTGAGCGGCTGCCTCAAGGGGTGTGCCCGTCACGCCTTCAGCGATATCGGACTGGTGGGGATCCGCACCAAACTCTTCGCCGACGAGGTGGAGCGCGGCGTCCGCCTCTATCTTGGTGCGGAGTATACCCGCGGCACGAAGGCGGGACGGCTCATCCTCTATTCGGTTCCCATGCGCTGCCTGAACGGGATGATCGATCTTGTTGCCGAACTTTACCAACGGAGCGGCTTCGACGATTTCGAAACCTTCGCGCACAGACGGCTCAACCGTTACAGCGAACCGGCTCTCGCCTTCTGGCTCCTTCTGAACTTCTACAGGAGATACCGGATCCGGAACGGGGAGCTTCTGACGCTTGATGGGAAAGAGACGGAAGATGAGAAGAGCCACTTCATCGACCGGCTGCGGAGCTCTGAGCTGCCGGGGGAGAGAGAGATCGTCGAGCATCTGCGGCGTCAGGAGGCGTTTCCTTTCAGGGAGGCGATCATCCATCTGGAGAGGGCCTGTTTCGGAGTTTCGAAAAAGGGGTGAGCCTTCCGATTGGAAAGCGCCCTTTTTTAGTGTAAAATTGCGACATGAAAACCAAAGTCGAAAGTTTCGAAAACCTGGTCAACGCCCTCGAATCGCTCCCCTCCATCGGGAAGAAGTCGGCCCAGCGAATGGCCTACCATATGGTGATGGAGGACCATTTCGGAGCGCTGAAGATCGCTCATGCGATCGAGAAAGCGGTCGAGAGCGTCCGGCGGTGCGAACGGTGCGGGGCCATGAGCGAGGATGAGCTCTGCCCTGTCTGCAGCGACATGGGACGCGACCACACCAAGCTCTGTATCGTCGAACACGCCAAAGATATTCTGCAGATCGAAGCGGGCGGCGATTACGACGGTACCTACTTCGTCGTGGAGTCGGCCGAGCATCTCGACGGGAGGAGGCTTGTGGAGCGGATCGAAGAGGGGGTGGAAGAGGTGATCTTCGCCTTTTCCCCGAGTATCGCCACCGATGCGATGATCCTTTTCATCGAAGAGAAGCTGGGAGAGTACGACCTGGTCTTCACCAAGATCGCCCAGGGGGTCCCAACCGGAGTGAGTCTCGAAAATATCGACATGCTCTCCCTCTCCCGGGCGATGCAGGAGCGGGTGAAACTTTAAAGCTGCAGAAAGGGGCGCATCGCCGCCTCGATACGATCGAGGGTGTAGCGGTGGCCGGTAAAGTGGTCGAACGCGATGATTCCCTGCTGCAGCAGCATCTGCGAACCGTCGAAGGTGAGAAGATTCAGCCTTTTCGCCTCCTTGAGGAAGGGGGTCTCTTTGCCGTAGATGACATCCACGGCGTACGCCGTCTGGCCCAATGCGGCATCCAGAAGCGCTCGAGGCATCGGCAGCGCATCATCCTCCAGCCCGGCGGAGGTGGTGTTGATGACGACATCGTGCGCTTTGGCTTCGAACCCCTCCCATGTATGGGAGACGAACCCCTCCGCCTCGAACCACTTCAGCCGTCTTGCCGAACGGTTGACCACCTCGACGTCGATCCCGCGGCTCCGAAGATAGAGAGAGAGGGCCCTCGCCGTTCCTCCAGCACCCATGATCAGGGCGCTCCGGACCTCTCCGAGCCTCTGAAGGGCCCGGTAGAATCCGGGGGCGTCGGTATTGAATCCGTGGAGCTTTCCATCTTCGAGCACCAGTGTGTTGACGGCACGCACTTCGGCGGCGAAAGGCTCGACGACGTCGGCCGCTTCGAACGCCGCCTCCTTGTGGGGAACGGTGATATTGATCCCCTTGAGGCCGAGCCGAAAAAAGGTTTCGCGAAGCATCTCCCCCTCCTCGAGACGCCATCGGGTATAGCATCCGGGGTACCCGAGGGTCTTGAACGCCAGGTTGTGCATCAGGGGAGATCTGGAGTGGTGGACGGGGTTGCCGAATATCGCGAAGAGTTCATGCATGTAACGCTCCAGTCTCTTTCGTGGAAGATGTGTACGGTTGTGCCGCTTCTGTCGGTGAAAAGGGTCCGCTGACGGCGAAGTGGGCCGGAACGCTCATGCCGGCGACCGCAGATCGTCGAGGGTGCTGCGCAGGGCGGCCAGTTTGTTCTTCACCTCCAGGTATTCGAGTTCCGGGACGCTGTCGGCGACGATCCCGGCCCCCGCCTGCAGGACGATCTCTTCGGGCTTGATCAGGGCGGTTCGGATCGTGATCGAACTGTCCATGTTGCCGTCGAATCCGAAGTAGCCGACGCTGCCGCTGTAAAAACCCCGTTTGATCCCTTCGAATTCGGCGATCAGCTCCATGGCGCGGATCTTCGGAGCGCCGGTCATCGTGCCGGCGGTGAAGGTGGCGGCGAAGAGGTCGAACATATCCTTGCCTTCGTCGATCTTCGCCTCCACGTCGCTGACCATGTGCATCACGTGGCTGTATCGCTCCACACGCATCAGGGCCGTCACCTTCACCGTTCCCGCCTTGGCGACGCGACCCACGTCGTTGCGCCCCAGGTCGACGAGCATGATATGTTCGGCGCACTCCTTGGGATCGTGCAGCATCTCCTCTTCGAGCTCCCGGTCCCGATCGAGGGTTCTGCCCCGCTTCCTCGTACCGGCGATGGGACGCAGGAGAATGTTGCCGTCGGTGAGGCGTACCATCACTTCCGGAGAGCTCCCGGCGATGGCGAACTCCTCGAATTCGAGAAGGAAGAGATAGGGGGAGGGGTTTTTGGAGCGCAGGATCCGGTAGAAGCTGAAGGCGTCGACCTTCGCCTTTTCGCAGTAGCGGTTGGACATCAGAATCTGGAAAACATCGCCGCTTCGGATCATCTCTTTGGAGCGCTCCACCATCGTGTGGAAGGTCGCCTCGTCGAAGGCGAATGCGGCACCGCCGCTTTCGGTGATGGGAACCATCCCGAGATAGGTGTAGGGGGATTCGATCAGCTCGACGATGGTGTCGAACCTCTTTGCCGTCGCCTCGTCGGACGCGATGAGACTCAGTTCGCTCGTCTTGTGGCTGAAGGCGAGCACCAGGCGGGGACGGATCATATCCAGGTCGGGGATCCGGTCGCGGTCGGCGAGCGCATCCATCCAGGGCTGGAGTACCGGCTCGAAGACCTTGACCATGTCGTAGCCGATGTAGCCGATGAAGCCGTCGAGAAAGCCGAGCCCCGTCTCCAGCCGTTTTTGGCGGTAGGCCTCCCGGTCCACGTTGGCGTAGTAGCTTTTGAGAAAGGTGAAAGGGTCCGTTGCGGGAGTGTGGCGACGGCCCGTTTCGTCGATGTAGATGGTTTCGTTCTCCCTGTAGATCAGGCGCTCCTTGGCCCCGACGAAGATGAAGCTGAAGTTGCCTTCGTCGCTGCCGCCGACGCTCTCAAAGAGCATCGTCACATCCTCTTTGAAATGGTCGCGGACCTTCGCGTAGAGTGCCGGCGGGGCGAACTGGTCGAAGAGTATCTTCCTGATAAAGAGCATACTATCTCTTCTTCGTGATATAGGCGTTCTGGTTGATCCGCTTCTTGATCCGCTCCAGGTCCTTCTTGGCCGCCTCTTTGCTCGGATAGGGGCCGACAAGCACCTTTTTGTAGGGTTTGCCGCTCTTCGTCCCCTCGACGATCCGGTATTCGAACCCCTCTTTCCCGATCGACTCGAGGAACGCTCTGTCGGGCGGATAGCGGAAGAAGGCTCCCACCTGGATGAAGTAGTCTCCCGCCGAAACGGCGGAACGGCTGCTTCCGGAGGATTGGGCGGGTTTTGGAGTCGTCACCCGCCCCTGGGGCTCCGCCACCCTCTTTTCGGGCTCCGGTGCCTGCTTTTTGGGCTCCGGTGCCTTGTTCGTTTCGGATTTCGGCGTGGCGGCAGGCTCTTTTTCAGGCGCTCTCTTCTGAGCCGTTTCCGACTCTTTTGGTCTACTCTCCTTGAGCTTGTCGATCACCTGCTCGATCCTCTTTCCACCCGCCTGCTCCTCTTCGATCGGTACCTGCTCGAAAAGGGGCTCTTTCGCCGGTGCCTTGGGCTGCGTGAGCGGCTCGGGGGGCAGGATGACCGACGATTGCGCTCTCTGGTCGCTCTCGATCAGGCTCTTGGTCACGAGGATGATCAGTATCAGTACCAGCAGCAGAACGGCTGCAGCCAGCAGTATCTTTTTCAGTGTGGAGGGCCTTTTCGACTGGATGATCAGATTGTCGAGATCGTCTTGTTTCTCTTCCATGGTTTCTCCTTCCGGACGGTATGGGCGGATATCCGCACCGTTACATATGTTTCGACCAGGACGCACCCCTCTCTTTGGCATAGAGCCTGTAGGGCAGAATCAGGATGTTGTACTCCCTCGGCAGATCGGGCGAAGGGAAGATGCGCCACTCTCTCGGCATCTTGGTGGCCAGCTTGGTCGAAAGGAGCCTTCCGAGCTGGTACGCTTCCGGCAGGGTCGTATGTCCTTTGTGGACATAAAGATGCAGGTGGCCCGGGGTCTTCGTCTCGTATGCGGTGAAGTTGATGAACCCCTCTTCCCGCAGCATCAGCTGAGCCCTGTGCCAGAAACGCTCGGGATTCCGGCCGTTGTAGTCGAATACGATATTTTCGACCTTTTCGAAACGGTTGATCAGGTCGTGGGCCACGACGATCTTTCCATCTCCGTGTTCGTTCATCACCGTTCGGGTCAGCGGCTTGTCGATCCGCTCGAACTTGTTGTAGAAGATGCGTCCGTTCATGGTGATCTTCTCGACGATGTTTGGGCGCTGGATATAGTAGTGATCCGTCACGAACTTGATGAGCTGGGTATCGACATTATACATTCCATTCCTTTTGAAAAGCAAAAAGGGAGGGAGCTGCCGCTTTTGCGCCTGCCGCCTCCCCTTTCGGGAGACTCAAGAGAAACTCCCTGCCGTGGCCGTTTTCTGCCCTCATGGCTCTCAATAGGTCGGCCGGTCGTAGATGACGAAGCGGCGCGCGAGGGTCGTCATCCGCTCCTTGATGCGCGCCTGCTTCTCTTCGTTGGAGATATCGTCCAGAACGTCGCAGATGGCGTTGGCGATCGACTCGAACTCGGGCTCTCTCATACCGCGGGCGGTGAGTGCCGGCGAACCGATGCGGATACCGCTGGTGACGAAAGGGCTTCGCGTCTCGCCGGGGACGGTGTTTTTGTTGACGGTGATGCCGGCGCGGCCCAGGGCGGCGTCGGCATCCTTGCCGCTGAAATCTTTGTCGAGGAAGCTCACCAGCACCAGATGGTTGTCGGTGCCGCCGCTGACCACGTCGTAGCCGCGGGAGGTGAGCACGTCGGCCAGGATTCTGGCGTTGGCTTTGACCTGGCGGGCGTAGAGTTTCCAGCTCTCCTCCAGGTTCTTGCCGAATCCCACCGCCTTGGCGGCGATGACGTGCACGAGCGGGCCGCCCTGGATGCCGGGGAAGATGGCGCTGTTGATCTTTTTGGCCAGCTCTTCATCGTTGGTGAGGATCAGACCGCCACGGGGCCCCCTGAGAGTCTTGTGGGTCGTCGTGGTGACGACGTCGCAGTGGGGGAAGGGGTGGGGGTGTTCGCCGGCGACGACGAGCCCGGCGATGTGGGCGATATCGGCCATCAGGATCGCCCCGACGCTGTCGGCGATCTCGCGGAATTTCGCGAAATCGATCTCGCGGGCGTAGGCGCTGGCACCGCAGACGATCAGCTTCGGCTTGACGATCCTGGCGATGTCGGCGACCCGGTCGTAGTCGATGCGGCCATCCATTTCGACGCCGTAGGTGAAGCTCTGGTAGTTCTTGCCCGAAAAGCTCACTTTCGCCCCGTGGGTCAGGTGTCCGCCGTGGCTGAGGTCCATCCCCAGGATCTTCTCGCCGGCTTTGAGCAGTGCGGCGTAGACGCCGCCGTTGGCCTGGCTGCCGCTGTGGGGCTGGACGTTTGCGAACTCGCATCCGAACAGCGTCTTGGCGCGGTCGATCGCCAGCTGCTCCACCGCATCGGCGTATTCGCAGCCGCCGTAGTAGCGCTTGTAGGGGTATCCTTCGGCGTACTTGTTCGTAAAGACGCTCCCCTGGGCCTCCATCACCTCCGGAAAGGTGAAATTCTCGCTGGCGATCATCTCCAGGTGGTCGGTCTGGCGCTTCAGCTCCTTTTCGATGATTTCGTAGACGATCGGGTCGTTCTGCTGCAGTATGGTCATTCTTCTTCCTCTCTCTCGCTTTCTTCGGTAGATTCGCTCTTCGGTTTGACCGGACGCATCGCAGGGAAGAGGATGACGTCGCGGATCGAGTGGCGGTCGGTCAGGAGCATCACCAGCCGGTCGATGCCGATCCCTTCGCCCGCCGTCGGAGGCATTCCGTAGCCCAGGGCTTCGACATACTCCTCATCCATATGCATCGCTTCGTCGTCGCTCTCTTTGAGTGCCGCCTGGGCTTTGAAGCGCTCGTACTGATCGAGCGGATCGTTGAGCTCGCTGAAGCCGTTGGCGATCTCCTTGCCGGCGATGAAGAGCTCGAACCGGTCCGCGATCTGCGGATCGTCGTCGCTTCGTCGGGCCAGGGGGCTGATCTCGATCGGAAAATGGGTGACGAAGGTGGGGTCGGTGAGCTTATCTTCGACGAAAGCGTCGAAGAGCTCGCCCCAGAGCTGTCCTTTGCCGAGTCCCTCCTCGGCTTCGATGCCGTGTTCTTGGAGATAGCCCCTCATCTTCGTTGTGTCGTCGAGTATCGTTTCGGGTACTCCTCCGATCTCCACCAGCGCCTCTTTGTAGGCGATGCGCCGGAACGGGGTGGAGAAGTCGATCTCGATATCGCCGTAGGGAAGCTTCGCCGGAAGGCCGAGATTCCTGAAGAGATACTCGAAGAGCTTTTCGGTCAGCTCCATCAGATCCTCATAGCGATGGTAGGCCCAGTAGAACTCGATCATCGTGAATTCCGGGTTGTGGGTATGGTCCATCCCCTCGTTGCGGAAGTTGCGGTTGATCTCGAAGATCGCTTCGAATCCGCCGACGATGAGCCGTTTGAGGTAGAGCTCGGGCGCGATGCGAAGATAGCGGTCGACCCCCAGGGCGTTGTGGTGGGTGACGAAGGGCCGTGCGTTGGCGCCGCCGGGGATCGGATGCATCATCGGTGTCTCCACTTCGAGAAAGCCGTGCTCCTCGAAGAATCGGCGGATGAGACTGACGATGCGCGAGCGCATCACGAAGGTTTTCTTCACCTCCGGATTCATGATCATGTCCAGATATCGGCGGCGGTACCGCAGTTCGATATCCTGTAGACCGTGAAACTTCTCGGGCAGGGGGGTGATCGCCTTGGTGACCAGCTCCAGCCGTTTGACGTGCATCGTCAGTTCGCCGGTCCGGGTGATGAAAGGGAACCCGGTCGCGGCGACGATGTCGCCCACCTCCACCATCTTCTTGACGGTCTTGAACCACTCGTCCCCCAGATCGTCCCGGCTGAAGTAGATCTGCAAGATTCCGCTCTCGTCCTCGATTTTGGCGAAGGCCGCCTTCCCCATCAGACGCAAAAACCTGATGCGACCCGTGACGGTGCAGCGCTCGTCGATCGCCTCCTTCTCCGCACTCTCCTTCAGGTAGGCGTATCGTTTGAGAAACGCTTCGTTGCTACACTCCTTGACGACACGGTTCTGGTAGGGGTTGATCCCCATCTGCCTCAGTGTCTCGGCCTTTTCGATACGCTGTCGTTGGTATTGGTTGTCGAATATCAATCTGCTCTTTCCTCTTGGTATGGTGGTCTCTTCTCTTTCTGACATTCCGGGCAGACTCCGAAGATCTTCATCGAGTGGTCCTCCATGATGAAGCCGAACTCTTTTGCGATGTTCTCCTGTCTCTTCTCGATCGCCTCGTCATAAAATTCCAGAATTTTACCACAATTCGTGCAGATCATATGGTCGTGGTGCGCCTTGACGCCGAGCTCATACTTTTTTCCCTGCGTTCCGAAGGAGATGGAGGTGACGATCCCTGCGTTCTCCAGCAGTGAGAGGGTGCGGTAGATCGTGGCGATACCCGTATTGAGATCGGGCCGTTCGCTCTTTATGAGGTGGTAGAGCTCTTCGGGGGTGAAGTGGCCGGAGTGGAGGTAGAGGGTGTGGAGTATCGTTTCACGCTGCTTCGTGAACTTCAGATTGTTGGATCGCAGGAGCTGTTTGAACCTTTCAAGCAGCGTTTCGTACGAAACGAGAGGGGTGGTGCAGATGCGGTTACTCTTTTTCATCCCTCTCCTTTTGGGGCCGTGTCGTCTGCTCTCCGATCGCCTCCACCCCTTTTTGGATCGCCTCCTTGGCATCGCCTTTGAGACTGTCACTCTTTTCGACGACACTCTTCGTGTCGATATGGACGATGGCGTTGCCCGCTTCGATCAAAAGAGGGTAGAGGAGACTCGAGTCGGTGAAGCTTCGGGTGTTTTTGCGGACCAGGTCGATGTTCGAGAGGGCGTAGACGATGACGGCGATGATGATGAAGACCTTCGCCGAAGCGAAAAGGAGCCCCAGGATCCGGTCGGCGACGCCCAGACCCGAGAGGGAGACGAGTTTGGCGATGAGGATGCCGGCGACGACACAGCCGATCCAGATCAGCGCCAGCAGGACCAGAAAACCGATCATTCCAAGAGCCGATTGCGAATCGATGTGCAAAAAGTTGTCTCCCAGCCACGTTCCGAATTGGGTGGCGAACGACGAGGCGACCCAGACCCCCAGGACGATGCCGACGAGGCCGGCGAGCTCTTTGATCAGACCGTTGAATATCCCTTTGATGCCGATCAGGAGGATCAGCGATCCGGTGACGATATCGAACCAGTTCATCTCCATCTCAGCGCACCACCAGCCTGTTCTTGCCTTCGTGTTTGGCCTGGTAGACGGCGGCGTCGGCGCGCTCGATCAGACTCTCGAGGGTGTCCCCTTTCTGGTGGGCGGTCAGGCCCATGCTGAGCGTGATGCGGATGACCTGCCCCTTGTAGATCAGCTTGTTGCTGCGAACCGCTTTCATGATGCGCTCCGCCACTTTCTGCGCCTCCTCTTTCCCGGCGCGGTTGAAGATGATGAGAAACTCCTCCCCCCCATACCGGTAGGCACGGTCGTATTCGCGAATGGAGAGTTTGAAAAGGCGCGCCAGGAGGATGAGCACCTTGTCTCCCGCCAGGTGGCCGAAGGTGTCGTTGACCTTCTTGAAGTCGTCGGCGTCGATCATCAGAGTCGCGATGTTGAGATTCCTCTCCTGCGAATGTTTCAAAAGCTCCTTGGCGTCGATCTCGAGCGCTTTGCGGTTGTAGAGTTTGGTCAGCGGGTCGATGTTCGACTGCTTCTGGAGCTCTTCGATCTCGTTTTCGAGCGACTTGATCAGCTCGTTTGCACGCTGAAGCTCCTGCAGCAGGTCGTTCTGGAACGCTTCGATGCGGTTCTTGAATTTCGGGATGTTGATCTCTTCGCTGCTCTCGACGATACTCTCGATCTCGATCGTATGGGTCTCCGTGATCGTTTTGAGGTTGGCGTTGGACTCCTTGAACGAGTCGATACTCTCCCGTGCGATGTCGATGCACTTTTTGGATTTCTTCTCGTGCTCGCTCTCGAGATACTCGTCCAGGTAGACGGAGTAGCCCGACTTTCTCAGCCGGGAGAAGAAGGTCTCCACCACATCCTTGATGACTTCCGCCGCATCGGCTTCCGCTTTCTTGCTGATCGACCCCTGGATCTCTTCGCAACTCTTTTTGACGACATCGGTGATGTTTTCGATGGATGGCATGATTAGGTTTCTCCGCTTTGGGTTGACGAGTGTTGGCTCGGTAATCTCTTCAATACTGTCAATTAATAAAACATTATAAAATATCGAAGCTGAAATTAAGTTATAGAGGCGATCGGGAATCTCGAAGGAGGGGGGATGTGTGGAAAATCTTCACAGTTTCTCCCACATCCTCTCTCGATCTGTCGGGAAAATTGAAGGGGCGGTCGGCCGCCTCTTTCTCAACGGTTCGGCTGTTTGAAGAATTCCGAAATCATGAACGCCATCTCGAGCGCCTGGCTGGCGTTGAGGCGGGGGTCGCACTGGGTATGGTAGCGGCTGGCGAGCGCATCGACGGTGATGTTGCAGCTCTGGCTCCCGGTGCATTCGGTGACATCCTCTCCCGTCATCTCCAGGTGGATACCGCCGGCGACGGTCCCTTCGGCACCGTGGATCTGGAAGAACTGCCTGACCTCCGAGAGAATGTTGTCGAATTCACGCGTCTTGAAGCCGTTTTCGGTCTTGAAGGTGTTGCCGTGCATCGGGTCGCAGCTCCAGACGACATTTTTCCCTTCGGCGGTGACGCGGCGCAGGAGCGGGGGGAAGATCTCCCCGATCTTGTCGGCACCCATCCGTACGATCAGTGTCAGCCGCCCGGGGACGTTTTCGGGGTTGAGCTTCTCGATCAGTGCGATCAGCTCATCCTCTTTCATGCTCGGCCCCACCTTGACGCCGACCGGGTTGTGGATTCCTCGGAAAAACTCCACATGGGCGCCCCCAAGCTCCCTGGTTCTGTCTCCGATCCAGAGCATGTGGGCCGAGCAGTCGTACCACTTTCCGGTGAGCGAATCGATTCGGGTCAGCGCCTCTTCGTATCCGAGAAGCAGAGCTTCGTGGGAGGTGTAGAGGACCGTTTCGTGAAGCTGGGGCGTGTTTTCGGGCGTGATGCCGCAGGCGGCGATGAACTGCATCGCCTGGGTGATCTTTTCGGCGAGCTCCTCGTAACGCTGCCCGAGGGCCCTGTCTTTGACGAAATCGAGGTTCCAGTTGTGCACCTTCGTCAGGTCGGCCATCCCTCCGCGCGAGAAGGCCCGCAGCAGGTTGAGAGTGGCCGCCGACTGGAAGTAGGCCTGAATCAGCTTTTCGGGTTTGGGCTCCCGCGCCTGTGGTGCGAAATCGGCATCGTTGACGATATCGCCCCTGTAGCTCGGAAGCTCGACTTCTCCTTTGGCTTCGGTATCGGAGCTTCTGGGCTTGGCGAACTGGCCGGCGATCCGTCCAACCTTGACGACCGGTTTTCCGCTGGAGTAGGTCATGACGACGGCCATCTGCATCATCACTTTGAAGAGGTTCTTGATCGTGTCGGCGTTGAAGGCGTTGAAGCTTTCGGCACAGTCGCCGCCCTGAAGCAAAAAGGCTTCGCCCCTGCCGACCTTCGCAAGTTTCTCCTGCAGGCTCCGCGCCTCTTCCGCGAAGATCAGCGGGGGAAATTTCGCGAGCTCCTCCTCCACCCTTTTGACACTCTCTTTGTCCTTGTAGTCGGGTTGTTGCCTGATCGGGAAATCCCTCCAGCTCGATCTGCTCCATCTGCTCATTGTCTCTATCCTTACGAAAATGCTGCTCCGTCATCGACCCGGGAGTGGGGCGAAGAGCGTTGAAAATCTGGCGCAATCATACCATAAAATCGGGAGAAATTCCCTATTCTGTTTTGAAAGAGGGTGGAGGAGGGCACGGTTTGGGGGGCCAAACCGTTTCATGACGGATGAGGGATCAGCCGATGTGCTGGAGCGCCTTGATCAACTCGTCGGGGCGTGTGGAGAAGCGGAGCGCTTCGCTCTTGTCGATGATATGCCCCTTGACCAGCTTGACCATCACCTGCGTCTGCGTCTGCATACCGCTCTCCCCCTGCCCGAGCTGCATCTGGCTGTAGATCTGGTGGACCTTGTCTTCGCGGATCAGGTTGGCGATGGCGGGGTTGGTGATGAGGATCTCCGGCACCGCAACACGTCCTCCCCCCACCTTGGGCAGCAGCGCCTGGGAGATGACGGCGACCAGCGATGTCGAGAGCTGGGCGCGCACCTGCGGCTGTTCGTCGCCGCTGAAGACGTCGATGATCCGGTTGACCGTCTGGGCCGCCGAGTTGGTATGGAGCGTTCCGAAGACGAGGTGTCCCGTTTCGGCCGCCGTCAGGGCCGCGGCGATCGTCTCTTTGTCCCGCATCTCACCGATCAGGATGACGTCGGGATCTTCGCGGAGGGCATACTTGAGGGCGTGGGAGAAGGAGTCGGTGTCGGTTCCGACGTTCCGGTGCGAAAAGAGGGCCTGGTTGTTTTCATGGACGAATTCGATCGGATCTTCGACCGTGATGATGTGTTTGCGTTCGGTCATGTTGATCTCGTTGAGCATCGCCGCCAGTGTCGTCGATTTACCGCTACCGGTGGGGCCGGTGACGAGGATGAGACCCTTTTCGCGCTGGATCAGTTTTTTGTAGATCTGTGGCGCCTCCAGGTCGTCGATGCTCGGAATGTGGGTCGGAATGACCCTGAATGCGGCCGCCACGTCGTCCATCGTCCGGTAGTAGTTGGCACGAAATCGTCCCACTTCGGGAATCTGGATCGCGAAATCGAGCTCCTTGTGCTCCTCGAAACTCTTTTTCTGCTTTTCGGTGATGATCGAGTAGCACATCTCCTCGATCGCCTCCCCGTCGAGTTTGGGAAGGTTGAGCGGGACCAGCCTTCCGTCGATTCGGATCTGCGGTTCGCTACGGCTCACCAGGTGCAGGTCGCTCGCTTTGTAGGCGACGACATTTTTGAGAAGTTTCCGGATATCAAGCGTGATGTTGCCCATTGAACAGTTCCTTGTAGATTTCTTCGTCGTATCCGACGACGAGGGTTCCGTCGTCGCGTTCGAGCACGGGGCGCTTGATGAGCATGTTCTCTCTGCAGAGCCATTCGCGCTTTTCGCTCTCGTCGAGATTCGCCGGTTTGAGTCCCAGTCTGCGGCAGGTGGTGCCGCGGCCGTTGAAGAGGGTCCTCATATCCGTACGCTCCAGCCAGCGCCCGATCGTCGTACATCCGACGGGTCTGTCTCTAAAATCGACCAATTCGAAATCTATTTCAGCCGACTTCAGGAATTTGACCGCTTTTCGTACAGAGTCGCACCCTTTGATACCGTAAAGTTTCAAAGTGGAGCGCTTAGATGATGTTGGGGACGACGAAGTAGTCATCTTCGCTCTCGGGAGCGTTTGCAAGAGTGATCGTTCGTATCTCGGGGTTTTCCGAGGGGCGGTCTTCGCGCATCGGGGTTCCCCCTTCGAGGGTACTGAAGGAGGGGTCGAGCCCTTCGGTGTCGAGTTCGCCGAGGATGTCGACGAATCCGACGATCTTTTCGAGCTCTTCGATCATCGCTTCGCGTTTTCCTTCCTCGATTCTCAGCATCGAGAGTTTCTCAAGCCTCTGCAGCATCGCGTCGTCAAACTTCACGTTCCGATCCCTCCTGGTCAGGTTGTTTCCACTTCTTTTAACAAATGTTTTGATATGATAGCACACTAAAAATTAAGGGCGGCTCTGGTCGGGCGCCGCCCACCATGCAGGAGTCAGAGTGAGTATCAAAGAGCAGGTGGAGTTTGCGAAGGAGGAGCTGACGCAGGATGAGAAGCTCCTGGCCGGGCTGATCAAGGCGGAGCGTTTCTACAGGAGAAACCGGTTCGCCATCATCGCCCTCGCCGTTATCGTCGTGGCGGGGGGCGCCGGGTATATGGCGATGGAGTATGTCAAGGGTCAGAAACTGGAGCGGGCGAACCGTGCGCTTCTTGCGCTCGAAAAGGATCCCGCCGATAGGGCCGCCCTGAAGAGCCTCAAAGAGAACGATCCGGAGCTTGCGGAGCTCTTTCTTCTCAGGGAGGCGAGCCGCAACGGAGATCTCAAAGCCCTCGAATCCCTCGGCAGAAGCGGCGATCCGGTCGTCGCAGACCTCGCCGCGTACCACCTCGGTGTCTGGCGAAGGGACGGGGAGGCGATCCGGAACTACCGGATGAAAAGCGGGGCGCTGCTGAAAGATTTCGCCCTTTTCGACGAAGCCTATCTTCTGATGAGAGAGGGGAAGATTTCCGAAGCGAGAGAGCGTCTGGCGCTCATTTCGGAGGAGTCCGTGCTCAAGCCGGCGGCGACGATGCTCGAACACTACGGAGTCGTCGCCCAATCCAAAGGCGGCGAATGATCCGCGGGATCGGATATCTCCTTTTTCTGGCGCTCCTCCTCCTTGGGGGCGCCGGCTGCAGCGAAAAGAACTATTTCGAGCCCGAAAAGGTCGACGGAACGGTCCGCTACGACGGGGAGCTTCCGGCACCGATCGCGGAAGTTGGGTACAGAAGCGCGACGTTGGAAAACGGCGACGTGATCACGACGGATGGGCTGCGGAAATATCGTCTGCCCGAAGGATACCGCTATATCGCCGACGATGGCGGACGGATCGTTGCGGCGGGGGACTGCAAGCCCAACATCCTCTACGATCCGGAATCGAAGGAGATCCACACGATCGATCTGCCGCGCCGTATCCTGGCGGCGATGTTCATTCCGGGAACGACGTCGATCGCCTTTCTTCTCGAAGGGAACAGTTACGGGATCTACGACTACGAAAAGGGGGTCGTCGTCGCCAAATACGAGTCGGATGCCGCGTTGACGGCCGACATCAGGATCGCCGCGCCGATGATGCTCGAAAATCTGATTCTCATCCCCACCCTCGACGGCAAGCTGGTGATCCTGAACGGAAAGAGCGGTACGAAGGTACGCGAGATCATCGTCGGGAAGGGGGAGAAGTTCAACAATGTCATCTATCTCGGCGTGATCGGCGAACGGCTCGTAGCGGCGACCCCACACCGCATCATTTCGGTCAGTCCGAAGGTGATGGATGCCCTCGATATGGAGATCAGCGACCTTCTTTTCGTCGAAGGAGCCATCTATATTCTCTCCAAGGAGGGGACGGTCTATCGCTGCGATACCGAGCTGAAGATTCAAAAGAGCCGGAAATTCCCCTTCGCCCATTTCGTCGGAGCGATCTTCGGAGAGTTCATCTATCTGGTCGAACGCGAGGGGTACGTCATCGCCACCGACAAGGATCTCTCCGACGCCAACGTCTTCGAGATTCCCGACAGGATCGAGAGCTGGTTTTTCGCGACGAACGATACGCTCTACTACGACCGGTACTACTTCAAACTCCATCGGGAGTGAGTGGATGATGAAATCCGTGCTCGCCCCCCTGCAGGCGGAGGGGTATATCTTTCGCCGCTTCGAGCCCTTTTCACCGAAAAAGGTGGGGAGCCGGAAACGGATCTCGATATTCCACGGAGTGGATCTGCACAACCGCTACCTGCTGGTCTTCGCGATCAACAGGCGGAGCAGGGTCGTCGTAAAAGAGGTGAAGGAGTGGCTGGAGCTCAAGTCGATGATCGAGGTGTATTGCGGCTACGCCATCCGGATCAATATCGCCCTGGTCGAAGCGCCGCTCTGCTCCAAGGCGGCGGCGCTGCTCGAGTCGGAGGGGTGGAGGGTCGTTTCGCGATGATACTCTGCGACATCGGAAACAGCCGTATGCACTTTTTCGACGGTGAGCGCCTCGAGCATCTTGGCTTCGAAGAGGGCTTTGCGCGTCACGGGAGCGGACGCGTCCGCTATATCTGCGTCAACGAAAGGGTCCGGGAGCGGATAGGGCGTGAAGCGCCCGGGTGGGTCGACGTGGCGGCGCCGCAGATGCTCCGGAGCGACTATCGGGGGCTTGGAATCGACAGGGTGGCGGTCTGCCTGGCCGCGGAGGATGGCGTCGTCATCGATGCCGGAAGCGCGGTGACGGTCGATTTCATGGATCGGGGGCGCCATCTGGGAGGCTTCATCTGGCCCGGTATCGCCGCCTCGAGGCGCGCCTATGCAGGAATCTCTCCGAAACTGGCCATCGGGATCGACCCCCGTAT
>Ga0256914_1000351_pt1 | contig 44972 bp, 58 predicted proteins | sample HulkmetaG_FD_191571 | JGI IMG/M metagenome (GOLD analysis project Ga0256914, IMG submission 191571) | Hydrothermal chimney microbial communities from Main Endeavour vent field at the Juan de Fuca Ridge, Pacific Ocean - Hulk | ecosystem: Environmental > Aquatic > Marine > Hydrothermal vents ...
AGATTTCCTGCCACTCACAGTAAGTCTTAAACTTAGGCTTCTGCCACCAAGGAGCTGGTTCATGGCGTACTGCACGGCTATTGTTAGCCAAATTCCTGGTAGGACTAAGAAAAACTCCTAACATGTGTACCAACTTACTAAAGGGGAAGTAAGCCATCAAAGCACTCAAGAAGCCAATATGGATATAGAAAATAACCCCCACCTTGGGAGGAACCGGGTGGAAATGCACCAACCCCAAAGTAAACTGTTTTACCTGCGTGACATCCACTTTAAAGAAATGCCTCATTAGGATACCAGAAATTACCAAACCATAAATAAAAAATAGGGGCATATAATCAGAAGCCAAAGAGATATAGCGAAGCTTCGGATCAGCTAAACGACGCACAAAGAGAAAAGTCAAAGCAGCCAGAATAACAGCATCTGTCATATAAAGATGGGGCAGTCCAATATGGAAAAAACTATCAATCTGATCAATAATTTGCACTATCTTCGGGACAGGATAAGAGAAAAATCGAAAATGTCTAATAAGGATGGTCAGAAAACAATAATGAAAAGCAATGGCTCCCAACCATAACCACTTATAAGAACCGTAGATTAAGTTCGGCCCCTTGAGCTCTGCCTTGAGATTACGAAAGAGAGAACGAAAAGCAAAGACTTCAAGAAGCATACGCAAGACCACTTCAAAGTTGTTATAAGGAGACTCCAGACGGCTTCGCTTCACCCAGCGCATGGACTTCTGCTGCCCACAAGTGGTCACAATGCGGAAAGGTACCGGTACCTTGGCCCAGTCAATCAGCCGGTAAACCATCCCGATGAGAAAAATAAAGAAAGCCGCATAGGGGATGACCACCCCGAAAAGTCCACGTAAATCGGCCACCCCTACCCCCAAGTAAACAACCAAAACCAAGGCCATAACGACTAAAAATGAGAATACGACACCCATTATGCTACCTCACTCACCTTCAGGTTTGGTTTTCAATTAAGGTACCCTCTCGTGGATCATAAACCATATTAGCTCTTCTTAAGAGCATATAGAGCCTACGTTTCCATTCCTCTACCTTAAGATGGTAGAGTCTTTCTCGACACCCCATATAAATGTCAAATGCTTTAAAAGCTATCAGATCGATCTCTTCAGAAAGATCCAAAAACTCACGTAAAAGGAAGGAATCTTCAAGCTCTTTGGCCAAAACTTCTCGAATGGCTCTCTTAAGGAGGAGGACAAACTTGATAGCCTCCGAGGGAGAAAAGTCCTGAACCGCCCTTACCCGGACGATACGATCCACGAAGTAATCAAGCTTCTCGGAATCCAGCTCACCCGTCAACTGTTCAAATATCCCTTCAATGCCTTCACTAATGCGGGCCCCTACGGGATTCTCAAATCGATCTCGATTCTTGCGGAAGAAGGCCGCTGCCTCCTGCGGATAAGTATCGAGGATAAGATGGTACCACTTTTTAAGAATGGCTTTTTGTTTTTCGCGAAGCAGATCTTTTAGGGCCACGGCCTCTCCTGTCCAACTGCTTTAGACTGGCGACCTTTTAAAAAATTTTCAGGTCCCGGTCAAGGCAGAAAATCTCTATTAACTCTTTGTTTAAGGCTTAAATCTTTCATTTTTAACCTCTAACATCACGTGAGGCCCGAAAGATTGACCAGCTTTAAGAAGTCTTTCAGAAAAGCTGATGCAGGCGTCGAAAGGCCTGATTCTTTTCCGTAATCCCTAGGCGGGCCTTGCAGAGGAGATCTTCCAGGTAAGCAATGGTTTGGTCGTAAAGACGGCGGTCAACAGGGAAGGGATGCCCATCTTTGCCACCATGGGCAAAAGCGAAACGGGCCGGATCCTGGCGGGCCACCGGGGCCTGATAAACGAGCTCCGAAAGGAGAGCCAAAGCCCGTAGAGATTTGGGGCCCAAGCCTTCGACCTTCAAGAGGTCCTCAAAGTTCCGAGGGGCCTCTTCATAGGTGCGCAGGAGCACCTTTCGTAGACCTCGGGGGTGAAGATCGGCCTCGGTGAGGGAATGTCGAGAAGGTAGCACTAAACGGGTCACCCTTTCAAGCTCCCGCCATATTTCATCGGGGTGCTGTTGGGCCAGATTCGTAATGGCTTTTTGAGCTGACTGGCTTTCCCTGGCCACCAGATTGAGAACCTCTTTTTCTTTCTTAACAGCGGCGATACCAGCATGAGGTTCTAATACGAAACTCTCTACTCTTTCGCCTAACCAGTGGTATCTGCGCGCGTAACGGCTGGTGGTGTTCATCCCCTGTTGAATGACCGCCCATTTCCCACTCGCTGTGAAAAAAAAGACGTGATGATAGAGCTGATAGCCATCCTGCAGGGCGGTGTTGTCTACTTTGGCTGCCAGGCGGCTAGCCTCCACCAAAGAAGAAAAGGAAGAAGGCAGAGCGGCGTTTTCCAACCAAAAACGGATCTCCTCGGGAGTACGGCGAGAGGCCCGAGCCTTACCCCCACAAACGAAAAGACCCATTTCAGCTGACATCGGACGCAAGGCCTCTTTTAAGGCCCCACAAACCGTGGTGGTCAGCCCTGAGGAATGCCAATCAAACCCCAGCACGCAACCAAAGGCCTGAAACCAAAAGGGATCCGAAAGGCGCCTCAAGACCTCTTCCGGTCCAAATTCCAACACGATTACTCGAATCAAGGCCCGAGAGAGCCGGACCATGCGGGCAAACAGCCATCGAGGGGCGTGCCCTCCGTGGAGTGGCAAATCGGTGATGCCGGTCCTATTGGCCATAACGCTTGGAAAAGGCCTCCTTCATTTCTGCTATGATCTTTTGAGCTGCCAACACGGGATCTTCGGCCTCCCTGATGGGGCGTCCCACCACCAAGTAATCCGCTCCGGCCAGGATGGCCTCTTTTGGCGTGGTAATCCGAACCTGATCTCCTGGATCAGCCGCCCACTCCGGTCGCACTCCGGGAACAATGGTGCGCAGATGTGGAAAGGCCTCTTTGACCAAAGAGACTTCTTTCCCAGAACAAACCACCCCGTAGCAGCCTGTTCGATAAGCCAGGGAAGACAGTCTCTTGACCGCCTCTGGAATTTCCCGCGACAATTCCGGAGAGTATCCGATTTCCATAAGGTCTGCCCTTGTGTGAGAGGTGAGAATGGTAACCCCTAGAATTTTCATTCCTCCCTCTGCCGCCTCCACACACCTCTTCACTCCCTCTCGACCAGCCAGAAGATGAACCGTGAGGAAATCCACCCCCTGAAGACTTGCCACGCGGGCCGCCCGGGCCATGGTAACTGGAATGTCATGCAATTTTAAGTCGAGAAAGACCTCGGCCTTGCTCTCACTCCGAACCATTTCCACGGCTACAGGACCACAGGCGGTGTAAAGTTCGAGTCCTATCTTAAAGATTCCGACCACCTCTTTCAAAACCCTTACCCAACGGCGGGCCTCCTCCAGCTGCGGGAAGTCCAAAGGAAAGATGAGCCGTTCTTTGGCTTCCAAGAGCACCTCCGTTAAACTTGGATTTGCATGCATTCTGCCAATCTCTCCTTTGCAAAGCAAATTTCCTTTTTTCCGGAGGAGCCCCCTCCGGAAGGGGATCTCCTTTTGATCGGTACCATCCACCGGGTTCCTTGTTTGGCTCCTCTCCTCAAAAAGATCCTGTTTTTCCTAAAACCCGCTTTCATCTCATTGGAAATAAGCCCCCTTTCCTGGCGCCTCAGGAGAAAGAAAGAAAAAGCATGGCTTGGGCGATTTGAGAGGTTGAGATCTCAACTTCCCCCATCTTTAAGAAGGGCCCCAGGGCTCTCCCTTTTGAAAACCACTCTTCAGCTACCATACGAGGCGGAGGTAATAGAAGAGGTAGCCCGAGAGCTGGGAATCCCTTGGGTCCCTGTTGACCTTAATCGTTTCGCCCGAACCCATCTGAGGGAGCTTGAAGGACTTCTCACATTAGAGGGGTTAGAAGAGATTGCCCGCAATCCGGTCCATTCCCCAGCCAAAGAGATGGCCCTAGCTCGTTTGGTATTAACCAATGGGATCTCTTTACCTGAAGACGAAGAACGAGAGGAACGTCTAGCCCGCAGAATCGAGCTTTTGGCCGGAAACAAGCCCTTGGTTCACGTAGGAGGCTGGCGTCATTTACCGGGTCTCCTGAAACGACTCCCCCAGGCCCGGGGGATCTTTTTGTTTCAGAAAAATTTGAAGTCATCCGATTAATGGAAAAAACTCTCAAAGGGGGATGGTGAGATGGGTCGTCTTCTGAGCATTTCAATCTTGTTCTTTTTTCTCTTGGTCTCACAGATCTTAGCCATCACCGCCGAGGAAGTGGCTCGGCTAACCTTTGAACGCTCGGAGGGTTCGGATTCTGCAGCCCAGGCCCAGATGATTTTGATCAATGCCAAAGGTGAAAAGAGAATTCGCCAATTAAACCTCTATACCAGGGACGACGGACATTATCGCTACATTTTCATTCGCTTTCTCTCTCCCAAGGACATCGCCGGAACAGGCTTTCTCTCTAAGGCGGATCTCAAAACCGGAAAAGAAGAACAATTCCTTTATCTACCAGCCCTAAAGCGCACCCGACGCATTGCCGGTTCTTTCCGCTTCCATCGCTTCGTAAACTCGGATTTCACCTACGAAGACCTGGAACGTCATCATCCAAGCCGTTATCATCACGAACTTTTAGGAGAAGAAGAGGTCAACGGGACCCCTTGCTACATCCTAAAATCCTGGCCCAAAAAGAAAAAAGATTCAGCCTATTCTTACTGGATACGATGGATAACCAAAGATGGTTTTTTGCCCATCAAAGAAGATTTCTATGATAAGAAAGGAAAACTTTGGAAAAAATTCGAGGCGGTCAAATGGGGAAAGGTTCAAGGTTATTGGGCCATCTTACATTGGAAATGTACGGATCTGAAGAAGAATCACTCCTCCCATCTCATTATCGAAAACCTTCGTTTCGACGTGGGGCTCGATCCCAAGATGTTTACCAGGCGTTATTTGGAACGCTGGTAACCCTGTTTTTGTTGGCCGTGGCAAGTCAAGCCTTTTCTTCTCAAACGAGTCTCTCTCTGGAAGGCCATTTCTTTACCCGGGCCGCGGTGGACCTAAAAGAAGAAAACCCATACGAAGACGAAGGGCTTGACCACGAATTCTTCCTTCTTGAAAGCCGCTTTTTCCTCTCGGATCGTCTTTCCGGACACTTGGGACTCAAAATTGATCGTCTGGCTTTTCACAACGGGGGCTATCACCGTGAAGAAACCACTCCTTTACTCTGGGAGACCTACCTTCGTTTTGAAGGTGATAATTGCGAACTCACCATAGGAAACCAGATCATACGCTGGGGAAAGGCCGACGAGATTTCCGTGCTGGATAATCTTTCACGGCAAGACCTTAGAGAACTTTTCACTCTGAGGGCTCCTGAGAGACGTCGTCCCTGGCCATGGTTAAGATTTCGTTATTTTGCCTCCTCCTATACTTTGGAAACTGTTTTTACACTTTTTCCCCTTACTCCGCGTCGTCATTATTTTGACTCAGACTGGGCGGTCTTTGATCATCTGAGGCGCGAACTTGCTCAAAGTCCTTTTGCCCATCTCATCACCTTAAATCTCGATCGCCAAAAACTGGTTCCCTCTCTACGGAACGCCGAGTTCGGTCTTCGCGTGGAAAAGACCTGGGGGGACTTTGACCTGGCCTTCTCCTTCCTGCATGCCCACAACCGTTCCTTTTATCTCTTTGTCAAGAGCTTTCCGGTCGGAGGGTTTGTCTTAAAACATCCGGCCGATCCCTTACAAGATCTCCTAGAACAATGGCCTCACTTACAGATACTTTCAAATCGAATCGAAACAAGGGTCCCCCAAGACAACATCTTGGGTTTTTCCTTGGAGACCACCTATCGGGGGGCCGGCCTTCGAGCCGAACTGGCCTACCATACTAGCCGGGTCTTCCTCAAAGAGGACCTCACCTCCGTGCGCAAGCCCTATCTGCGAGCCATCGTGGGTTTCGACTACCGCTTTGAAGGCGGCCTTTATCTGAATCTTCAATTTCTTTCACAACGCATTCTGAATTATTCCCACGACATCCTTTTTGACCCCAAGCTGGATAGTTATTTCTTTTTGAGGCTCTCAAAGGGTTTTTTGAGAGATTTTTTGACCTTGCGGGCTGATACCGTCTACGGCGTCACCACCCGAAGCTATTATCTGAATCCCGAAATAGCTTACAAAATTAAAGACACGGTAGAGGTCTTCCTGGGACTTCATCTTATCGACGGTCCTCGGGGAACTTTTTTTGATCCGTATGACCACAACGATCAAATCTATTTTGGCACGAGGATTGACTTCTAATGAACTGGTACGAGAGATATGTCCTCAAACATCGTCGGATCTGGCTCTTTGTAGTTGGTCTATTTGTGGTCTTGGCCGCTTGGCAGGCCTTACACCTTCCCATTGTTACTTCTACCGACGCCATCATCCCCCGGGACAAGGATTGGGCTTATTATGAAGAGTTTCGGCAGGAATTTGGGGCTGACGACGCATTGGTAGTGGCCCTGGGTGCCGAAGACGTCCTCTCACCCCAAGTCGTCTCCTACATCCGGCTTCTTACCGAGGCCTTCGAAGAATTCCCCGAGGTGGAAGACGTTCTTTCCCTGACGAACGTGGAGGACATTTTTGGGAGCGAAGAAGACTTTGTAGTTGAGCCCCTCATTGGTGACCGCGATCTGAGCGATCCCCAGGTCCGCACCTGGGTTGAAGATCGTCTCCGGAAAAATCCTCTCATCTATGGAAACTTAGTTTCTCACGATCTCCAGGCTACAATTATCCTCTTGCGCACTGCCTACCGGGGAGAGGACCTGGATTTCGAAAATCGCCTGGTCAAAAGGGTGAGTCGGTTCCTGGAAGGACACCCGCCACCGGCGGGAATTTCTGTCCATTTGTCAGGTTGGCCTTTAGTGAATGTCAAAATGGCAGCTTTTATGAATCAGGACCTCTTGGTCTTTGTTCCGGTATCTTTCGTGGCCCTTTGTCTTCTGGTCTATTTCTTCCTCCGTTCTTTAAGGGCCACCTTGGCTATGGCTCTCATCCTTGATCTTTCGCTACTTTCCGCGATGGCCGCTTTAAAACTAGTCGGTGGGGCCTTGAGCCCCATGACCGCCATCCTGGCTCCTCTTACCATGGCTCTTTCTCTGGCAGACGTCATTCACGTTGTAACCGCCTATTTCCGCCTCCCGTCAGGCCCTCGAAGGGTAGCCCTGGCAGTGGCTGAGACTTGGAGTCCCTGTTTTCTTACCAGTTTGACCACGGCCATTGGTTTCGCCTCCCTGCTCCTTTCTCGAATTCCTTCCATCAGGGAATTCGGCGCTGCCGCTGCTGCTGCCATGTTTATCGAATATTTCTTCACCTTTACCGTGCTCGTCTTCCTCCTGCCCTGGATTGGTCGTGGTTCGTGGAAGGAAGGACCTCTGCGCCGGGTAGTAGACCCCTTAGCCCGGAATTATCCGCGCTGGTGGAAAGTCTCCCTTCTCTGTTTCTTAATCGTTACAGGCTTGAGCCTTTACGGGGTCCGTCAACTCCGAGTGGAAAGCGACATTATCGAGTATTTTCATCACTCTACCAAAGTCTATCAGGATGCCCGCTTTATCGATCACAAGCTCGGTGGCGTCCATACCATTGAGATCTCCCTCAAGGCCCAGGAGGGGGACTTCCTTGATCCCCAAAGGCTCCAAAAGATCGAAGAGCTTTCCCAATTCCTACGAAAAGATCCGGTTTTCACCGAAATAATTTCACCGGTGGAATTCTTCAAGCTCATGAACCGGGCCTTTCACGCAGAAGACGAACGCTACTACTGCCTACCCAAAACCAGGGCCTTGGTCTCACAATACATGTTGCTTTACGGTGGCACCGAATTGGAACATTTCCTTGGTCAGGACGAAACTTGGGCACGGATATCTGCTCGCACCCCAGTGCACAACTCTGCGGTGTTGAACGAAAAAATGCGAGCTATCCAAGCCAAGTTGAACGAACTCTTTGGTAAAGAGGCCGTTGAGGCCCGAATTACCGGAAAAACCTACCTCGTTAACCGCACAGTTGATGACATCGTCAATTGCCAGGTAGAAAGTCTGGCCTTGGCGGCGGTGCTCATTTTTGGACTTATGTTTCTAGTATTGAGATCCTTCAAGTTGGGACTCCTCTCAGTGGCCCCCAACCTATTCCCGTTGCTTGCCAACCTCGGGATTATGGGCCTTTTCGGTATCCCTTTGAATACAGCTACAGCCACTATCTCTGCTGTGGCCATTGGAATCGCGGTTGATGATACCATCCACTTTTTGGTGCGCTATCAGCGGGCACGAAGGACCTTTCCACCAGTGGAGGCGGTACGTCAAACTTTGCGCAGCAAAGGCCTGGCCGCCATCACCACCTCTTTGGTGCTCATCATTGGCTTTCTGGTCCTCACCACTTCGCGTTTCATTCCCACTGTTCAGTTTGGCCTTTTGTGCGCCTTGGTAATGTTCCTGGCCCTTCTGGCCGACCTCTTCTTGTTGCCAGCCCTCATCAAAGCCTGGGAAAAAAGGTTTTAAGAACGGGCCTTAAAAGAAAGGACCTCGGTGAGAACGCGACGAAGATCTTCCAGGCGAAAGGGTTTAGCGACCGCCGCTCGAAAACCATAGGCTTCCGGATCTGCCATTACCGGGTCGTTGGCGTAGCCGCTCATAGCAATAATCACCGCGTGTGGATCGATTTCTAAAAGCTCTTTCGCATAATCGGTACCGCTTTTTTGGCCTGGCAAAGTAAGATCGGTGAGGACCAAAAGATACGGTTCACCTGCTTCGTAAGCCTGTCGGTAGAGCTCAAGCATCTGTTCTCCATTCCCCACTCCTACCACCTGGAACCCCAGACCTTTCAACATTTCACTCACCACTTCTCGTACAAATTCGTCGTCATCAAGCACGAGTACTCGACCCCCTGCAGGAAAAATCGGGGACAGGAAAGAAACTTCTTTTTTGCGAGGTCGTTTTTCAGTGGCCGGCAAATAGATAACAAATTTTGTTCCTTTACCTTCTTTTGAAAAGACCTCTATCTGGCCACCGTGCTTTTTAATGATGGAATGCACGATGGCCAAGCCGAGACCGTTTCCTTCCTTTTTGGTAGTGAAGTACGGATCAAATATACGATCCAGAAGGCGCTTTGGGATTCCAAGACCTTGGTCCTCCACCTCTATGCGAACGTACTTACCGGGAGAAAGTCGTTTGGAATTTCCCTGCTCCAGCCAGACATTTTTGGCCCGTATCGTGATGGTACCTCCTCGGGGCATAGCCTGAATGGCATTGATTAGCAAATTGTTAAGAACCTGACTGATCTGTGACGGATCTGCTTCTATTGGCCACAGGCGCTCTTCAACTTCGAATTGGACCAAAATATGACTGCCGCGTACTACAAACTTAGCAATTTCTTTGATAAATTCTGGCAAAGCCAGCGGTTCCTTTAGAGGTACTCCTCCTTTAGCAAAGGTTAAAAGTTGTTGGGAAAGATCTCGGGCTTGTTTTACAGCCATCTCTGCTTTCGTTAGAAATTCTGATACTCTTTTCTTATCTTGTTTTTCGCAATAAATTTGGCTAAGGTTTATATAACCAAGAATACCCATAAGCATATTATTAAAATCGTGAGCAATACCCCCTGCTAGGAGACCAAGAGCTTCTATTTTTTGTGCCCTCATTACTTCACGTTCTAGGCGAGCCTTTTCTGTTACATCTAAAATAGCAATGACCCATCCTCTATTTTCACCTATGAAACGAATAGGAGCTGCATTGAGAACTACAATGCGATTTTCTCCGTGATTATTACGTAATATTAGATTGCGCTGACATATTTCATCCAGATTTTCCAAGCTAATAGTTATAGGTTTACTGCTTTCCTCTTCTATCAAATGTAAAATTTCCGCAATATTTTTACCAAGAATATTTTCTTTAGAGAGAGCCAAAATTTCTTCTGCCTTCGGATTAACTAGTTCTATCAATCCCTGCCGATTTATTACTATAACGCCCTCCCCTAACGATTCGAGAATTGTAGTTAATCTCTTATGTTCTTTTCTTAGCTGCTCTTCTTTTTCTTTTATTTCTTTGATGACACGTCCTGTAAAAACAAACTGATCTTTCTTCTCTCTTCGCCCTAAATAACGTAAACTATAAAGAATTGGTACCGAATCATTACGTGTTAAAAGACGAGCTTCCTGATTAATAATTTCGAGATCTTTATGAAGTGGAATATCAATATCTTCATTTAATAAGAGATCTTGAAGACGATAGTTCTTCTTAATTTGTATTCCAGGAAAACCTATAATTTCCGTAGCAGCTAAATTGACTTTTGATATCTGACCTTCAGCATCACAAACAAGAAGAACATCAGAGATAGATGCAATAATACGATTTGAAAAAATATAAGATTTTTGAAGATTTAAAACTGTTCTTTTGAGAGCCCGTGCCATACGATTGAAAGCTATAGCCAATTCTCCAACTTCATCTCTCCTGTTAATATTTACTTGAATGTCAAAATCTCCGGAAGCAAAAGATTGAGCTGCCTGACGTAAATCTAAAAGAGGTTTTGCAATTTTATTGGCAAATTTGATACAAAAAAATAAGCCAAATATGCTTCCTACTGAAGTAACAATCAAAACAAGAAAGGTATATGTATGAAATGTTTGATAAAAATCAGAAAGATCATAGCCTATTTCTGCTACACCCAAAAATTGATCTTTAACCTTTACAGGAATAGCTATTTGATAATATCTCTTGTCATTTTGTTTTTTCTCTACTATCAGCAAACCTCCATCCATTAATTTAGAAACTAGATCTACTCCTAGACGTTTACCAATTTGCTCAAAATCGCTATGAACTTTAACTATCCCCTTTTTATCATAGACTATAGCATAAAGAACCGGCTTTTGTTCAACGATATCTTTCACTTGAAAAACAAAACGTGAAAAATGATTAGTTAAAAGTGGACGTCTAGCCTGAGAAGCAAAAGTATGTGCTATCAAAAGGCCCTGTTTACGACATTCTTCAAGAATTATCATTTTAGAAAAATACAAGATAATTACTGCAATAACAAAAATAATAAGAAAAACAAGAAATGAGAACCAAATAATAATTTGACTTCTAAGTGATAAATTAAAGCGTTTCAGGGATACGATATTCATGAACTAACTGCTCGATCTTTTTTAATTCATTGCCTTTGGGTTTAGTAAAACCCAACCAGGGAGTGTGCTTGAGAACATGTTTGGCTTCTTGAGATCCGGGAGAAAGTCTCAGGATGACCTCCTCGACTTTTTTTCGGAGTTCCGGACCCAAGCGAGGAGCCAAAGTAAACATCCATCCCGGAGCTGGATCGGTGTAGGCCAAAACTCTCAAATGGCTCGATATCTTTTGGTGTTCCCTTTCTTTCAAAAAATCCGCACATACCGCCCCGGCTTCGTAATCTCCCACCAGAACAGCCATGGCGTTGTAGAGACAATCCCCTCCCAGACCGATTTCGCGAAAATCTTTGAGAGGATCGAGACCATTTTTCCTCAAAAGGATCCAGGTAGAAAAAAATTTGGGGGTGTTGTGCAGGGCGCCGAAAATAAAACTTTTCCCCCTGAGGTCCTGAAGCTTTTTCACGGGGCTTTCTTTTCTCACCACGATGGCTCCAATTTCTGAAGCTTCCCCTTCTTTGGTGACGGCAATGGCTACAGGCTCATACCTTTCGGGATAACGATGAATGTAGGTAGAGTAGGCGTCCTGAAGGGCAAAATGGATGCGGGACAAATCGTGGTGAAATTGTTCGGCGTTATCATAAACCACCAGTCTGACCCGCATATTTAGACTGTTCGACATATAATCCGCCAATTCCTGAAACATGACCAAACTCTTCTCAGGATCCCAACAAGGCTGGACGCCCAAAAAGAGGGTTTCGGCCCTTACCGCTACGGACCAAAAAAGAAAGAAAAGGAAGAAGAGAAATAAATATCGCACACACACCTCCACCAAAAAACAAATTCGACTCAAAATTCTTATCGAGTAAAGAATGTGTTATGTTAAACTGGCTCTATGGGATCGTGCCGTTCCTGCGGTCGAAAGGCCATCACCATCTCTGACCGCATCGGATTTTGCGTTGACTGCCTCCGGAATCATTGGCCCGAGCTACAAAGCGAGATCGAAAGTCTGCATGCCCGTACCAGGGAATTTTTTGGATTACCTGTAAAAGCTCCCAGGTCCAGAGACGGCGTCTCCTGCAACCTCTGTCATCATCGATGTCGGTTAGCCAGGGGAGAAATAGGCTACTGTGGAATCTGGCAAAATGCAGAAGGAAGACTCAGGGGGATCTCTCCTAAAGCAGCCCATGTTTCTTGGTATCTGGACCCTCTACCTACCAATTGCGTGGCAGATTTTGTCTGCCCGGGTGGCACAGGGGCTGGCTATCCTAGATTTGCCTATCTACCCGGTCCGGAAAGGGGTTGGTTCAACCTAGCGGTCTTCTACGAGGCCTGCAATTTCAACTGCCTTTATTGTCAAAATTGGCACTTTCGCAAGCGTGCTCCAAGAAAACAGCCTGTTCCCACGAAAAAGATGCTTAAGGAAGCAAATTCTCTAGTATCCTGTGTTTGCTACTTTGGAGGAGACCCTGGTCCTCAGGCCATACACGCCCTTTATTTTTCGCGCAAACTCCGCCAAAGGCTGTCCAACAAGATCTTACGTGTTTGTTGGGAAACAAACGGTGCCGAAGCCAGAACCATCATACGTGAAATGATGAAACTTTCTTTGGCTTCTGGGGGTTGTGTCAAAATTGATCTCAAGGCCTGGAGTCTCCCGATCCATCGAACCCTCTGTGGGGTCTCCAACGAACAAACCCTTCAAAATTTCTCCTTTTTAGCGGAATTGGCTGAAGAAAGACCACATCCTCCGGCTTTAATAGCTTCCACTCTTCTCGTTCCAGGTTACGTGGACGAAGAAGAAATCGACGCACTGGCCAGTTTCCTGGCAAAACTTAACCCAGAGATTCCCTGGGCCCTGCTGGCCTTCTATCCCCAATTCTACCTGGATGACCTGCCCACCACCTCGGCAAAGCACGCCAAAATAGCCCTGGAAATCGCCCGCTCTTATGGGCTCAAGAGACTCCATCTCGGCAACCAGCATCTTCTCTCGGATACCTATTAGAGAACCAAACGGCGTTCCTTTTTGATCCGATGGTCCAGATAGTAGAGGATGGGCACCACCATACGAGAAAAGAGGGTAGAGGCCACCTCGCCAGACATCAGTGAGAGAGCAAGACCGTTGAAAATGGGGTCAAAGAGGATCACGAAACTGCCCACTACCACGGCCAGAGCTGTGAGCAACATGGGGCGGAAGCGAATAGCACCAGCGTCGATGACCGCCTCTTCAAGGGGCATACCCTGCCGTAGGCGGAGCTCGATGAAATCTGCAAGGATGATCGAATTGCGCACCACAATGCCTGCCCCGGCGATGAACCCGATCATGGAGGTGGCTGTAAAAAAGGCCCTGGCCAGAGCGTGAGCCGGGACAATTCCGATAAGGGAAAGAGGGATGGGGGCCAGAATGACCAAAGGCACGGTATAGCTTTTAAACCAGGCCACTACCAAAATGTAAATGAGGATCAAACAAACTCCAAAAGCGATGCCCAGATCACGGAAGACCTCGTAGGTGACGTGCCATTCACCATCCCATTTGATCGCCCATTCCTTCTCAGAAAAAGGGAGTTTCGTGTAATAGATCTCAAGGTGTCCGCCATCTGGGGCCGGCAGTTCCTTGAGGATTCTGTTGATTTTGAGGATGCCATAGATCGGGCTTTCCTCAAGCCCGGCCATATCACCAACCACATAGACCACCGGATGGAGATTTTTGTGATAGATGGGATGAGGCACCACCTTCTTTTCCCAATGGGCCACCTCGGCCACCGAAACCATCTCTCCTTCACGATTTTTGACTTTGAGGCTCGAAAGATCTGGCAGGGAGGAACGATCCTGCCGGGCATATCGCACCTTGAGTAAGACGTCTTCCCGCGCGTCAGGATCGTGAAAAAGTCCCACGGGATACCCAGAAAGGGCGGCCTCCACTACCTGAAGAACCCGCTGGGGACTCACCCCAGAAAGAAAGGCCTTGTCTCGATCTACCACCAGACGCCATTCCACCTGGGGATCAGTCATATACCAGCCTACATCCACCACACCCGGCGTCCGGGCAAAGATGTCTTTGATTTTGCGAGCTAGCTCGATCTGTTTTTCGTAATCCGGCCCATAGACCTCGGCCACCAAAGTCTGAAGTACTGGAGGCCCAGGTGGTATCTCCGCCACCGTAAGGGTTTTTACCCCGAGTTCTTTGGCCACCGGCTCAAGAAGCTGGCGCACCCGTTTGGCGATCTCATGGCTCTGTAAAGATCTCATGTCTTTAGGGACCAGATTCACCTGGATATCACAAACGTTGTCCCCTTCACGAAGGTAATAATGCCGGATGAGACCGTTAAAGTTGAAAGGGGCTGCTGTACCCACATAGAGCTCAAAATCCGTGACATATGGTTCCTCGAGGAGCTTGCGTCCCAAGGCCTCAGCCACCCGCCCGGTCTTCTCAAGGGGGGTTCCCTCTGGCATGTCCAGAATGATTTGGAACTCGCTCTTATTGTCAAAAGGTAGCATCTTGACTCGAACCACCTTGAAATAAAAAAGGGAACAGGAGAGCACAAAAAGCAGGCTTACTAGAAAGAGAAATCCCCATCGCCAGGCTACACTCCGGATGAGATGTCCCATCATCCAACGATAGTAGCGGGTAATAAGTCCTTCCTTTTCTTCTTCTCCAGGACGTCGGGAAAGAAAGTGATAGGCTGTCCAGGGGGTGATGATGAAGGCCACAATCATAGAAAGGATCATGGCCACCGAGGCCCCTACGGGCATGGGACGCATATAGGGCCCCATGAGCCCTCTTACAAATCCCATGGGAGCAATGGCCGCGATGACCGTAAAAGTGGCCAGGATGAGAGGAGCCCGCACCTCGTTGACCGCCTCAATGATGATGTCTTTGAAGGGTCGTCCTCTGTTCTCAGGAAGTCTTAGATGTCTAACGATGTTCTCTACGTCCACGATGGGGTCATCTACCAGGATTCCGATGCAAAAGATGAGGGCAAAGAGGGTGACGCGGTTCAAGGTGTAACCATAGAGCCAGTAGACCGCTAGCGTGATGGCCAAGGTGACGGGCACGGCCACCATAACCACCAGACTGGCCCGGGCCCCAAGAAAAAGACCGATGAGCACCGCGACCGAAACCGTAGCGATAATCAGATGTTCCAGGAGTTCATCGGTCTTCTCCTTGGCAGTTTCGCCATAGTTTCTGGTTACCGTGACCTGAACGTCACGAGGAATGAGATATCCTTTAAGGAGTTCGATCTTTTCCAATATCTCGTTGGCCAACTTGGTGGCATTTTGTCCCTTTCTTTTGGCAATAGCGAGCGAAACGGCGGGAAAAACTTCCCCGGGCTCGGCTCTGATGCCCTTTTCTTCAGCCGCAGGGCCAGGAATAAAAAGGACGTAGTTATCGGGCTCTTCCGGTCCGTCTATTATTCGCGCCACATCGCGGAGATAGACCGGTTTGCCAGCCACGGTCTTGATAACGGTTTGTTCCAGGTCTCGCACGTCCCGGAAGAAATTGGAGAGACGTACCACAAATTGATAATTTCCCTCCCGAAAAGAACCCACGACACGTGCTTGATTTTGTTGGCGGATGAGCTCGGCGATCTCTATCGGATCAAGTCCCAAGGCGTAAATCTTTTCCGGATCAGGCTCAATGCGAACCTCCCGTCTCAACCCACCTTTAATGAAAGTCTCCGAGATGCCCGGGATCTCCCGTATCTCATCGTCCACTTCTTTGACGATGCGGCGCAAGGTGAATGCATCATAGCCCCGGCCCCAAAAAGTGAGCACCACAATCGGAACGTCGTCGATGGAGCGAGGTTTGAGCAAGGGCATGGAACAGCCCGGGGGGATCCAGTCCAGGTGTTGATAAAGCTTGGCATAGGTCTTGACCAGACTCTCTTCCACGTCCTCGCCCACATAAAAACGCACCACAGTGAGGGCCCGGCCGTTCATCGCCGTGGAATAGACGTATTCTACTCCAGGGATTTCCCAGAGGAGCTTTTCCATAGGATAGATCACACGGTTTTCAATCTCCTTGGCCGTGGCCCCTGGCATCTCTACGAAGACGTCAATCAGCGGGACGACGATCTGAGGTTCCTCTTCGCTAGGGGTGTTGAGAACCGCAAAGATGCCCAACAAAACAGTAGCCAGGATGATGATAGGGGTGAGCTTTGAATCGACAAAATAGGCGGTAATGCGTCCGATGAAACCGTGTCGAAGATCCATGGCTTATTTGATCCGATCTCCGTCGTGAACCTTTTCGAGGTTTGAGACCACGATCTTTTCTCCAGCCGAAAGTCCAGAGAGAACCTCCACGAAAAGGGGGCTCTTGCGGGCCAGGGCAAGCTCCTCAGGAGCCTGGGCCGGGAGGAAGCGGCCCTTCTCTCGCCTGAAACTCTTGCCCAAACGGAGGACCCGAAACCGAGCGGTGCCATCGGACTCAAGCACCATCGCTCCGGTTAGGTCTCCCCTGGCCACCACCGCTTTCCAAGGGATAAGCAAGGCCTCACGAACGGCCAGAGGAAAATAGAGCCGTCCGTAAAGGCCCGGACTCAGATCACTAGAGACCAGATCCAGCTTCACCCGAAAGGTGCGGGTCTTCGGATCTACCCGTCGAATGACTTCTGAGACCCGACCCCACAGTCCCTGATTCAGGGCTGGAAAGGAAAGCCAGTATTCTTGCCCCATTTTGACCCGAGGAAGCAGGGCCTCATCCAAGGAGACTTCAAATTGAAAGCCCGATGAGAGATCCTCCAGCAGGATCAAGGGCTGTCCAGCTCCCACAAAACTTCCCCTATCTGCAAAACGTTTGGCCACCAAGGCCCTCACCGGAGACTTGATCAGAGTGTAAGGGAGGATGCTCCGGGTTTCCGCCATCTTGGCCTCGATTTCTCTGGCCCGAGCCTTCAGGGCCTTCTCCTGGGCCAAAAGGGCCCTGTATTCTGCTTCCACGCGTTCAAATTCTTCTTTAGTAGCGGCCTTTTCTTCAAAAAGGCGCTTGAAGCGCTGGTAATTAGAGGCAGCGTAACGCACTCTGGCGGCAATCGCCTCTTTCTGTTTTTTCACCGCAGCCAGAGAAGCCGAAAGGGCCTTGAGTTGTTCACGAATGGGAAGATCGTCGATGTGCAGGAGAGGGGTGCCAGCTGAAACGACTTCCCCTTCCCGAACAAAAACCTCCTTGATGGTACCGGAAACCTTAGAAGAGAGGGTCAGTTGATTTCTGGCCCGCACCTGGCCGGAAAACTCACGGGCCGTGACGATCTTCTCTGGCACGATCACCATTGTTTCAGCTTCCACTTCTTTTATTTCTCGACCTTTGGTTTCGGGCTCTCTTTTGAGGCAGGAAGAACAAAGGCTCAGCATCAAAAAGAAGAGAAGGATTTTTTTCATTTCTTTTCCTCCCCAAGACTTCCGGTACGGAAGAGGAGTTCAGAGAAGGCCAGGCGAAAGGCGTAGAGAGCGTCCAAATAGTTGAGACGGGCCCTCTTGAGGGCGGTTTGAGCGTCGAGTAGTTCAACGATGATGGTCAGACCCTCCCGATAACGCTTCTCTACCAGACGCAAACCCTCCTCAGCCTGGGCCACCGCCGCTTTGGTTACTTGAACCTGTTTCCGGGCGGTGAGTACTTCAAGATAGGCCTTTTCCACCTCGTGTTTTATCCGCCGACGATAATGTCTCACTTCTTCGGCTTGAGCGGTTTCTTGAGCCCGAGCTTGCGCCAGGCGAGCACGGTCCCCAAATCCGTTGAAAAGATTGAAATCAAACTGGGCCCAAACAGTAAAGGCGTCTCCGGAAACTCCGCCAACACCGTTGGAATGGTATTCGTAGACGCCTCGCAAGTTTACAGCCGGCCAGAAATTAAACTTGGCCCCTCGTACCTCTTCTCCAGCCAGTTTCAATTTGGTTTCTTCCAATAAAAGGTCTGGCCGGTACTTGAGGGCTTTCTCTTGCCACTCGGGCAAAGGGGCGAGGGCAAAATCTGAAGGAAAGGAGACTTCTTTCGGTTCCCAAACCGTCTCAAGCGGCATCCCGAGAACCACGTTTAACCGCGAACGAGCCACTTCTACCTGGTTCTTGGCCGCCAGGAATTCCCTCTCAAGAGCTGCCACGTAAACTTCTGCTTGAAGCAAATCCGAGCGTAACGCCGTGCCGGCCTCCACCCTGGATTTTACGGTCTGAAGATTGGCTCTAGCGGTGTCCAGAGCTGCCTTAACCACTTCTGTACGCTTGCGAGCCAAAAGCAGTTCGAGATAGGCCCTTTCCGTTTCAAAAAGAATCCTTTGCTTCAGGCCTTCACGTAGCAGGTGGGCCATCTCCTCTCGGAGGCGCGCCTTACGATAGCCTACAATTTCCCGGCCCCGGTTGAAGATGGGCTGGGTCACAGAAAGTTCCGTTACGAGGTCTGTCCGAGGAGAAGGATAATTGAGACGGTCCAGCTGAAAATCTTCGGCACGAAAATATTGCTGAGCCAGCTTACTTGAAAAGACGTAGACCGGGCTGTCGCTTCTTTGATATACCTCTCGCAGGTCGATCCGTGGGAAGAAGCGGCTGCGAGCCACTCTGACCCCAGCCTGTGCCGCCTCTATCTGGGCTTGAGCAGCCCGGAGCTGTGGATTTCGCTCAAGAGCGATCTTCTTGGCCCTGGTCAGGTCTAAAGGTTCAGCCCAAACAGAGGCCCACCCTAAGACCAGCACCCCTAGAAGTAGAGCCAAGACCCTCACCGTGCCTCCTCTCAAGCCTTTTAACAGGGCGACTTACCCCTTTAACGCAGAGGATAGAACTCGGCAAGTTAGAAGCGCCGCCTCTCTCGCCGTCTCCTCTTCCAGGCCGGATCCTTTTTGCGTCCTTTGGTGATCTTACGAAAAGCCACCGTCTCTTCTTCCAAAGGCCTGGTTTTGACCTCTTTTGAACAGGATTCTAAGGGTTTCTCCCTCGCCTTGCGCTCGTAACGAGCCCTAAATTCTTCGTCCACCCTAGGACCGGAAAGGGCGGAAGAAGGGATCCAGGAAGAAAGATAGATCTTTTCAAGATAACGCTCAAAGATCGCCCCCTGTTCCATGGCCCGATGAGAATCGACCCGGATGACCAAAGCACCGCGGCGTTTGGCCAGACGTTCGGCTAGATTTTCATCTGGTGTAAGAACAATATTTTCTGCCGCTAGGCCTTCTCCAGAAACGCGTATCCAGGCCCTAGGTCGCACCGGAGTAAAGAGGACCCGGGGAGGGTTTTCTGCTACCTCGCGCTTGAGGATGCGTGGATCCATCTCTTCGGGTCGGACACGCACCAGAGTCTCTTCTTCGCGGAATTCGAAGCGCTCAGGCTTGAAAATCAAAAAGAAGTCATAAAGTTTCTTAAAACGCAGACCTTTAAAACCATCTACTTCCAGGAGGGCCCGATGGAGATCTTTGAGAGAGACAAAACCGGAAGTATCCAAAATGAGACCAAATTCGTCTGGTCGGCGAGCCAGCACATAAAAGAGCATCTTTTCCAAACGCCTTCGCTCCCGATCGGTCATTTTGAAATTTGACCCGCCCGCCTTCTTGTTCCATCAGATTTTAGCTCCCAAATCTACTCTTTCTTTCGGCCTTGTCTAGAAGAAGCGAAATTTTTTTAGATTAAAATCTTTACAAATAAGATCGGCGTAGATAAAGTAATTATGAAATCTTGCCGAAGAGGAAATAGGGTGTTAAATATTGTAGGTTCAAATTTTAAGCAAAACTTAGGCCGAAAGGGCAGGTGAGAAAAGGATGAAGAAAAAGGGGAAAGATTTGCGAGAAAAGCTCCTCGAAGCGGGAAAGGACGGCGCCATTACTTACGAGACCTTAAACGACCTCCTTCCCGAAGACTACGGGGACCCCAAGAAAATCGAAGAAATCTTCGATTTTCTTTACAAGAATAACATAGAGGTCCTCGATGAAAAGGAACTTTTCGAACGGGAGCATCCAGAGTGGCCTGAACGCTCTCCGGAGAAAAAGATAGAGGCGGTGGTCACCCAGGAAGAGTCTGAACCTGCTCCGGTGGAAAGCGAATCGGAAGAGGTTACCTCGGCTTATTTGCGAGAGATGGGCAAATACGAACTCCTGACTCCAGAGCGTGAAGAGGAGCTCTCCAAGATCATCCGGGGGGGTTTCCAGTTCATTGTAAACGCCATCATGGAGCACCCTTCCAAGCTTCCGGAAATGGAAGAATTACGGGAGACCATCCGTCTCTGGAAGAAGCGGGACCCGGGTCTGAAGCCAAAGAAGAGCCATCTGAACCATATGCTGCGCACCGTGCGCAAGATCCACGAAAAATATCCTGAGGACGAATCCATTGCTGAACTCTGGCGACAGATCGAAGCGCGAGCCGCAGAAGTAGAAAAGGCCAAAGATGAAATGGTCAAGGCCAATCTGCGTCTGGTGGTCTCTATTGCCAAACGTTACATGGGCCAGGGTCTCTCACTGGCAGACCTTATCCAGGAAGGTAACCTGGGATTGATGAGGGCGGTCTTCCGGTTCGACTACAGCAAGGGCAATAAGTTCAGCACCTACGCTTCCTGGTGGATCAGGCAAGCCATTACCCGGGCCATCCTGGATAAGACGCGCACTATTCGCTTGCCGGTACATTTTCTCGAGTTGCGCAGCCAGTTCTTCAAGGCCTTCTATGAATTGGTAAAAGAGTTGGGCCGGGAGCCTACGCCAGCTGAAATCTCAGAGCGCACAGGGATCCCTCAGGACAAGATTTTGGCCATCTTCGAGGCCTCGAAAGAACCGGTCTCTTTGGAACTTCCCATTGGAGACGAAGACAGCACGCTTGGCGATTTCATCGAAAACAAAGACAGCCCTTCACCCTACGAACAGGTCAAAGACAAGGATCTTTCCGAAAAGATCCGCAACCTTCTCTCTACGCTTTCGCCACGAGAAGAAAAGATCATTCGGTTGCGTTTTGGAATCGGTGAGGAAAGTGAGTACACCCTGGAAGAGATCGGGAAACGTTTTGGGGTCTCTCGGGAACGTATCAGGCAGATAGAAAAGAAAGCTCTTTCGCGTCTCCGCCAGATGACGAAAAAAGACCATTTCAAATATTACTCTGATTGAGCTGAAGGGGCCCGCTAAAGCGGGCCCTCTTTTTTCGTGAGACTATGAAAGCCTATGTCCCCCGTCGAAGAGCTCGACCCCGAAGGAGGATCAAACTGGCTTTGCCTGGCCGGTGGTTTCTTTTTCTGTTGTCTTTCGTGTGTTTATTGGGTATTGGGCTCCATTTTTATTTTCAACATCAAATTCAAAGACTCTCCCGGGAAAAACAAACTCTCTTCCTCACCAGGGAACGTCTTGCCCGCCAAATTACCCGTCTCAAGAAAGACCCCTCGGCCTATGAAGAAATCGCCCGTCAAAAATATGGCTTGATTAAAGATGGCGAACGGCTAATTATCTTTGGAAACTAAAGTCTTCAGGGGAGGTTTTTATGTCGGTTTCCACCTCAGACTTTCGCCGAGGGTTGAAGATCGAATGGGAGGGAAAACCTTACGAAGTACTGGAGTTTCAACATTCCAAGGTGGCTAAGGGCCAGGCTACCGTTCGCACCAAGCTTCGTGATCTCATCACCGGCCGGGTACTCGAGGTAAATTTCCGCTCTGGAGATAAATTCGAGCGTCCGGATCTTGAAGAAAAAGAGATGCAATATCTTTATGCTGAGGGAGATCGTTATGTCTTCATGGATCTCGAAGACTACGATCAGGTTTATCTCGACAAGGAACAGCTGGGAGAGGCTTGGAAATATCTTCAAGAAAACATCGTGGTTAAGGTCCTCTACTACAGGGGACGCCCCATTGGCGTTGACCTTCCAATCACCGTCGAACTCAAAGTAGTAGAGACTGAACCCGGAGTAAGGGGAGACACGGTCTCTGGAGGTTCCAAGCCCGCCAAACTGGAAACTGGTGCGGTGATCAAAGTGCCTCTTTTCATAAATGAAGGAGACGTCATCAAGGTGGACACGAGAACCGGGGCTTATGTAGAAAGGGTGGAGTGATGCTTACCTTGAAAAAGCTACAACAATTCAAAGAATACATCGAAAGCGGTGCCTTTTTTGAGGATTTTGATCAGCGCCCGGCTGATGGTCAGGCCGAAATGCTCGATATGCTTGAGGTCCTTTTTGAAACCTGTGAAATTGCCGACCAGAAGCTGACCGAACATTTTTACCGGCGTTTGCGAGGCGAGGACGAAGGTGAGTAATGCCTTACTATATCCGAGCCAAGACCTATTATCGTTACGCTGAGGAACAACTGGCCGCAGCTGAAACCTCTCTGGCCACCGAGCCAGAAAAAGCCCTCAAATTGGCCCGGGAAGCCGTAGAGCGAGCGGCCCGGGCCCTGTGGGCCATTGTCCAGATCGAAGCTCCAAAGGAAAAACCTCCTCTTGAAAGGATCTTCAAAGAACTGGATCGGGCAGTGGAGCCTTGGCTGGCCAAAGAGATCCATAAGGCCTGGAGGAGGATCAATGAACTCCTCGAAAACCCCTCCAAAGAAGGAGCCCAAGAGGGCGTGGAGCTGGCCAAGTTTGTAGTCAGACGGACCAAAGAAGTGCTCGAACCCCTGATCGGCCCTACGGAGACCCTGCTCAAAAAGAAAAAACTTTATCTCATTTAGCCAGTCTAATCAAAAGGGGAATAACATGTAATTCGGGACTTCGCTCTTCCGTAGGCCCTAACTCCCAGCTTTCTATCCGAAAGGGCAGCTTCTCCTGAAGGCGTTCAATCATCCCCGCCAGATCGAGCATGGGATGACGAGCCAGGACCTCCGGCAGCCCCCAGGTCAGATTGCAAGCCAGACATTTACCAGGGCGAGCCTTGAGAAGGAGTTCGAGTCGCAGGAACCTATCCCTCAAACCACCAAAACCCAGACCCAAATCATAGGCTGGTTCCTCGCCAAAATAAAAGGCCTCAAAAAAGGATTCCACCCTTTCTCGGGGAAGGAGCTCTTCTAGAGTCTCAGGAGTAAAGAGCGCTTCGATCTCTTTCATCTCGCAACCTCCTTTAGAACCCGAGAGGATCTGGCAAAGGAAGACTATCAGGTTTGTCGCGAAGGACAAAGATGGGCCACCGGACAGCGGTGACAAAGGGGCTTTTTGGCCTTGCAAATCTGACGACCATGCTGCTGAAAGACATAAGGGATAAGACCCCAGTCTTCCTTGGGGATGATGTTCATAAGATCCCTTTCGATCTTGTTAGGATCTTTTTCTTCAGTAAATCCCAGGCGTCTGGCCAAACGCCTCACGTGAGTGTCAACCGGGATACCCTCCACGATACCATAGGCGTTGGCTAACACAATGTTGGCGGTTTTCCGGGCCACCCCTGGTAGTTTCAAGAGATCATCCATGTTGCGAGGGACTTCTCCCCCAAACTCCTCTACGATCATGCGGGCGGCTTCTTTTAAATAGCGAGCCTTTTGTTGGTAGAAACCCGTTGGTCGGATGTCTCTTGCTAGCTCCTCAAGGTCTGCTTCAGCGTAATCTTTGGCTGTGCGGTATTTCTTGAAGAGCAAAGAGGTAACTTCGTTTACCCGCTCATCAGTACATTGTGCAGAAAGGATGGTGGCTACCAGAAGTTCGAGAGGATTGCTAAACTTGAGGGCAATCCTGGCCTCAGGATAAGTCTTTTTGAGGATTTCTAGAATCTTCTGGAGTCTTTCCCGTTCCGCCGCGCTAAGGTCTTTGTCCCTTCGGGCTTGTTTCTTGGCCAAATGACCCCCCTAAAGATAGGCTTTGGTCCCTTCCTTCAGGTCATGCATCAGCTCTTGAAGAAGAATTTCCTCGCTCATCTCTTCCGAAGACCAATCTCTAAAAGCCGCTATCTCTGCCAAGCTCTTTTCAGCCACAGGAAGGGCCTTTTCCTTGACCAAACGACTGCTCAAAGTAGGACGCAGGGTTTCTGCCAGAATGAAAAAGGACATCAGACGACGAAAGACATTGAGATCGTAGGTATCGAGCTGGCTGCCTGCAGCCAGCTTTTCTTCACAAGCCCGCATAAGATGTTTGAGACGCTCCAAAAGGGGGATCTTAATCTGAGACTGGACCATTTCGTCAAGTTTGGTGTATTCCCAAGCAATGTCTGCGTATTCAGGCAGAGAAAAATCACGCATCATCAAGGATTCTCGAAACCATTCTGAAAAGCGTGTCTTAAGATAATCCACTAAGGTCATGAAATCGAGCTGTTCCCGATGAAAGCTCAATTCCTCGTAAGGTAAAGAAGAAAGTTCAGCAATTTGCCGCAAGTTGAAGGTGCCGGTATAGATGTGGAGAAGAGCTGCTAAGTAATGATAATTGGGAAAGATAATCCGTTTGCCCATGATGGTGGCCCGGGGGGGACGATGATGGTAACGATCAAGGGCCTCAATCACCCACTTGGCCGCCAGAAACATTCTAGCCATGACATCAAAATATCACGCTTTTTCCACTCTCCCAAGGCAGACCAGGAACAAACTCCTGTTGGTAGCCCTGCTTTATCTGGCTGAAGGGCTACCTTTTGGCTTCATTTATATTGCTCTGCCCGTGTATCTGCGCACCCAGGGGGTAGACCTGGTTCGCATTGGATTGCTCTCCCTGGCAGGATTGGCCTGGACTCTCAAGCCCCTCTGGGCCCCTCTTGTGGACCGCTACGGACGAAAATATCACTGGATGCTTGCGGCCCTCTTTGGTCTATGGGCTACGGTCTCCCTCCTGGCAGGAATCAACCCTCAAAGCGCCTTTTATCTCCCCCTGGTACTCCTCATGGCCTTTTTTTCCGCCACCCTGGACATCGCGGTGGACGGCTACACCATCGAACTCTTAGATGAAGAAGAACTGGGACCTGGCAATGGGGTCCGGGTGTCAGCGTATCGAGTGGCCCTCATCGTCTCCGGGGGTGGGCTGGTGGCTGTAAGCCAACTTTGGGGGTTTAAACCAACTTTCTGGGCCCTGGGTCTGGGTTTCATCATTCTGGCAACAGCCATCTTCCTTTGGCCTTCCTGCAAACGTCCAAGTCCCAAACAGGGGACGAGTCTCCTGACAGCCTACGTTGAGCCCTGGCGCGATCTCCTTTCACGGCCCTATATCTGGGCTGTGATCCCTTTTGTTCTACTCTTCAAACTACCAGACGCTATGATGGGTCCCATGATCTATCCCTTCTGGGTGGATCGCGGATTCTCCAGGGCTGAAATAGGCCTCATTTCTGGAAGCCTGGGAACCATTTTCAGCATCTGGGGCTCCCTTTTAGGGGGCTGGTTGACCAAGCTTTTGGGACTCTCCAAGGCCTTATGGACCTTGGGAGCGGCCCAAGCCCTCTCTAATTTGGGTTACGCCTACGCTGCTCTACCTCATCGAGGACATTTGGCCGTTTACCTGGCCTCCGTTACAGAAAGTTTTACCGGCGGGCTCGGTACCGCAGCTTTTCTGGCCTTTCTTATGCGCCTTTGTCGGAAAGAAATGAGTGCCAGCCAATATGCCCTGCTGGCCACCCTTTTCAGTTTTAGTCGGACACTGGCTGGAGCATTGAGCGGCTTCGGAGCTGAACGCTGGGGATACGCCACTTTCTTTTTCTATACCTTTCTTCTGGCTTTTCCGGCCTTCTTTCTCTTGCCATGGGTGCTAAAGTCCTTACAAAGCCAAACAAAAACGGTTACAATTAGCCCAAATCCGTCCAAGAACCGACAAGGAGGCGAAAATTAATGGCTAATATCGATAAAAAACGAGCCATCGAAGCGGCCATTTCCCAGATCGAGAAACAATTTGGGCGCGGTACCATCATGCGCCTGGGGGAAACCCCCAAGATCCGTGACGTGGCAGTCATCCCTTCCGGTTCTCTGGGACTCGACATAGCCACGGGTATCGGTGGTATTCCGAAAGGACGCATCACCGAGATCTTTGGTCCCGAGTCTTCCGGAAAGACAACCCTGGCTTTGCACGTCATTGCGGAAGCCCAGAAGAACGGAGGCACCGCGGCCTTTATTGACGCCGAACACGCCCTTGATGTTCACTACGCCCAAAAACTTGGGGTCAACGTAGAAGACCTTCTAGTCTCCCAACCCGACACCGGAGAACAGGCCTTGGAGATCGCCGAAGTCCTGGCTCGAAGCGGAGGCGTGGATGTCATCGTCGTAGATTCCGTAGCCGCTTTGGTCCCCCAAGCCGAAATAGAAGGTACCATGGAGGACATGCAGGTAGGACTTCAGGCCCGGCTCATGTCCAAAGCCATGCGCAAACTCACCGCTGCCATTTCACGCACCAACACCTCGGTCATCTTCATCAACCAAATCCGTCTGAAAATCGGGATGGGGGGCTATGGCAATCCAGAAACCACTCCGGGAGGGAACGCGCTCAAGTTCTACGCCTCCCTGCGCCTTGATATCCGACGCATTGGCACCATCAAAGATGGCAGTGAACCCGTGGGCAACCGGGTGCGAGTCAAAGTGGTAAAGAACAAGATGGCCCCACCTTTTAAGGAGGCTGAATTTGACATCTACTACGGAGAAGGAATTTCTCGCTATACCGAATTGCTTGATCTCGGGGTCAAGATGGGAATCATCGAAAAGAGTGGGGCCTGGTATTCCTACCAAGGAGAGCGTCTGGGCCAAGGACGAGAAAACGTCCGGCGCACCCTAGAAGAAAAACCCGAGCTTGCAACCGAAATCGAGACCAAAATCCGGGAACTAGCAGGCATCCCTGCTTTCCAACAGAGCTCTGAGGAAGAGACCAAGGCCTGATGATGCTTGCCACTCGTCTAGCTGGGCTTTCTTTCCTGGTAATAGGCGATGTCATGCTTGACCGCTATTTCTGGGGCGAGGTGGAACGCATCTCCCCTGAAGCCCCGGTACCAGTATTCAACTTGCGTCAGGTAACCCAAAGTCTGGGAGGGGCTGCGAATGTAGCCCATAACCTACGTGGACTTGGAGTGAAGGTTGAGCTGGCTGGCGTGGTGGGTCCTGACCCAGAAGGAGAAGATTTCCGTCGGCTGGCCGAAGAAAAGGGCATTGGCCTCTGCGCCCTGATAACGGACGAAGCCCGTCCCACCACGGTGAAGACCCGGATCATCGCTCATTCCCAGCAACTCCTCAGGATCGACGTGGAAGAAAAGGCCCCCCTGTCCCAGAAAACCGAAAACGAACTAAAAAAGCGTCTGGAAGATCTTTGGCCCCACGTAAAAGGGGTCATCATTTCTGACTATGCCAAAGGGGTCTTCAATGGCGGCGAGCTCGTACAATATGTTATTGACCAGGCTCGTCGAAGAAGACTGCCTGTCATGGTTGATCCCAAAGGGCTCGATTGGTCCCGCTATCGGGGGGCCACCTGCGTTACTCCCAACCTGCGAGAACTACAAGAAGTAGCCAAGGCAGAGGGTCTTTATCAGGCGGAAATCCCGGAAATATGTCAGGTCCTTTGCCAGCGGTATAATTTTGACTTTCTTTTGGTTACCATGGGACCAGAGGGAATGTATCTCCACCATCCCGAGGTAAGAGGACACTTTGCCGCCCGGGCCCTTGAAGTATACGACGTTTCTGGAGCGGGAGACACGGTGGTAGCCACCCTCGCTGCCTTCTACGCTGCCGGTTTCCCCGTAGAACAAGTGGTAGAGATAGCCAACCGGGCCGCTGGAATCGTGGTTGGTAAGGTGGGTACCCAACCTGTACTGCTCAAAGAATTGGAAGAAGCGCTAGGGGCCTCAAAATGAGCCATCGTTCCGCCCTTAAACGTTTCCTGGACGAATGGCACACCCTTACCTTCTACGAAAAATTCGAAGAAGTAGTAAGCCTCATCCTCACGGCTATTATTGCTTGTATCATTGTCATCGCCCTCCTGAATCTTGTCCGCGAGACCGTCCTTCTTCTCTGGAAAACCGGCCTTGACCCACTTGATCACAAGGTATTCCAAAAGATTTTTGGTATGATTATGACCCTTCTCATCGCCCTAGAATTCAAACACTCTATTCTCAAAGTTACTTTGCGAAAAGAGGGCCTAGTTCAGGTAAAAACTGTTATCCTCATCGCCCTCCTGGCTCTGGCTCGCAAATTCATCATCCTCGATTTCAAGACCACGCCTCCTGCCAAAATCGCAGCCCTTTCCTTGGCGGTCTTGGTCTTGGGAGGGCTTTACTGGCTGCTGCGCGAACAATACCTGCGTTACCGGGAATAATCGGAAAGCAGCTCTCGCCTTTCCCGTCGGCGTCTGTCAAGGGGAAGTTTCAAGGAAACGATGGTCGGTTGACAGAGGTGAGTTACTTCCAGTTTTCCGTCTAGTTCTTCGGCGATCCGAGAGGCCAAAGTGAGCCCCATGCCAAGATGACCGGGTTTGGTGCTAAAGAAAGGATTGAAAACAAAAGGCAAAGACTCTATGCTGATTCCATCGCCATAATCTGCCACTTCGAAGACCACCCCCTGACCTTCAAGTCTGACTCTCAGTTCCACCGGCTGGGTGATAGCCTTCAGCTGGTGGGCTTCAAGGGCGTTTTTGATCACTTCGTTCAAGGCTTCAAGGAGCAGAGACGGATCGGTATAAAAGGCGGCTAGCTCCGCTTTGGAAGAAGAACAGAGTTTCAACTCTGGTGGATCTCCCGAGAGCTCGAGACGGAACCTCTCACGAACAAGATCCAGGACTTCCGAGACCTGGATCAATTTAAAGCGCGGCGTTGGCAGGAGCACAAACCTTTCCAGGGCCTCAAGGAGCTCTTCTAATCTCTCGCATTGGTAAATAATGGCTGAGGCGTAGGATTCCACCTTGGTCGGTTTCTCCCTGAGGCGTCGAGCCAAACCACCAATTACCAGGATGGGATTGCGCACGTGATGCGAGATGTCTGCCAGCATTCTCCCTAGAAAAACAAGATGCTTGGCCTCCCTCATGGCCCGCTCAAGGTTCTTAAACTCCGAAATGTCCTGGAAAGTAGCTACCAAGAAACCCTTCTGCTCCTCTTGGGGCTGGTAATAAACCAGGCTGAGCAGGGCCACAAAGGGTTCCCCCTGGGCTGGAACCAGCAGAATTTGTCCTTCGTAGCTTCCCTCAGTTTGAGCCAGAGTACGGATGTTCGGAAAAAGGACCCGCCGATCCTTCTCTTCAAGGAAGCGATCAAACTTTTTCCCTTCAAGCAAAGTCTCACCCAGAAGATCCTTGGCGTGACGGTTAGCCACCAGAATGCGACCATCTTCTTCAAGGAGGATAATACCTGTGCGTACCAGATCGAGCAGATCCCGAAAGAGATAAAGGGGAAGACTTTCTTTGAGTTGATTAAAAGTGGTCGACATATCCAAAAACAAAGAGGCCCGGCTTTAGCCGGGCCTTTTCTATCAGTCTTTCTTTTCTGTCTCCCTTGGTGGACTCTGATCTTGAGAAGGAGAGACGGTCTTTTCTTCCGAACTACCTTCCCCTACTTGACTTGCTTCAGCTGCTTTTGAGGTCTCGCCTTCGGCTTGCGGCTGGGAGGCCTCTTCTTTTTTGGTAGCTTCGATCTCTCCTTCGCTTTCAACTCCGGAATCAGTGGCAACTGCTTCATTTGAGGCTCCCTCTTGAACCGCTGGAGCCGCCTCCTCAACGTCGGTGGTCTCAGACTTGACCTCCGGGGCCATGGCCTGCGCTTCAGCCTCTTCCTTGATCTTCTTGGGGGAACGTTTGTGTTCAAGCTTGTCGGTAACTAGCTCAATGAAGACCATCATGGCTGCATCACCACGGCGAGGACCAAGGCGCACAATCCGGGTGAAACCGCTTTCACGATCCAGATATCGTTCCCTAAGCTCACTAAAGAGCTTCCTCACTACGGCCTTGTTGGGCAGAATGGACAAGGCTTGTCGCCGGGCGTGCAGATCTCCCCTCTTGGCCAGGGTGATCATCTTGTCTGCCCATCGGCGTAATTCCTTGGCCTTGGCTTCCGTGGTCTTGATGCGTTCGTGCACGAAAAGGGCGATTAAGAGGTTACGAATCAGGGCCTTACGGTGCTCCCATTTGGTCACCAGACGCCGACTTCTCTTCCTGTGCCTCATCTTTCCTCTCCCTAATGAGCTTCTTCTTTGGGCTCTTCCTCAGGTGGTTTCCAATCCGGAATCTGCATTCCGAACTGGAGTCCCATCTGTTCGAGAATCTTCTTCAACTCGTTGAGACTCTTACGCCCAAAATTCTTGGTCTTGAGCATTTCTGATTCGGTCTTCTGAACCAGCTCTCCAATGTAACGAATATTGGCGTTCTTGAGACAATTGGCTGAGCGTACGGAAAGCTCAAGCTCGTCTATTTTCTTGTCGAGATATTGATAATATTCCGGCTTCTTTTCTGCTTCGGCCTTGGCTTCGGCTTCTCCTTCTTCCTCGGTGAAGTTGATGAAGACCGTAAGCTGATCTTTTAGAATCTTAGCAGCAAAGGCCAAGGCATCCGCCGGATCCACCGTTCCATCAGTCCAGATCTCCATCACCAAGCGATCAAAATCACTGCTACGGCCTACGCGGGCTTGCGTCACAGTAAAATTGACCTTCTTGACCGGAGAGAAAATAGCATCTACCGGAATAACTCCAATCTCTTCAGCCTTGGCCGGATCTGCAGGTAAATAACCTTTGCCCCACTGGACGTGGAGCTCCATCTTCAGTTTGCCCCCTTTGGTGAGGGTGGCAATGTGATGGTCCGGATTTACGATCTCGGCTTGGCCGTCGGTCTGAATATCCGCAGCCTTGACCTCTCCTTCGCCTTCTTTCTCTAAGCGAAAAACCTTGGGCTCTTCATCTAGGAGTCGAAACCTGACGCCCTTGAGATTGAGAATAATGTCAATGACATCTTCCACCACGCCCGGAAGGCTGGTGAATTCATGAGCAGCCCCGTCGATCTTTACCCAGGTGATCGCCGCCCCCTGCAAAGAGGAGAGCAAAACCCGTCGCAGGGCGTTGCCCAACGTCACGCCAAAGCCCCGCTCCAGAGGCTCGATAACAAACTTGCCATAGAAGGGAGGCCGGCTGTCTTCGTCCACCTGCACTCCCTTCGGTTTGATCAATTCCAGCCAGTTGCGACTGATTGGTACCTTGGTCTCCGCCATACTCTCACCCTCTCCTGATTACCGGGAGTAGAACTCGACGATGAGCTGCTCCTGGATGGGCATCGTTACGTCTTCGCGGGTTGGCAGGGCCTTCACCACACCCTTGAATTGGTCTTTGTCCAGCTCAAGCCACTGCGGAATTCCCCGCCGTACCACCGCTTCCAAGTTATCGATAATAAACTGGTTCTGACGATATTTTTCTTTTAGTTCGATCACGTCACCGGGTTTCACCTGATAGGAGGGAATATCCACCGTACGACCATTCACCTTGAAAAGCCCGTGGGCTATCATCTGCCGGGCCTGCATACGAGAGGAAGCAAAACCGAGCCGATAGACCACGTTGTCAAGCCGTCTTTCCAAAAGTTGAAGGAGATTGTGACCCGTCTGGCCGCGCATTCGGTCAGCCCGGTCAAAATAACGTTTAAACTGCTTTTCAGACACACCGTAGATCCGCTTGACCTTCTGTTTCTCACGCAAACGGATACCGTAGTCCGAACGCTTGGCCCGCATCTGGGCCTGACCATGTTGTCCCGGAGGATAACTCCGGCGCTCAAAGGCACACTTATCACTATAACAACGCTCTCCCTTTAGGAAGAGCTTCATCCCTTCCCGGCGACACAAACGACAACGAGGCCCGGTATATCTTGCCAAGGTTCCTTTCCTCCTTCCTTCTCGGGATTAAATCCTTCTCTTTTTTGGGGGACGACAACCGTCGTGCGGAATAGGGGTCACATCTTTGATCAAAGTGATTTGAAAACCAGCCGCCTGGAGGGCTCGCAAGGCCGCTTCACGCCCTGCCCCCGGCCCTTTTACATAGACCGCCACCCGACGCATTCCATGCTCCATGGCCCGCCGGGCAGCTGCTTGAGCAGCCAGTTGCGCGGCGTAAGGCGTCCCTTTACGGGATCCTTTGAAACCTTCCGTCCCTCCACTGGCCCACGCTACCGTATTACCCTGCTTATCAGTAATAGTAACAATCGTGTTGTTGAAAGTGGCATGGATGTGGGCAATACCTTCGGGAATATTTTTCTTCTCTCTTTTCTTTCCTCTGGCTCTCCGACGCTTAGCCATCTCTCCTCACCCCTTATTTTTTACGCCTGCGCAAAGAAGAAGGCCTTGGACCTTTCCTGGTCCGTGCGTTACTCCTCGTACGTTGCCCACGCACCGGAAGACCCATCCGGTGGCGCAGACCACGATAACAACCCATGTCCATGAGACGCTTGATGTTACTGGCCACTTCTCGCCGCAAATCACCCTCCACCTTGTGTTCCCGTTCCACAATGTGACGAATCCGCGTTAGCTCTTCTTCAGTGAGATCCTTGGTCTTCTTGTTCCAATCTACTTCAGCCTTGGTCAGGATCTTTTGAGCCAAAGTGCGCCCAATACCATAAATATAGGTGAGGGCGATTTCTATACGCTTGTTGTCCGGGATATCTACTCCTGCAATACGTGGCAAGGCTAGGCCCTCCTTTCTCTTTAACCTTGTCTTTGCTTATGACGCGGGTTTTCACAAATAACCCGCACAATCCCTTTTCGCTTGATAATCTTACATTTCCGGCAACGCTTTTTAACCGACGCCTGAACCTTCATCGTACTACCCCTTTCGACGATCTTTTTTGGAACCACGATAAACAATTCGCCCGCGAGTAAGGTCATAAGGTGAAAGTTCCACGATCACTTTGTCCCCTGGTAAGATACGGATATAATGCACCCGCATCTTCCCAGAAATATGGGCCAGGACCTTGTGACCCGTCTCTAGCTCTACTCGAAACATTGCGTTGGGAAGTGCTTCTACGACCGTCCCTTCCACCTGAATGGCATCTTCTTTTGGCATAGGCGCTCCTCAAATCTTAGAAAGAATCTCTGGACCTCTGGCTGTAATGGCTACAGAATGTTCAAAGTGAGCGGCAAGTCCTCGATCTTTGGTGACGGCCGTCCAGCCATCGGCTAACACTTCCACTTCATAACTCCCTGTCACCACCATGGGTTCAATGGCCAATACCATACCCGCCATAAGCTTGGGTCCCTTACCGGGTCGCCCATAGTTGGGGACCTCCGGGGGCTCGTGCAATAATTCTCCTACTCCATGACCTACAAAATCACGAATGACGTTATAGCCGTGACCTTCAGCATGACGCTGAATAGCCACCGAGATATCCTGCACGCGGTAACCAACCCGGGCCTTATCAATAGCCCGATAAAGGGCTTCTTCCGTAACCTGCATCAACCGGCGCGCCTCCTCTGAGATCTCACCTACGGCCACCGTGATCGCCGCATCTCCGATGTAGCCCTCGTATACCGCTCCAAAATCAAGACTCACTATGTCCCCTTCCTTGAGAACCTTTTCCTTAAGAGGCAATCCGTGAACTACCTCTTCGTTCACAGAGACACACAAACTAAAGGGGTAGCCCCGATAACCCTTAAAAGCCGGGCGGGCCCCCCTTTTTTGAACAATCTCTTCGGCAATGCGATTAAGATCCCAGGCCGAAACCCCGGGTTCAATAATCTCCCTTAGGCTTTCTAAAACTTCTGCAACAATAGCATTTGCTTTACGCAATAAATCTATTTCCCAGGGGGCCCTCAACTTTATCTTGGAAGACCCCCTGGCTTTGGGCAACAATTTTGTCTTTCTCAAAATCCTATCCTAGGACCTGAACGATTCGATTGAAAATCTCTTCAATGGAGCCCATGCCATCAATGCGATGAAGAACACCCTTTTGTTCGTAATAAGCAATAATGGGCTCTGTTTGCTCGTGATACACCTTTAAACGGTTACGTACCGTCTCTTCGTTATCATCCGGACGTTGATAAAGCTCACCGCCACAGACATCACACTTATTATCTTCCTTAGGCGGTTTGAAGATAACATGATACATCATGCCACACTTCTTGCAAGTGCGACGCCCGGTGAGCCGCTTGACAAGCTCCTCATCCGGCACGTCTATCAGGATGGCGTAATCGATCTTTTTACCCATCTTTTCAAGGAGCTTATCAAGCGCCTCGGCCTGCGGAACCGTCCGCGGAAATCCATCCAGAATAAAACCCTTTTCACAATCGGGCTGCTTAAGCCTTTCTTCTACCATCCCCAGAACGATCTCATCCGGCACCAGCTGCCCCTTCTCCATGTATTCTTTGGCCTTTTTCCCGAGCTCCGTACCCTTGGAAAGGTGCTCCCGAAACATATCACCCGTGGAGATCTGGGGTATACCATATTTTTCAGCGATCATCTTGGCCTGTGTACCCTTACCTGCCCCCGGTGGACCCAAAAATACGATGTTCATGACCCCCTCCTTTCTAGGATTTAGCGTCGGCCTCGAAAACGGCCCTGTTTCAAAAGACCTTCATACTGTCTGGCCAACAAATGGGATTCGATTTGCGCCATGGTATCCATGGCCACACCAACCACTATCAAAAGAGCCGTTCCCCCGAAATAAAAAGGGACATTAAATTTCGCTATCAAAATCGAAGGCAAAACGCAAATGGCCGAAACGTACAGCGCACCGATTAAGGTGATCCTAGTGAGCACCCGATCGAGAAATTCGGCAGTAGCCCTTCCTGGTCGGATTCCTGGGACAAATCCACCGTATTTTCGGAGATTATCAGCCACCTCCTGAGGATTAAAGATGATGGCCGTATAGAAGTAGCAGAAAAAGATAATTAATATCACGTAGAGGAGCTCATAGATCAAATTCCCCGGACGAAAGAGCGAAGAAAACCTCTGCACTCCTTCAAAGGGAAGAAAAGTGGCCACCGTCGCCGGGAACATGAGCACCGAAGAGGCAAAAATAGGCGGAATCACCCCGGCCATATTTACCTTGAGTGGCAAATAAGAACTCTGCCCTCCCACTATTTGACGACCCATCTGTCGACGAGCGTAATGGATGGGAATGCGTCGTTGAGCCCGTTCCATGAAGACAGTAAAGGCTACCACCGCCACCACCAAAATGAGGATGAAGACCAAAAGGGCAGCTGAAAGCTCTCCGGTCTTAACAAAACGAATGGTGTTCATTACCGCCGAAGGAAGACGGGCCACGATACCGGCAAAGATGAGCATGGAAATACCGTTACCGATACCGTGCTCGGTCATCTGCTCTCCAAGCCACATAAGGAAAACCGTACCTGTAGTGAGGGTGAGCATGGTGAGCAAACGGAACCCCCAACCCGGAAACATCACGATAGGCTGCCCGTTAGGCCCTGTCATCCGCTCAAGCCCCATAGCGATCCCGAAGCCTTGCACCAAACAAATGGCCACCGTCAGATAACGCGTATAATAAGCAATCTTGCGGCGTCCCTCCGGACCTTCCCGCTGCATCTCTTTGATGCTGGGAAACACCACCGTTAGGAGCTGCAAAATAATGGAAGCACTAATGTAGGGCATTATACCCAGGGCACAAATAGAGAGCTTCCGCAGCGCTCCACCAGAAAACATGTCAATGAAGCCAAAGATGGTGCCTCCCGCGCGAGAAAAGAGGGCCACTAAAGCGTCCGCGTTGATCCCCGGTGTAGGGATCTGGACAGCAATCCGATAAACCGCCAGGGCCCCTAAAAGAAAAAGGAGCCGCCTACGCAGCTCCGGAATATTGGCAAAACTTTCGATCCCTTGTGGTTTAAACACGGTTGGCTCCTAAAGGGGAATTATCTCTACCGAACCCCCTGCGGCTTCGATCTTCTCTTTGGCCGACCTGGAAACGGCGTGCACCTTTACTTTGAGCGCTATCTTGATCTCGCCGTCACCCAAGAGTTTCACCGGACGAGGCTGACCTTTGAGCAGCCTGCGCTCTCGCAAGACCTCCGGGGTCACTTCCTCTCCTGCCGAAAACTTCTTCTCCAGATCTGACACGTTTAATACAACATACTCCACCCGGAAGGGGTTCTTGAAACCCCGTTTTGGGAGACGCCTCAAAATGGGCATCTGCCCACCTTCAAACCACGGCGGGACACCGCCACCTGTCCGGGCTTTCTGCCCCTTGTGCCCTCGACAGGCCGTCTTGCCGTGCCCCGAACCCGGACCACGCCCCACACGTTTGACCTTCTTTTTCGAACCCGGAAACGGTTTCAAATTGGAAAGGCTGATCCCTTCAGCCATCGATTTCCTCCACCTGAACTAAATGTTTGACCTTCTCTATCATCCCTCGAATAGCAGGGTTGTCTGGCCGAATAACCGTGTGTCGAATACGCCGCAATCCCAAGCCCGCAATGGTCGCACGTTGTTTCTTGGACCAACCATGCTTGCTTCTAATGAGGGTGATCTTAAGCTGCTTCGCCATGGCTTTCACCCGCTTCCTCTAAGGATATCCCTCGTTTCTTGGCCACGTATTCCGGACTCTGTAAAGATTCCAGGGCCCGAAAAGTGGCCTTGACCACGTTGTGCGGATTGGTGCTCCGAATACACTTGGTCACCACATCCCGGATCCCTACGGCATCCATGATGGCCCGTACCGTGGAACCAGCAATAACACCGGTGCCCGGAGGGCCTGGCTTAAGAAGCACCTTGGCTGCCCCGTATTCCCCAATAATAGGATGGGGAATGGTCCCTTCCTTCACCGGCACCTGGATCATGTTTTTTCGGGCCTTTTCCAGGGCCTTCCGGATGGCATCCGGCACCTCCGGTGCCTTGCCCAATCCGTAGCCCACACGACCAGCCCCGTCACCTACCACCACGATGGCGGAGAAACGGAACCGCCGACCACCTTTGTGGACTTTGGCCACCCGATTGATAAAGATAATCTTCTCAATGAGCTGTTCTGACTCTTTTGGCGATGCCACCAAGGCTCTTCCCTCCCTTAAAACTCTAAGCCTGCTGACCGGGCTCCATCAGCCAGGGCCTTCACCCGGCCGTGATATTTATAACCTCCACGATCAAAGGCCACCTTTTTGATACCCGCCGAAACTGCTCGTTGCCCCAAAAGCTCTCCCACCGCTTTGGCCACCGCCGTCTTACCACCTTCTTTCTTGAGATCCGACCACTTCTGCCGGATCTCCGGGGTGAGCGAAGAAGCCGCTACCAAGGTGCGCCCGGTGGTATCATCAATAATTTGCGCGTAGATGTGCTTACAAGACCGAAAAACCGAAAGTCTCGGCCGTTCCGGTGTCCCGAAAATCTTCTTACGAACCCGGCGTTTTCTCCGCAAACGCCTAAGGAGTTTCTTGCTCGTCTTCCCCATGGTTCCGCTACCCCTTCAACTATTTCTTGCCGCCCTTGCCGGCTTTCCGCAGGATCTTCTCATCGCTATATCGGATACCTTTTCCCTTGTAAGGCTCCGGAGGTCTAATCTTCCTGATATTGGCCGCCGTCTGCCCCACAAGTTCCTTATCTATACCCTCCAGGATAATCCGAAACTGGACCTCTCCTGCTCCACGCTCCACCTTGGCGTTAATCCCTGGAGGGAGCTCGAACTCCACCAGATGAGAATAACCAACGTTGAGAACCAGGGTGTTACCCTTGAGTTCAGCCCGATATCCCAACCCTACGATATCCAGAGACCGAGTAAAACCCTGGCTCACTCCAGTAACTAGGTTGTTAATCAAGGCCCGGGCCAATCCATGGAAGGCCTTAACCTTCTTGGCCAAACGTTTTTGTGCCTGAGCTGGGAGAACCCGGATCTCATTTCCTTCCACTTTTACCTCTACCAGCGGAGGAATGGGCTTCTCTAGGCGACCTTTGGGCCCCTGGACGCTGATTATTCCATCTTTTATCTCTACCTTAACTCCCTGTGGAATAGGGACTGGTCTCCTACCGATTCGCGAAAGCATATTCCTTCACCTCGCTACCAAACTTCACAAATCACTTCGCCGCCAATACCCCGCCGCCGGGCCTCATGATCTGTCATAATGCCTTGAGAGGTGGAAATAATAGCAATCCCGTAGCCTCCCACCACCTTAGGTAGTTCGTCCTTTTTTACGTAGACCCGTCGGCCGGGTTTGGAAATCTTACGCATCCCAGCAATTACGGGCCGTTTGTTTTCGTCATATTTGAGCACGATCTCGATCTTGCCCTGAGGACCCTCCTGAAGAAAGCGATAGTCCTCTATGTAACCCTCTTCCTTGAGGATCTTGGCGATGGCCAGCTTCATCTTGGAAGCCGGAATCTCTACCGTCTTGTGCCGCACCATGGAGGCGTTTCTGATGCGGGCCAACATATCAGCAATAGGATCTGTCATCATGGCGCACACCCCTACCAACTAGCTTTTCTTACACCTGGAATCTTGCCTTCAGAGGCAAGCTTACGAAAACAGATCCGGCACAGGCCAAAACGCCGGATGTAAGCCCGCGGACGCCCACAAATAGAGCAACGGTTCCTTTTACGTACCTTGAACTTGGGTTCCTTGAGGGCCTTTACAATTTGCGCTTTGCGAGGCATGTTCTATCTCCTTTTGAAAGGCATTCCGAGGAGCTTGAGTAACTCAAAGGCTTCCTCGTCCGTCTCAGCCGAGGTAACGAAAGTGATGTTCATACCCTTAATCTTCTCCACTTTGTTGGGGTCCACCTCGGGAAAGATAGTGTGATCCGTAATGCCTAAAGTGTAGTTACCCCGACCATCAAATCCTCTCGTTGGCACGCCTCGGAAATCTCGCACCCGCGGCAGGGCCACGTTAACCAGACGGGTAAAAAAGTCATACATACGTTGCCGCCTCAAGGTGACCATTACCCCGATGGGCATGCCCTCTCGCAACTTAAAAGCTGCAATGGACTTCCTCGCCCGGCGAATACTGGGGCGCTGACCAGATATTATGGCCAGCTCTTCCACCGCCTGGTCGATGATCTTTGGATTTTGGACCGCCTCCCCAAGCCCCATGTTGAGGACAATCTTCTCGAGGCGCGGCACTTCCAAACGATTGGTATAACCAAATTTTTCCATCAGCTGGGGCATCACTTCTTCCTCGTAATACTGTTTGAGCCAGGACATGACCTTCCTACTCCTTCGCCTCTATTATCTCTCCGCATTTTTTGCACACGCGAACCTTGGTCCCGTCTTCCAAGATCTTACGTCCGACTCTTACACCACGCGTACATTTGGGACAGAACACCATTAGATTGGAAACATGTACCGGTGCTGGTTTCTCAACGATTCCTCCCTCCGCATAAGGGGTAGGACGCATATGACGCTTCACAATATTTACTCCTTCCACAATGGCCCGCTGTCGCCTGGGAAAGACCTGAAGCACCCGCCCAATCTTGCCCTTGTCTTTTCCGGCAATTACGACCACCTGGTCGTTCTTCCGAATGTGAAGCTTTACCTGATGTGGTTTGACTCCCCTTTTGGCTTTACTTCTAAAAAGTGGCATGGCTCTCCCCTCACAGCACTTCTGGCGCCAAAGAAATGATCTTCATGAAGTGTTTGGCCCGCAACTCACGACCTACCGGACCAAAAATACGGGTCCCTACCGGTTCACCCCATTGATTGATGAGAACCGCGGCGTTTTCGTCAAACTTGATCAACGTTCCGTCGGAGCGGGGCTGCTCTTTCTTGGTTCGTACCACCACCGCTCGCACCACGTCTCCCGCCTTTACCTTAGAGTTTGGCAGGGCCTCCTTCACCGAGGCGATGATCACGTCTCCAATACGAGCGTAGCGACGACCGGAGCCTCCAAGCACCCGGATACACATGATTTTCTTTGCTCCGGAGTTATCAGCCACGTTGAGATAAGTTTGTTGCTGAATCATGGTCCCTCACCACCTCTTATCCTTGCGCTTCTTGAGGCTGCTCCGCCTTGTCGAGAACCTTGGCCCGCTCAAGGATCTGACGCACCCGCCAGCGCTTGTGTTTGGAAAGCGGGCGCGTCTCCTCAATCAAGACCTTATCCCCAATACGACAGGCGTTGTCCTCGTCGTGCGCCATAAACTTTTTACGCCGCCGGACGTATTTTTTATAGAGCGGATGTTGCACCAGCCGCTCCACCATGACCACCACGGTCTTGTCCATCTTGTCACTAACTACTATTCCTACAAACTGTTTCCGGTTCGGCTTGTTCTCCTTCATACCGCTACCCTTTTAAAGATTAACGAATCCCTAGTTCTTTTTCCCGGATGACGGTGAGTACCCGGGCGATATCGCGCTTTACCTCGCGAATGCGCATGGGATTTTCAAGCTGATGAATAGACTTCTGAAAACGCAGGTTAAACAACTCTTCTCGCAATTCGCGCAGTTTTTCCTGAAGCTCCACGGTGGACAAACGGCGCAATTCTTCCGCTTTCATAAGCGATCCTCCCGCGAGACAATCTTACATTTGAAGGGGAGCTTTGCTGCGGCCAAACGCAAGGCCTCGCGGGCCACTTCCTCAGGAACCCCTTCGATCTCGTAGATGATACGTCCCGGCTTGATCACCGCTACCCAGCCTTCCACGTTGCCCTTACCTTTCCCCATTCGGGTTTCGGCTGGTTTCTTCGTGATGGGCTTGTCAGGGAAGACCCGAATCCAGACTTTGGCCCCTTTTTTGGCACAGCGCACAATAGCCACTCGTCCCGCTTCGATCTGCTGAGAGGTAAGCCAGGCGTGCTCTAGGGCCCGCAACCCAAACTCCCCAAAAGAGACCGCGTTCCCTCGCCAGGCCTTCCCCCGGTTACGGCCCTTTTGCTGTTTACGATACTTGACCTTTCGCGGCTGAAGAAGCATCTCCCATTCCTCCTAAAGACTTACCGGCGGCATCTCACCCTTCTCAGGTAAGACTTCTCCCTTGAAGATCCAAACCTTGACCCCTATAACCCCGTATTTGGTGATAGCCTCTGAGAAGCCATAATCGATGTCTGCCCGCAGCGTATGAAGAGGCACCCTTCCTTCACGATACCATTCCCTTCGGGCGATCTCTGCCCCACCGAGCCGTCCAGCACATTGCACCCGAATCCCTTGCGCCCCAAAACGCATGGCCAAGGCCACCGCTCGCTTCATCGCCCGCCGAAAGGAAACACGTCTTTCAAGCTGGGTGGCAATGTTTTCCGCTACCAACTGGGCGTCAAGTTCCGGACGACGAACCTCGATGATATCAATGTGAATTTCTTTACCCTCGGTCAGCTCTTCCAAGGCCTTCTTAAGGGCCTCTATCTCAGCCCCTTTCTTACCAATTACGATGCCAGGTCGAGCCGTATGAATAATGATGCGCACCTTGTTCGCCGCCCGTTCGATCTCTATCCTGGCAATCCCTGCGTGTTTCAAACGCTCTTTGATATAACGCCGGATCTTGTAATCTTCATGAACCAATTTGGGAAACTCGTTCTTGGCAAACCACCGAGAATCCCAGGTCCGCGTAATCCCTATCCTAAGCCCGATGGGGTTTACTTTCTGACCCAATGCTCACCCTCCTGCTTAAGGCTTCTCTTCAACCACAATAGTGATGTGGCTCGTACGTTTGAGGATCCGACTGGCCCGTCCGAAAGCTCGCGGCCAGATGCGTTTTAACCGCGGCCCCTCGTCCACGTAAGCTCGCTTTACGTAAAGCCGGTCAGGATCCATCTGATAGTTGTGTTCCGCGTTGGCAATGGCCGACTCCAACACCTTCTTCACCAGGCGTGCCGCCTTCTTGGGAGTAAAATTCAAGATGTTCAAGGCCTCTGATACCGGTTTCCCTCGGATAAGATCCACCACCAAACGCGCCTTGTAAGGGGAAATGCGCACGTACTTAGCCACCGCTCGCGCTTCCATAACTCAACTCCTATTTCTTCTTTCCTTTAACCTTACCTTTGTCTCCGGCATGCCCCCGATAAGTACGGGTGGGGGCAAACTCCCCGAGTTTGTGGCCCACCATATTCTCTGTGACGTAGACCGGAATAAACTTGTGCCCGTTGTGGACTGCAAAAGTTAGGCCTACAAACTCGGGCAAAATCACCGAACGCCGGCTCCAGGTCTTGATGACCTTCTTGTCTCCCGTCTCTATGGCCTTGCGAACCTTTTTGAGCAAGTGTTCGTCTACAAAGGGCCCTTTCTTCTTGGATCTTGGCATCTTTTACACCCCTTAGCCCTTGCGTCTTCTCACGATAAATTTATCAGAAGGCTTTTTGCCACGGGTCTTGAGTCCTTTGGCCAGCTGCCCCCACGGTGAACAGGGATGACGGCCACCATGGGTCCGACCTTCACCACCGCCCATGGGATGATCCACCGGATTCATAGCCACACCACGCACATGAGGTCGACGCCCCAACCACCGAGAGCGTCCTGCCTTGCCCAGGGTGACGTTTTCATGGTCGATGTTGCCCACCTGACCGATAGTTGCCCGGCAATTTTCGTGCACCATGCGGATCTCACCCGAAGGCAGTCTCAAGTGTACATAACCACCTTCTTTGGCCATCACCTGGGCAAAAGTACCAGCAGCGCGGGCCATCTGCCCACCCTTGCCAGGACGAAGCTCTATGTTGTGCACAATAGTACCCAGAGGGATGTTCTTAAGGGGCATACAGTTGCCCACCTTGACTTCAACTTCCTCCCCGGACATCACCACGTCACCCACTTTGAGTCCGAGGGGAGCCAAGATATAACGCTTCTCACCATCAGCATAGTGCAAAAGGGCGATATTGGCCGAACGATTCGGATCGTATTCGATAGCTGCCACCTTGGCCGGAACCCCATCTTTGTTTCGCTTGAAGTCAATCACGCGATAGAGACGCTTGTGTCCGCCTCCCCGGAAACGAACCGTAACCCGGCCGTAAGTATTTCTCCCGCCCGTCTTTGGCAGAGGCTCAAGGAGCGACTTTTCCGGCTCCTTGTCCGGCGTCAGATCCGGATCGATAACAAAACTCATGAACCGACGACCAGGAGAAGTAGGCTTACACTTTTTAATAGGCATCGCTCAAACCCCTTAAACCGTCTCAAAGAATTCGATCGTCTCTCCAGGCGCCAGCCTAACGATTGCTTTCTTTCGCACCGGCCGGCGACCTTCATAGCGGTAAATCCTCTTGGGCTTGCCCTTTACGCGAATGGTCTGGACCTTTTCCACCTTCACGTTAAAGAGCTCTTCTACCGCCTTTTTGATCTCAATCTTGTTGGCTTCCGGATGGACCCAGAAGGTCACCTGGTTGTTCTTCTCCTTCAAATACATGGACTTCTCGGTGATTACCGGTTGCAAAATAATGGTTCTCGGGTCCTTCATTTTGAAAGCCTCTCCTCAATTTTTGGCAAGGCCTCTCGCTTTACGATGAGATACTCGTAGTCCAAAATGTCATAAACGTTTAACCCCTCTACCGCGAGGACCTTAACCGTGGGTAAATTCCTGGCACTCCTCTCCACTACTTCGTCACGCTCCGGGACCACCACCAGAGCGTCTTCTACGCCAAGATTTTTCAAAAATTCCAGAAACTTTTTGGTCTTAATCTCCGAGAGTCCAAAATCATCTACTACCAAAAGTTTGCCCTCCTGGGCCCGAGCGGAGAGGGCCATCTTTAGGGCCAAACGCCGCTGCTTTTTATTCACCTTGAATTCATAGCTCCGAGGTTTGGGCCCGAAGACCACCCCTCCTCCAACCCAGTGCGGGGCCCGAATGCTTCCCTGCCGTGCTCGCCCGGTCCCCTTCTGGCGCCAGGGTTTGCGCCCACCACCTCGGACTTCACCCCGCGTCTTGGTACACGCCGTCCCCGCACGCCAACGGGCCATCTGCCAACGGACTACTTCATGAAGCAGCCCCACTTTGACCGGGACATTGAAGATATTTTCTGGAAGCTCCACTTCACCTACCCTCTCATTCTTGTGGTTTACCACCGCCACCGTGGCCATCTTCTCACTCCCGCTACTTGTTAAAGTAAACGTAGACGTAACTGTTGACCGACCCCGGAACCGCCCCCTTTACTAAGAGGAGGTTCTTCTCAGGCTTGAGGTCCACGATGGTCAAGTTCCTGATGGTGACCGTCTCGTTACCATAGTGTCCTGGCATCCTCTTGCCCTTGATGACCCGACCTGGAAAAGTACTGGCACCACTAGAACCTGGCTTACGATGCACTTGCTTGGCACCGTGACTCATGGGTTGACGCTGAAAACCCCATCTTTTGATGGCACCGGTGAAACCACGCCCCTTGCTTCGACCACGGACCTTCACCTTCTGGCCGGGTTCGAGGGAGAGGTTCTCCAAAGTAATCACCTGCCCCGGAGAAAAGACCGCCGGATCCTCCACCTTGAATTCCCGTAACACGTAAAATCCGTGATCCAAACCCGCCTTGGCGTAGTGCCCTCGCATAGGCTTAGTGAGCTTGGAGAACTTCTTGGGTTTGAAACCCAATTGCACGGCGTTATAACCATCCCGTTCTACCGTCTTTACTTGCACCACCGTGCAGGGCCCAACTTCAAGCACCGTAACAGGCACTACCTCTCCATCCGATGTGAAGATACGGGTCATCCCAAGTTTTTTACCAATCAGTCCTTCCACCATGGCCATCCCTCTTCACCTCTTAGAGCTTAATTTCCACTTCCACACCCGCCGGGAGCTCTAACTGCATCAGCGCGTCAATAGTCTGCTGGGTGGGTTCCAGGATATCGAGCAAGCGCTTGTGGGTCCGAATCTCAAACTGTTCTCGGGAATTCTTATCAATATGAGGCGAACGCAGCACCGTCCATCGGTTGATCTTTGTGGGAAGCGGTATGGGACCCACTACCCTTGCCCCTGTATCCCGCGCCGTCCGAACAATCTCCGCTACCGAACGATCCAGGACCTTGTGATCAAAAGCCTTCAATTTTATGCGAATCCTCTGGGTCGGGACTATCATGACCGGACCTCAAGCCTCCTAAAGCTATTCCAGAATCTTGGTGACGACACCGGCACCTACCGTCCGTCCACCTTCTCTGATCGCAAACCTCAAACCCTCTTCCATCGCCACCGGCTTGATCAACTGCACCTCAAGCTCCACGTTGTCCCCA
>Ga0256914_1000352_pt1 | contig 44932 bp, 41 predicted proteins | sample HulkmetaG_FD_191571 | JGI IMG/M metagenome (GOLD analysis project Ga0256914, IMG submission 191571) | Hydrothermal chimney microbial communities from Main Endeavour vent field at the Juan de Fuca Ridge, Pacific Ocean - Hulk | ecosystem: Environmental > Aquatic > Marine > Hydrothermal vents ...
GAGGGAACCCCCCCCGTCTCAGCCTGCATAGACTCTCCCCCCATTTCCCCAAGGTACTCTTCCTCTTCCCCAGCGGGTGACGGAGGAAACGGGGGTGGAGGATACATCACAGGAACAGGCATAACCTTAGGTTTTTCCTCTATCTTTTTACCTATTTCCTCAATTTCCTTAGAGAGTTTTTCCACCATATCTCTTTGAGCCTCAACGGTTTCTTTCAAAGTCTCAGCCAAAACAGAATCACCCTGAGGAGAAGATGATTGAACAACAATGGATTGCTCAACAACCTTTGATTGCTCCCCACCTTCAGAGCTTAAACTACTCCCCCCTCCCTGGGGCTTTTCTCCCTCTTCTCCCTCTTTAAACTGCGGAGGTAATTCAAAATCCCTCCAATTAGGGTTCTCATCGTAGAGCTGAGCATCATCCAGGAGATTCATAAGAGAGGGAGCCCGCTCATCACTTATCTCTACCACCTCTTCCTCTTCCGGTTCTTCCGTGGGTTCTTCCTCATCCTCCAATCTAAGCTCTTCTTCCTCTTCCTCTATTGATAAAACCGGTTCCGAATCACCAATATTTATAATAGGGACTACATCCTCTTCCCCTTTAAACACATCCTCCTCGACAAGCATATTATCAATCTGGGGAATCTCTTCCTCCTTACCAGAAATATCCGGATGGACTTCATGGAGTTTCTCTAATATTCTTCTCCTTTCCTCTCTAAAATCTCTTTCATATTCATTTATCGTATCCTCATACATAGCGAGGGATTCATTAATGCTCTCAAAATCCTCCGAGTTATCTCCACTCCCCTGAAGTGTTATCAATTTTTCAAGTACCTCAAGGGCTCTCTCTGTATCCCCCATGTTTCTATAGACAACGGCAAGTCGCTTGTAAATTTCGGTATTGTTGGGATATTTCTCAATCAACCCTCTAAAAATTTCCGCAGCGTGTTTAAAGAGACCCTGCTCATAGTATATTTCACCAAGAATCATCCACCCCTCAAGACTCTCAGGCTTTGAATCCAAGAAACGCTTTACCTCACCCTCTGCCTCCTTAAACTCACCCTTGTCCTTAAGAATCAACGCTATATCCAGTCTATAGTAATCGCTATCAGGTTCGAGCTCTCTCAAATGAGTAAAATATTTCTCGGCTTTCTCTACTTCACCCACCTGATAATACAAACTTCCAAGCGAACGTATAGCCTCTGTATTTTCCGGGAATTTCCTCAAAATCTCTTTATACTGATCAATAGCATCCTGATATCTCTCCAGATATCTATATATACTGGCAAGCTTCAACCTGACATCAACATTATCCGGATTAATCTCAGACAGCCTTTCAAACTCATTAAGCGCCTCCGCTAAGGCTCCCTCCTCTTCAAATACAGAGGACAGGTTAGAAGCGGCCTGAACGTAGTTAGGATTCGTTTTTAGTGCCTCCCGGTAGTACTTAACAGCCTCTTCTTTCTCACCCTGCTCCATGTACACTACACCTAGATTATTCTTAGCTTTAACATTCTCAGGATCAATTCTTAAAATCTCACGAAAAGCTTTCTTAGCTTCATCGTATTCACCTAGCTTAATGTGGGTAACCCCCAGATTATTCAAGGCATCAACCCATCCTGGCCTTATTCTCAACGCCTGTCGAAACTCCGCTTTAGCTTCTCTATAATTACCACGCCTCAAAAGGATAACACCCAGGTTATACCGAATTCTCGGTTGATTCGTATCTACCTCTAAACCACGTCTGTAAACTCTAATAGCCTCCTCATCCTCTCCAAGCTCCTCATATACTGTTCCAAGGTTATTTAGTGCGGGAACGTAGTCCGGATCTATCTCTATTGCTCTCTTATACTCTTCTATCGCCCTTGCGTAATCACCAAGAGACTTATATGCATTTCCAAGATTGTAATGAATATTACAACTCTCAGGATTGTACCTAAGAGACTTTTTGAAAAATGCAATCGAATCCCTATATCGACCCATGGCTTTCAAAACCACACCGAGATTATTAAGGGCCTCCGGGTAATTCTCTTTAAGAGAAATAGCTTTTTTAAATTCCCTCACCGCCTTCTCATACTCCCCTCGCCTCTCATAAATATTACCCAGAAAATTTCTTGCCACATAAGAATCGGGGTATTCCCCTATATAATCCAAGACAAGTTTTAATGCGAGGTCATAATCGCCCATTTTAAAGGCAGTTATAGCTCTATCAAATGTTTCTTTTTCCGTTAGTACCATCACCTTTCAATCCTCGAGGGTCTTGCCGTAACCTCTTTCGAAAAATTGCTCAAGTGTCTGGGTGTAGCATCATCATAAGCTACAACAGAAAAACTATAAAGCCTTCCATTTTCAAGCCCAGTTATCTCAAAATTATCCACGTTACCCACATCTATCGGGGAATCTCCCTCTTTCGCACCCGTACCTAGATAATTCCCGGGAGAATCACCATAGTAGATGAGGTATCCCCTTACACTGCTCTCATTCACCAATTTCCAGTATAAATGAACCTCTCCATCCCCAGCAATTGCATATACCCCCACAGGGGGCGGGGGCGGAAGTTTTGGTTCATATACAATACTAAGTTGGGAAACTCGTGGAGATTCTGTCCTCCTTCCATTTGGAAAAAACTCCAGCCTCAATTGAAGATATCTCCCCTTTACATTACTAAATTTATCCCCTGGAAAGAATCTTACCCATTTAACGGAAAGATTTTTACTGTTAGTAAGCTTATTTGATACCCTATAGTAAAAATAAATATCAGAATCCGAGGGTTTGTCATAGATACCATCAATCTTTAAAATCCTAGTATCCGAGTATCCCATATCTATAATACTACTCACAGCAACCCCGGTCCTATTATCGAACCTCTTAAGATTAGATTTTTTCACAAACGAGCGTATTATCCTAAACTCATCCAAAAAACCGGTAAAGCCCTTACCAATTAGAATATTAGCAGGTGCCTTTCCCGCCATATAGGGCACTATTACGTCCGACCCCTCTCTACCAGTCTTAGTGACATATTTAACATCCTCTATCCTTCCATTAACCAGGTATTCAAACAAACCAGAAGAGCTGTCAAATCTCAACAGATGATGACTCCAGGTTCTTGGAATGAGACCACTCAACCCCTCCATTACCACCCTACTCTTAAAATCAGGAGATATAAAGAAGTTAATAAACTCCCACTTTAGATGTCTCTTTTCAATATAACACTTAAGCTGTTGATAAAAAACCTTCCCACTACTCTCAACCACATCCGTCCAGAAAATAATTTTCTCACCATCCTCCAGATTAGCAGGATAAAGCCAAAATTCAATTGAAAAATCTCCCCACAGATTTCCCGGCCAAAAGAGAGAGTTAGATGAGGGTACCAACTCCAAACTCGTATACCGTTTCAAAAAACCTCCGCTTCCACCCCCATACCTATAGTACCTCGAAGAGAACACAATGTCCTGAGACTTAATTCTATAATGACCCGTCACATCGGAAAATCCAGAGTTGTTAAAATGGAGCAACAGATCGGTGTTCTCACTAGCTCTATACTCAGCATCCCTGAGAACAAGATCGTAATCGGCAAATTTTCCCTTCACAATCCTTACATTATCGAGATTTGTGAAATTTCTCCATTTGTCTCCCCTTCCAAGTACAAGAGTGTTCTCAAAGGGATAGAGTGTTCCGCCTCCCCCCCACAACAATAAATAGAGGAGAAACGAATAGATGATTTTTCTGATTCCCATACGTTACTAATATAATCGGCAAAAAATACATTTTCTACTCGATTAAAAATGATTTATAATACACTCCAGTACATACACGTACGAAATGGTAGTATGGAAAGAGAAAACAGGAAAAATTCTCTAAATCTAAAAGAGCTTATCTCCTCTCTTCCAAACAAACCGGGAGTTTACATAATGAAAAACCAGGAGGGAGAGGTTATATATGTAGGCAAGGCAAAAAACCTCTCCCACAGGGTTCGCTCATACTTCAGCGGCACAAGAGATATAAAAACCGAATTCTTAATCAGAAACGTAGAAACCATAGAGACTATCATTACAAATAACGAATACGAGGCCCTACTCCTCGAGAACAACCTGATAAAAAAATGGAAACCCAGATACAACATCAATTTAAAAGACGGAAAGACATACCCCGTACTAAAAATCACAAACGAAGAGTTCCCCCGGGTTTATAGAACAAGAAGAATTATTTTTGATGGTTCGCTCTACTATGGGCCTTATACCAGTGCCAATCAACTGGATACATACTTAAAACTAATCGACAAACTATTTCCACTTAGGAAATGCAGAGGGAAATTAAAGAAAAGAGAACATCCCTGTCTCAACTATTACATTGGGAGGTGTCTATCTCCGTGCACAGGTAAAATCACAAAAGAGGAGTATCTAAAATTAGTTAATAAGGTTAAAGAGTTACTATCCGGCAAAACAGAGGAATTAATAAAAGGGCTAAAAGCAGAAATGCTCTCCGCTTCAAAGAGACTTGAATTCGAAAAAGCGGCAAAGATACGGGACAGTATAAATGCCATACAGTTAACTGTTTCTCAACAGAACGTCGTGGATTTTTCTGAGTCTAACCGGGATTACATAGGATTTTATTCCAAAGAACAAATAGCAAGCTTTGTGGTGTTTCAATCGAGGGAGGGGAAACTCATCGGAAGGGAAGTCTATAATATAGAAAGTTTTACAAACGATGAAGATACCATAGTACAATTTCTCTTCCAATACTACGGTAAGACAGAACACAGAAAAATGACCTCTCTTCCTGAAATTGTATACCTTCCACCCTACCACGAGCTGGAAGAACGCAAAGAAGAACTTGAAGAATTTTTACGCACCTCTTTGGAGATGAAGGTGCAAATAACCTTTCCCAAGAGAGGAAAACACTTTCAGATAGTTGAAATGGCCAAAGAAAACGCCAAACAGAGCGTCGAGAGACAATTTGAAAGGTACAACAACCTCCAGTCTCTGGAAGAACTTAAAAAAACATTAAATTTAAGGAAACTTCCACATCGAATAGAAGGATTCGACATCTCACATCTCTCCGGAGAGGATACGGTAGCCTCGATGGTTAGCTTTTTAAACGGTCTTCCAGATAAACCCTCCTACAGACACTACAAGATAAAGAGTCTTAAAGGGAAAATAGATGACTATGAGGCAATTCGAGAGGTGATTGCAAGAAGATATCAGCGCGTCATAAATGACAATCTTTCCAAACCCGATCTAATACTCATCGACGGGGGAAAGGGGCAGTTGAATGCTGCCCTATCCATACTCCAAACCCTCGGTCTGGAACGGATAGATATCGTGGGACTTGCCAAAAGCGAGGAAGAAATCTATACCCCTACAGCGGACAAACCCATACGCTTAGATAGAAACTCTAAAGCTCTCAGACTACTTGAACACGTAAGAGACGAGTCGCACCGCTTTGCAAATGTTCTACAGAAAAAATTGAGGAAAAAGAGAAAAACAGAGTCAATCCTCCTAAAGATTCCCGGTGTGGGGAAAAAGACGAGCCGATTACTTCTTGAAACATTTGAATCCCTGGAGGCAATCTCTAAAACACAGGCAGACGAAATTTCAAGGAGGACAGGAATAAAATCAAAACTCGCAGAAAAAATTATAAAATACCTAAGTCAAACACTAAAAAATAAATAAACTGATCAAAAACCCTTAACCGAAACTCGATTAAGACTAATAGCTCTGTAAAAAAATAATTGAAGAATAACCTCGTGCATACTACTCCCAGTACTTCTCAATGCCACCTCTGTATCGTGTAACAAATTAATAATGCGCTCTATCTCCGAAAGACTGTAGTTCTTCAAACCCTCCTTGTATATGCCCTCGCTCTTAAAACCCTTCACTCCAACAAGTTTTAGAGCACTACCTATATCTCTATTATCAGATACCATGAAAGTTTTAATTCTATAGAGCCTCTCCACCTGCCAAAGTATACCCATAATGAGCTGATCCGCTCCTCCGGAGTTTCTGGAGAGCATTATCTTTGAGAGTATCTCAAGCACCCCCTCTAAATTCTTCCTTGCCATCTCCCTAAAAAGTGTAAAGACATTCTCCTCTTTACTATGGTAAAGATACTCCTCTATGTCCTGATTCTCTATACGGCCTTTTTTGGAAAAGAAAAGGGCAAGTTTCTCACACTCAACCTTTAGATCCGCTGTATTGTTCTCCACAAGCTCCAAAAGTCCATTTACAGCCTCCTGTTCTATATCGATTCCTCTCTTCCTAAAGTAATTAATAACCCATCCACGCTTATCACTCTCATACATCTCCCAGAACTTTTTTATATTCGATCCAGGTATCACATTCTTAATTGCCGACGGAACATTCATTGTATCCGAAACCATCACGAGAATAGAGTTTTTATTGGAGCGTTTGCAATAATTTACAATTTTCTCTACAGACTTTCTTTCTCTCAATTCCTCTATATTATTTATTATAACAACCTTACTCCCAGAGAAAAGCATCTCGTTCTGGAGAAGAGAAATCACCTCCTCAATATCCATATCAAAGGGATAGTACCTATAGATTTCGGGAGTTTCCCCATATTTTTTTCTGAGGTCTTCAATAATTCTTTTGATAAACTCCTCTCTCTTTCCCCTCTCGGGACCGAGAAGAAGGTAATTATTACCGCTCATACCTTCTCACTATACAACTTAACTTCCCCAAAATCTTCACATTCTGGGTATAGATAGGATGATAGGTAGGATTTTCAGACTTTAATTTTACCCTATTTCTCTCAAGGTAAAACCTCTTTAGAACAACGGCATCATCCAGCATTGCAACCACAATATCTCCATTATTCGCCGTATTCTGATGGGATACTATTGCTATATCACCATCCATTATCCCCGCATCTTTCATACTGTCACCCCGAACATTAAGCGCAAAATACCGATTTTTGCCCAGATAGTTCGCAGGTAGCTCTATGTACCCATCAAAATTCTCCTCCGCAAAGAGAGGCTTGCCTGCAGCTACATTGCCAAGAATGGGTATCTTTTTTATAGCCTCAGTCTCTGCCTCGGCTTTAGGGAGAATTTCAATCGCTCTCGATCTATTTACGCTACACTTTATGTACCCTTTCCGCTCCAGAGCCTTCACATGGTCATAACTTCCCCTTACAGAAATACCAAAATGCTCTCCGATTTCCCTTATAGTAGGGGGAAACTTATGTTCTCTCATATATCTTTTTATAAACTCGAGGACTTCTCTCTGACGCTTTGTAAGTTCCTTCATTCTCGCTTGATCTCTATACCATACTTTTTAATCTTATTATACAAGTTACTGGTCGTAATACCCAGGTCCCTGGCCGTTTTTGTAAGATTGTAGTCGTTTACAAGCAGTTTATCCGTTATTACTTCTTTTTCAAATAAATCACGAGCCTCGGCTAATTTCATGCCCTCAAAGCTATGAAGCCATCTCTTTTTGCCACTTTTTGCACTCGCTCCCAGATAACGCTCTATTGTGGAAGCAGAAATAACCTCCTCGTTACTCATAATATTAACTCTTTCAATTACATTTTTCAACTCCCTTATATTCCCCGGCCAATGATAGGATTTTAAAACCTCCATCGCACCCTTAGACATCTTCTTAGGTTGGGGAGCAGCAGGGGGTTTAAACTTTCGCATAAAATAATCCACCAGTTCATCGATATCCTCTATTCGCTCCCGTAAGGGGGGCACTACAATCGGTATAACGTTTAGTCTGAAATATAAATCCTCTCTAAAACGTCTTTCCTTTATCTCTTCCTCTATATTCTTATTTGTAGCGGCAATTATCCTTACATCAACCGATATCTGTTCCTCACCACCGATCCTCTCAAATTTTAACTCCTGAATCGCTCTCAAAACCTTCGCCTGGGTGCTAAGGGACATATCGGCAATTTCATCTAAAAAGAGGGTGCCTTTGTCAGCTAACTCGAATTTCCCCCTCTTCCTCTGAACCGCACTGGTAAATGCTCCCTTCTCATGCCCGAACAACTCACTTTCTATAAGATTTTCTGGAATTGCCGCACAGTTAACCTCCACAAAGGGTCCCTTAGCTCTCTTACTCTTTCTATGAATCTCTCGGGCTACAAGTTCCTTACCTGTCCCATTCTCCCCCAAAATAAGTATTCTCGCATCGGTAGGGGCACTCTGCTCTATAATTTCCCTTATCTTTACAATGGAGGGATGAGAACCTATCATCTCATCCTCCAGAAAAACACTATTTTTTAACTCCCTATTTTCCTCTTTTAATTTCTCAAGCTGAAGAGCGTTTCTTGTAACTGTTATTATTTTATCAAGAGAGAGAGGTTTTTCCAAAAAATCAAACGCTCCCATCTTGACCGCTTGAACGGCCAGGTTAATATTGGCATGACCGGATATGACAATAACCTCAATATCGGGGAACTCACTCTTTATCCTCTTTAGAACCTCAATCCCTCCCATGTTTGGTAACCATACATCGAGAATAACCACATCGATAGGCTCTGAGTTTAATAGTTCAAGACCTCTGTACCCATCCTCCGCTAAAAACACACTGTAACCCTCATCCTCCAACACATCTTTCAGTACAGACCTGATTCCGGCCTCATCATCTATAACAAGTATGTTATTCATCTATCTCTCCTACCGGCAGATCTATAAAGAAGGTAGTTCCAACTCCTCTCTTACTCTCGAACCATATATTTCCATTGTGATCAAATACAATCCTCTCAACAATGGCAAGTCCCAAGCCTGTTCCATCCTCCTTTGTAGTAAAATAGGGATCAAATATCTTATCCTTAACATCTTCGTCGATTCCTACCCCATTATCCTTTATCTGCACCCTCCAGTAATCCTTTCCCCCTTTCTTTACCATATCCGCTCGTACAACAATTCTACCATCACTTCCAAGAGCGTCCATAGCATTTTTTATAAGATTGTTAAAAACCTGCTTAATCTGTACAGGGTCCGCCATTAAAAGGGTACCTGGTTTAACTCCCGATATATCCACAATCGGAGAATCACTACCTCCCGCAAAAATCGCGGAAACCTCCTCCACAATCTCTCTCAAGTCCATCACCTGAGGAAGGGGATTGGGGAGACGGGCAAATTCTCTAAACTCCTTAAGCAGGGTATCAAGATTATTTACCTCACTTATTATAGCATTAACAGCGGAGGGAAGTATCTTCATAAGCCCATCCGGATCCACCTCGTATTTCCTCAATATTCTCTGGGCAGACAATTTGATAGGGGTTAGAGGATTCCTGATCTCATGCGCAAGCCTTTGAGCAATTTCCTGCCACGCCGCAATTTTCTCCGCATGAAGAAGTTTTTCCCTGGATGCCTCTAGCTCTCCAATCATTTTATTAAAAGACTCAGCAAGCATATAAAGCTCATCGCCCCTTCTTGTAAGAACCCTAAAGGAAAAATCTCCCTCAGAAACACGCCGTGTGGCCTCTTCTAAACTCACAATAGGTTTGATAAGTTCATCGGCAACCATAAAACCAAACAGAATTACAAGAAGAAAAACAGGGAGACTGAAGAAAAAGTAGAACAAAACAATAACGTACTTAAACAACCTATTGTATTGATTCAATTGGCTGAAAGTTTCCAAGGATTCAGTCAAGTTTCTAGCACTCCTGTCAAAATCTTTAGGCAAAATCATCCCCGTAACCACTATGTAGTGACGTCCTCCGATATCATGTTCCTCCACACTCCTTAAAATACTTATATTTTCTCGCTCTATCTTCGGAAGAATCCCCCTCTTGTCACGGATGCTCGCGAAATCCATAAGTCGTCCTCTCCTGTCTCCCCTAAATACAACCATTCTTCCCCCCATATCATAAATCTGAATAAACCCTATCTCAGAATTTACCTCCTGTATCTGCTCCCAGACAAGATCTGGATTGCTGGATACGTTCTCAAGAAGTTTACAGAAGAGACGACTCTCATTAAAGCGTTTCAAACCTGTAACTCTACTACGATAATAGTTCAATGCTATATTCAATCCTCCCTGCAAGGCATCACCAATACCAGCCTGTAACCAGAAATTAATTGTCGACTGAATAAAACTCACAGAGAGCAAAGAAAGGGGTGTAATAGTGAGAAAAGAAATGAATACAAAAAACAGGACCAGCTTAACCTTCAGCTTTGTGCCCGGTTTCCTTTTAGCCCTGTCCCTAACAAGCATAACAATCTCATACACGATAATCAAAGCCAAGATAGCAGGAAAGAGAATTATAATCACAAGGGCAATAGTATTGGCCGAGGTGCTTCGCTGAGATATGTTGGTAAGTATCTGCTGAGAAAAGATGAGAACGAGAATTATTAGCAGGATAATAATAAGGGTAAGGGCAAAAAATCCCGAATGAAAAACACTCTTTCCTCTAGCAAATTTCATACACTACCTCAAAGATACCACAACTATAAAATTCTAATCTTTCATGCTTATCTCGACCCACTTCGTAGTCACATTACCCAGAGTTGTAAAAAACATTACTATGTTAAGAGGAGGTTTTAACTTAACCGGTACAAAGTTTACCCTACCACGTAGTAACATTTTAGTCCTATCATATTTATCTATCCTCCCAAAGTAAAAATTGTGAAGATTGAGGAAATTCAAAAGAAAATCGGATACGTTATGAGTCTGTTTTACTAACCTACCATCGGAATATATGGAGAAATAATTCTCAAAAACATCGTATGAAGCAACGTACCTAACCTCGCGCTCTTCCACTAGTTTATCACCGATAAAGGCAAAAACCCCTCCCATCCGCCTATAGAGACGAAATTGAAAACTTATTTCTGCCTTCAAACCGCGCTTCAGATTCTCTACAAGCTTATCAACACTCTTAGGCCGAAAAGAGGAAGAAACATATAAACTATAGCCACGTATCGAAGCATTAAATGAATAGCGAATTCCTCCACTCTCACGGAAGCTCTCAGATCCAACTGGCAATACAAAAAAACTTCCCCATAAGGCGAGAAACAGAAGAAATCTCAGGACTACACACCTCGTCCTACTCCTCCTCAAATTTTCTCTCAAAGAGTTCAGCAATAGCATTCACCGCAGCCTCTTCGTCTTCTCCCTCGGCTATAACCTTCAGCGGAGTCTTGTAGGTAGCACCAAGAGTGATAATTCCCATAATAGACTTGGCATTTACCCTTTCCCCATCCTTTTCAAAAAAGATCTGCGATTTAAACTCATTGGCCGTCTTAACAATCAACGCCGCAGGCCGTGCATGAATCCCTGCACGGTTCTTTATAACAACATCCCTCTCTACCATAAAACTCGTTCTTTCTTAAGCACATTTATATTTTTTATTTCACATCATCAAGAAAAGCAGCCCTCACACTCTCCGATTCGAGCCACTTCATCACATTCTTATTAAACTCTTTAGCAGAGTAATACCCCATTTTTTTAAGCCGCTCATTCATAGCTGCAGTTTCTATTATTATTGGAATATTTCTCCCCGGCCTTACCGGTATCAATAGATAGGGTACATTTACACCCAGAATATCCATTGTAGATTCTTCGGAGCCTATCCTGTCGTACTCTTTGTTAGAATCCCAATCCTCCAGATGAACCACCAACTGGATCTGTTTTTTATCCCTTATAGCCCCAACCCCAAATAGGTGAGTTATATTTATTATTCCAAGCCCTCGTATCTCCATGTGATGGCTTACAACCTTCGCTCCTTTACCCATCAGAATATTACCGCTAACCCTTCTTATCTCTACAACATCATCAGCAACCAACCTATGACCCCGTTCTATTAACTCAAGAGCCGTTTCGCTCTTTCCCACCCCACTCTCACCGATTATCAGAATCCCGATTCCAAAAACCTCTACCAACACACCATGCATAAGCTTTTTAGGAGCAAATACATTACTCAGCACCCTCATTATTCTGGGGGTAAACTCGGAAGATGTGAGATCCGTCTGAAGGACAGGGCACTCCGCCTCCTCCGCTATCTCCATGAAGATATCATTAGGCCTTAAGTTACTGGTAAATACACAACACGGAATATCATAATCAAAGAATTTCTTCAGGGTTACTCGTTCATTCTCCCTTTCAAGCTTGTTAAGATACGCCGTTTCACCGCGCCCCAGAATCTGAATCCTTTGATAGGCAAAATTGTCAAAAAACCCACTCAAGGCAAGGCCAGGCCTATTAATCTCCGGAACCTTTATCTCTCTAATTAAACCAGGTCTCCCACCTATACACTTGAGATTTAAAGCATCATTCTCCTTCAAATCCAACTGAAGAAGATCCAATACCCGGAATTTATCCATAAATTATACCCTAGTACAGAACACCCTTCGCTCTTTTAAGAATGTTCCTGTATTTTACTCTTTTCCCTATTTATCTTAACTTCCATTTTATCAAAGAGTTTATCTATACCCTCAAAAATATCAAAACAATCTACTTCAATATGACTGGAGTTTCCCCACCTAAAATTAATTGTAGCCTCACACTTGAACCGGTTATTCTCTTTAACAAGCCTAAATAAAAGGTCAACAATAAGATTCTTTGCAAACTCCAAACGCTGCATCTTTTTCTCAATATAGCTTCGCATCCTCTCACTAACTTCCAGATGTATCCCTTTTATTTCAAAATCCATTTTCCCTCCTACAAATATTTAGATTTTATCTTCTAGTTGAAGACTCTATATTTAACTCCTTTCTATACTTATTGACAGTCCTTCTAGCTACCTTTATACCCCGCTTCGCTAAAATTTCTGATATTTTTTGATCAGAGAGATGTTTCTTCTCACCTTCTTGCTCAATTATCTCTTTTATAATTTGTTTCACTGCCTCCTTCGAATAGCGAGAGCCATCCGGACTTGTTCCAGAAACCGAATTTGAAAAGAAATACTTCAATTCGAAAATTCCCCATTCAGTTTCCACATACTTCCCGTTAGTTATTCTAGAAACAGTTGCCTCATGAACCCCCACCTCATTTGCAATATCCTTAAGAGTAAGAGGAGCAAGATACTTAGGTCCCTTTAAGAAAAAATCTCGCTGGAACTCTACAATAGCCTTGCAAACCTTAAAGAGGGTCTCATTTCTCTGATTGATACTCCTTATAAACCACCTGGCATTTTGAACATTTGTCTTAACAAACTGCTTTATTTTCCTGTTCTCCCCCTCTTTACTATCCTCAAGTTGCTCATAGAAGGGATTCACCCTAAGAACAGGAATTTCCTCATCATTAATCACAATTATAAACTCACCCTCCTGATGTTTTATCAGCACATCAGGTATTACATAGCGGGTTGTATCCGCCGAATAATTTCTACCGGGCATGGGCTCGAGAGTGCGAATAAATTCAAGGATCTTCTTTACCTCGGCCTCTTTTACTCCCATTTTTTTGGCAATTTCCCTGTACTTTCCTCGCTCAAGCAGATCCATATAATCCCTAACAACCTCATAACTCCCCGGATAAGGGTTGGGATGATTCTCTATCTGAACCAAAAGTGCCTCTCTATAATCCTTTGTACACACCCCCACAGGGTCAAAAGTCTGTATTATCCTCATAACTCTCTTCATCGTTTCCAGTTCATTTTCCTTCACAAGACTCTCAGGGGGTTCTATATGAAAACCGTTATCATCAAGATTCCTTATAAGCAACTCGCCTATTCTAAACTCTTCCTCAGTAAGAGGTTGAACCCTCAACTGCCACATCAGATGTTCGTGGAGCGATTCGGGCTTGGAGAGCGCACCCTCAATAAACTTTCTCTTCAAATCCTCATTAGAACTTGCCTGATAGCTCGAATATCCCAGATCAGAAGAATCATCAAAATAATCTATAGGGTCATCCGAGCTCTGGCTTTTTATATCATCCCAGGAAACGGTTGATTTATCTTCTACCACCTCCAAAGCAGGATTCTTCTCAAGTTCCTCCCTAATGGCATTACGAAGATCCTGGATGGGCATAGCCATCATTTTTATTGCCTGATAGAGCTGGGGGGTCATCTTTAATTTTTGTTCCTGTCTCAAAACAGGCCGCTGAACCTGCACCTTTACACCTCGCCTTTAATCTAATTATTATTTTGAGATATGGAAACTCCTTTTGTCAATGTTTTTTTCCACACGCGAAACTTTCTACATCTCAAAAGAATGTCCCAGATAGATACTCCTTGCTACCTCACTATTCAACAATTCTTCTTTTGACCCACTAACCCATATCTCCCCACGATTAATTATATACGACCTGTGGGTTATTTCCAGAGTATCTCTTACATTATGATCGGTTATAAGAATACCTATACCCTTCTTAGAGAGGGCCTCCACTATTCTCTTTATCTCATAAACGGCAATGGGATCGATACCGGCAAAGGGTTCATCCAAAAGAAGGAATTTAGGTTCCAGCGCAAGAGCGCGAGCTATCTCCGTTCTTCTCCGCTCCCCACCGGACAATACATAGGCCTTCATCTTTCTAAGGTCAATTATACCAAGCTCTTCCATGAGCTGCTCAACCATAGCTTTTTTTTCTTTCTTCGCAAGATCTCGTCTCGTCTCAACCACTGCCCTTATGTTTTCCTCTACCGTAAGCTTCCGAAACACCGAGGGTTCCTGAGGAAGATAAGAGATTCCCGCTCTTGCCCTTTTGTACATAGGAAGGTTAGAAATATCTCTATCATCAAGGTAAACCCGCCCCCGTGTTGGACGAATAAATCCCACAATCATATAGAAAACAGTGGTCTTACCCGCTCCATTGGGACCGAGCAAACCCACTATCTCTCCTACCTTCATGGAAAAGCTAACATCCACTACCGCCCGAGTCCTACCAAAATTCTTAGCAAGCCCTTCAACCCGTAAACTACCCATTTGCCTCTCTACTATTCTTTGGGGTTAATAACCTTCTTTTCCTCACCAGTTTTTTCACCCTTTGTTTTTTCTCCATAGAGGGTCCCCTTTATTTCCCCCTCAAGAGTTATTTCATTTTTGTCCAGATCTATATAAATCTTTACAGCTCGGTACTCATCTCCCTTCCAATACACCACTGGCATCCCGGAGAGTTCCAATTTTTTTTCCTTTCTCAAGTACTTTGCAAACTCCGATCTACAAACCATATCCTTTTTCAAAATCCTGACCCCTATCTGGATAATGGTCATCTCTTTATCTTCCCAATCCTCCAAAAACCCCCCCTTCACCACCACCTCATTCTTCTTATCCTCCATCTCCGCATAACCATTTACCCTTAAAATCTTCCTTTTTCTATCGTAGAAAAGATTATTACACACAAGACGTATTCCTTTTTTCACATTAATAACAACCACATGTCCGGTGAATCTAGCATAGACAAAATTTTCCCCGTATAACTCTACCCTATCAGCAGTAATATGATTCTCTTCCGTTGTTATTTCCACATTCCCACTCAGGATAGTTTCTTCTTTCCCCTTAGCCAAAACTGTCTTCATACTATCGCCCCTAAAGGTAAAGGTTTCTCCGAACAGGATAAGGGGAATAAAAAACCAAATTAAGACAACACTATTCCTTTTCATTTTTCTCTTTACCTATATACCTACCCAAAACTTCCCCAGAAAACTTTATCTCTTTCAACCTCAAATCAGAACTAAACCCTCTGCCGGTAACAAAGGAACCATCGTCCCGTTTAAGAACAACCTTTTCATTTGGATCACCGACTAGTAAACGCTTATCGTTACTCCAGTGTAACCTACTTGCATCTATCTCACCCTTTTCTATCTCAGATCTAATTTTTATATTACCAACAATTTCCGCATCCTTAGTCTTGGTATTGTAGATCGCGCTATCTGCACTTCCCTCATCAACAATCTTGCCCTCCTCATCAAACTCCGTATATCGAACCTTCTCCAGTTTAATCTCTCCTTTTTTGAGATACTCCTCTCCTCTCTCCGCCTCCACAATGGCAACAATACTATTATTCTTCACTACAGTATGTCTAAACCTTACAAGCACAACGTTGGGGATATTTTCGGAAAGCTCCTTCGATAACATGGCCTCTCTATAATTCAAATGACAATCGGCAAGGAAAAAAATCACGAAAAGAAATAACAAAGCCAGAGATCTATCACCTTTCACTCCATCCCCCTATTACTCAAACACGCCGAAATAAAACTAGAGAAAAGGGGATGTGGCGCAACGGGCTTAGATTTAAATTCCGGATGAAATTGAACCCCAATACCCCACGGATGGTTTTTCCACTCTACCGATTCCACAAGTTCTGTATCCGGAGTAAACCCACTCAAAATAAGTCCCTTCTCCTTAAGAATATCTTTATAATCGTTAGAAACCTCATACCTATGTCTGTGACGCTCAAAAATAACATCCGAACCATATATCGCTCTTATCTTAGAGGAAGAAACAAGTCTAGACTCGCCCCTTCCAAGTCTCATAGTACCTCCCAGAGCCTTTATTCCAACCTGTTCTTCCAAAAGACTAATAACCGGATACTGGGTGTTAGGATCAAACTCTGTACTATTTGCTTCCTCCAAGCCCACAACATTTCTCGCAAACTCTATAACCATTATCTGCATACCGAGGCATATACCAAAATAGGGATACCTATTCTCCCGAGCAAATTGTGCCGCCCTTATCATCCCCTCAATTCCACGTTGTCCAAACCCACCGGGGACGAGTATTCCATCCACATCAGAAAAAAAACTAGCTATATCCTCTGTATCCTCGAGTTTTTCAGAATCTATCTTCACAAGCTCTACTCTAGAACTATTAGCAATACCACCATGGTAGAGAGCCTCAAATATCGATTTGTAAGAATCATGCAGATCGGTATACTTACCAACTATCCCAATCCTAACCAGTTTCTTAGCCCCCATATAGGTTTCTACCACCCGTCTCCATACCTCCAGGTTGCTACTAGTATCTCTTATACCCAATTTCTTAAGAACTATCTCATCAAGCCCCTGACGGGAGAAGATTAGGGGTATCTCGTATATAGTGGTCTTAACGTCAAATGCGGAGATCACTGCTTCAAATTCTACATTTGTAAAGAGAGCAATCTTCCTCCGCATACTATCACTCAAGGGTTTTTCTGCTCTACAAAGAAGGATATCCGGCTGAATCCCTATCTCCCTAAGAGCCTTTACCGAATGCTGGGTGGGTTTTGTTTTTAGTTCTCCCTCCGAAACAGTAGGAACAAGCGTAAGATGTACATAGAGAACCCTTTCCTTTCCAAAATCGTGAATAAACTGTCTTGCTGCCTCAAGAAAGGGTATGGATTCTATATCACCAACCGTGCCCCCTATCTCAATTATGGTAACATCGACTCCTTCTTCCTCTCCGACTTTAAGAATTCTATGCTTTATCTCATCTGTTATATGGGGAATCACCTGAACCGTTCTACCAAGGTAACGTCCCTCTCGCTCTTTTCTTATAACCTCCTGGTAAACCTGTCCCGTCGTAACAGAATTGGCCTTTGTTACGGGAGAAGAGGTAAAACGCTCATAATTTCCAAGATCCAGATCCGTCTCTGCCCCGTCATCCGTGACATAAACTTCACCATGCTGATAGGGGTTCATTGTACCAGCATCTACATTTATGTAGGGGTCTATTTTAACCATCCTGACATTCAGACCCCTACTCTCCAAAAGATTCCCAATAGAAGCGGCAGCTACCCCCTTACCTAAACTGGAGCACACACCACCTGTTACAAAGATATACCTGCTCATCAGGTTGAATTATTGCGCAGTGAGGTGCAATTGTCAATTAATACTACATTATATAGTCTCCGGAGGAATCGGCATCAAGGTATAAAATACCTCTCGAATAATCCTGATGCTCAATTAGGCTCTCTTCTATCTCCTCCAAGTCTCCGGCAAGCATCTTAGTCACTCCGCTCTCATACTCCAACACTCTCTCATTTAGCATAATAGGGGCATTCATTCTAAGGGCAATAGCAATCCCATCACTCGGTCTTACGTCAATTCTATATCTCCGTAGTCCTTTTCTGTATACTATCCGTGCGAGGTATATATCATCATACACATCATAAATCTCCAGACAGAGCATGGTATACCTATGCCTTTTAAACAAATTTGCAATCACATCATGAGCTATGGGCCGGGTAGGACTCAAACCCTTAAGCTCCATTGCTATGGCATTGGCCTCGAAAGGTCCTATTAGTAAAGGAAAAACCACTTTTTTTTCTCTATTAACAAGAATAACTATGGGAAGTTCAACCTCCTGGTCGATTATTATCCCTCTTATGCTTACGTTAATCATCTTTAATCTCCTAAACATCATTAAATATTATACACCAAATAGCTAAAATAACTCAAAAAAATCTCAAAAAACTGAAAAAAGAGGATTCTTTTAAGCCCACTCAAAAAATCCTACCGCCTACCTATTATTACTGATATTGACACCCCTTGTATGTTATACTAAACTGTATTAATTACACTATGTATCATATACGCAAGAAAGTACGGGTATGGAAAATTTTTTGAGCGATAAGGAATTTGAACTATTCAAACAACTAATATACAATGAGAGCGGTATCCACTTCTCAAACTCGAACAGAACCATCCTGGAGAGCAGATTAAAAGAACGCCTCAGAAGATCAAACACCTCAAGCGTCATGGAGTACTACAACAAGATACTCAAAGACAAAGAGGAGCTAAAGATCCTATTAGACTCCGTAACAACAAATCTAACACGCTTCTTTAGGAATACCCTTCACTTTCAGACACTGGAAAATTATGTAATACCCGATCTTGTAGAGTACAAAGAACAGAGACATGATTTCAAAATGAGGGTATGGAGTGCCGGTTGTTCAACGGGTGAGGAACCATATTCCATAGCAATGGTGCTAAAGGACAAACTCGATCCCAAATACAGGATAGAGGTAATAGGCTCCGACTTAAGCCTGAAATCTCTAATGATCGCAAAGGAGGGATTCTATCCAGAGAGCAGAATAGGGGGAGTACCAGAAAAATACCTAACCAGATTTTTCGAAAAAAAGCGCGATGGCTATCAAATTAAGGAAGAGATTAAAGCAATAACAAGATTTGACTATCACAATCTTAAGTATGATAGCGGACTTAGAAACGTAGATATTCTATTCTGCAGAAATGTAATAATCTACTTTGATAAGGCAGCCCAGGAACAGGTAATAAATCGCTTCTGGGAGGTTATGACCAACCATTCATATTTATTCATAGGACACTCTGAATCCCTCTTTGGCATGAACACCAAATTCGAGTTCGTAAAAACCAAATGGGCCACTATTTACAGGAAATTTGTTTAAATGTTACAAACCTTACAATGCGTAGATTTCTAAAAGAGGAGAGCAAAGGTGAATAACAGCAAAATATCCCTTCTCATCGTGGATGACTCTGCATTAATGCGGAATTTAATCACCAAAATGTTTGATGACGTTCCCGATATTCATGTTGCAGGGACCGCCATGAATGGAAAGTTTGCATTAAAAAAGCTGGAAACACTCAAACCAGATGTAATCATACTGGACTTAGAAATGCCAGAAATGAACGGAATTGAATTCCTCAAAGAGAGGGAAAAACGTGGTATAGACATTCCTGTAATAATCCTCTCCTCTCTAGCCAAAAAAGGAGCAAAGATTACAATGGAGGCCCTCTCTCTCGGTGCCTCCGATTTTGTACTGAAACCATCGGGAAGCATCTCGCTAGATATACACAAAACCAAAGATCAACTGGTAGAATTAATACGGGCATACGGTGGTCAGTATAAAAAGAAAAGGGGAGAAACCCCACCCTCTAGCTACGAAAAGATAGCCCAGGTTGACGAAAAAATCATAGATGAATTAAGGGTAATAAAACCCAAAGAACCAGTACCCTCTGTTCAAGAGGTAAAACGAGCTCCCATAGAGATAGTTGCAATAGGAATCTCCACAGGGGGCCCTAATGCACTGCGTAAAGTTTTGCCCCACTTAAGCAGCAATCTGCCTACACCGGTAGTAATAGTACAGCATATGCCTGCTGGTTTCACAAAAGAATTTGCCGAGAGTTTAAACAAAATATGTCCTCTGAATGTAAAGGAGGCCGAAGAGGGTGACACATTGGAAAGAGGCAAAGTATTTATCGCCCCAGGAGATAAACACATGGAGGTAGAAACCGGCTCCACGACAAATAGAATACGCCTTACAAATGATCCCCCCGTAAATGGACACAGACCATCAGTGGATGTGCTCTTCAAGTCCGTAGCCAAAGTGTATGCGAGGAGAAGCCTAGCAGTTATCATGACAGGGATGGGGAAAGACGGGGCAAAAGAGATTGGAAGAATCTACAGCATGGGTGGAATTACCATAGCACAGGATGAAAAAACCTCAATCGTGTATGGAATGCCTCGGGTTGCCATTGAAAGCGGTGTAATACATCATGTACTTCCGTTAGAAAAAATAGCAGATAAGATAAATGAATTAACCCTCTCCTAAACCTTCCATAAGCAAATTGTAGAGGGAGTATATAAGACCGGAGATCTCTTCCTTCGTTTTCCTTCGAATATCCAACCCCGGATCTCTTAACGGGAAAAAGTACAACTCTACAAATCTTGTTACAATGGTATTAAAAACGAATCTAATAAGGCCTGTATCAAAACCATCCCTTATCAAATTCTTCTTTTTCCCTACCTCATATAAAGTATCGGAGATAGATGATGTGAATTTTTTGATTATGCGTTTTACCCTGCTACGCTCCTTATTGGGTATATCGGGATCGTATATTAACCTTAGATAAATAGCATAATGATCAGGATAGTTTCGAATAAAATTAAATAGCATGTCGAAGGAATTAAAAAATACCTCTTCAAAAGGCATTTCACCAGAATGGGACTTTAAGTATTCACTAAATATACTCTCCGCCATTCTTATGCCATCACTTACAATGAAAAAAAAGAGATTTTCTTTACTCCTAAAATTATGAAATAAAGCACCCTTCGATATACCAGCTTCTGCACATATTCTATTAGTACTGGCATGTGAATAACCGTATCTTGAGAACTCCTTTATAGCAGCATTAACCACTGCTTCCATTTTTTCAGGTATCAGTGTAAAAGGTTTCCTCGACATTTTGGCTCAATACTTTTGAAATTACAGGCATATCTGCATTTTTGAATATTTTCCCGTAGATGTAGTTTAACAGAAAAGCCAAAACAATCCCAACGAAACCTGAAAGAATTTGAATTTTTTCCCCGGGATTGGTGAAAATTTTCCCCGAAAGGAAATAAAACAACAGGAAAAGGACTATAGGCATTATAAAAACCATGAAACTTACCTTAATAGAGGTAAAAGGAGAGATATATATCTCCACAACACTACCAGGGGTAATTTTCATATTTCCAGGTTTTCGCACTTTGAGTATCTTAGCAGTGCCCTTACCAGCTTCACATGCCTTGCATGAGGCACAGTAAGGATTCTCCGTACACTGTATGGTAACCCATTCTCCATCCAGACTCTCCACAACTCCCTTCTCCACCATACTACAACCTCCTAAAAAATAATCTGTCCCTCAGGCATCTCCACTATCCCCATTGTTGCTAACCTTAAGCTTTATTCGTTCAATTCCCCTCGATAAGCCATCGTCCCCTATAGAAAACACAACCCCATTCAACTCTAGAGTCCCCCAAGCATCCCTTGAATACTCATGAATCTGAGTTTTGAACTTGCGAATCTCGGTATCGGGTTCCAATCCGCACACAGAATTTAAGCTGCCTACCCTCCCCACATCTGTTATAACAGCGGTACCCCTCGGCATAATCCTCTCATCAGCAGTAGCAACCCTCGTATGAGTTCCTATTACCGCAGAAACCTTACCATCCAACAAATAAAACATCGAGCTCTTCTCCGCTGTAGCAGAGGCATGAAAATCTACTATAATGTTTCGCGTTTTTTCAGAGACCCGTTCCACTAAATCGCGGAGGAAAAGAAAGGGATTAGCAAGATGTACCCTCCTAAAGCCTGACATACCCAAAACATTTATAACAAGTACTCTCTTATCATTCTTAGAAAAAGTTCTCCAACCAAATCCAGGGGTTCCTCTTGGGTAATTCGCAGGCTTTAACACAAAGGAAACCTTTTCAATAAAGGAGACCATATCTTTTTTGTAGTATATTCGTTCACCGGAGGTTAAGACATCTATGCCTAATTTTCTTAGATAAACCGCATGAGTTTTCCCCAACCCAAACCCGCCTGTAGCTCCCTCTCCATTAGCGATGATAAAATCCGGATTTATCTCATCCTGCAACCTTGGTATAAGTGTTTTTACACAGTAGACCCCCGCCTTCCCAACTATTTCACCCAGAAATAAAATTTTAATCTCACTCACGATATTTCTTTCCTATTTCTACTCAATAATATAACGAAAATAGTAATATTTTTAAAGACATTATCTTAAATCTATGAAATCTGTCTGGCATAAAGGTCTCGTTCCACATATCGAACAGAATACAATAAAAATCCCAAAGCCGTCACAGAGGCAAGAAACCCTCCCAAAAGATAACTATAACCTAACATAGGGAGGGATCTGTTAAACACGATTACAAGGGAAAACCCAAAATTCACACCGAAAAAAACCAGGGAAGAGATAAAGGCATAAATGTAATATTCAAGATAGAAAAGATATATTATCAAGGTAAGTAGCATAAAGTGGAAAAAAACCCCAATCAGAACCACTCTAAAAACACCAACCGCAAAGTGGCCCCCAAAAAACTCAACCGATATTCCCTTAGCTAAAAGCCATATTACAATGGTGAACATACCCTGAAAAATTGCCTGTTCTCTCAAACCGTATCTTATGGATTTGATCATATCATACTTTTTTTTCTGTATAGTATCGTAGGTATTCTCATGGAGTCCCTTTAAAAATTCCTTGAGTTTTATATAAAAAATTATCTCCGTAACAATTATGTAGTATATCATCCCAGGGATAATGGTGAGATTAGCAATATACACGGGAATGTCATAATAATCAAATATCTGAAAAAAACTCCCAGGCACCACTTTCCCAAAAGCCACTTTAAATACAATCTTATCAGCCCACATTCCCCAATAGTATAAGACACCCGTAAAAAGTAAAAATTTGTATTTCAATACGTATCTAAAGAGATCTTTAAATTCAATACCGTGGGGCCTGTAATGGAAACTCACAAGAACAAACAAGGAAATAACAATAAATCCCTGACCAACAGCGTATCCCAAAAGGGCCCCACCTGTCTTATACAGATACCCAAAGAAACGAACTCCCAAGAAGGATATAACCATACCAACCAGATACAGGATAAAAATCGCCATAAATTGCTTAATAAGAGAAATAAATATCATAAGAAGCCAGATCAGATTTACAAATACGAACAGTAGGATGAATGATACCTTGTAAATATAGTTATTACCCCCTTCGGGAAGATCAACCCATCTCACTGCAATAATCCCAATAATGACAGCAAGAAATGTAACCAACAACGAAAACGAGAGGAGAGCAGAACCTGCTTCGTTATTCCTATCCATATAAATCAGATCTGCAACATAGCGTGTAAAGATATAGTGAGTACCCCCGAAAATTATAAGGGAAAAGGCATAACAATACACAATAGCCCCGGTAAAAAAATTCCTATACACACCTACAGCTACCTCGGCGTACCGGCCTATAAAAAAAATTCCCAAAATAGTTAATATCCATGGCCCGGCAACTACTATACTCCCCGCAAGAACCACTTTGAAGAAAGATCCTATTCCACCCTTTCTCAGAACCCTCTGGAGTTCAAATCCTATTCCAGCCATCCTTCTCCCCTCGCTACTCCCTGATAAATATCTCCATACTTCCTATAGACCTTTTCTCTGTCGTAAAACCTAATAACTTTTTCCCTATTACGAGCTACTATCCCCTGCATAGTTTCAGGATTATCATATATATACTTCACACCGGCTGCCAGTTTAACGGGATCCTTAGAGGGGGCCAAAAAATTATCATCGTAATCCAACAGCTCAGGAACATTGCCCACCCGTGTGGCAACAGCAGGAACACCGGAACAAAAACCCTCCAACAAAACGAGGGGCTGAGCCTCACGGATACTTGTGAGCATTAAAACATCTAAAAAGGAATAATACTTTCTCACATCTTGTTTACCGGTAAAATGAAACTTATTCTCAAGATGAAAGCTCTTAACAAGAAGTTTACAATCCTCAAAATAACCTGGATCCTCATCTGTAGGACCTATACAATAAAATTGAGACTCAGGAATTTCCTTAGAGATTATCTTTGCAGTCGAGATAAAGGTCTTTATATCTTTTATAGGAACTACCCTACCCACCAAACCAACATGGAACCCCTCACGTTTTTCTCTCTTTATACTTGCAAACCTCTCAATATCTATTCCATTGGGAATAACAAGTGTTTTCTCCTCCGGAGCGCCCAACTCTATTTGCTTTTCCCTATTATACTCAAATAGACTTATTATAAGATCAGAATACTTATAGGTTAATTTACTCAGCATATTGTAAATCTTTATCCACATATCCCTCTGGTATCCCCTTATAAGATTGGTTCTCCGTATCTCTATCTCTCTCTCTTTATGGTATAACCCATGCTCAGTAAGAATTAATGGTTTCCCCTTACGAATTTTTGCCACAACACCGGCCAGCCCGGCATAACCAGTAGAGATTGCATGGTACACATCAGCATCTGGTGCCTCGAAACCCATCACTGAAAAAATCATATCATGGGTAGACTTCCACGCCCAAAAGTAATCGGAAAACGGATATATAGGATTATTCTTAACATTATTCTCCACGATAAGATTCCATCCTTCCCTCTGCTTGACAGAATCATAGTAAAGGTAATAGCCAGGTTCCATCATGTTTATCAGATTATCTATGGATGGAACCGTATTTAACATGAAGAGCTTATGCATCTCTACTATCTCTTTAAAAATCTTCTTCTTTCTATAGAGAGATTTGTAAGAACTTTTCTTCCTCTCGGAGAGCACCAAATCCACATGTTCAACAACATTCTCAGGCAACTCATAGCTAAGCGTCTGATCCTTCTTTGGTGATATAGTATAGAGAACGAAATCTACCTCAGGTAATCTCTGGATAAGTTGGTGTACCCACGATGAAACTCCCCCTGTGATAAACGGGTATGAACCCTCTAAGATTAAACAAACCCGAAGTCTTTCACTCATTCAAAACACCCCAAATCCCATTTCCTCTTACAACCCTAAAATTAATTTGAAAACCAGAAAATACAAAATCATCCTAATATCCAACCCAAAAGGTAAGAACTCGCCTTATTTCCTCGCTTAGCGATTCGTACTGGGTAAGCTCAACACAGTACTGAAAAACCTCAGAAAGATTCTTCCTGTAGAATTCCACCTTAGCCTTCAAAAAAATTATCTCAGGATCCCCCTCCAATTTCACACTGTCCAAAACCTTAAAGGCCTGATCGTACATTTTAAGAGCTATAAGTATATTTACGAAGAGTAACAGCTCCCTCCTCCCGAATTTCTTGAGTCTAACTATCTCCTTTACATAAGAAAAGGCCTCGCGGAGATAAAAACTCTCTATCGCCTCCTTATCTGAGTTTAATAAAGCCGATTCATAGTAGGCCAAAGCAAGCTGATAGAGATTTTCAGCATTAGTGGGATTTTTTCCAAGTTCATCTTTGAGCCTCTCGATACGTTTATTGTATCTGTCCTCAATGGCATTCATCCCCTCCGCAGCAAAGAGAGCTATCTCCTGATCAAAGCTCTTTATTAAATCTTCAAAGATACGGTTAAGAAGTATATAAGTATCAACGGTAATATCCCTCTTAGCCAAGACTCGCTCTATTTCCTCAAGATCGTAGGGTTTCTCGTTCAGGGGCTTTACAGAGGTACCTAGATACACAAAGGCTTCTATTGGCAGTTTTCGCTCATGAATTCCCTTGAGAGCAGCAGCAGCTGTCCTTGGTCTAAATCCCTCTCTAGCACGTTTAAAATATTCAAAGTCCAGGCTTTTTTCTTTCATACGCTTTACATCTTTTGCATCTCAAGAAGATTTTCTGCAACCTCCAATAGTTGATCCGCCTCCTCTATCTTTTCGGAGAGAGAGGAGTAACCCAAAATAAGATCCAGTTGAACTTTGTTACCCTTAATCTCCCACGTAGTATTATTTATCCTATCAAGAACATCGAGACTATAGAGAGAGGCTCCATCAAAATCGATGTTCGGATATATCATAACTATCTGGTTATCATTCTTATAGTGAAAAAACCTTCCCTTGTTCTCGGAGAGCTCTTGCATTATCCCCACAAGTGAAACAAAAAGACCGAGAACCTCTCTCTTTCCATACATCTCGGAAAGGAGACCAAAATTCCTAACCTCAACTATTATTACGCTGAGAGTACCATGCTCCACCCTCGCTCTCTCAATTCTATTTTCCAATATAGTCATAAAGTTAGTATAGGAGGGAAGTTTTGTAATCGGATTCGTATCCTCCTGTTTAACTATCGATTCATACTCTATAGCCTTTTCAAGGGCGGTCGCCGAAAGGGCTATTATCAACTGAAGCATTTTCTCCGTATATACATTATACCTCTCAAAGGGCATTTCCTCGATATTGATAACTCCCCAGACCCTCCTACCGGCAAGAAGAGGAGCGGTAAATAGGTTTCTTCCCCTATCCATCCTCCTTAAATTTTCATATTGGAGGAGCATCTTAACAGAAAATGTTGTATTATTTCTTACAACCCACCCTTCAATGCACTCCGAGGCAGGTAATGTAGCAACGGTATCTCCCTCACCACCCCAACCGTAAGAAGAACGGAGTTCCAAGGTTTTAGTTTCTTGATTATACTCCCATATCGAACATTTGGTTGCACCAGTAAATTGACTTACCGTTTCCAGAATACTGGAGAGTGCTCTATTAAGGTTAACCGATTGAAAATCCTGTATCCTGGTATAGAGGGTAGTAAGAGAATCTTCCTGTCCATATACCCGCTTTTCTAATTCGGAATTAACCAATTTGAGGGCTCTAACCTCCTGTTTTAACACCGCCTTGTCAACTGCTATCTGCCTCAATTTTTCCCTATCTCTCTTAGCACGGCTAAGATGGGCATCACGAATTAACCCAAAAATATAAACACCGCTAATACCTACAGTAAGAGGCAAAAGAGAAGCTTCCCAGATAGAGTTCCAATAATCAAATATGTTCTCAACCATCCCCCTCTCCGGGTAGAAAACCATAATCCCCAGGGGGAAAAAGATGCCAACTATCGCAGCGGAGAGCAAAATGCTATAAAAACCGTAGTACTTACCATAGTAGGAAGCCACAATAAGGGAAAACGCCACATAGGGATTGAAGAGAAACCCCAAAAATCCCGGATTTTCAGGAAAAAAAACATTTACAACCCCAATAATGAAGAAAAAAAGAGAAATTTCACCAATTATTTTAAAGGGAGACTGATTTTTTGCCAATTTAATACTAATATATAACATAGATGTATTCATAACAAGTACAACTTTTTATGGGGGGAAAAATGAAAAAAATTTTCTTGGTTATCCCAATCCTCTTGATAGTACTAAATACAACATGGGCAGAAAACAAAACAAAAGCCAAGGATACCGCTCCGCCTAAGAAACAAATCCAAAAGATAGAACCAATATTCCCAAAGGAAAACCCAAATATAATATTCATCGAGGGAGAAGATGCAATATCCACAAATTTTAACAAGGAACCAACTCTTAATTATGGTTGCTCCGGTCTCAGAACTCTCCAACTTAGCAGGTCAACTGGGCTACAGGGTGGAGCCTCATTCTACGCAGACTATGTTTTCTATGTTGAACAGAGCGGCACATACGAGCTCTGGTACGGGGGTACCCCACCAGGACCAAAAGAGGACCTTTATCCCTCCTTTACATCTCCATTTAAATTAATAGTGGACAACAATAAACCCCGATCCGAATACAGAGAAGATGTAGTGGTTGTAGAAAACTATACACCCGCATACTACTGGAACCTTGTAGGGGATATAAAACTAACCAAGGGAGATCACAGAATCAGATTTGAGGTAAATGAGAAACGAAAATACGATGGGAGATACTATTTTTATCTGGATTGTTTCTTCCTGGTGAGAAAAGAACATGGGAGACGTGTTTTGGGTAAACCCATACCTAAATTTTTTCCCAAAAACATGAACAACAGAAAGATAAATTTCCCATTCAGATCCATAGATGATTACCAGATCATAATAAGGGATAACCCAACGGACCCAAGGCCGCTGATAGAACTTTCTCTAATTTACTCCCTGCTAAGCGATTATCTAAACGCAATACGATACCTTAAAAAGGCAGAGATTTTGGCACCCAAAGACCTCAACATTCTTCTGCTCATAGCAAAAAACAGAATATGGAAGGGAGATATAAAAATAGGCCTAAAGCGATACAGGGAATACCTCGCTAAAAATCCCAAGAGACTTGACATATGGATGGAAGCAGGGAAAGTGGCCGCGTGGACAGGAAGATACAATGACTCCGTTTCTTTCTACAAGGGGGGATTAAAGCATTTTAAAAACAACCTTGATCTCCTTGTCAATCTGGGACTCACCTACCTATGGTCAAGCAGACCTACAGATGCAGAAAAAACCTTTAAAGAGGCCGATAAAGTAGCCGGGAAAAACCTGGAGCTTATAAAAAAACTTGCCAAGATATTCCTCATAAACGGTTACTACGACAGAGCCATAAGACTCTACAAAAAGGCAATAGAAATCTCCCCCGCCGATCTAGAATCGTACTTCCTACTTGAAAATACATACCTTAAAAAGGGTGACAAAGAGAACGCAAACAAGGTAGAAGAGCTAATAAAAACTACTTTCAAGCCATCTCCTAAGCTCTCCCGCTACCTTGAGATACACAAGGAAAAACAAACCCTTAAAGAAAAGGTAATCGAAGAGTATGAAGAAAAACTTAAGGAACATCCGGACAATCTAACCTTAAGAATGACACTCGCTCAAACTTATTTCTGGAACGGACTTAAAGACAAAGCCATAAATGAGTATCTAAACATACTTGCAACCCATGCATTTATCGAACTAAAAAAGATGGAAAAGGACTCGTTCCCTCTGTTAGAACTATTGGACAAATCATATATCTACAAAAACTTCTTTGACAGAATAAGGAAACTGTCCGAGGATAGAAAAACCAGTCTAAACAAGGCGTACTCCGAATATATAAAAGCCCTTAAAAGTTATAAAAACTTTCAAAAAAAGGTTTCGGCAGCAAAGGAAAAGGGCAAAGAGATTCCTCAACCAAAGGGAGAAGACCCCTACGACGTACTCAACAAAGCCCAGGATAAACTCGCAGAGCAACTTGGGAAAACCGAGGAGATGATTGACTCGATAAGAGATATAATTTCCCAATTCAAAAGCGATATTTCCCAACTCCCAGAGATTAGGAAAAAATTTGACAAAGAAGAAAAAACCTTCCAGCAAATTATAAAGGCAAACAGATGGTCGTGGAAAAGAACGGAATTTATAAATGAAATGGAAAAGGATTCGGAGAGAGGACTCCTCCTTTCGGACTATATCCTCGGTAAGGTTTATCAAATAGAGAGAAACTATCCCTATGCCATTAAGAAATTGGACACTGTAGTAAAGCAAAAACCGGATACCCCTATCTATCAATATGCTCTATTCGAGAGTAAATTATGGAACAGGAAAACCAGTAAACCCGAATCTCTCGTCAATCAATTCTCCGATAAACTCTCGGATTACGTACCCTACTTCGATAAATTAGAGGAACTAACCAACGATACATCCGAAGAGAACCTAATAGGAAATGCTACACCCGACGAGGTTAGTGAGTCAGAGATAAAACAACAGATAGCGGATCTTTCAAAACAACTCTCGGAGCTCCTAAAAACCTCCGAAAGAGAGAGGAGAAGCGTAGAAAAGGCCCTAAGAACCATGCATGCGCTACTCTACAAAAAGATGATAAGAACGTTCTACCGATACGAAGAAAACACCTACCTAATCAGAAACGAATTGGGAGGATTTTATCTAACGGAGAAAAAATTAGACGAGGCAATTAATCAATTCCAACACGTATTAGCCGTTGAACCCAACAACATAAGTGCAATCTATAAGATCGGTACAATATACCAATGGAACAGAAACTGGTTTAAGGCCATGCAATACTACAAACGAGTATACAAAATGGATCCCCTATACGAGAATACCATATCACTCTATAACAATCTCTCCAAACAACACGCACCTAAGGTAGATTTTCAGAGCTATGTCCTAGCCGACACCTCCACAATACACTGGCACGGCCAATCGGATTACACAGGATTCCTTAACAGCATATTGGGAATAGATCTAAGCTATCTAGTCGATGACTACAGATTACAGAAAAGTTTTTCCGATAACAACGATAATAACATGGTAAACCATACCTCTTACCAGACCCATCAGTTTACACTTGGTATACCCATAGACTTATTCTTTATCAACCTAAAAGTAATCCCCTCCGCCGGTGTTACCATACTGGGCAACGACCTATACTACACAACACAAACAGTAACTGAGTATTATTCCACCATTGCAAACTATCAGGATTTCATGTATACCCTTTCCTTGGTACCATTTGCCAAAGTTGAAACATCTTTGGGATTGGGAAAATACGTATACCTCAACGGGAGCTACTACTACGGTCAGTTCCCAGAAACCTATTCCCCAACGAGAACCCCTGTTTTCGATAATTCAGGGGAGTTAAACATTTCGACCTCTCTATCCTTCATAGATGCCCCCATACTTAGAGATACATCCTTAAGAACCTATGGGAAAATAGACATACTGGACGATGGCAATCACATATACACAGGGGTACAGGAAATCTATATGCATCTCTTAAAGGGAGGAACTCCTTACACCCTTCTAACACTAATAGGTAACTTTACAATGCAAAATGCCGATAGGGAGGAAGCGTACAATTACTACACTCCCGTTGGTGTTCTGATGGGTGGTGCAAGCCTCATGGTTTCAACATGGATAGGAGTAGGCAACGATGTCTTAGGACTAAGCCTCAGAGCATACGGGGGGACATATCAAGAGAAGATATTTAGTCCTGCAGAAACAAAACGAAGGATTAAACTGGAGGGCGAGGTGAATATAAACCTCACCGCAGGAAACGGCTATTTTTACATAACCTCTATGGCTAACGGCACATTACCTGTACAGACAGATGGCACTCTTGGAAATTGGGACTACTGGTCATTCTACTTCAAACTGGGGTACACGGCAAAGCTTCCAGATATACTTTCACCGTAGCACAAATTAGCACATTGACACCAATGTATATTTTTGCTAATTTTTATCCGGTTACTGTACAGGTTACAATGCACGTGGAGTAAGAGTTAGACTTGTTAGTGCCCGGGTGGTGGAATTGGTAGACACGCTAGGTTCAGGGTCTAGTGGCCTTGCGGCCGTGGGAGTTCAAGTCTCCCTCCGGGCAATTTACCGAATTTTTCCTCACATATTTTTACCAAAAAAACTCTTCTATTTACCAAAATCACACCCCTCTGAATATTTACCTTTTTAACCATTTCTTATACTGTTTTTCTGTAGCATATACCTTCGGAGAAAAAAAATGGATAAAGAAAATTTTATAATCGTTGGCGAAAACATCCACTGCACAAGAATTGTAAAGAGTGGAGGAATAAGGACAAAAAAGATATCACAAGATAGAGAGGGGGTGAAATTTACCAAAAACGGAGAAGAGAAAGTACTTCCCCTCCCGGCAAATTGGGAAACCATATCACCAAAGTACAGAGACGGAAATATATGTCATATCACTCTTGCTATATACCAAGCCATGAATGGGAAAACGGAGGAAGAACGAAAAGCAGGAGAGGAGTATCTATACTGGGTAGCCAAGACTCAGATAGAGCACGGGGCTGATTTCCTGGATGTAAACGTAGATGAATACTCAATACGTCGAGAGGAACAAATTGAGGCAATGAAATGGACCACAAACTTCTTAAGCAAAAATTTTGATGTTCCCCTCTCAATAGATTCTTCCGTTGTGGAAACCCTGGTAGCAGGATTAGAAAACTCCCCCAAAGGGAAAATCCCAATGATAAACTCTATAAGCCTGGAGAGAGAAAATGCTGCCGACCTGGCAGTACAGTACAATGCCCACGCTATAGTAAGTGCAGCGGGAAGATCAGGACTTCCACAAACCGCTGATGAGAAAATAACTAACTTAAAAGAAATAGTATCCATACTTGATAAAAAGGGAATACAGAGGGAGAAAATGCACCTTGACCCCCTCGTCCTCCCCATAAGCGTTGATTCCTCCAACGGGAAAAATTTTTTAGAGGCTGTTTCCAAGGCAAAAGAGCTATTTGAGGGTGTAAATATAACGGGAGGCCTAAGCAACGTTTCTTTCGGAATGCCAAACAGAAAACTTTTAAACCTAGTTTTTACCTGGCTATTCATAAAAGCCGGAGGGAACGGGGGAATAATAGATCCGGTAAGACTCTCCATAGAGAAACTTAAAGAGATAGATACCGAATCCGAGAGCTTCAAATTGGCAAGAGCAGTTCTTGATGGAACGGATATGTTCGGTGCAGAATACATAGCAGCCTTTAGAGAGGGAAGGTTGTAACTATTATTATCCCTAATTACTTTGGAGAGGAAGTAATAGAATAGAATAATCCTTTTTTTACAACTCCCTTTAAGAGTTCAGGTTCCATGCTTTCATATGCAAGGTAAGAAGCCATAAGAAAGGAGGTAAATAATGCGTACATTGACTTAAAATCTACCTTTATCTCCCCTCTGTATTTATTATAAAAGCTCTCCATCATTTTTCTATACTCTCCCGAGACACATTCATATTTTTTCTTATCCTTGTGAACCCTCCTGTGGAATGCAAATAAAACCCGGCTATTAATATGAACATCCACAAGGAAAGTGTCGACAAAAGTGTCAAGAAAAGACTCCACATCCTTACTCTGCCTAAGGGCTTTTTTTATACCCTCCACAAAACTCCTAAAAATAAAAGAAACACAGGCCTCAAGTATCTCTTCCTTCTCACTAAAGTAGGTATAGATAGTTCCCTTGCCCACCCGGGCAAGGGAAGCTATATCATTAACAGATACGTCCTGGTAGCCCCGCTCTGCAAATAGTTGCATAGCGGCTCTAATAATTCTATCCCGTTTATCCTCTTTCTTTACTTGCATTCGTCTTTATTCTACCCTACCCCAGAGGAATAATAAAGCCAAGATACCCTCCTGTTAGGAGTGGGGTCACTACAATATCTGAGACAAAGGGGGAGATACCCAAACTATCTCCAAAGCTATTAAAGAAGAGATGGCTAACTGTAACGACGATGGATGTCGCGAAGGCATCAATGGCAAAACTTTGCCAGTCCCATACCCCATTCACAAGTGCAAGGTAGGTGTATTTCGCCGCCATACCACCCATCACACACCCTATACCACTTCCAAGGTCCATAGCATCATAGATTGCCGTTGAAAAGGGAGAGAAAATGTCCTCCCTTACTAACCCCATATCAGAAAACATCATAAGAACAGGCACAGCCAACAATTGACCTGAGTATGCTCCCAAAGCGGAACCGGCAACGGAAACCCCCCCAATGGCAAAATCGTAGGCGAACAGAGAACCCGTTGCACCAACAAATATAAAAATTGCCAGCAATAAAAGTACTATTCTACCTCTTCTCATAATCACTATACCCCACTACTAATCCTTAATTCTGAACGTAGAATCCTCAAGATAGGGATTTACCCTTACCTCGGTTACATCTATCTCCAGGGCAAGTTTGCCCCTTACAAAGCGTTTAACCTTTACAGGAACATGAGTACTGGTATCAAACCAGAGTTCTTCCCTATCATTCCCCTTAGAGAAACTAAAATGATCCGCCCGGACACTCTCCTCTCCATTTCTGCCCATTACGGAGACACTCCCACTTCCGATGTACCGGAGATTCATTCCGGCAATCATATCCTCAAAGTTTCCCTTCATGTAGTAGAAAAAAAGTCCCATCTCTCTCCCCGGATTCTTAGAGGAGTTCGGATTTATTCTCCTCTTGGTAGTACGATGGAGATTGGCTATATAGGAATAGAAATACTCCCCGTCTATTGCGATCTTAGTACCCCTCATATTCCTGGGATTAACATACTCTATCCTCATCTTTTGACCATCCCGTTTAAACGCAAACTCATACTGGATTACACTCTTTCTCCCCCTGGAAAAAGCCGTCGCAGTTACAAAACATGTAATTGAATGTAACTCTCTCGCAGATTTTACGATAGGATCTATCGACATAGCAGAAAGCGATCCCACCAATAGTAACAATGCTCCAAAAACTACAATTACCCTTCTAATCATTTTTCCATTACCTCCGTATCCTTAAGATTATTAAGTTTTGTCTCATCTCCTTCCGTTTCCCTATCCATCAAGTAACCCACAATGCTAAGTGCAAACATCACCACTACAGAGAGAAAAGCCATGAAGAAAATCTTGTTGTAAGCATTGATAATGCTATCCATAACAAACAGGGAGCCAAAATCTATCTTTGACATAATAACCCCGGCTATAGCCGGTCCAATTACGCCTCCCAAGCTCCTCATTATACTAACAATTCCTGCGGAAGCACCTTGATTCTCTACTCCACCCTCCTCTATCACCACGTAATTCATCGGGGTCATTGATATACCAAGACCAATGGCGAGAAAGATTGTATTTATGTAAAAAGAGAGTTCGGAACTGGTAAATCTGGAAACTACAAATCCTCCAAGAGCAAAGAGGAATGCCCCAAGTATCATGGTTTTTTTTGCCCCCACCTTCTTTATTACAAATCCTCCAAACATGATAAAAACAACCATAGACAGAGCAAAGGGATCTATCGCATATACGGAGAAAGAAACCGTATAACCAAATAGACTCTGCGTATAGGAGGGAAGAAATGTAGCAAATACAAACATTGCGGTGCCGAAGAAGAGGGCAAGAAGGTTATAAATCAAAAACCCTTGCTTCTTAAATAACCTTAAATCTATTGCAGGATCCTCCACTCTAAACTCCCTGATGACAAACAGAAGAAGAAAAACAACCAGAGCGACCAGATACCCTATCACGTTAAGGGAGAAAAAGCTGTAACTTGATACATTCTCCATCATCAAAAGAAAGGTGGCTATCACACCGGCAAACAGAAGGCTTCCTAAAACATCGAGTCTGAACCTCTTATTACCACCCCGGTCTATGCCTTCCACTCTCTCTGGTGAACCTGAAACTTCCTCTCTGAGAAAATCATCCCTCTTAGGCACCTTTATAAATAGTTCGGCAAAGACCACAGCCATCAGACTAGCTATAAAGGTTATAACAAACATCCACCTCCAGCCGAGGAGATCGTAGGTTATACCACCGACATTTATACCAACTATCATCCCCAACCCATAGGTAGCATTTACCATTGCCAAATACTTACCTTTTTCCCTGGGATAATGCTCGGAGACAAGGGCATTTGCTATGGGAAGAATCCCGGCAGCTCCCAACCCCTGCACAAGGCGTCCAATGACGATAACTGTGAAATTACTGGTAATGAAGTTTAGTAATAACCCAAGGCTAAAGAGAGAGATAGAGATTACAAAAATCCGTTTTTTACCAAGTCTATCACCCAGTTTTCCGAGAACAGGCATAAACGAGGCATAGGTAAGCATAAAACCTGTCATAAGCCACATTGCTGTACCCTGAGACACACCAAAGATATCTCCGGCAATTCCCAGGATAGAGGCTATGATAGTAATACCTGCAGCAGCAACAAAATTCGGAAATAGCAGTGCAAAAGCCATACAAACCTCCACAAAAAAATGATTCAATGGGCTAAACCCCATCCCCATACAAAAAGTAGCCTAACCATACAAATACAATACCGACCAGTCGGTTCTGTAGAGTAAGATACTAACCAGGAAAGAAAGAGTCAACATGGAAGGAAACATTTTTAGCTATTCTTTCACTCCCCTGCAAAACCGGTATCACTTCTTTGACTATCCCTCACTTTTTTGATATATTGTATGCTATGAAATCCCTTGAAAATCAAAAACCCCAAACACGTTACAAAGTAGGCGAGGAAATTGTCTACCCAATACAGGGAGTCGGTCACATTAGAGCAATAGAGGAGAGAGAGTTTAAAGACCAAAAACTTCTCTACTATATAATCTACCTCGAAGTGACCGATATGACAATTATGGTGCCGGTTGACAAAGCGGACGAACTCGGAATAAGACCTATTGTGAGCAAAGAAGAGGCAGAGAAAGCATTAAAACTAATCTCCGAGGATTACGAACCAATCCCCGCAGATTGGAAGATGCGCTATCAAATGAATCTGGATCTCCTCAAAAAGGGAAGCGTCCTTGATATTGCAACCGTGGTAAGAGCCCTGTATCACAGGAGCCAGATAAAAGAACTTCCTATACTGGAGAGAAAGCTCTACGACAATGCCCTAAAACTCCTCGTAGATGAGATTTCCTTTTCCTTAAACAAGAAAAAGGAAGAGGTAGAGGAGATAATCTTTAGCAAATTAGAGGTTAAACCATAAAAATCTGTGCTATTATAACAGCGGCAGGTTCAAGTACGCGGATAGGACAGGGAATAAAGAAAGAGTACTACCCCGTAAGGGGGAAACCCATTCTCGTATGGGGGATAGAGGCATTTCTAGCATGCGATGAAATCTCACAAATTGTAGTCACAATTCCAAAGGAAACCCGCTTCGAAGCGGAAAAGATTCTTACAACCCATCTTCCGAAACACTACCGACAAATCATCCTTGTAGAAGGTTCAGACACAAGACAGAAATCCGTATTTAACGCACTCCTCTCACTCAAACAAGAACCACCCGATATAGTACTAATCCACGACGGTGCTAGACCATGGGTTAGCCAACAACTTATAAAAAATGTGATAAACGGGACTATTAAATACGGCGCTTGCATCCCCGTAATAGAACAACCGGATGCCCCTAAATTGGTAGGTGATTCGGGTTTCATAATAAAACACCTCAAGCGAAAAAAAATCCTGGGTGCTCAAACCCCCCAGGGCTTCCAATACAACAAGATATTCGAGGCCCATAGGATAGCATGGAAAAGTGGGAGGCACAACTTTGCAGATGATTCAGAATTATTCAGTCTGTACTTTCACCCCGTATACACGGTTTTGGGGGATAGAAACAACAAAAAAATCACCTATCCGGAGGATTTAAAAGCCACCCTCTAAAACAAATTATCATCTTTAATCAATTCTAATTTTACATTATTCTACCATAGAAACCATGAGAGAAAAAATAAGGATAGGCCAGGGCTATGACATTCACAAACTGGTAGAGGGCCGTCCCCTTATACTTGGGGGGATAGAGGTTCCATCCGAATTCGGGGAGGAAGGCTACTCGGACGGAGATGTGCTAATTCATGCGATAATTGACGCCATGCTGGGGGCCGTCAATCTAGGGGATATAGGAGAACTATTCCCACCCGGAAAGCCCAGCTACCGAGGTATTTCAAGCATAATTCTGCTTGAACAAACGGCTAAGCTTTTAGACAAAAAGGGGTTTGCAATTGTAAACCTCGATACTACGATAATTCTGGAAAAGCCCAAACTTGCCAGATACAAAAGAGAAATAGCCAGAAGCATAGCAAAAACCCTACGGATTAGCCCTGAGGAGGTCTCCGTAAAGGCAAAAACCAAAGAGGGAGTAGACGCAACGGGAAAGGGGAAAGCTGTAGAGGCATACGCGGTAATTCTTGTAACCCAAAATCCTCAACCCTAATGGTAAGGATCTGTGGATAATATGTGGATAAACAATTCAAAGTACCAGATTGAGGAAAACGGTGATTTCACCTACACAATAAAACCCACGGGGGATATGAAAACCTCTGTCACACTGTTTCTATCCGATAAAATTATAGTTGAAGATGAGGCACTAAAACAAATAACAGACGCGGCAAGCATAGACCCGGAATCCTTCGTATTTGCAACTCCCGATATTCATACAGGCTACGGTGTACCGATAGGTTCAGTATGGGTAACTCCCAATTTTATATCGCCCTCAGCGGTGGGCTACGACATAAATTGCGGAATGCGTCTCTTATCCACCCCCTACAGAGCGGAAGAGGTGGAAATCGAGAGAATTGCATCCCGGATAGCAAAACTTATCCCCTTGGGAGAGGGAAAGAAAAACCTAAAACTAAAACCCAAAGAGATAAAGGCCATTTTAAAGGAGGGACTCCCGGCAACGGAGGAGTTATTAATCCGCTACGGCCTCATAGGAAATGCAGAGGAGTTAAAATTACTATCCTACGATATACTCCACACGGAGGATACGGGAAGTCTAAAGGGGAACCCCGAAAAGATTCCGCCAAAGGCGGTGGAAAGGGGAATACCTCAGATGGGAACACTGGGAGGGGGAAACCACTTTATTGAGATTCAAGAGGTAACCGACATCTACGATAAAAAGGCGGGAGAGTTCCTCGGCTTATTTAAGGGACAGTTAACCGTTATGATACATTCGGGTTCCAGGGGCCTTGGTCACGAGGTTGCGGGTCACTATATGAAACTCGCAAAAAAGTACATGACAAAAACAGGGTTAGTTGCTCCGAATGCTCAATTACTCTACTTCCATCTCCACTCAAAAGAGGGCAAGGATTACCTTAGAGCAATGAACAGTGCAGCAAACTACGCATTTGCAAACAGAGAGGTTATTACATTCCTGATAAGGAGAGCCTTTAGAGAAACAATGGGAGAGAGAACGTTCTACGATGTAAGGTCTGTATACGATGTAACTCACAACATTGCAAAAGAGGAAACTTACCATGAAAAAAAGTATACGGTTCACAGGAAGGGAGCAACCCGTGCTTTCGACATGGAAAGAATGAAGGGCACCCCCTTTGAATCTCTAGGGCAGCCCGTACTTATCCCTGGCTCAATGGGAACGGCTTCCTATGTACTACTTGGCCATAAAACCTCGATTAGATCTTTTTACTCGGTAAACCACGGAGCGGGACGAGTTCTAAGCAGAAAGCAGGCCGCGGGCAAAAAGGGGAGAGAGGCTCTTATAAGCGACAGAGAGTTTAAAAGGGCGATGGAGGGTGTTTACCTCATATGCGATGATAGGAGGAGAATTAAAGAGGAGGCTCCTCAGGCGTACAAGGATATCGATGACGTTATCGAGGTGGTGATAGGGGCAAAACTAGCCCTCCCAGTAGCAAGAATGCGACCATTGGGGGTTCTAAAAGGATAACTTGTGCAAATTAAATTCCAAAAGGAAATTCCAAAGGATGAAAAAACAGATGAGAGACAAAACAACAGAGACAGAAAAAAACTCAACCCAATGGGATACCATCATAAAAAAATTAAGGGATTACCTAAAAAGCAAAGAACTTCCCTCAGTATCGCAGGTAGCAGAGAAGAAGAGGGATCCCTTCAGAATACTCATTTCCACCGTAATCTCATTAAGAACAAAGGACGAGGTAACCCTTAAGGCCTCCGAACGCTTATTCGAACTTGCAGACAACCCCGAAAAAATTTTAGAGCTGGATGAAACAACTATATCACAACTTATATACCCGGCAGGATTCTACAGAACCAAGGCAAAGAATATAAAAAGAATAGCGGAGATACTTGTTAGAGAGTACAGGGGGGAAGTACCTCCAGATATGGAAAAATTACTCGCGCTTCCAGGGGTCGGAAGAAAAACGGCAAATCTCGTGTTAAATCTAGGATTTGGCATAGATGGAATATGCGTTGATACCCATGTTCATAGAATATCAAATAGAATGGGATGGGTAAAAACAAAGACCCCAGAAGAAACAGAAACAGAACTTATGAAAATACTCCCTCAAAGGTACTGGATAGAGATAAACGAAATACTGGTAAAATTTGGCCAGAACGTGTGTAGTCCCATATCACCAAGATGTTCGGAGTGTCCAGTCAAAAATTATTGCAACCAAATAGGCGTTACAAAGAGCAGATAACCAGAAAAAAACAAAAAAGCGCATGCAAACAGAAAACTGCATGCGCCTACTTTTTGTCCACAAATTATCTACAGAGACAGATATCACCAATTACATCTTTACAAGTACCCCAATAGTTGAGCCCCAGAATGTAGCAAAGTACTGCTCCTCCACAAAGATAGCAACATTATCATTAAAGAAATAACTACTACCAACTATAGAACCAAATCCCAAACTGAATGGGGCAGGACGAAGGTACTCGGAGTACAACCCCAGAGGTGCAGAAATTCCCATAGTCATACCCAAACCAATCCCCAAATAGGCATCCAGATTGTTGAGATAGTCAAAGGGAAGATTAAGTCCCTTAAACGACAGATGAAGAGTGCCAACACCTCCCCCTGCGAGTCCAGAGCCATAGGTTATTGTAAAAGACGCCCTTCCCGCAACGCCAAATTGGAGGGGAACAACATTGGCAATTTTGAACTGCCCGAGAATAACCTCTACACCGCCGTACAAGCCAAACCCGGAAAAACCACTGTAGGTGTATCCGAGGGTGAGAAGATCCCCAACACTCCAGGTCCAGCTATAACCATAACCAACCCCACCGGAAACAACCATATTCCCCGGTTTAAGATAAGAATCCCACTTTGCAGATTTAGATGCAGAAAATCCCATAAAAGGAACAAGCATCAACAGCAGTACCAGGGCAAAAATAACTCCTTTTTTCATAAGAACCTCCATTTTTTAATTACTCTAGTATTTAAAAATCCACTCCCGCGTTACAATATTAACCCAAATGGGAGATTTTACAAGTTTGGGCATAAAAAAAATTAATAAATTACCAACAAATATTCAACTACTTACCAATTTATGCTACATTTGATAGTTAGAAACAAAAATATTTTTTGCCAGGATATAGGGAGGAGTTAACGGTAGCATTTATGCCGGATAGAGAAATTAAAATAGAAGATATAATCGTTGAAATAACAGAGTACGAAAATTTAGCCAAAGTAAAATTAGAAGAGGCTAGGTTTCAGGCAGAAGAATCTGTAAAAGAGGCAGAGAAAAAAGGACAGGAGCTACTCAGAAAGAGAAACGCAGAGGCCTCCGAGGAGGCAAAAAAAATAATAAACAAGGCAAAGGAGAGAGCTCTATTAAGCTCAAAAAAAATCGTAGAGGAAGAAAAGAGAAAAGTAGAAATGTATAAAGCCGCTCTTCCTCAAATTCAAAGAGAAGTAGCAAGAGAGATAATAAACACACTCTTTACAAAGAAATCTACAAACGGCACAAGATGAATTTTATAAAGTATCCAGTAATTAATTCAAAAATTCATTCGCTAATGTCCCATCTTCTTACAGAGGAAGACTACAGAGAATTGATATCAAAGCGCTCAGTCGTCGAGATAATACGATACCTTAAAGAAAAAACGGTATATACAGACGTACTGGGAGATAAAAACATAGAAGATATCCACAGACGCGATCTTGAAATTCTAATAAGAAACAAACGACTGGAAGTAATAAAAAAATTTACCCACTTTTTCCATGAGCCGGAGAGAGGATTTGTCATTCTCCTATTAAAAAGATTTGAAATCGAGAATCTGAAACTCGCAATAAGAAATGCTTTAACGAGCGCAAAGGAGGATGAAAGGGATATATCTACCAAATTCTATGAGATAGGGAATTACGCAAGTTTTGACCCAGTAAGAATAGCCACCTCCAACTCGATCGACGAAATTCTGGATATCCTACGCAACACCCCTTACTACACCGAGATAAGGAATATTCTTGAGAGTTACAAGGGAACGGATAGAAATCTTGTATATATCCTGGAAACCGCATTGGACAAATGGCATCTAACTAACATCAGGAGACATCTCAATAAATTAAGTGGTACGGACAGAACAGCCGTAATGGAAACAATAGGTAAGCAGATTGACCTTATGAATGCAGAGTGGATAATAAGAGCAAAACGATTCTACAATCTCTCTCCGGAAGAGTTATTTAACTCTCTTATTCATGTAACCCACAAGCTAAAACTAGACTATTTAAGGCTTGCATGTGACACTAAAAGTGCAGGTGAGGCAATAGAATTTTTTAGCGGGAGTTACTATAGAGTGGTATTCGAGGGGCTGGAGGAAAATGAAAACCTCTCCTCACAGCTAACCCAGAGAATCCAAAGGTATATATACAGAGTAATAACAAGCGGAGGGGTACTAAGAGAATTTTCCCTCTCAAAATTACTTGAATACCTCTTTATGCTGGAATTTGAGTTTTCGGATATAATACTGATAACAGAGGCTATCAGATATTCGTTAAGTAGGGAAGAGATAGTTAATTATCTTACAAGACCCTTAGAAATTTAAACGGAGCATAAAAACCTATGGCAATAGAGAAAATAGAGAAAGTCTCACTTGCCCTTACCAGAGAACAGCTCGAAGAGGAAGAGGTTAAGTTAATCTCAACAGAAAACTTTGTTCCCATTCGAATAGAGGAACATACTACCTCAGAGGTAACAAACACGCTAACTCACAAGACAGAAAATCCGTATGAAAACATATATATAGAACTGGAACGTTTCCTTCAGCTAACAGGTTACAGACCACCATTTAAAAAGGAAGAAATAGGAATAAAATCTCAGTTTCCCATGGAAGAGACAGAAAAAAAACTTATATCAATAAACGGCACCCTAAAAAAACTAATTGACGAGCGAAACCAACTGCATAAAGACCTGGAAAACTATGAAAAAGCCCTATTTTATATTAGAATACTCCACAATCTGGAGATAAACCTGGAAGATATAACAAACTTCGAATTTCTAAGACTGATATTCGGACGAGTTCCCGTAAATCATTTCAAATCTTTAATATACTCATCTGAAAATCTTCCCATTTTAATTCTGGATATAAACAAGGATGAAAATAACGTTTGGATCTTTGTTTTCGCTCCCCCGAACCTATTAAATGATACATACAAGGTACTCCACTCGGCATACTTTAAAGAGGACTCACTTCCGGATGGTTACAGAGGGACTCCGGCGGAACTGGAAAAAAAGTTGGATTCCAACATTCAACTAACCAAACTTGCCATAGAAAAAAACCTATTAGAGATAAAACGAACACTGTACGAAAATAAGGAGTTTATCGACCAAATCTACTCAAAAATAGTAGCGAGAAAAAAAATATACGAGCTTGCCTCCTTTGGCGCATACTCCAAGGGAGAAAATATATTCTTCCTAAACGGGTGGATGCCCACAAAAACTTCCCAAAGTATAGAGAAAAAACTAAAACGAAATACGGTACTTATAAAAACCCCGGCGGAAGAGATACCGGACAGTGAAAAGAAACGAGTTCCCGTTAAATTGAAATATAAGAACAAAATTGTCGAAGCCTTTAAGTTAATAACAAACATGTACAGCCTTCCTAGATATGGGGAGATAGACCCAACCCCGTTTGTGAGTGTCCTCTTTGTAATCATGTTTGGCTTTATGCTGGGTGACGTAGGCCACGGTTTAGTACTTCTCCTAATAGGGTTGTTCGTAAGGAGAAAATCCAGAGAGTTTGGAACAGTAATATCAACTGCGGCCATTTCTTCAATTCTCTTCGGATTTCTCTACGGGTCCGTATTCGGGTTTGAATGGATACCTGCCATACTTCTACGTCCAATGCTTAAAATAGAAACTCTAATGCTCATAGCTGTTATATTTGGAATAATCGTAATCTCCATGGGAATGACACTTAACATCATAAACGGGTTTTCACAAAAAAATTGGGAGAAGGCTATCTTTGGTGGAGAGGGAATAGCAGGTAGTATCTTCTATGTAACGACAATATTTTCAATATCTTTCTTCCTGGTAACCAAGAAATTACCAATTCCCAAGATAGTCCTCTTTGCTTTGCTCGGGTTTTCCCTCCTATCCGTGTTCTTTGCAGAGCCGTTGACTCTTCTAATAGAAACGAAAGAGAAAGGCAGGAAAAGAGAGAGCAACAAAACTCTATTTCCAGATGGTTTCTGGATTGTGACACCAATAAGTTTATTTAATCTGCTAATAGAGTTCTTTAGCAATACAATATCCTTTGTAAGGCTTGCCGCCTTTGCCCTAACCCATGAGGCTCTATTTAGCGCTTTCTGGATCATGACTCTTATGGTAAGACCAACACCGGGAGGGGGACTCTGGTCTGTTTTAATATTTCTCCTAGGCCAGATGATTTTAGTGGGACTGGAGGGCCTTGTGGTATTTATACAGGATCTAAGGCTAACCTACTATGAGTTTTTTACAAAATTCTTCGAGGGAAACGGGGAGGTATTTAAACCGTTTAGTTTTGAAAAGTAATTTATAAATCGACTATAAAAAATATATTTTTACGGAGGATAAACAGTGTATTTAATTACCGCTTTAACTTCAATTCTTGTAGTTACAACAATTCTACTAGGTATCATCTTCAACAAAAAGAAGACCTTCCTTGAAAAACATCCAAAAGCAGGAAAGAGAATCCTGGGAACCAATTTCTCTTTCTTCGGAGCACTGGCAATTTTTTCCATAATCTATCTCCTAAGTGGTAACACCGCCTTTGCAGAAACTGCCGGGGCTGCGGCAACTCAATCGGGTGCGGCTGGTCTTGGGTTCCTTGGTGCAGGCTTATCCACAGGCCTCGCAGCAATCGGTGCGGGAATCGGCGTAGGGATAACCGGAGCTGCGGGAATTGGTTCCATAAGTGAGAATCCCGGTATGCTCGGAAGAACCCTTATATACGTAGGACTTGCTGAAGGAATTGCTATCTACGGACTAATTATCTCAATAATGATACTTGGAAAGATATAAGAGATAGCGGGAAGGTTATGAGGTTTTTTTTAATCTCAGACAACATAGATACCCAGATAGGGATGCGACTCGTCGGCGTAAAAGGGGTAGTTGTTCATACGAGAGAGGAGGTACTAAAAATACTTGAAGAGATTAAAAATG
>Ga0256914_1000353_pt1 | contig 44844 bp, 54 predicted proteins | sample HulkmetaG_FD_191571 | JGI IMG/M metagenome (GOLD analysis project Ga0256914, IMG submission 191571) | Hydrothermal chimney microbial communities from Main Endeavour vent field at the Juan de Fuca Ridge, Pacific Ocean - Hulk | ecosystem: Environmental > Aquatic > Marine > Hydrothermal vents ...
GCCCTTCAGCCAGCGGTGGGCCGAGGATTTACTCGCTCCGAGTGCCTCGGCTAGTTTTCTCACGCTTCCGTATTGCCGGTAGAGTTTATGAAGCACCTCACGTGCTTGCCATTCCTCCAGTACGCAATGCCCTTGTCCCATTTCCCATCATGAGTCTGGGACAGTCCCAGAGGTATAAAAACTTACCTGGGACGCTTCGAAAAACTTATATTTAGGGTATTTTATGTGGCGGGCCCGCCGGGATTTGAACCCGGGGTCTCCGGCTCCGAAGGCCGGCGCCCTCTCCTGGCTAGGCCACGGGCCCTATCTGTTCTTGGTTTTGGGTTGTATATTTTATTTTGTTGTTAGTATGTTGCTTTCGGTAGTATCGTGTCTGAGGTTAAGCAGCCCCTTAAGAGTGAGGTTAGGTTTATGTTGCTTCTTGAGTTTACTTTAGCTAATGGCCTTAAGGCTGTCCTATATGCTGTTGTTAGGGGTGTTAAGGGTTTTGAGGATCTGGGATTGAGGTTCGGTGATTTGGGTAGTGTTACTGAGTGGTTGAGGAGTAATCCTAGGTTTCGGGAGGTTAGGTTTTGGGTTAATTTGAGTGGTAGGGATTGTAGAGATTTACCGGAACTAATTAGTGAGAGGTTACTCCCAAGTACTGAGGGGGTACTCATTAATTCCTGCTTGTTCATGAGGAGGTTAGTGAGTGAGTTAGTTAAGCTAATAACCTCTGCAAGCTCTTTAACACAGTAATTCGGGGGTGAGTGAGGGGTGTTCTGCCCTAAATGCGGTAGTATTATGGTACCTAGGAGAAAAGGTGATAGGACAGTACTTGTATGTCCTAGATGTGGTTATGAAGTAGACGCTAGTAAGTCGAACCCAGCACCACTCTTACTCAAGAGGAGGGTGCAGCATAGGAAGGAGGTTGAGAGGACCTACGTCATTGATGTTGAGGAGATCTTTAAGGGGGTACCTAAGATGAGGGGTGTTAAGTGCCCTAAGTGCGGTCATGACGAGGCTTACTACAAGATAATACAGACTAGGAGAGCTGATGAACCGCCTACGAGGATATATAAATGCACTAAATGCGGTCATGTATGGCGTGAGTACGAGTAGTTACTACGTCTTTCTCATTCCTAACCACGCTAATTTACTGAGGTAGTTATATAAGTAATCTAAGGTAGACATTAATCGGTGCAGTATATGAAGCTATTATTCGCAGACGCTAGGTTATGGAGGTACTTAATAGCAGCTACGGGCAAGTTCGTTGAGGTAGGGCTTCTTGAGGTAAGTAGTGAGGGCTTGAAATTCAAGGCAATGGATCCCTCAAGGACAGCATTAGTGGAGTTGATAATCCCTAGAGAAGGCTTTGACGCCTTCGAGGTTAGCGAGGACGTTAAACTAATCCTCAACATCGAGGACATGAGTAAGATAATGAGGACTGCAGAGAAGGATGATAAGATAGGTATTGATTGGGATCAATCATCAATAACTTTCATGTTTGAGCGTAGAGGCGTTCCTAGATACTTTAAACTACCTCTACAGTCAGAGGCTACAGCTGAGGAAATACCTGAGTTAAGTATTGAGTATAAGAACACGTACAAGGTAGGGGGTAGCGTACTTCACGAAGCTGTTAAGGCTATTGAGGACGTAGGCGATGTACTTAAGATAACAGGTGATGAAAGGAGCATAAAGCTACAATCAATTAGTGACTTAGGTGAGGCTGAGATCGTCTTAGATATTGAGAGAGGTACGCTGGATGAGGCTAATGTTGGGAATCCAGGATTTTCAGTTACCTACGGTATGGAGTACTTAAGCTACATGAAGCAACCCATTAAGTTAGCAGATACTGTAGTAATTCAAGCAGATACTGACATGCCGCTACACCTAGAACTTAACTACGTTCAAGGGGCCAAAGTAAACTACTACGTAGCACCTAGGGTGGAGTAATGGATCTTCTTAGGGACCTACTTAGGGAGTACTACACCTCAGCTAAGCTGTACTTACCTAAGGATTTTATGCTACGCGAATTCGCTTTTCAAACGTATGAGAAAGGTGTTTATGTTAGGCACCTCTCATTCCAGAACGAAGCACTCCTACGTAATTACTTAGTAAGTAAAACACCTAGGCAGGCATACTACTCATCAGCTATCTATAGAGACCCAGCAGCTGAGAGGATGGAGGAGAAGGGTTGGTTGGGTAGTGAGTTAATGTTCGACATTGATGCTGATCACATACCTGGATGTGATGTAGAGAAGGTAGAGGTAGGAGGTAAGTCTATTGAGTTTATTAGTAATGAATGTATAGAGTTAGCTAAAGAGCATGAATTAAGACTAATAGACATACTTAAACACGACTTCGGATTCACTAATGACGAGATAATGATATACTTCAGCGGTAATAGGGGGTTCCATACAGTCGTTAGACCTAAGGATGATGACTGGCTTAAGTTAAGTAGTTATCAAAGAAGAGAATTAGTTGACTACATTAAGGGAGTGGGTATCGACCCGGAGAGATTATCTCCACTACCTAAACCCATAAGGAGGGGGAGGGTTAAGGCAAGGATAGTATTGGATTCCATAGATGGTGGTTGGGCAGGTAGGTTAGTTAGGGAGGGCTTGCTTAATGATGATTTCACGCATGAGGACGTAATTGAAGGTGTTAGGAAGTTAAGTGTTGAGATAGATGAGCAAGTAACTCAGGACGTCTCACGCTTAATTAGAATACCAGGAAGCATAAATGGTAAGTCAGGCTTACCTGCGATACTACTGGGAAGTGAGAGTGAGTTACTTAGCTTTAAGTACTCTACTGAGATAGCTCCTTGGAAGGGACACGTATTGGTAAAACCTAGGAAGGGTGTTGAACCACTTGGTAAGGTCTCATTTCTAGGTAGGGAGTTCACACTAAATAGAAGCGGTTTAAGTAAAGTGCCTACATACTTAGGTATTTTCTTAGCCCTTAACGGTCTTTACGAAATAGTTAAAATACTGTGAGGTGCTCGGTTCATGCTTAAGGAATTAATAAGGAATGAAATAACTAGTAAGGAATTAGTTAAGTTAGGTAGTGATGATTTAGAGAGCGTATCTAGAGAAGTCATTGAGGGTTACTGGTGGTGCCTATCTAGACTCGATGACGAGGTATGTAGTAAGTACGAATCCCTTATTAATGAAGTAATTAATTCTTTAAGTAAGGTGAGGCTTAGCAAGGCCTTAGAGGTGGGCGTACCTGAAGGTAGTTTCGACGAATTACTACTTCTTAAGTTAATTGATGTAGTAAGTACTTTCTATAAAGCGTATTTCCTAGGGTTAGTTGATGCTGAAGGCTATGTGGTTGTTAAGGTTCTGAGGAACTTTAGTTTAGGTAATAGAGTGTTTAGGGAAGGCTCAACGACTGTATTGGACGTGCTGAGCGCGTCATTTCTTAAGGCGTTAGGGTTAGTTAAGTTGGTTTCAGATTCGTTGGTGGATGATGAAGCCCGCATCAACACCGAACTATGAGGAGCTTCCCTGTGTCTGACTAATTAATTCTTTAATTATTAGTAAGTAGTCCTTAAGTAACCTAGTTATTAGGAAGTTCCTCCTTACATGCTCCCTACCATTAATACCTAATACCTTAGCTAGCCAAGGTCTCCTTAATAACTTAATTACCTTAGCAGCTGCCTCAGACGCACTACCTACTAAGTAGCCGTTGAATCCATTAATTACTTGGAGAGGTATACCACCAACTGCCGTAGCTACTACTGGCGTCCCCTTCCATAATGCCTCAGTAACCGCTAATCCAAAGCCTTCACGGATCGATAGCTGAAGCGCTACATTGAATGCCCTTTGAAAGGCATTAACTTCTAAACTACCAACACCGTCCTTATTAGTTAATATGTGTATATCCCTATCACTACCTGCGTAATTAAGCGTTTTCCTATACCACTCCTCACCCTCGGGGTCATCGTGAGCGAATGAGCCTATGATAGCTAACTGTACTTCTGGGCAGTACTTCTTAACTAACCTATACGTATCTATAACTCCCAACGTATTCTTCCAGGGATCGAACCTCGATACTTGACCTATCAACGGTCTCTCAGGGTCGACATCGAACTTAATTAATACTTCATTAATTACGTCCTCACTTAAGTCCCTATTCTTATCAGTTAACGGATCTATTGCTGGCCACTTAATATACACCCTACTAACCCTTAAGTCTCTAGGTACGTACTTCTCATGGGTAAAGATGGCTGCGTCGAACTTATTAACGAAGCCACTAATTACTTTCCACACCTCCTCATTAGGATCTGAGAGATCTATGTGGCACCTCCATAACCAGTGATTACTTCCTCTGTACCTTACTAGAGGTAATGGTTGGGGATCATGAATTACTACTACGTCGTAGTTCTCATCAATTAAGTCTGAATTCTTACTGGCAACTTCTACGTAGTACTTCATATCATCCCTACTTAACTTAATGCTTTTATTGCCCTGTAGTGCGTTATGTATACTCTTAGTTATTTTGAAGAACCTCTCATCACCCCTAATAACTGACCACTTAACCCTGAGACCTACAGAGTTCATTAACGGTACTAAACTACTTAGTATCTCAGCAACACCTCCTCCATAAGCTGTAGCGTTAATATGGACTACCCTAATACCCTCTAAATCCTTGGCTATCTCAGTAATCTCTTCAATCTCCCTCCTTCCTATGACCTTAATGTAATCCTCAATACTTCTATCACGGTACATACTCTCAACCTAAGGTACTGCCTACTCATTTTTCGTAGATAGTACTAATACGTATATCTACGCCCTACCATTATTAACTACATCCCCTAAGAGTAAGTAACGTAAAGCGTTACGACTAATCTCAAGAAAACCCCAATTAATCTAACCCTAATCCTCAATACCTAACTTCGCCCTTAACTTACTAAGTAAGTCATTAAGTATCTCCTTAGACTCATTAAGTACTTCTAAAAGAACCTCAACAGGGTCCTTACTACCATCAGTAATTATCCTCACTATTGGTTGCCCGTCAAGGGGATGCTCGATCGTGTAAGCAGCTAAGTCAACGTTTGGATGCCTTAGGGCCATCTTAGCTATTAAGTTACCTAGTGTGTGATCCTCACCTAAAATCTTAAACACTATCTCACGATCAGTTCTCTTCCTAAGTTCTAGCTCCATCTCTCTAACCCTAAATCCTTGAGGCTAACCTCCTTAATAAGCTCCTCCATTCCTCCTTAATTAATACCCTATAACCCCTAATCTCCAGAAAACCCGTATCCTCTAACTCCTTAATGACTTCTAGAGGGTCCTTACCAGTAATTACTGAGTACGCAGTTACTAACGCCTTAGCAGCATATGAGGCTCTAGGCCTAAACTTAACGACCTTCTCAAGTGCTTCAGCTAATTCCTTAGCCACCCTAACCACTTCATCGGGTGGTGCATTAGTCTCTAATACACCACTACTTAACTCAGCCTCGTAACCTAGCATCTTAAGTACCTCAGTAAGTGCTTCTGATACGAACGGCTTACCGACAGTCTTAATGAGTAAGTTTATACTGACACCACTAACGCCTCTCCTCCAAGCGTCTAAGGCTCTCCACTCACGATATGCCTTCATGACTACGTGCTTAGTTACTAATGCTTCACTCTCAGCACCCGAGATCCAGATTCTCAGTTTACCATCGTCTATTGAGTACTGTATGTAAGTACCCTTCAACCCCCTGTAATTAAGTATGTAATCAAGTAGTTCTAGGCATTTATCCCTATTGCCGCAATTAAGTATTAAGCTTACCGACCCCATCCTATTAGGCCCTTAATCTTACCGTAGTCAATACTTAATTTTCTCTTCTCAATATTACCGCACCTTCTGCACTTTAGGGTATCGTTATTTGACTTATCTAAGGTTAAGCCACAGTTACCGCAGAAGGCCAGTAAGACCCCCAACTTACGGTCCCTAACGGTTAAGTTATATGGTGGGTTATCATTTAGTACCTTAGCCTTAACTAAATCACCTACCCTAAGTACATCGTATAGGTTCTTAACATACCCTTCACTCGCTTGAGTTATGTGTAATAAGCCAGTAAATACGTTCTGATACTTATGCCCGTTAGCCTCCGCCAATATCCTTACTATGGCGTACTCATCCTTAACGACAGCTACGACACCATACACTACCACACCTTTCGTAGGTAATGTAGGTACCCTAACCCTAGGTTTAACACTAACTACACGTATGTTCATATCAATACTTACCTCACCAATGAAGGCCGACCTTACGATACCGCTACTCTCGTAAGTCCCTATACCAGGTAGGAACTCCTCAATTATACATACTTCATCACCCGGAACCACTCTCTTACTAACTATTTCGTCTAGTCTACCCACACGTCCTCACCCGTAACCTAATAATTAAGGTATTGAACTAGTATTAAATCTCCTTAGACTTTCGGAGCTTAACTATCACAGCGTCGACGTAATACACTTTCCTTCTATGATGCTTTAGGAAATACCTTATCGGAAATAACACCTTACTTACTATTGAGTACATACATCCGCGATCCTCACATAGGTTACGTAATAGATTAATGAAACCCTCACTGTACTTGTGTATGGAGTATATAGTGTCGCATAACTCGGTAGCTACCCTTAAGAAATCCATATCAGCACCTCTGGACTTAATCCCAAATGGTGGATTCATTATTACGGTACAGGATCTACTAGGTCTAATCGCTAGAGCTGAACGTATGTCGCAGATTATGTAATGAATTATAGAACCTAAGTAGTGTTTCGTTATGAAGGATCTAGCTTGACCTAACGCCTTAGGATCTAGATCAATACAGAGTACTTCCTTAGCACCTAGTAATGAAGCTCCGTAAGTAAACACACCAGTACCGCAGCCTAGATCAATAACTCTCCTACCCTCTATATCTCCTGACATGTATGCCTGCCATAGGATATACGCAGCTATACTTGAAGGTGTTACGTACTGCTCTAAGTATTCATTAGGTTCTATGAAGTTAGGGACCTCCTCAAGCATTAGTTCAAGCTCCTTAAGCCTCATACTACCACGGATACACATACTCGTTAATAGCTCCTAACGCCTTAAATGCCTCTCCTGGTGTTAGTACGGGTTTAGGATATTTACTTATGTCATCTATAGGTATGCGTGGGCATGAAGTAATCACTATAGCGTCATAATAATCACTATCAACGTTCCTTAACTCATTAATCGTTAAGTAAGGCATCCTTACGTGGCTATACCTAAGCCTGCGTTCATTAAGTAACTTAAAGAGCTTCTTAAGTATGTAGGGTCTGTACTGACCACTAATACCTGATACTACTAACCACGTACTGGCACTACATGCTTCATGAACCCTCCACTCACGCTTCATAAGTAGCTTCCTAACCTCATTACTAACCTCATTAACGACTGCCGAGTAAGGGTCAATCCTTACTACTGGTTTTAAAGCTCTTAGGCTAAGACCTACACCTAACGCATGAAACGAACCACCAGCAATGACTAAGTACGCCTCAACTCCATTAGGTAAGTCCTTACCTTCACGAGGTATTAAACACCCAGTAACTACGGGATTCTTAGGTATTAGTACGTTGAAGTCATTACTTAATACCTTACGTAATGTTTTAAGTAGGTTCTTATGTTGTTGCGTAGTAAGTAATGCTATATTCCTGACACTTAATTCGCTTAGTAATGAATGGATCCCATCGATTAAGTCCTTACTTAATACTAACTTACTAAGTAATTCAATATAGACTACGTTACTGAATCTAGGTGTGTAGGGGTACGGATCATGACCCATGTGTATTACTAAGTCGTAGTCCTTAATTACGTCGAGATTTATCATACATGAACCAAAGAGTGGGCTACCATCAATATCGACTATTAACTCACTACCTAATTCTCTAGAGTACTGCTTAATGAGTTCCTCAACCTCCCAAGAGAGCCTCTTTAAGCCTTCAGGTAATTGAATGAGTACTTTAGATGGTCTTCTCTCCTTAATTACTTTACGTAGGTCATCTACGGGCACGTAGTAAAAATCTGTTAACTTAATCATTACCACTTTAACAAAGTTACTTTAATTCAGTAACTTTGAGTGTCCACCTAATCCCTAACTTACTAGCGAACCTCCTTAACGCCTCCTTAGCGTGCGGGAACGCTGACTTACTTAACCTTACCTCAGCTATTACACTACCCATCTTAACCCTAGCTGCAGTACCTACGGGCTTACCGAATGCTTGCCTCATGCCCTCCTGAAGCCTATCTGCACCTGCGAATGCCATCATCTTATTCTCTCTTATTACGTGGTGGGGGTACTGCCTAATGATGAAGAGGTACTTCTCCTCACCTACGTTCTTGCTTAGGTACTTATGAGCTATTATCCTACCAGCCTCGAGTGCATTATGCCTTATCTGTGCATTCTCTAGTGAGACTAACTCAACCTTGATTTCGTAGTCGCCGTGTGGGTTACCCATTACGAACTTAGATATCTTTGGCGGTGGCACACCATCTATGTACTCCTTCCTAGTGTATGGAGGCTTCTTAAGCTCCTTATAGCACCTCGCAGGTCTTAATGGCATGCACCACACCTAGGCTTAGGTAACCTCTAGGGATATATTAACGTTTCCTTAATGAACCAATAATTTACTAACAAGTAATAATACTAACTTTTAAATAAATTAACGGTAACTCTTGTGGTAGGGTAGGAGGTAAAAGCATGAGGATAGTGAATTACAGAAATATCACATACTCTGAAGTGTATAAAATAATAGGTAAGTTACGTGATAGTAAGTACCCAGTCGATCAAATAACCGTTAGAGTTCATGAATACGCAGAGAAATTTAGTAAGTGTAGTAGAGCTGAAGAACTCGTTAAAGAATTAAAGAAAATGGGTCTATTAGAAATTACTGCCGTAATGATAGCTAATATAGTACCTAAGGACCCAGATGAAGTTAGGATATTACTGAATTTTGAGAGTAGATCATTAAGTAGTGAGGATATCGGGAGTATATTAAGTAAGGTTAAGGAGTTCTGCTTAGAGAGTGATTAATCGCCCTACCCGTAATTAAATGAGTCTTAATTAGTGATGAGTTATGCCTGTACCAAAGCCACATAGGAGATTAAGTCGTAGAGTTATGCGTGAGGACTACGCTATAGTACTTGATTACATGCCTGAAGGTAATCCAGTTGATACCCATCACCCCTCACATAGGACGCGGCCCATAGCTCAGGCCATAGGTGATAAGTATTTTACGTTGGTTGAGTTTCACCCTAAGTTCGGTGTTCACTTAAGGCAGGGTGAGAAGGTATGCATTAGCTTTAGGTTCAAGGAGTTAAGAGATAAGGTTGATTATGTCTGGGGTGAACCATTAACTTACGATGAGTTAAGTGCTGTCGCTAAGTCATACCTACCTGAAGCCGTTAAGAAGATAGTCGCTGAGAAGGAGAAGGTGTTTGTAACGTTCTTCAATATAGCATCACCCCTAACAATAAAGCTACATGCACTTGAGTTGATACCGGGTATAGGTAAGAAAACAATGTGGGCAATACTTGAGGAGAGGAGAAGGAAACCCTTTGAAAGTTTTGAGGACATAAGGAATCGCGGTAAAGCACCTGATCCATTAGTAGCTATTACTGAGAGAATAATCAGGGAAATAAAGGGTGAGGAGCGTTACTACCTGTTCGTTGAACCGCCTCCTAACGTAGGAGGTGCGGTGTTCCTTAACTATTTAGAGAAAATATACAAAGAACTAGAGAGGAGTGGCGTTGAGTTTTAGGGATATTAGGAGTAGGTTAGGGATCGTACTAGTTGAGCCTGAGGGCGCTATTAATTTAGGCTTCATAATTAGATTAGTGAAGAATTTTGGATTAAGGAGACTCTACATCATTAACCCTAAATTCGACTTATTCGGAGCTTCTAAGGACGAAGTATGTAGATTCGCTGCACAAGCTTGTGACTTACTTGACACGGACGTTATTAGGGTACTTAATGACTTTAGGACATGCTTAAGTAATTTTAGCTTCAGTATATGCACCACCGCTAAGGGAATGTGTGAGTCTGACGTATTGAGGCAGGCAGTAAGTAGTAATTACTTAAGTTTAGTAGTACCCTCTAAGGGGGATATAGCGCTAGTCTTTGGCAGGGAGAGTGTTGGGTTACGTAGAGATGAACTTGCCTTATGTGATTTAGTAGTTACTATAGATACCGGCACTAACTACCCAACGATGAACTTATCACATGCTGTAGCCATCATATTATATTCATTACTAAGTAGTGAATCAGCCCCTAAGTACGTACTTACTGAAGAGGCAGATACCGAGAAGATTAGGTACGTAATCAACATTATTAGGGACGTAGAGAGTTCCTTAGGTGTTGACGGTGCTTCAATAGCTATGAAACACATACTCTTCAGATCTAAAGTCACTAAGGCAGAAATCACTGTGCTTTATAAGTTGTTTAAGAGAATTAAATACTCAATTAAGACTTAACAGGCCTTAAATGCTCTGGAACCACTATTAACTCCTTCCTTTTATCACCTAAGTAGACTTCAACTATGTAAGCTCTACCCCTCTTACCTATTATAGTACCCACCTTACCCACATACCTCCTATGAGGCATTGCCTCATGAATTGCTGGGTTAGGCTTTATGTACACCTTATCACCTACCTTATACTCGATCATTAGCAAGCTCAGCGGGGGTACTGCACCCTTCTCCCTCACGCTCTTCCTAAGTAACTTCCTAGTCCTATGCCTAAAGCCCTTTGAAGCCTTAACCACACTACCACACCACGTCAGAGACTTAATTAGGGCTTAAAAGGGTAACTACCGAGTCCGCTAAGTTAAAACCCTAGGTAGTGAATAACGTCCAGCGACACTACCTCGATACTCTTACCGAGTACCGACGAGAAGCTGGGCTCGGTTCTTCCCTTATCACCATTAATTAATTCCTTGACATAGAGCCCCCCATCACACCTGATTAAGAAAGCAGCTAATCGATCACTTAGCTTAATACCGTCAACCTCATAGACCCTCTTAATCCTTAATACCTCTTTCCTTCTTCTTAATACCCTCAAAGGCGTTAATTGACGCACACTTAAGTTCTTAAAGGTATTCTTGATCTTATTTACGTCTTCATCACTTATACCCTCCTCAACATACGTTACTGCTAGGTAGTTCTTTTGGTGTACCTCCTCCTTAACCTTAGTAACTATGGATGGCGGAACTGACTCCTTAATAATTAACTTAACCCAATTGTTAAACCTACTACTTACTTCCCTAGCTATCCTATCATAGTCTACATACCTCTTAATAGGCTCCTTAACCTCAATAACTAACGGTCTACCATTACCTAGCATCCTAACATCTACGTCCTCCCTACCCGCCGCGTGAATTACTACCTCCTTACCCCCTAATGCTCTGGCTAATTCCCTACATACAGTCTCTATAGATAACTCATACTTTAAACTACCGTCCTTAAGTACCCAGTCCATCTGGGATATGTACCTACCTAACTTTAGGTATCTACCTAATAGGTATAGTGGATATACATTAACTTCAACATCCCTACGATCCAAGTCAATAATAACTAATGCGTCAGGTTCTTTGAAGTTCGGTCTTAATCCAGTTAGTCTTTGAATAGCCTTACCTACCTCCCGCTTAACCTCCCTTCTAATACTCTCCCAACTCTCAATGCCTAACGACTCGACAATCTCCGCCTCTCTTCGCTCCATTAAGGACCCAGCCCTAACACCCACTAGAAATGTTCTTACATCTAGAGATCCCAACTTACTTGATGCCTTTATAGCGGCTTCACCTATCAGTATGTCCAATTCATTGTTACATATGTAGCACTTAACGGTCCCTAAATTCTCCTTAGCTATTAACCCACGTAAGTTAATTAGCGGATAGCCGGAGTTCCTTATAACATCATTTACGGCATCCGGACTTAGTACCCCCCTCTCAACTTCCTTATGTAGTGTCATTAGAAGTAACGTCTTAATTGCTTTACCTCTTAACTTATTATCTACACCTAAACCGTATCTGGCAAATAACCTACCTAAGCACCTATCACATAGTGGGTACCTACTCAGTACCTCTAGCGATTTCCTTACTATGCTAAGTACTTCTTCATTTACTCCCTTAAGCTCCTCCAATACCCTCTAACCCCAGTTTCCTAAGTAAGCCACGCCTCCTCTTTATATCTCTAAGCATTCTCTTAGTCATTTCGTAGTAGTTGAGTAGCTCCTTAACATCCTCAACGGTAGTTCCTGAACCTATAGCTATTCTCCTCATGCGCTTCCTATCAATGATTGACGGATTATCTAGTTCCTCATAAGTCATAGACTCTATTATGTGTAACCACTTATCCATCTTCCTCTCAGACATTCTAAGCATGTCATCCTCAAGAGTGATCATGGAGAGCCCAGGTATTAGCTGTAGTACCTTCCTTAAGGGACCTAACTTCCTTATCGACTTTATCTGAGCATATAAGTCCCTCATAGTTAACTTACCCGTAACCATTGCTTTCTCAAGTCTCTTCTGCAGTTCCTTACTCTCCTCTAACGCCTTAAACTTCTCCAGTAGCGACTCTAAATCACCTAACCCTAATATCCTAGCTACGAACCTCTTAGGATTGAACTCCTCAAAATCCTCTAGTTTCTCACCATCACCTACGAACTTAATCCGAGCACCAGTAGCTGCTACCGCTGATATCGCTCCACCACCCTTAGCCGTACCATCTAACTTAGTTATTATTATTGAACCTATTGGTGTCCTCTCATGAAACCTCCTAGCTAGGTCATACGCCTTCTGACCCATGTACGCATCAATTACTAACATGACCTCATCAGGTTTTATGGCCTTAGCTAACGCCTCCATCTCATCAAGTAATGCCTTCTCCTCACCATATCCGTGCCTACCCGCAGTATCTACTATTACTACGTTGACGTTCCTCCTAAGCATTTCCTTAACACCCCTAACAGCAATACCTACGGGGTCCTTACTCCCTTTCTCCCCGTAGAAGGGAACGCCTATAGCCTTAGATATCTGAAGTAATTGCTCGTAAGCAGCTGGTCTGTAGGTGTCCGTAGTTATTAGTCCTGGCCTATAACCTTTCTTCTTGTAATAGAGTGCTAACTTACCAGCTGTTGTGGTTTTACCACTACCCTGTATACCTACAAGCATTATAATCCACGGTAGCTTCTTAGGTAAGGTATTTACTGCTTCACCACCGAAGAGCTCTGTTAAGCAGTCATAAACTACCTTAACGAACCATTCATTCTTAAGTACACCAGGCGGTGGTTCAGACTCTAACGCCTTCTCACGGATCTTCTTAGTTAATTCAAGAACCACCCTTACATTGACGTCTGCCTTAATTAGTGTCTTCTGTAATTCCTTAATGAATGAATTAACTGCTTTCCTATATGGTTGATTACTCCTTAAAAAACCAGCTACGAGTTCCTTAAGCTTCTCTAATCCCTTCATTTAGAAGCTCCCTTCAGTACCCTCATAATCTTTCTCCTACCCATTACCTCCCAGTACTCAACCTCAGCACCTGGCTCCAGTCTAGACCTTATGTCCTCCTCCTTAGGCATATCCACCTCAAAGGTTTCGTAGGTATTTAGATCCATTAACTGTACAGTATCACCGGTTATAGCTAGTACTTGAGCTGTTCTCTTATCAATTATCGGTACCTCAACACGCTGGCTCACAGGTGCTACTAAGGTCTTCTTAGAACCACTGAATATACCTATAGCTACTACATGAGCCTTAGCACTACCATGCTTGCCTGTCTTAGCCTTAGACATCTCAACTATTCTACAAGGCTCACCATCGATTACTATGAAGCTACCTACCTTAAGATCACCTAATTCAGCATACATTGTACTCATACTAACACCTTCCTTAAGAAATAACACAAACCACCTAAAAAGCAGTTTGAGTGAGTTAAGGGTAAAGGTCGGTGGCGCCGCGGCCGGGATTTGAACCCGGGTCACGGGCTTTCTGCGCCCTCTCGAGGAGGGCGGGCCCGACAGGCCCGCATACTAGGCCGGGCTATACTACCGCGGCACTCCGTAGAAGTGGTTGGTACTAGGGTTTTATAAGCTTTAGGCACTGCATCCTCTTTACTTAGTAACGTATTACTACCTCAGCTTTAAATAACCTCCCACCCCAAGTTATCACGGTAATTAGGTCATGAGTAGTGACTTCGTGTATAGGGACTTAGGTAAGCCCTACACTGAGTGGTTCGATTGGGTGTTGGAGGAGGCTGAGGTATACGATTACGGTAGGTACCCAGTCAAGGGTATGGGTGTCTGGAGACCCTACGGATTTAAGCTTAGGAGGTACATACTAGAGATACTTAGGAACCTACTAGATAGTACAGGGCATGAGGAGATCCTACTACCACTGCTAATACCTCAACCCATACTGGCTAAGGAGAGTGAACACATAAGGGGCTTTGAGGGTCAGGTCTACTGGGTTACTCACGGTGGTTACGAGCCCCTAGACGTTAAATTAGCCTTAAGACCTACTAGTGAGACACCGCTCTCATACATGGAGTCATTCTGGATTAAGAGTTATAAGCAACTACCTAAGAAGTACTACCAAATAGTTAGTATATTTAGGTATGAGACTAAAGCAACTAGAGCTATGCTTAGGGTAAGGGAGGTGACTACGTTTAAGGAAGCACACACAGTTCACGAGGACTTTGAGGACGCCGAGAGGCAGGTACTTGAGGCGATCGAGATATACAGTAAGTTCTTCGATGAGTTAGGGATACCTTACGTAATATCTAAGAGACCTGAATGGGATAAGTTCGCTGGTGCTATATACACGATAGCGTTCGATACCTTACTTCCCGATGGTAAGGCGTTACAGATAGGTACGGTGCACCACCTAGGTCAGAACTTCACTAAGGTGTTTGAGGTCAGGATTCAGAAGAGGGACGGCACGATAGATTATGCTTGGCAGACGAGTTACGGAGTATCTGAGAGGGTAGTAGCTACCGTAATCTCCGTTCACGGTGATAAGTACGGACTTGTTCTACCTTTTAAAGTAGCACCTATACAAGTAGTTATTATACCCATAGCTACTAAGGAGCAACGTAAGGAAGTCATGAATTACGTTAGTAAGGTCTATGAAGTACTGAAGAACTCAGGTATTAGGGTCTACATAGATGATAGGGAGGACGTAACACCTGGTGAGAAGTTCTATTATTGGGACCTTAAGGGAGTACCTATTAGGGCTGACGTAGGTCCTAAGGAGGTTAAGGAAGGTACGGTTACGTTGGTTAGGAGGGATAATAAGGAGAGGATTAAGGTAACTATCAACACATTAAGTAGTAAGGTCCTTGAGGTCGGTAGAGCAATTGATGAAGAACTTAGGAGGAGAGCTTGGGAAGCGTTCAAATCAAGAATTAAGAGAGTGAAGGATTTGAATGAAGCCAAGGAGTTCCTAAGTAAGGTTAAGGGCATAGTTGAGATTCCTTGGTGCGGTAATGAGTCATGCGCTCTTAAGACCTCCGAGGAGTTAGGTGCTGATGCTTTAGGCATACCAGTGAGTGGTATTGAGGAAGTAAGTGTTGGTGATGACGTCTGCCCCATATGCGGCGCTAAGGCAGTAACTCTCATGAGGTACGCTAAGAAGTACTGAAACCTATTTTAAGGCTTAGGTAGAGTAGCACAAGGTGCTTAGGATGCCTAAGAAGAGGGAGAATAGGGGTAGACATAAGGGTGCTAAGGGGTCCGTTAGATTAGTACACTGCGATCAATGCGGTAGGTTAGTACCTGCTGATAAAGCCATATGCGTAACTAGGTGGTACTCACCAGTTGACCCTCAATTAGCTGCTGAGTTAGAGAAGAAGGGAGCTATAATAGCTAGGTACCCAGTAACTAAGTGCTACTGCGTAAGCTGCGCGATATTCCTAGGAGTCATTAAGGTCAGACCTGAAAGTGAGAGAAAGAAGAGAGGAGTTACTAGGTAGGACCTTAACCAACCTTAAACTACTTAGGCGGAAGGTATTTAAGTCACTTAATATAAGGTGCTCGTAGGTGTGAGTGTTGAGGATACCTAAGAGGATAAGAACGTACTGCCCCAGATGCAGGACACATACACTACATAGCGTTACGATCTATAAGCACGGTAAGAGGAGAGCATTAGCTGAGGGTGAGAGGAGGTATAGGAGGAAGCAGGAGGGTTATGGAAGTAAGAGGAAGCCTGAGCAGAAGAGATTTGCTAAGGTAACTAAAAAGGTAGTCCTTAAACTTAAATGCACAAAGTGTGGATACATACAGCATAGGGAGGGTATAAGGCTTAAGAAGGCCGAGTTAGTGGAGGTGACTAAGTAATGAAGAAGAGGAAGATACTCATACCCATGCCTAAGTCTAGATTCGTTAAGGTTAGATGTCCTTCATGCGGTAATGAGCAGGTAGTGTTTGACCACGCAACATTCCCGGCAAGATGCCTAGTATGCGGTACAATCTTAGTGGTGCCTACTGGTGGTAAGGCCAAGATTTTAGGTGATATAGTTAAGATACTAGGTTAGCACCACATAAAACAGTCACACTAAAATTAAGCTTAAGTACTTTAACATAATTCATTGTAGTACTGACTAGTATGGTATTCCTTAAAAACCCAGCCCTAAGTTTATGTAAGGTGGTGTTGCTTGGTAAGGAAGCGTAAGCCGATGCCCAGCGTAGGTGAGTTAGTCGTAGGTACGGTAACGAAGGTATTCGATTATGGTGCCTACATGACGTTAGACGAGTACGGAGGTAAAGAAGCCTACCTACCTTGGTCTGAAGTGAGTTCTAAGTGGGTGAGGGATATAAGGTCCGTAGTTAGGGAGGGACAGAAGGTCGTTGTTAAGGTAATAAGGGTTGATAGGAGGAAGGGGCACATCGACGTATCCCTAAAGAGGGTAAATCCCAGCGAGCAGAGGAAGAAAATTCTTGAGTGGAAAAGGGCTCAAAGAGCTGAAAAGATTCTTGAGATGACTGCCAGGAGCATAGGTAAGTCCCTTGATGAGGCATACGATGAGGTCGGGTGGAAGTTGGAGGACTACTATGGTGAGATATACGCTGCTTTTGAGGAGGCCGCCTATAGAGGTGAGGATGTGTTAAGGGAAGCTGGAGTACCTGAGGAGTGGATCGAACCTTTAATGGAGCAGATTAGAAAGCACATAACGATTAAGAAGGTTAAGATATGTGGTATAATAACTATGTTCTCCCTAAAGCCTGACGGGGTTGAGAGGATTAAGAAAGCTCTGGGAGAACCACTTAAGGATGTGCCCATGAGTAAGGACACCGCTATAAGGGTTTATTCAGTAGGTGCCCCGCGTTATAGAGTGGAGGTAATAGCTACTGACTATAAAACCGCTGAGAAGATTCTGCAGAGTTACTTAAGTGGTGTTGAGAAGTTAAGTGATGAGTTAGATCTTAGCTATGAATTTAGGAGGGAGAAGATTAGGCGATGAAGTTCCTACTCAGGAAATGCCCTAAATGCGGTACGTACACACTAAGGGAGGAGTGCCCTAAATGCGGTGAACCTACTAGAGTAGCTCATCCACCAAGATTCTCACCAGAGGATAAGTACGTGAAGTACAGAGTTATGTTTAAATTGGAGAGGGAACTAGAAAGCACTGATTAATCACCAAGGTTTATCCTTAAGTCCTAGTACATACGACACTAGATTCGAGAGTGGGTGCAGTATTAACACTATCACTACAATCATTGAGAAGTACTTAAGACCCAGGTTAATACCGCATAACCTGTCTATCCGTAATACCTTAACAAGTAGGTAGGATGAAACTATGAAGCTTAACTGATCCATCGGTATGAACGGGTCACCGCTCCTTATGCTTAGTCTTCTCTTAATGAATGAGTTAAAAGCGTCACCAACCATAGCCCCTAGACCCATGGTTAATCCGTATATCGTGAAGTTAACATTATTGAATATTAGTGAATACGCAACACCAACTATTAGTCCTGAAGCTACACCTATAATAAACCCTTCTAACGTCTTATTAGGTCCTAAGATAGGTTTACCATCAATGAACAATACATTCCTATCTAAGGGTCTAGGTCTCTTTACTAACTTACCTATAAACACGACGGGAGCGCCATTAGCTATCAATGCCGGTAAGAAGTATGTAACCGTGATTAATATGAAGTTTATTACCTCACTACTCTCCTGATTTAACACCTTCCTCACCTATAGTGAAGGGGATGCACAGACCTCTTAAGTTACTCGGTGCTTCAAAGCACGCCTCCCTCTTTTCATTGATATGCTCAAGCCTAACTACATTATCACACCAGTACTTAAGTATGGACTCACCGCTGACTTTAACATCACCTAATTCACTAATGGTTGTCTGTGCTGTAACTAATGCGGGGTATTTACTTGCTTTAGCTATACTCAATAAGGTAGCCATTACTAAATTCAAGAGGGTGTTAGCGTTTCTATTGTAGAGTACCTCTAACCTATAATGATTATTAACGCTATCAATTATAACCATACCTACGCTCTCAGTAACGTATATATTAAGTACAGCCTCTAGGAGGTGATCCAAATTAACCACTTCAGTGAACTCTATATTATCAAATCTAGCTAATCCGTACCGGTCTATCAAATGAGCGAATATACTCCCTTCAGTACTTATGTAGTAATGCTTAAGGCTCCTTGGAGAGGATTCCGCTATTACCTTAAGTATATGGAGTGCTAAGTTAGTCTTACCACTACCTGCAACACCGTATATTAACGTTATTACACCTCTACCATGACTTACTACAGTACTTGCTATGTCCAACCTTTTCCCAAACACATCTACTTTGGGAGGGATAATAATAACTCACTACCTAAGGATTTATTCACTCCTTAGCAACATGAGGGTGGGTGGTAGGGTAGCGGGTGAAGTAGTTAATATTAAGGTGTTTATATATAATCCCAAGTTATTCAGGGAATTCATTAGATTAGCTAAGGAGTACGGAATAACTTTCTCAGTAATTAATGACTTATGCAGTGAATTAAATACGCAGTCCAAGGATACTTTACTAGTGATTGACTCAGAAGCTACTAGGGTAATTATGACTGAATGCAGGATTAACTTACGTAATATAACTGGTAAGGTTGTTACTCTTAGGGGAGTACATGACGTTAAGAGGGTAATTCTAGAGACGCTTGGGGTTGGTGGTAAACCCGTAATTCTATGTGGTATTGACCTAGGTAAGGAGATAGCCTATGCAATACTGTCTAACGACGTATTAGTGGATCTGGGATATAGTAAGGATATTGATGAATTCATTAACAAATTAAAGAGCGTTGTTAGTGAGTTAGAACCTAAGAGGGTAATCGTAAGAGTCGGTGAGCCTAGTGATAGGAGGTTAATTAACTTGGCTTTTGAAATACTATCAAGGTGCCTCCTAGAGGGATTCGAGACTTACTTAGTGAACGAAGCAAGATCAAGTAAGGAGCTAAGTAATTACTTAGTACCGTCAATAAAGGGCCTTGCCGTGCCCAAAGACAGTAACTTAAGAGCTGCATTAGCCTTAGCCTTAAGGGAGGGTAAGAGGGAGTAACCCCAGCTAATTAACTATGTGATTAAATACTTCCTACGCGTAATGAGTCGTAGGTGGTGATGAGTTATGCATGGTAGATTTAGGCGAAGATGGAGAGGTAGGGGTAGACCACCTAAACCTAGAGTAATCAGTTTTACAGTGGGTAACGTAGTATTCGTACCCATGAAGACCTTACCCCAAACACCCGCAGATGCTGTTGTCATAGCTCCAGATGAGCTTGAAGCACTACGTCTAGTCTACTTAGAAAATTACTCACAAAGCGAAGCAGCTAATAAGATGGGCATTTCTAGGGGTACCTTATGGAGGTTACTTAATGAAGGTAGGAGGAAGATCGTTAAGGCTCTAGTCGAGGTTAAGCCTATAGTCATCTCACCTAGCTACCCCTAATACACCTAACAAAAATCCGCCAGAACTCACTAGGTGATAACTGAAATACCCTCCTATCACTTAAGGTATCTAGTAACGACTTACAGACTAAGTCGGGTTGATAACCTAGTTCATTAAGGCACTTAAGCACGACCTTGGATGCTTTCCTCCTCCTCTGACTAAAGGCACACGCAAGAAACTTCTCAAATACAGTGTATTCGTCAATCCACGCATTAATTTTAGAGATCCTAACTAATGCTACATCAACCTCAGGCTTAGGCATAAAGCATGACCTACTGAAGTATCTAATAACCTCAGCTTTCGCGAATAACTTCACTATTACGGATAATCTTCCATACTCCCTAGTGCCTGGTTCAGCTACTAATCTATCAGCTACTTCCCTTTGTAGTGTTAGGACTGCATACCTATACTTAGACTTTATGAAACTCATGATTAGTGGCGTCGATATATAAAATGGTGTATTACTGACTACGGAGTCTATACCAAGTATTGATGATTCTCTTAAAACTTGGAGACCATCACCGACTATTACGTGTAACTTCGGATTATTACCTAGTAATTCCTCACACAATGATGCTAACCTATGATCTAACTCAATAGCTACGACTTTATTAGTGCATGAGAGTATGAACGCCGTCAAGAAACCCGTACCTGAGCCTATCTCTAGGACTGACTCAGCGTTGATTCTCCTTAACTCAGAACATACATGCTTCCCTAAGCTACAGCAAATCATTAGATGCTGACCTAAATCCTTAACTAACTTAATTCTCTTCCTAAGTACGTACCCGATTGCCTTTCTCAGCCATGAGCATGCATCCCGCATACCTTAACCAGTTAATAACGTAGCTACAGGCGATAATTTAGCTATATACTTATCCCGCTACTTAACTATATTCTTGAGTAACTAGTAACGATGCACTAACTAAGTAGTCAAGCATTAGGTTAGGGGGTGTTGTGATGAATGTGAACCTAGTGCTTGATGAAGGTAAGGTAGTAAGAGTTACTGGACCCGCTAGGATTACCGTGAAGAGCGGTAGCGTACTACTCGTTGGTGCTATATACGGCAGTAATTCACAGGTAATCATTCATAGATTAAGGAGTTATGCAGTAAAGGCTATTGAGAGAAGTGAAGTTAATGTAGTATTAGGTAGTGGAGCATCGCTTGAGGAGCCTAAGGAGGGTGAGGAGGTTATCGATGATTGGCTGAAGATTAGTGAGGGGTTGGTTAAGGATACGGAAAGAGTAGGTAAGTCACTAATAGTTGTAGTGGGTCCTGTTGAGTCTGGCAAGACCACATTAACGGCGTTCATAACTAATACATTGATGAGGTACGGTGTTAAGGTAGGTATAATCGACGCTGACGTAGGTCAAGAGGACATAGCACTACCAGCAACGATAGCTTTAGCCATTCCGGAAAAACACTTTCTATGGCAGAGGGACTTAACACCCACCGAAATAAGGTTTGTAGGGTGCATAGCTCCTCAGTACTGTCAAGACTCAATAATAGCAGCCGTTATTGATTTAGTAAGTTCCGCCTTATCATACGGAGTTTCGACAGTGGTTATTAATACAGATGGTTGGCTAAACTCCCACGCAGCACTAACCCATAAGTTAGCCTTAATTAGATGGTTAAAACCTACTCACGTAGTAGTACTTGACGATGAGGTCTTTAAGTACTTAACGAAGTCCCTACCGGATTCTGTAAGGGTGATTAAAGCACCAAGACCTACTAAGGTTAGGGAGAGGAGTAGAGAGGAGAGAAGGTTACTAAGGGCTGAAGCCTATAGAAAGTACTTCTTAAATGCTAAGGAGAGGTTAGTCAAGATCAATGACATCAAGCTAATTTACTCGAACTTAGTATGCGGTGATACACTAGGTATGAGTGAGTTAGCTAGGTATTTAGGTATTGACGAGGACGTAATTAAGAATAACGTATTATTTGCTAGTAAATACTATAACGTACTAAACATCGTCATAAATAGTGAGTCTAGGGATTTAATGGAACTCCTTAAGTGCAGGCGTGATGTATGCGTTATGAGGAGCGATGATATTAAGGGGTTACTAGTTGGTATACTTAATAAGAGACTAAAGGACGTAGCTGTAGGTATTATTAAGGATGTAGACTTTAATGAAGGCATTATAAAACTACTGACACCTTGGAATGGCGAGGTTAGTGCCTTAGTTATTAGCAAGGTTAAATTATCCCTAGATACATTTGAGGATGGTCTAAAGGTTGGGAGGTGTATACTGTAGTATGGATCTAGGTAAGGTAATTGAGGAGTTACGCAAGGAAGGAAAACTACTGGTTACTGATAGAATTCTGAAACGTAGGTATGAAGTAACTAAGGTTATTAAAGATGCTGAGACTAGGAAAGCATGCGTATTATACAGGGTCGAGGGGTTTAGCGGCTTATGCGTAAGTAACGTAATATATTCTAGGGATGCTCTATATAGATATTTAGGCATAAGTAATGATGAAGAGCTTTACGAGTTAATTAATGATATAATAAGTCTAAGTCCTAAGGACATTAATGAATTAATCAGTAACTCCTATTTCATACTACATGACTTCAGTAGTTTCTACAGATTATTTAACGGCTCATTAAGTAACTTACCAGCAATTAAGTTCTTCGAAGGTGATGGTGGACCTTACTTCACATCATCAATAGTTATTTCCGAAATCCCTTCAATGCCCAAGCACTATAATGCATCGATACATAGGTTGATGTTGCTGAGTAACGACGAACTTGTAATAAGGTTAGTACCTAGGCATTTATATAGTATCTATAAGGAGAATATAGGTAAAGGACAGGAAACACCCGTTGCTATAGTATTCGGTGTGCACCCTATTATAGAATTACTTGCTTCTATATCGCCCCCATACGGATCCTTCGAATTAAGTGGTTATCGCCACGTAACTAAGGAACCTTTAGGAATAGTACTTACTCCAGAATACGGAATCCCCATACCTGCTAGTGCCTCAGTAGTCATCGAGGGTAGGATAACTGAGGAATTAGCTGATGAAGGTCCATTCACGGATTTACTAATGCTATATGATAGAGTCAGGAAGCAACCGATTGTTAAGGTTGATAGAATATACATCAATATCAACAATATCCCCTTCCACATAATACTACCTTCAGGTATTGAACACATGCTCCTTATGGGGTTACCCAGGGAGGCGGCTATATGGGGTAGTGTATCTAGGGCGGTGCCTAAGGTAGTTAAGGTGAGGTTAACTAGGGGAGGGGGAGGTTGGCTGCATGCTGTAATATCCATTAAGAAGTTTAGTGAGGGTGATGGCAAGACCGCAATATTCGCTGCTTTCGCGGCCCACCCCAGTTTAAAGCACGTTGTCGTAGTTGACGATGACATTAACCCGGATAATCCCTACGATGTTGAGTGGGCAATAGCTACTCGTTTCCAGGCTGATAGGGATTTAGTAGTAATTACTAATGCTCGTGGCTCCTCCCTAGACCCTAGTTCTAAGGATGGGTTAACCGCTAAGTTAGGGATAGACGCTACTGCGCCATTAAGTAATAGAGAGTTATTCGCGAGGGCTAGAATCGGTGATGAAGGTGATTAAGCGTGAGTAATGTTCTAAGTCCCTACGAACTCGCTAAGGAGGTTATTAATAGGGTGTGTAACGCGTTAGGTATTAATGAAGTAGTTAATGTAGTTCATGCACACATATCGGGAATTTCGTACTTCAATATAGGTGATTACGGCCTCAAGTTAATTAAAGATCTCTACTTAGGAGGAGGTAAGTTTAAAGTATACACAACCGCTAATCCATATGCTGTAGTGAATACCGATTTTAGAGGATTAAGGCTTGATGAAAGCATCATTAATAAGCAATACGAGATAGTTAAATACCTAACTCTATTAGGTGCTAAGGGCTTTACATGCGCACCCTACTTCATCAGGGAACCTAAGCCTAATGAGCACTTAGCTTGGGCTGAAAGTAATGCCGTACTACTAGCTAATTCATATTATGGAGCAAAAACCAACCGAGAGGGAGGTCCCTCAGCACTGATGTCTGCGTTAGTTGGTTATACATGTAATTCAGAAATTCATAAAGGTAATTTAAGTCCTACTGTTGAGATTAAAGCAATTAATCCACGTAACGAACTTGAAGCATCGGCTCTGGGTTACTTAATAGGTAAGTTATACCCTCATGAAGTACCTTACGTATTAGGTATTAAGGTTAAGGATCTAGAGCTAATAAGGTCCTTATTAGCTGCTTTCGGTGCCTCCGCATCATCACCCATACTCATACTTGATTCAGTCACTCCTAAATACACCTACGGTGAAGTAAGTAGTGATTTACTTGATAAAAACATCTTAACCACTAATGACTTAAGGAGATTTATTAAGGACGTGGCTCATCATGATAGGGAGTTACGTAAGGATACGTTATTTATTGTGGGATGTCCTCACCTTAAATCTGATGACGTAATCAAGTTATACGAAGTACTTAAAGAATTAAGCCCTGCTAAGTACTCCTCAGAATTATGGGTATTAGTACATGACTCAGTGCCCCTAAGTAATTACGAAGTTAAGTTATTAGCGTCTAAAGGCGTTAAGATTTTAGAACACGTATGTCCTGTCGTTACTAGGTTAAGCGATTTTGGTGTAGAGGAAGTAATTACTAATTCCTTTAAGGCACTTCACTACATACCTAAGATATCTAAAATACCTACGTACGTAATGAGTTTTAAAGAAATTATTAAGTTATTGAGGGGTAAGTAGTATTGCCCCTCAGGTTGAGACTTAAGGCTATAGTACCTAGTAAGGAACGCAGAATCTGCGGTGAGTTAGTCTTTATTAATAAACCTATTTCGTACCTAGGTGATTTAGATCCCAAGAGGGGTACTGTACTTAATGACGTATCCGTGAAGAATAAAGTACTTGTTTATTTAGGAGGTATAGGAAGTACTGTTGGTTCGTATAAGATACTTGGATTAAATATTGAAGGCAATAAGCCTAAGGCGTTAATCGTAACGAAGAGTGACGTAGTCACTGTTGTAGGTGCTGTACTTGCTGATATACCCCTCTACGAATTAAGTAGGGATGACTTCAGTAGATTAGAGGATGTAATTAGTAGTTCTGGTAGGAATTGGTCAGTGAGTGCATGTATTGAGGATGAGGTGTTAAGTATTGACGGGTAAGTTAATAGTTATTGAAGGTATCGATGGATCAGGTAAAACCACTATCTCTAAGATGCTTCTACGGGAGTTAAGGAGTAGAGGTATTAGGGCTGTATACACCTATGAACCCATAAATAAAGAATTTATAGATCTCATAGAGATCTATGGAAGAAGATTAGGTGCTGAGATCGAAGCTTTACTACTGGCGGCTGATAGATACGTACATGTTAGGGACTTTATAGTACCTAACTTAAGGCGTGGTTACGTAATTATCTGCGATAGGTATTTCTATTCATCAATAGCTTATCAAGGAGCTAGAGGAGCTGATGTACGGTGGATAAGGAGCCTTAATAAATTTGCGGTGAAGCCTAACATAGCCATATACTTGGACGTAAGACCTGAGATAGGAATTAGTAGGATTAAATCAAAAAATGGAAGGAAACTTTCCTACTTAGAGGACATCTCAGTCCTTAGGAGAGTAAGGGAGATCTACCTGTCATTAGTCAATAATGGTGAGTTGGTACTTGTTAATGCTGAAGCTACTATTGATGAGGTCTTTAAGGAGGTATACGAGTTAGTGATTAAGGTTCTTGAATGTAAAAACTGATTTAAGGCTCCCCTGATTTTAGACATGCATTATTGAGTATTTCGTTTAAGGATGAAGCTACAGCCCTAATTACGTCGCCATTAATTAATTCACGCTCTATTAACTTCCTGAAGTCGCTGCTCTCTATTAACTTACAGCCACTACCGTCATTGACTATATCTGTGCCTAGGTCAATGTACGTTATTGATCCTGTAGGGAGTAGCTCAGGTGGTGTATTTATGTTTATGTAAATACCCTTTAACTTACCGTCCCTACTGTAGTATCTATGTATGATGAACCACCTACCCTCAACTACTTCGGTATACGCTACATCCCCTACTTCCTTCTTAATGCCTAAACCATCGTATGTACCTCTTGACTTTATACTCCTCCTAACCACCAGTTTAGCCTTATCTTCGTCAGCGTCGAAACTCTCTACCTTACCCCTACCTAGGATCACATCCCTACCAGTTAGTCTTTTGTGATTAAGAATCACTTCCCTCTTATCAATTAACCTCCTACATATCCACTTCCTAATAACTGCCTCTAGCTTACTCTTATTAATAAATTCAGAAATCATATCCAGTAGGTCGACGAGTCCATTAACTTGAGGCGAGTCGCAACTCCTTAGTAGGTGATGATATGGTGTTGTAGGTGTTACCTCCTCTCTAATCCTGTCTAAGTATACCTTAGCTGGATATGTAAGACCTATTAGCCTTACGTACTCACCATCATAGATAACCTTGAGTGGCTCAGCATCATCAAGTTTCTTTTTTAACTCTTCTAACTCTTTAACTAGATTAGGTAACTCAGAAACTATATCGTCTAGAGGTGCTTCGTCAGCATTACTCCTCCACCTTATCCCGTACCCCTCCCTTAAGTACTTGGCTGATATACTTAGTAACTCAGCTATCCTATCCTTATTCCTTATGAAGCTACTGAACGACACCCCTGATCCGTAACTAACTATCGCGTACTTACCAACAACACGCACCCTACCAGAGACCACGAGTTTTTCATGAGGTCTTATAGGTACTTTAACAACCGATACGGGTATCTCACTCCCTTCACTACATTCGTCAGTGTCAACGAGCACGGCATCACCTAATGGTGTCTCCACAAAGCACTCACCGCCAGACCTACGCTTAACGACTGCCTTAAATGCTGAGTAGAGACCTATCTCGGGTTTGAAGGTTATTACGTAGGGTACTTCATTCTCTATCACCTCAGTAATGTAATTAACGCTCTCTGGAAATCCAAGCACCAGTATTTGTGATGGGTCAGCATCATCGGTCTTTACGGTAGCATCGGCTGGTAACCCCCTCCTAGTATCTATTCCTAACCTAGCAGCTATTACCTCGCTGACATCTACGAGCTCTACGCCGTGGTCATTGAGTATCTTTGAGAGTGCAGTCGCATATACTCCCCTAACCCTAGCTCTTACCACCATACCTCTATACACACCCTCACTACCTCTATAATTACTGGTGTAGCTAGTCCTTAACAGTTGATAGTACTGCCATTATGTTCCATATCATGGTTCTAGTATGCATTGGCATGTTAGGGTCTTGACTAACCTCGTCTAGGACACCTACAGCATTAGCTGCTCTAACACCTGGTGATAAGCTTGTGTCCTGAAGCATTCTTAAAGCCTCGATAGCTGCCCTTCTTATGTTCCTAGGTACACTTGAGTCACCTATTATTCTATTGAGTAACCTTACAGCCTGTAGTATCTTAGCCTCATTAAGTGACTTCTTATCCATTGGCAGTGGTTGCGACACTAATTCCCACCCCTTGGGGTTAGAGATAAAGGAATAAATAAGGATTTAAGTTGGGGGTCGATGTATGCGCGAAGGTGTTGATAGAGCAAAACTAATAAAGAGAATGACGGAACTAATGCGTTCAGGAGCTGTAATGCTTGATCAGTCATGCCCCCTCTGTAACTCACCATTATTCAGGTTGAAGGATGGCAGCTTAGTATGCCCCATACACGGTGAGGTTAAGGTAGTGAGAGATGAGCGGGAGGCAATTGAAGTAACAACGAATGCTGTGCTAGACTTAGTTGAGAAGATCGCGTCAAATAAGCTACTGAACTTAATAAATGAAGTATCTAAGGATTCAGTAAGTAGTGATGTACTTAACTTAGTAAGTCAGTACTTAGACATTATTGAGAAGGTACGTAGGATTAAATCAATCAAGCGTGGAGATGAGAGAAGTAAGCAGTGATTCTTTGGTGCGGGGGGTGGGATTTGAACCCACGCAGGCCTCTGCCATCGGGGCTCCCACCTGAGGGTCCTGAGCCCGACCCCTTTGACCTGGCTCGGGCACCCCCGCGCCAACCATTCTTTAGGGTCGGGGGTTATAAGTAATGCCTCATTAACTCAATTAGAGTTATGGGAGTAACTAAGATAAGTGAATAAGCGTATTATTGCCCCTTACTCTCCTTCCCCGCCTCCTTCTTCACCACCCATAAGCTCCAGGAATACCTCGTAGAACTCCTCCTTCTCCTGCTCAAGCTCCTCACGACTCCTGAATCCTCCCCTACCCTCACTCACTATTGATGTTGTCTTTACCTTATTCTCTGCGTTTGACTTAGCCTCTATGGTGTAGTCTTTCTTAATATTACCCCTGACCTCCTCCTCATACCCGCATGATGGGCACTTCAATACTAGTTTATCGCCCCTCTTCACGGGCATTAGTACCGATCCACACCTAGGACAGAACTTCATCTTGCAACCCGACAGTGGGTGTGAGCTTAGAAGGTTAAAAACTTTTTCGTTACTCAACTTCACTCTGCTTAATTAGTTTAATTAATGAGGAGTGACTCCTGAAGTCAGCGTCTGGTGTTTTAATCATTCCTGCCCTAGGTCTAGGTCATATGTAATACCACTCATCATCTCCTCTGAAACTCCCTCAAGGACTATCGACTTACCCCAGTCTTTATACTTAACTAACGTTAAGTAAACCCTACCAATCCTCTGCCTAGGACCACATTCGGTTTCAACACGTACCCCGTTCTTTAACTGAGCTACTACCTTAACGTAATCATTCCCTAACTCCCTACATTCACGTAATTCAAAAGACTCTATTAGACCATTTATTGCTAAACCCTCTAAATCAAGTGCGGGTATCTTTTCGACCATCTCTACTGACCAAACTAACTTTTCTGTATAGGCTTATGTAGTTTTAAGCTTATCAGTGCTTTTCTAGGTAGTGGGTGGGTAATGAAGATCGTACTAGTAACTACTAGAGCTGCTAGTGATATAGTGAGGAGTATAGTTAAGGATCTACGTAGGAGTGACTGTAGTATAGAGGTAATTACTCTTGAGGAAGTACCTATAGCCTCCCTAGCTACTACCAAGGACATAGCTAATTACTTGAGTAGGGATCCTTATAAGAGGATCTTGAGAGATGCTGACATAATTCTCATACCTGGACTTGTAGTTGGTAGTACTGAATTAATTGAGAGGGTAGTTAATGCTGAAGTCTTCAAAGGCACTAAATACGCTGGTGACATCCCCGTACTTATAGATTACATAATGAGCGGTGGTAGATTAAGTAAAGAGAAGCCTGCTGATGAAGTTATGGAGAACTACCTTAGGCAAGTATATGATGAGAGGGTGCGTGAGGCATTAAGCACATCACCTACTTCATTCTACTTAAGGGGTGTTAAATTCCCAGTAAGACCCCCACCCATTAACTTACTCTACGAAGTAGTGGTTAGGAATAAAATTAAGGAGGGCCTTAATGAGGTATTGAATGTAGTGAATAAGTTAAGAAGATATAATTATCAAGGTATAGTGCTTGGATTAGAAGCTGGTAATTATGACACCGCTCCTCTACGTAAATTGATTAGGGAAATAAGGAGCTACGATAGTGAGTTATTAATAGGTATTGATGCACCTATAGACTTAATAGTTAGGGATGACGCATTACTAAGCGATGTTGATATCCTAATGAATCTAGACGTAATTAATAGGATAGACTTAATAAGAAAGTACTCAAGTGAGTTAAAGGATAAGGCAATCGTAGTTATAGCTGAGAATTTAGCATATATTAAATCCATAATCACAGAATTAAGCACCTTAGGTATTGATAAAATAATTATCGACGCAGTCCTTAAGCCACCGCTACTTGGCTTAATAGATTCGATAATTAAGTATAAATACGTATCTAAGAACATGAGAGTACCGCTTATGATGGGTCTATCAAATGTTTATGAGTTAATGGACGTTGATTCGCATGGAGTGATAGCTACATTAATGACCTTAGGCTTTGAGCTAGGCATCAGTAATATGTTAGTAACTGAGGAAAGTTACAAGGCTAAGGGCGCTATTAAGGAAGCATACATAGCTCGTAATATGATTTATAGGGCTTACGTTAGGAGATCCCCACCAATAAATGTTAACTTAAACTTACTCATACTTAAGGATAAGAGACCTAGAAGTGCTGAAGTACCTAGGCAATCACCAATTACTAACGTAGTTAACGTAGGTAAAGTACCGCCAGTACTAGATAGAGAATATTATTTAAGGATATACGTTGATCATAAGAAGAAATTGATTGTAGTTGATGTACACAAAAGAAGTAATAACAAAGTTATGATAAGATTTACCGGAGAGGATGCCTTAAGTTTAGGGAGATATGTTATTAGAAATATAGGGTTGAGTAAGGAGCATGCAATTTATTTAGGTTACGAATTGAGTAAAGCGGAAATTGCTTTAAAGCTGGGTAAAAACTATGTACAGGATGAACCTCTATTTTCATTTAGCTATGAAGATTAATAATGTTTAACTGTTATATCTCGGTAATGATACTTCATTAATGAATTTTAAAGTACTCATGTAACAGAAGCTTAATAACTTAGTTTTACAAGCTTTAAAGGGTGAGATGAATGAGCGTTACTCGTCGAGAAGCAACTGCTAGAAAGGTTATTGGTAAGAAAGTGGTAAAGGGTAAGGTATACACATACGAGTACTACACACTACCACTGAACCTTTACCTTCCGAAGAACATGGTTGAGAAATGGGGTACAGAGTTCATAGTAGAGAGAAGGGAGCAGGAAGGAGTCATAATAATAAAAGCTAAGAAAGCCATGGAGAGTAGTGAGGGTAAGTAGGTATAGTAGTTAATGAGGGAAAGAAAGCATAAATCAAAACATATTGTTTTGTTTATTAGTAATGACTTCTACGAGGTAATAAGCGATCATAGTAAGGTACTGAGCTATTTAAGAGAACTTATCTTCGCACTTATTCAGTTAGTACCTATAGGTAAGGTGACTACGTACTCGTCGATAGCTAAGGTTCTCGGAGTAAGTCCTAGGTTCGTGGCTAACGTGCTTAAAAGTAATGAGAAACCCATAGTAGTGCCCTGTCACCGAGTGATTAAGTCGAATATGGAACTAGGTGGCTACACCCTACACTCAAGGAGTTCCCCAGAATTTAAGGAGAAATTACTTACTCTTGAAGGTGTTAAAATCACTAAGTTAGGTAGTAGGAGAGTAATCAGCGAGGTACACGTTATTAATTTAGAAGATGTCCTACTTCATTAAGTTTATAGAGACTATTACGTTACATTACTCGGGAGTATGAGGTTTAATAATGCGCTATGGAGGGTAGTAAGACCCGATGCCGAGTATGTATGGAGGTCTAAAGTAGTTAATGATAGGCTTAAGTGGTATAGAAGAGTTATGGAGAATAGAACACCAGCTAAGTTCCTAATAGCTAAGAAGGTAGGTACTGAACAGAACCCTAAGGAATTAAGTTACGATGAATTATGGAATCTCCACGAAGAGGTTAGGAGAGAGTTCCTTAAGTTACTTAGTAAGGCTAGAGAAGGTAACTTAACGCTTAAGGATGTTGAGGAGATGGATAGCCCTAAGTACTCATTTATAGATATTAAGGAGGAGATTGCTTGGAGAATAACTAGAGAATGCATGTTCTGCGAGAGGAGATGCGGCATTGATAGGAGATTAAGGTCAGGTGCTTGTAGTATTGACATACATACTTACGTATCGTCGTACTTCCTACATATGGGTGAGGAGGCACCCCTAGTACCTAGTGGTACGATATTTTACGGTGGATGTAACTTCAAGTGCGTATACTGTCAAAATTACGATATATCACAAGTTAATCCTCGCTCAGGGATTAAAGTAACTCCGACGGAGTTAGCGGCTATTCAAGAGTATTTAAGGTTTGAAGGTGCTAGAAACATAAACCACGTTGGTGGTGACCCCACACCTAATATACATACCATAATATCGTCGCTTAAGTACGTACGTGTAAATGTCCCGCAATTGTGGAATAGCAACATGTACTTAACTAATGAAGCTCTTAAACTAATTAAGGACTTAATAGATATATGGCTACCTGACTTTAAGTACGGTAATAATTCCTGTGGTGAAAGACTATCTAAAGTAAGTAATTACTTTAATGTAGTTACTAGGAACTTAAGCATAATATGTAAGGAGGGCGACCCCATCATCATTAGACACTTAGTACTACCTAATCATCTGAACTGCTGTACTGAACCAGTACTTAAGTGGATAGCCGTAAACTGTAAGCATGCCTTAGTTAATGTAATGGCCCAATACAGGCCCGAGTACTTAGTACTTAAGTATAGGAAGGAATACAGCGACATAGCCCGAAGACCGAGTGGAGAGGAAATGCGTAGGGCCTATGAACTCGCCGAATCGTTAGGTTTAGCCTACAAAGAGGTAAGTTAATTGATTACTTAAAACCCTTACAAATCAGCGCAGCTCAGCCTAATCACCCTATTCATCACTCCGGCTTTCATCATCTATGTAGCTCTTTTAAATTACTAACATATATACTTTTTACTTTCTTAACTCACCTCTGATTCTTGGGTAGGTATAATTGAAGGAAAACATCCTAGACGGTAGGTTTACTGGGAAGTCTGCCAAGATTAAAGTCATCGGTGTTGATGGCTTCATTGAGGGAGTAATCGATGAAGTTAGTAGGTACGAGATAGGTCTCCGTACCAGAGACGGGCCCGTTATAGTCTTTAGGCATGCCGTGCTGTTTATTGAAGTTCAGCCTCCTGACCTCCACGGATACAGTCAGGAGGAGTTAGAGGATACGGTCTTAACTACTGACTTTATAGGGTGTAGGATTGACGTAACTTTAGTTGATGGGTCAGTACTTAAGGGTAAATTAATGAAGGTTACAAGGTATGAGTTAGGTGTTGTTACGAATGAGGGTAAGGCCTTAGTAATACCTAAGTCAAGCATAGCTACCGTGTCTATTAAGGAGTAGATTCCTCCTTACCGATTAACTTAAACTTAATTAACTTAACCTCAGTCGTGTCACTTATCCTGCTACCATATATTCTCCTTAAAGCCCTTATGAGTTCCTCACGATTGCTAAAACCGTCTATGTTTGCGTCTTCATCAGTTAATTCTCTAACCTCCTTAATCTCAACGTCCTCGATGATCGCTGTCCCTATTTTTACTTTACCAGCTCTAATCTCAACTATATCGCCTTTTTTAACGGGTGAGTACAGCCTTACAGTCGATGTTTTCCTACCTTCTAATATGTCGGGTCCGTAAATCTGCTTAAATATTAACTTCTTCCTACCCACCCTGCACACCTACCCCTCTTAAGCTTAGGGAATTAATAACTACTCCTTAGCACCTAATTCTAACCTCTCCTTAACCCTCTCGCTTCTGTATGAACTTATTAATTCAATGAGCTTCTCCTCGGTTAATTCACTAACCTCCTCACGTCTTATAGCTTCCTTAATGTCCTTAATACAGCCCTTAACCTCGTTAATGATCTCAGCATTGGTTAGTGCGATATCATCAATAACCACTACCCCAGTCACGGGTACTGCTGGCACGTACGAGTTACGTAGTCTAATAGCCAGTTCCCTACAATCGTCGGGAAGTATTAAAGCTACCCTAGAGCTTCTTAGTAACTCTATTACATCCCTACTTAACTCAGTACTCACGCAAGCAGCCCTACTTAGGCTTAAGTAGAGTAGATTGTATTTTTCATCATCAACATCAATAACTAATGAATCGTTCTTTAATTCAAAAGCGCTTACTAAGTTAGTCACCACCTTAGTGGCTACTAAGTCTCCCCTAACTAGTGACTTGATCAATTCCCTTAATGAATTATTTACATTACCTAACTCCTCTATCTCTCTCCTCAACTCACTTACGTACCTACTCATATTGTTTAACCTCTGCGTTAACTCCATTATCTTCCTGTCTTTGAGTACATCCCTACTTAATTCGTTCTTAAGTATTGTTAGTTGATATTCATACTCCCTAATAATCGACTCCAACTCCTTAATCTTACTCCTAAGGTGCTCATTTTCCTTAGTTAGCCTTTCAACTTTCTTCGTTAAGTGCCTTATCCTCCTCTCTTTATCCCTAACTTCAAACCTACTTGCTATAGCTTCCTTAATTAAACCTTTAATAACCTCACTCCTACTCTCACCCTTACTTCTCTTAGCTATCATATCAGTGATTATATCCTCAATAATGCTACTTAACGGCTCATTACGGAGTAACCTAACCTTATATTCCTGTATGTTACTTACCTTGAGGCCCATTAACCTTATCCTTTCTTGAAGCTTACTCATTTTCTGCTCGAACGTCCTTAACGCCTTAATTGCTGCTGCAAGAGCGTCCCTTTCGTGAGTATTTCTTACCTGCACGCCCTTGGTTTCGCAGAACTCCTTAACAATTAACTCCTTCTCACTCGTGCTTAATGAGTGTGGGGGTACGTATAGTTGAGCATTAAGTGACGAAGCTAACTTTCTAACCACATCCGGTGGAGGGTTTTTGTCTGTAGCAACTACAGTGACTACTCCGTATTTGGATAGTATAGATAATGCTGAACCCCTATCTAACTCCCTACCTGATGTAATAAGTACGGGATTACCATTAAGATCAAGTGCCGCTAACCCAGCTTCTATGCCGGGGTCATAACCAACTATTAAGTACTTCCTCTGCTCACTACCTTCATCAATCACGAATAACTTACTATTTATTACAGGCTTTATCCTAACCTTAACATCATACCCCCTTAACTTTTCAACTACTCCGTAAAGATCCTTCCTATCTGCATAGACTATGAATAAAGCCCTCTCAACACCTCCCCTACTCCTCCTAATCATCACGTCGTAATCAAAGCCTCTTCTCTCTAATTCCTCCCTAATCTTCTTAACAACCCTAGATACCGCTGCCCTCATGTTCCTCTGGTACTTATCAGATCTTGAACCGCCTGCGTACCCTGACCTACCCTTACTTACTATTATCTTAACCTTCCTCTCAAACAACTTCAGCTTAGTTCCCTCACCCTTCTCAGCTAGTAGAGCAAGTGTTACCGCTGTTCTTACAGGCCCTAACTTACTTTTATCGCTAGTTAATCCAGCCTTAAAAGCTACCTCCCTTAAGCTCGTAAACTTGCCGTCATCTAGAGTTACTTGAATAACCTCAGTCTCAGGTGGTAAGAGCTTCAGTAATTTAATGACGTTCCTTTTAGTACCACCTAGTTCCAGTATGTTATCAACAGCTAGTACAGAGGCTTTATTATCCCATAAGATCCTTACTAACCTCCCTAAACCACCCTCCTCAACTCTCTTAACTACACCATTACTAACCACGGCTATTGCGTATAGGTACTTACTAAGGTCATTACCCCCGGACCTTATTATGTCCACACCAACAACTACCTTCTTATCAGACCTCATTAATTTCCCCCTTAACATATGAGAGAGCCGTACTCACGTCGATCTCAACTCTGTATTTACGTTTAAAGAACTTAATGATGTACTCAACGTCTCTTCTCAAGTACCTCTCATGTTCAGGGTCATCACGGTATACGTACTGAGGCCAGTCAATTATGTAAGGATCCTCACTCTCTATCTTAACCATTACATTATACTCGCTTAAGTCTCCATGAACTATACCTACCTTAACGTATGCGTCCCTCAAAGTACTTAAGATCTTCCTCAACATGCTTAGCGGGTCCTTAGCCTCAGCGTACCTATATAACTCGGTACCTTCAATATACTCCGTAACTACTGCATGTCTACTCCAGCCGTAGACCTTAGGTACGTACTTGGAGTAGTTCATTAATTCCTTTAGAGCCTTAAACTCCCTCTCAGCAGCTACTTTAGAGCGTATCATCCAGTTAGGTTCGTCGGTTAAGTATGAACGTACCCTAACTACCTTCTGGAAACTCACCCTACCTATCTTGTAGAACTTAACCGCTATAACATTACCTTCACTATCCTTAGCTATGTAGATCTCACTCTCCTTACCCATACCAACCATAGTTCCTAAATAAGCAATAACACCTCTCCTAACTAGATCCCTAACGGCTAGACAATCAAGCCCTAAGTAAGTTAATCTATACCCGTGGAAAGGAGCTAATGACCTTTTAATCACCTTAAGTTTATTTAGCTTAGATAATCTCCTATGGAGTTCCTTAGGCGGTATCTTTACTTTATTTTCAATAACCTCTATAGGTACGTACTCATACTTACTAAGTAATCTGTCAAGTAAGTTGAGTATTTTGAAATCATTACTCTCTAATTCATTGTATATATCCACGAGTAACACTAACTCAACCTCTAAGTAATTACTTAAGGAGGATTTTAAGTTATCAGACACCGACCTATCATCACTCCTCAGTCCCGGTTTCACACATCACCTAATAATCAAAATACTCAAGATCTATATTAAACTGACCTATATAACTAGGGGATTTAGTTATTTATTGGTTATTTCGTTAAATTAAAAATACACTAGAATAACATTGCTTCACCCTTTACTATTAAGTTAGTTATGTCTGTAATTTTCTCCAGCTCTTCATTAATTATTGACTCCACATCAGACTTTAATGAACTTAGTGATGCGCCTTTAGTAGGTATTATCTTAGCTACAGCAGCTAGTGGTTGGTCTATTGGGTGACCTATCTGTGATAGTAATTCAACGTATATCTCCTCAATACCGCTTACCTCTTTAACTACCCTATTAGCTATCTTAAACGCTAGTACGTTATAGATCTTACCTACGTGACTTACTGGGTTCTTACCAGCTGTTGCTTCTAAGCTCATAGGTCTTAAGGGGGTGATTAAGCCATTAGCTCTGTTGCCCCTACCAGTCATCCCATCATCTCCATGCTCAGCTGACGTACCAGTTACTGTTAAGTATACGATACCTTTATCAGGTTTATCAGCTGTATTCACATATACCTCAACGTCGTAATCTGAAGCTATCTTACATGCTAAATCACGTACCCTCTCAAGAACCTCCTCCTTAACTGATAGGTAATGATCCAGATCTGGTATTAACGCTGATATGGTCGCCATAGCTATAGTTAGCTTTATCTTCTTATCCGTTCTTAACCCCATAACTTTAATGTCTTCACCTACCTCAGGTAACTTCATCTTTAACTCCTTAGAGTTTAAGTACCTCTCAGTCTCGAGTACGAGCCTCTCCAAGGTAGTTAAGGGTGCGTAACCCACGCCGAAACTAGTGTCATTAGCTAATGGCTTACCCTTAAGTCCTAACTCGAAAACACCCACTAGATCCGTACTACCGCTTCTAATCATGTAATCAACTACGACGTGCTTCTCAGGGTCTAGGAATCTGAAGTTCCTCTTAATCCAGCTCTTAACGGCGTTTATAACTATAGTACCTACTGGTACGCGCTCGATACTACCGTCCTTCCTCATTACGTACTCAGTAGCTCTACCGGCAACTATTATGTAAATCGGGTGAATAACCTCTCCGCCGCCGAAGGTAGGTCTTGCCTGCCCTCCAACCAGTAATACCTTATCTAGGTTATGATGCAGTATAGCGCCGTACTTACTTAAGTAGTACTTAGATAATTCGAGACTAGAAACCTCCGATGCCGCATCAGCTATGTAGTCCGGATGCCCTAAACCCTTCCTTTCGACTAGCTCTACTCTCTGATTAACTACCGGCTCCCTCTCAATTACCTCGACAAGTATGTTCCTAGGCATTGTACTTACCTATGTGTGTAGGGGGTGTAGATAAATTAAAAGTTTTCAATATCACCTAAACATTACTGTACAGCTAACCAGAATTATACGCAACACGCACCCTAACTAGGTAGGTGGGGGCAAGGCAGGTATTTTCATTAGCTACCTATTACCTCTACTTGCGTGTGTAATCAAGTACTATGTAGAGTATCTGACTACCCCTTATCAATACAGTACCGTACCTAGCTACTGGTTTCTCATCAGCACTTAACTCTTCACAATCAATCATTACTACGTTCATGGTCGAGTCAGTCATTATTAGCTTGCCATGATATGCGTTACCGTCCTTAACCTTAACTAATACTTCCCTACTTATGGCTGATCTTAAGGTCCTCAAAGGTGTCTCGGTTCTTGCTGGCAACATACTACATTACCTTAAAGAAGTGTTACCTACGATTATTTAAGCTTTCCTATCTTAAACCCATTACCTATATTTACCTCAATGTAACCAAAGACATTAGGTGGTGCTGAGTGAGTGTCGAGGAAAGTAGAATTACCGTAGGTAATAAGCCCGTAATAGACTATATAGTCTCAATAGCGATACTACTGAATCAAGGCATTAAGAGAATAATTATTAGGGGAAGAGGACCTAATATCTCTAAAGCTGTAGCTGTCTATAATGCAGTTAAGGACCGCATGGGTGACGCCATTAAGTTAAGCGATGTAAGAATAGGAAGTGAGGATAGGAGAGGTAAGCTCATCTCGTTCATAGAGATAGTCATTGAGAGAGTACTGTAGAGTCATTAGTGCTTGCGGGGGTGTTTAGTGAATTAATTAAGGAAGTCTCTGAGTGGGTCCTTACCAATACATCTCTAGTCATGACTCTAGCTAAATCAGCTAGGACCACCAGTAAAGCTACATCCCTACTTAAGGCACCGCTTTTAACAGTATCTAGCAACTTCTCAAGCTCTCTCGTAGCTTCAGTACTTACTAATTCAGGGTAATTACTCTCTATGTAGTTCTTAACCTCAATACCTAGCTTCGTAGGTATTAAGTACAACCTCTTCTTAGACTCTATTACGTACCCATGCCTTAAGTTATTCTCTATAGCCTTGGCGTAAGTACTTGGCCTCCCTATACCTGATTCCTTCATTAACTTAATCACATCAGCTGACGTGTATAACCTAACTCTAGACCCTCTAAACACCTTAGCCTTAGATACCTTCATCGTAACTTCTTCACCACATACTAACTCACTTAGGTATTCATGAAGCCTCACATCCAGTACCTTAGTGAATCCCTCCTCAATTACCTTAATAGGTAATTCGAGGGTTCCTAAGTCAACATCACCAACCTTAACCCTAACTATGGCATACACTATCCTAGCGGGAGGCATTTGACTAGCTACGAATCTCTTAAATATTAACTCATATAACCTCTTATGGTACCATGTTAGGTTAGCCTGCATAGTTAAGCTAAGTAGTTTATCCAAGGAATCAACAGCTTTAGTAGGTCTTATACATTCATGCGTTCCCTGACCACCCCAAGACCTTGGATATAGGTAATTAGCTAAACCTAACGTGTTTAAGTACTCCTTAGCTATCTCGATACCTACGCTTGATACGTGTGTACTGTCAGTTCTATGGTACGTAATGAAGCCCAACTCGAAGAGGTCTTGAGCTAACTTCATGACCTTATTAGGTGATAATTTAAGCACCTTAGTTGCTTCAGAGAGTAGCGTATCTGTAGTATATGGTGGTTTCGGATTAACTACTCTTTCCTCCTCCCTAACCTTAATTAACACAACTCCATTCTCTAACGCCTTATTAGCTACCGACTTAGCTAACTCCTTATCCTTTGTGAAGAACACCACCTTAAGCTGATTATCTACACTTAACCTAACGTAGTAACCCCTCTCCTTAAGGTATTGACCATACCTATCAACCACCCACTTAAGTACCGGCGTCTGAACCCTACCACCTCCTAACCAGTACTTATTGAATCTCTTCTTGAGTACGTTACTGAGCTCGAAACCTATTAATCTGTCATCAACACGTCTAACGATTTGTGAATCAACTCTCCTCATATCTATGTCCCTAGGCCTCAACAAGGCATTAAGTATTTCACGACGTGTTATCTCATGGAACTCTATCCTGACGAACTTACTTATGTAGGGCCTCAACGTTAGGTAGACGTCATATGCAATTTTCTCGCCCTCCTCATCGGGGTCGGTAGCTAGTATTACTAAATCAACTTCCTGCACTAACTTCCTGAGGGCATTAACAACGATTGAACTATCTCTAATCCTAATGGATCCGCATCTAGGGCATGACTTACTATCCTCGGTAAATTGGTAGCCACAATCCCTACACCTCTTAATGGTTGTGTATATTGGTGTTAAGTTATTGTTACTTAAGGAAACACCGTAGAGTCCTTCATCAACAACTAAGTCGTATATGTGTCCTAACGTAGGTGCTATGGTAGTTACTAAGACCTCATCATTAATCGTTACTACAGTTTCGTAAGCTACGTAATCGCCTAAATACCTCCTACCGGGTCTGCCGAACATCTTAGCAATAGTCCTAGCCTTAGTAGGTGATTCAACAATCATTAGTACCGACTTAATCTTATTAGTAACTACTCCTGAACCCCTATTATCTATCCTCCTACTTCTTATCTGTTCCCTAATGACCTTACTGATCTCTAACTCACTTAGTCGTACTGGGTTATAAGTAATTACGTAATTCCTTAACTTATTAGTAAAGATCTTGAAGAGATCTTCGTCCTCGTAGAGTAGTATTGATAGACCTAAGGTCATCCTACCCTTAAGTAACCTACTGCATCTTCCCGAGGCTTGTATGTACGTCATTACGTCAGGTATTTGAGCGTATAGCCCCCTACTCTTCTTAATGACTATGAACGTGTCAAACACTAACTTACCTAATTCCTTAACCTTACTCTTCATAAATTCCTTAACATTGTTAATTACCTTAATTACATCATTAGCTAATTCACTTAGTGGTTGAGTAAGTTCTAGCTTCCTCTTTATACCTAGTGATAATACCTTTACCTTAACTGGGCTTAACTTACTTAGCCTATTCAGTAATGACCTGCACTCATCGTTAATTACGTAACCATATCTCTGTAATTGCGTAACTACTTTAATTAGCCCTAACGGATTCTCTAAGATGTTGTCGATAGGCACCTCAAACTTAGGTACACCTATGAATATTGTGTTATATATCCTTAATGGTTCATCAATACCTCTCGTTAATATTCCGTAGTACGTAGCTATACCTACTAAGATATCTACATCACCCTTCCTTAGTAAATCAAGCGCCTTCCTACTACGTGCTACCTCAGCTCTTAAACCCCAACTCCTTAACTCCTCAACTAATTCCTTAGCATAGCCTATTCCTAGATCCTTACTAACGAATATTAACGTACCTCCATGTAATTTACTAAGTAATGATTTAAGATTAACCGAATCGATTGGCTCAGCGACCTCAATGAGATTCCTCATGTAGTCAAGTATAGAGCCTATTTCAAAACCCAGTAACTCTCTCAGTATCTTAGCTCTCTGCCCCTTAGCACGTCCTGTAGCACTAGCTATGAGTAACTGACCTACGTTCGAGTAATTAAGTACCTTAGCTAAACTTAATTCAGCCTCATATAGCTCGTTATGTATTTCCTTTAACTTTTCCTCATTACCTACAATCCTATAGAATAACGCCTCATTCTTTAAATTAACTACCTTATTAGCTAGCTTAATAGCTTCTTCATTAATCCCAAGTACCTTAAGAACTACGTTTAATACGTTGGAGGACTTCATTAATGCATCGAAGTCATCAACTATTACTACGTCAAAATGTTGATTACTTAGTAGTTCCTTATTCCTATGTATAAACGCGTGAGTAGTTACTAATACAAGGTTCCTAGTCCTTGATACCTCATTACTTAAGCTCTTGAACTCATCCGACGTAATTATCCTAGTACTTAAGCCCCTACTAATCATACTTAAGGCGTTACTTACTTGCTTCATTAACTCCCTAGTCGGTACTATATACATGACCCTACATCCCTTAAATGCGCGGTAAACTGCGTACGTCTCTAGTAAGGTGGTCTTACCTACGCCTGTAGGTGCTATCAAGGCGAAGGACTCATTATTAAGCATTCTCTTAGCCCATGCCCTCTGAATACTCCAGAGTACCTTACCTCCCTGACGTTTCTTAAAGAATTCCTCAAAGTCGTGAAGCTCGTCCTTAAGTAGGAATAAGTTAATTAGTTTTTTAGCCTTACCGCTACTAATTAGTATGTCCCTTAATTCATTAAGGTCACGTACCCTCCCAACATGCTCCTTAGGTAAGCACTTACTGCATGGTAGCCCTAATCTTAGCCTATGCTCACTAATAGGCCCTCCGCAATTCGGGCATAGTCCTCTGTATATCATACCTCCATAACCTATGTATTGAGCTTTCTACTTACTCCTTCCTTATAAGACCTGCACCCCATTGCTTAGTAGTATGTGGTTAGTTACTGCATAATCGTCATCTAGTCAACACTGTTTTAGGGGTGCTAAACTAAGATTATTATTTGATGGTACTGTATGAGTAGGAAGTACATCTTCATAACGGGTGGTGTACTCTCTGGACTAGGCAAGGGAGTAACCACTGCTTCTACAGCATTACTCCTTCAGTCTATGGGATATAACGTAACAGCGATCAAGATAGATCCTTACGTAAATGTTGATGCAGGAACCATGAATCCCTACATGCATGGTGAGGTATTCGTAACTGAGGATGGTGGGGAAACCGACCTTGACCTAGGACATTACGAGAGGTTCTTAGGGAGGAACCTAAGTAAGAAAAATAACATCACTACTGGGAAGGTGTACCTAACCGTTATCGAGCGCGAGAGGAGGGGAGACTATTTAGGGCAGACAGTTCAGATAATACCGCACGTAACTGACGAGATCAAGAGGGAGATTAGGGAGGTTTCTGAAGAGCAGGGAAGTGACGTTACGATAGTTGAGATAGGGGGGACAGTAGGTGATATTGAGGGACTGCCGTTCCTTGAAGCCGTTAGGCAGATGAGGCTTGAGGAGGGTTTCGAGAATACGTTATTCATTCACGTCGTTTTAGTACCCATACTAACTACTACTAAAGAACAGAAAACTAAACCCGCCCAGCACAGTATTCAAGAGTTAAGGAGAATAGGTATTCAGCCAGACATAATAGTTGCTAGGTGCCCTCAACCGCTAAATAGTGAGTCAGTAAGGAAGATATCACTCTACGGCAACGTACCTAGGGAGGCAGTCTTCAGTAACTATGACGTAAGTACGATATATGAAGTACCTTTAATACTAAGAGCTCAAGGCTATCATAGAGTAGTAGCCAAAAGGCTAGGGTTAGAATATAGAGAACCGGACCTAAGTAAATGGGAGGAGTTCGTTAGGAAGTTAAAGAACCCTAAATACTACGTAAGGATAGGCATGGTCGGTAAGTACACTAAACTGCATGATAGTTACTTAAGCATAATAGAGGCGGTTAAGCATGCAGCAGCCTACGAATCAATTAGACCAGAGTTTGTATGGATTGAAGCAACGGACATCGAAAGAGGTAAATTAAGCGTTGAGGAAGTCCTTAGTACTGTTGATGGAGCCATAATCCTCCCAGGATTTGGCGAGCGGGGTGCTGAAGGTAAGATTAAGGCTATAAAGTACTTGAGGGAGTCAGAAATTCCTACGTTAGGCATATGCTTCGGGCTTCAGATGATGGTTGTTGAATTCGCCAGGAACGTACTTGGTCTTAAGGACGCTCACAGCACCGAGATAAAACCTGATACACCTTACCCAGTAGTTGACTTACTCAGCATGCAGAGGGGAATTATCTATAAGGGAGGTACTATGAGGCTAGGTGCTTTACCCATAAAGATCGTTAGGGATACCCTAGCGTACAGAATATACAGGAAGTCAGTAATTTATGAAAGACACAGGCATAGGTACCAAGTAAATCCTAAGTATGTAGATAAGTTTGAAGAATCTGGATTCATAGTTAGCGGCTACGGTATTGAGGGGTTCCCTGAAATAATGGAGCTTAAGGACTATAGGTACTTCCTAGGTACTCAAGCACACCCTGAATTCAGAAGTAGACCGTTAAGACCATCACCTATATTTCTGGAATTACTTAAGTCGATGAATAAGCACACTCTAAAGTACTAACATTAATTCACAGTACTAATTTAAAGAGGAGAAAAAGTTATTAAATTAACTCGGACGAGTTAGTACTAACTAATTACTTAACTTTCTTACTCTCAATAACTATCATTGTAGTCGTTCCTCTAACTTGAGGTATCCTCCTTATTTTATTGATTACTAATTCCCTTAACGCCTCATGAGTTTTAGCCTCAACAAGTACCACAATATCGTACATACCATAGACTTCATAGATCTCCTTAACACCCTCTATCTTCGCTAATGTGTTCATAACTTCATTCTCAGTCCCTATCTCGGTATTTATTAAAACTACTGCGAGCGGCATAGGGACACTCAAGTATATTTATAGCACCAAGCAACTAATAAAGTCTAAGCTCTAAATTTTTATGAACTAATTACTAGGCAAGTTATCGATTCTAGTAAATAATTTGAGGTTAACTACTTTATATACTGTATATAGTTACATAATCAGCCGCCCGGTTATACCTCATTAGTTGCTAAGTAACTCATACCTCGGTTCTTACGAGGCTCATCATCTAATACTCACTAGGGAAGTAACGTTAAAACGTTTACACCTAAATTACTTTACGTAACTAGGTGTCCTAGCATGAGATTTAATGAGGGAAGCTATGTAATGGTCATTAACTGGGGTAAACCACAGGTATATAAGATCATCATGAATGCATTGAAGGATTTAATTTCGTTAACAGGAATCGGTAGCTTGTATTACTCAATAAACTTTAATGTAGTCACTATAGATGTTAAGGGTATTAAGAGATTAGTAGTTATACCTCCATCATCTATAGTAATTAGGAGCAATGATCATGAGGATGAGCTAGATGAAATTCTAAGCACTCTTCAGTTAGGTCTTAATGCTAAGATCCTTAAGTTACGTGAGGATTCTTGGATAGATTGTAAGTACTTACTTAATAATGGTGTTAACATTAATTTAAACATAAGTAAAG
>Ga0256914_1000354_pt1 | contig 44818 bp, 36 predicted proteins | sample HulkmetaG_FD_191571 | JGI IMG/M metagenome (GOLD analysis project Ga0256914, IMG submission 191571) | Hydrothermal chimney microbial communities from Main Endeavour vent field at the Juan de Fuca Ridge, Pacific Ocean - Hulk | ecosystem: Environmental > Aquatic > Marine > Hydrothermal vents ...
GTTGGGCAGGACGGCCAGGCTGAGGAACTTCGTCAGCACATTGATGCGTATGGCGGTGGTGATGAACTCGCCGAAGGTGCGGTACTGGTCCCAGAAGTACCAGATGAGGTAGAAGGTGAGCGGGGGCAGGATGAGTCCGGTGATCCATCCTGTGAGGGGTTCGTCGCCCCGGCGGCGGGGTGTGTCGTGGTGGTTCATGGGTCAGTTCTCTTTTTTCTCGGGAGTGGTGAGGGTGAGGTTCAGTGCGCGCAGCAGGGGGAGGTCGTCGTAGCGTGTCTGGTCGATGGTGAGGGGCACCACGGCGGCGTAGCCGTGTTTCAGGGCCCACTCGTCGGTGTCGCGGGCCTGGGGTTCGAGGTTGTGGTAGCTGCCCCGCAGCAGGTAGGCCGGGCGTCCGTTGTCGCCGGTGACCTCCTCGAACTCTTCGGTCCAGTAGCCGTGGGTCTGCCGGCATATCCGTATGCCCCGTACCGGGCCATGCTCGGGACCGGGGATGTTGACGTTGAGACAGAGCGGGCGGTGGTAGTGATGAGAGAGTATGTGTGTGATGAGCAGACGGCTGACGGCGGCTGCCTCGCCGAAGTCGGCCCCGGGACGGTCGTCGAGCAGCGAGAGCCCCAGCGAGGGGATGCCGTTGAGGGCGCCCTCGCGCGCCGCCCCCACCGTGCCCGAATAGATCAGGTTGACCGAGGCGTTGGAGCCGTGGTTGATGCCCGATACCACCAGGTCGGGACGCCGCGGCAGCAGCTTGTTGAGAGCCAGCTTGACACAGTCGACCGGCGTGCCGCTGAGCGTGTAGCAGTGAAAATCGTCCGACGAACGGTCGCGGTGCCGGGTGAGATGCAGCGGGCGTGCCACGGTGATGGCATGCGACATGCCCGAACGGGGGCCGTCAGGCACCACAGCATAGACCTCGCCCAGCGGACGTACCACCGCCAGCAGAGCCTGCAGCCCCGCCGCTTCCACACCGTCGTCGTTGGTCACCAGGATCAGCGGCCTCTCTTCCATGGATGCAAAGATAAGAATACCCGGGATATGTCAACCTGTCAGGAACGGAGGAATGGCGCCTTTTTTGTTGAAGGAAGGCGAAAAGGAGGAAAAACATCATGAGAACATTAGCCAACAGACCTACGACCGTTCAGGAAAAACTGATCGAACTGCTGGGAGTGAAAGAGGATCCCAGTGTCTCCATCCTCGTGAACAAGGATGTGGCCTCGCCCCGGAATGAGAAGTTCCGCCTGGCTGTCAAGAACAGTGTAAAGAAAGCCATCGACACGCTCGAAGAGCGGGGCTACGACAAACGGCTGGTGCGGCGTTTCGAGGAGAGGCTCAACCTGCTGGAAGAGACCATCCGTTATGAGCACGATTTCCAGTCGGTGATCATCTTCATGTCGCCGCAACGTGAAGAGCTGCTGTTGCTGCCCTTTGAGGTGCAGACCCGCGTGGTGGTGGACGACAGCTTCGAGATACGCGACCTGCTGCGGACGGTCAACCGCTCGTTCCGTTACGACGTGGTCGTCCTCAGCTACAAGCGTACCCTCTTCTTCAACGGTTATCACGACCTGTTACAGAAAGTGGAGAACGATGCCATCCCCAAAGGGGTGGAACACTACATGGAAACCTACATCGGCCGCAAGGATGATCCCGCCAAGGCCGAGATGGAAGCCCTGAAGCTGTACGTCAACGATGTGGACCATTTCATCCGTACCTATACGGAGATGCACGATCCGCTGATCGTCATGGGCGATGAGAAGCTGGTGGGGTATTTCCGCAACAAGACAAAACGTCCGGATAAGATTCTGGCTGAGATACGGGGCAGTTACGACGATGCTCCCCTCTCCGAGATACGTGAGCGGATCAACGCGAAGCTGGAGGAGTACATCCGTCTGCGTGACCAGCGTTTGCTGGAGCGGGTGCGTCCCGACATCGACCGGCTGGGGTATGTTTCGGGCATCCAGGAGGCCTGGACCGTCGCGGCCATGAAAGAAGCTCGTATCATGCTCGTGGAACAGGGCTACCGCGAAGAAGGCTACAGCGTCAAGGACGGTCTTTTCCTCATCTTCTCCAAGCCGGAGGATGAGGAGTACGACTACCATGCCGATGCGGTGGACGATCTGGCCGAGATGGTGATGATCCAGGGGGGCGAGGTCTATTTTGTCACGCCGGGTCTGCTGGAGAAATACGACAGGATCCTGATCACCACGAAATACTGATGCCGGTGTTCGCCGGCTTTTACCGGAGGGGCCGTTCCGCTTTGGCGGGGCGGCCTTTTTTGTGGGGCGCGCAGGCGCCGCCGCAGCGTTAACTTTCTGACCAAAATTGTTTACTTTTGTGCGTTCATCAATGCCGGCGGCAGCCGGGAAAAACTGCACAGGATGAAGATCTCGTACAACTGGCTCAGGGAATATCTTCCCGTTGACCTCCCCCCCCAGGAGACGGCACGTATCCTCACCAACACAGGACTGGAGGTGGAAGGCATGGAAGAGGTGGAGCGTGTGCCGGGGGGGCTGCGTGGCGTGGTGGTGGGCAAGGTGGTGGAGTGCCGCCGCCATCCCCATGCCGACAGGCTCTTCGTCACACGTGTCGACGTCGGGGATGCCGTCCTGCCGGTGGTGTGTGGCGCACCCAACGTGGCCGAAGGACAGAAGGTGCCGGTGGCCCTGCCGGGAACCACCCTCACCATCGGCGGCAAGGAGGTGAAGCTCAAAAAAACACGCATACGCGGCGAGGTGTCGGAGGGGATGATCTGCGCCGAGGATGAGCTGGGCCTGGGCGACTCCCACGAGGGCATCATGGTGCTCGACGAGGAGGCGCCGGTGGGGATGCCCGCCGCCGAATACTTCCGTCTGGAGAGCGACATCGTCTTCGAGATCGGTCTTACCCCCAACCGCATCGACGGCGCCTCCCATCTGGGGGTGGCGCGCGACCTGGCCGCCTTCCTCAACCAAGAGAAGGAGCAGGTGCAGGTGCGGTGGCCCGACGTGTCGGCCTTCCGGCCCGACAACCACGACCTCCCGGTGGAGATCATCATCGAGGAGCGGGAGGGCTGCCGCCGTTATTCGGGGGTGACCCTCACCGGCGTGAAGGTGGGGCCCTCGCCCGAGTGGCTGCAGCGGCGCCTGCGCGCCGTAGGACTCACACCCATCAACAACGTGGTGGATGTGACCAACTACGTCCTCTACGAGATCGGCCATCCGCTCCATGCTTTCGATGCCGACAAGATCAAGGGCCGCAAGGTGATCGTCCGCACCCTGCCCGAGGGGACCCCTTTCGTGACCCTCGACGGCGTGGAACGCAGGATGAGCAGCGACGATCTGATGATATGCAACGAGGAGGAGGGCATGTGCATCGCCGGCGTCTTCGGCGGCCTGGAGTCGGGCGTGCAGGAAGGCACCACGAACGTCTTCCTCGAGAGCGCCTGGTTCGACCCGCGCTGGATACGCCGCACCGCCCGCCGGCATCAGCTCAACACCGACGCCTCGTTCCGTTTTGAGCGGGGGGCCGACCCCAACATCACCCTCTATGCCCTGAAACGGGCAGCCCTGCTGATACACGAGATCGCCGGCGGGGCCATCAGCTCGGAGATCATTGACGTCTATCCCGAGCCTTTCGACGACCGCAGGGTGACGCTGCGCTTTGACCGGCTGCAGCGCCTGGCAGGGGTGACCCTGCCCCGCGAAAGGGTGATTCGTATCCTGCAGAACCTCGACATACGCATCGAAAAGGAAACGGAGGAGGCTCTCCACCTGGCTGTGCCGCCCTACCGTGTCGACGTGACGCGCGAGGCCGACGTCATCGAGGAGATCCTGCGTATCTACGGTTACGACAACATCCCCGTGCCCGACGAAGTGGTCTCGTCGCTGTCGTACGCTCCCAAGCCCGACAAGGAGAAGGTGACGGAGCATCTCTCGGCCACCCTCACCGCGCTGGGCTTCACGGAGATCATGTCGAACTCGCTCACGGCTTCCGCCTATTACGAGGGTCTGCGTGATCTGCCGGTGTCACGGCTGGTGAAGCTCTTCAACCCCCTGAGCCAGGAGCTTGACGTGATGCGTCAGACCCTGCTCTTCGGCGGGCTGGAGGCGGTGCGCCGTAATCTCAACCACAAGCGGGAAAGACTGCGCCTCTATGAGCACGGCAACGTCTACTTCCGCGAAGAGAAAAAGGAGGTGTCGCATCCTCTGGAGCGCTACGGCGAGGAGACGCGGCTGGCGCTTTTCCTCTCCGGGCCGCAGGAGCCGGAGTCGTGGCGCCGCAAGGAGGAGCAGCATCCCGATTACTACACCCTGCGTTCCTATGTCGACCGTCTGCTGAAAGGGCTGGGTCTTCCCGAAGAGCGGCTGCAGAAGGAGGAGATCCGTGACAGCGACCTTTTCGGGGCGGGGATGATCTACCGAATGGGACGGGAGGAGGTGGCCCGTTTTGGTGAGGTGGCCGGCTCCCTGCTGGAGCGTTTCGACATCGGGCAGGCGGTGATGTTCGCCGAGCTGCGTCTGGCACCTCTGCTGCGGGTGCGGGGCGGTCACCGTATCACCTACCGCGAGATGCCGCGCTATCCCGCCGTGCGGCGTGACCTGGCTCTGCTGCTCGACAAGGAGGTGACCTTCGAAGAGATACGCACCCTGGCCTTCCGTACCGAGAAGAAGCTGCTGCGCGAGGTGAACGTCTTCGACGTCTTCGTCGACCCGCGGCTGGGAGAGAACAAGAAATCGTATGCCGTGAGCTTCGTGCTGCAGGATCCCGACAGGACCCTTACCGACAAGCAGGTGGACAAGGTGATGAGCCGGCTGACGGAACGCTTCGAGAAAGAGCTGGGAGCCCGGCTGCGTTAGCTTGTTCGTGAGATGATCAAAAGATGACGACCATGGATGAACGTATCGAGCTGATCAGGGGCGATATCACCCGTCTGGATGTGGATGCCATTGTGAATGCGGCCAACACTTCGCTCTTGGGGGGCGGGGGTGTTGACGGCGCCATCCACCGGGCTGCGGGGCCGCAGCTGCTGGAGGAGTGCCGCACACTGAACGGCTGTCCCACGGGCGATGCGAAGATCACCAAAGGGTATCTGCTGCCGGCGCGTTATGTCATCCATGCGGTGGGGCCGCGCTGGCGCGACGGCCGTCACGGCGAACCCGAACTGCTGGCCAGCGCCTACCGCCGCGCCCTCGAGGTGGCCGTGGAAAACGGCGTCGAGACCATCGCCTTCCCCAACATCAGCACCGGCATTTATGGCTTCCCCAAAGAACAGGCGGCAGAGATCGCCATCGGCGAGGTGAGGAAGTTCCTCGCCGACCATACCGAACTGAAGAAGGTTATTTTTGTTACCTTTGATGATGAGAACTACGAGATCTACCGCCGCAAGCTGCAGGCGTGAGATCTCCCGGCACAGATGACATGGCTGCCAACGGAAAAAATCATTCCCCCCTTCTTACTGCCACCGACAGGATCACCCTGGGATACATTCTTTTCACGACCCTGTTGCTGCTGGCCGGAGGGGGGCGCCTGGAACATCCCGGAAGCCATTATCTTGTGCGGGCGGGGATGATCACCCTCGTGATGGCCGTGGCCTGGCTGGACAAAGAGACCGAGAGCCGCTGGGCAAGGTTCCTGCACGCTTTCTATCCGCTCCTTTTTCTGGGGTATTTCTTCCCGGAGACCGATTATCTGAACGATCTTTTTCAGCCTTCCCTGGATCCCGCGATCATCCGTCTGGAGATGATCCTCTTTGGCACGATGCCCAGCCTTACCTTCAGCAGCTGTTGTCCGTGGCCCTGGTTCAGTGAGTTGATGCATACGGCCTATTTTTCGTTCTATGTGATCATCCTTTTCTTCGCCTTGCGTTATTTCTTCCGTCATCCCCGTCTTTTCCGCTACAGGATGTTCCAGTTTTTTCTGGCTTTTTATTCGTTTTACGTGATCTTTTCGTTTTTTCCTTCCGAGGGTCCGCAATATTTTCTGATGCCGCCGGACAATGTGGTGCCGCATGGTTATGTGATGACGGAGCTGATGAACCGCATTCTGGAGATGGGTGACCGGCCTACGGGTGCTTTTCCCAGCTCGCACATAGGCATGACGTGGCTGATCATGTATTTCTTTTTCCGTGACGATCGCCGTGCTTTTTATGGCTGGCTGGTGCCGGCGCTGCTGCTTACCCTGGCCACGGTGTATATCAAGGCCCATTATGCGGTGGATGTGCTGGGAGGGTTCATGATGGTGCCGTTGCTGGCATGGCTGGGACAGGTGCTTTATCCCCTCCTCGAACAGGAGACCGCCACGGGAACGGAGTTGGTTGCCGAACCTCCGGTGGTTCCTCCCGTCACCTGAGACCTCCTGCGATACGTTCTTGATTATTTTTATACCTTTACCTGACCATACGACCAAAACCTGACGATCATGGAGTTGACTATCCGGCCTGTAGAGACGCGCAGGGATCTGCGCAGGTTCATCTATTTTCCCGAAAAGGTGCACAAGGACCACGAGACATGGATGCCTCCTCTTTACGTGGATGAGTGGACCTTTTTCTCGCCCAAGAAGAACAAGTCGTTCCAGTATTCAGATACAGTGCTTTACCTCGCCTGGCGGGGCAGGGAAGTGGTTGGGCGCATCATGGGCATCATCAACCACCGCTACAACGAGATACACAACGAGAAGGACGGGCGTTTCATCTTCATGGAATGTTTCGACGACCAGGAGGTGGCGCATGCCCTCATCACGGCCGTGGAGGAGTGGGCACGCGAGCGGGGTATGGAGCGGATGGTCGGCCCGCTGGGCTTCTCCGACAAGGACCCCCAAGGCTTCCAGATCGAAGGCTTCCAGTACCAGACCGTCGTGGCCATGGTGGGGAACCATCCATACATGCCCCGCCTGATCGAGAACGAAGGGTATGTGAAAAAAGTCGATCTTCATGATTACCTCATCAAAGTGCCGGAGGTGTTGCCCGCCCTTTATCAGAAGGTGTACGACCGCATCTCGGGGCGCCAGCAGAGCTATGAGATGCTGGAGTTTGACACGCGCAAGGAACTGAAGGATTACATCGTGCCGGCGTTCCGGCTGGTGAACGAGATTTATGCCCCTATCTATGGTTTCGTGCCGATGACTGAGAAAGAGATGGTGGAGCTGGCCAAGCGTTATCTGCCCGCCCTGGATCCCCATTTCGTGAAGGTGGTCGTCGACAAGGGGGAGGTGATCGCCTTCGTGGTGGGTATCCCCGACTTCAGCGAAGGCGTGAAAAAAGCCCGGGGACATCTGTTGCCGTTCGGGTTCATCCATATCCTCAGAGCCCTGAAACGTTCCAAACATCTGGTGCTCCTGCTGGGCGGGATCAAACCGGAATACCGGAACAACGGTCTCGACGTGATGATGGGCATCAAGATGCTTGAATCGGCTTCGAAGCACGGTATCGAGACCATCGAAAGCCATCTCATCCTGGAGACCAACACCAGCATGATCGGTGAGGTGCTCAAGGTGGGAGGACGGCTCATCAAGAAATTCAGGATCTACCAGAAGCAGCTCTGATCCCCGCTTCTTTCAGAACTTGTACCGGAAACCGATGTTGAGGTACTGCTTGAACTGCAGTCCCGGCGAACGTTTCTGTTTCCCGTCGGGTCCCAGAACGGGGTTCCCTTCGTTGTCGTACACCGGCAGCTTCACATCGTCGTCGTAGATCATGTGGGTGTAGATGTTGATGTTGAAGAAGGGTCCGAGCTTGATGATGAACGACATCTCCCAGTCGAGGTCGATGTTCTGCGGATTGCGGTTGTATTGCGAGAAGAGGTTGATGCGGTGGGTCATGTACATCGTCTTGGAAAAGTCGTATCGGATGTAGGTTTTCACGTAGGCACCGATGTCGTTCCGCATGCGCTGGTCGGCTTTCAGACCGAAACGGGTCTGGTCGATCAGGGCGGTGTCGACCACGAAAGTGCTCTTCCACGTGAGGGGGGAGACCAGCACCGAGATCTTCTTGTCGGGACGGAAATCCATACCGACCGAGAGGTGCAGGTATCCCGGGGCGAGGAACTTGGAGATCACCACGCTGTCGTTGGGATATTTGTAGCCGTTGGCGATCTGGCTGCGCAGGTTGAAGGCGGCACTGTAATACCATTTCTTGGAAGCACGCAGCCCGTAGCGTGAGTCGAGCTCCCACGAGTCTTCGTTCTTGCGGATCCCTTTGTTCTTCCCTGACTTCAGCAGGCCGTACTTGAAGCGGAACGTGTTGTTCCATTGGTGTTTCTTCTTCTTGTAGTTGGCGTAGGTATTGAGCAGCCAAAGGGTGGAGATGGAGTTCTCTCCCCCCTCGGCCCAGTTGGAGATGATGCCCTCGGTGAGGTTGATCGATCCTATGCCGCCGAATTTCCAGGGATTGATCTTCAGCACCACCGGCTTGACCGAGTGAAGGGTGGTGCCGGGTGCTTCCACAGGTACCAGGAAGGTCTCTTTCTTCTTGTACTTGTCGATGCGCCGGAAGAAAACGTTGTTGTCGACCGTGATCCTGACGGTGTTGCGGTCGACGTCCTGGATCCAGATGCCGATGGAGTCGTTGTATTCGTTCTTCAGCCAGAAGCGATGATAGCGGTTGCCGTTCTTTTTGAGCCAGAGACAGGTGGTGTTGCCGCCCAGGTTGGTGAAACAGATCCTCGTGGAATCCTCTTCGGTCTTTTTCAGCAGGCGCATGATGGCCTGCTGGAGCGAGTCGCTGGCAATGAGGTAGTCCAGGTCGCTGACGGGCACGACGGTGGTGTCGCCGCGGTAGTGGAGGTAAAGGTAGGGTGACTCTTCCAGGACGGGACGGTAGCTTCGGTAAACCATCCGGATGAGGGTGTCGCCGGCGAGAACGCCGAAAGGCTTTCCTTCGTACACGGTCCGGAAAAGACTGTCGGAGAGGGAGGAGAAGAGGGTGTCGCGCAGGTAGAGCCCTGATGTGTCGGCACCGAAAAGCAGAAGCGAGTCGGCCGGCCTCACCAGCGTGTCGAGGACAAGACGCCCGTGGTTGCGGATCATCAGCGTATCCTCACGATAACGGAAAATAGAGGTGTCCAGAAGGGAGGGATAAGGATACCCTTTCAGGAAGGCGAACGTGGAGTCGATGGGAGGCGACTCGAAATAGTGGATCAGGTCGCCCAACGACCTGCGCAGATGCTGCTGGTCGTACCGCCAGAAACGATCGTCGCCATAGAACTTCCTGAGGATCTCCAGCGCCCGGGCCAGGCTGTCTGTGGCCGTGGTGACCGTGGTATCAGCAGAGGCGGAGGTCTGCCCTGACAACGGGATGAAAACTCCGCCCGCCACCACCAGCACCATCACCAGCAGACCGCTTCTTGCGTATTTCCCCAGTCTCTTCATCCGCAACAGGATCTTTTCCTCACGGAAAAAATGTAAATTTGTACATTCACAGCAACGATGCGGAAACATTGTCCCATGATCCCGAGCATCTTGTCATATCTGGCCCTGCAACGTTACCGGAACGTCAAAAATAGGGACAGCTTCGTTCATTTCAAATAAACCTCTTCCATTTTTTGTATGCCGGAAGGGAGAAAAGTCCGATTTGCCGTTTTTTGTTCATCTTTTGTCAAGATCTTATCATTGACTTAATATTCAAACGCATATGAAGATCCATTATTTTGAACCTTTCAGGACGAAGATGACCGAGCCGATCCGGATGAGCACGCGTGAGGAGCGTGAGCGCTGGGTGGGCGAGGCGCATTACAACCTTTTCGCCTTGCGCAGCGATCAGGTGATGATCGACCTGCTGACCGATTCGGGTACGGGGGCGATGAGCCAGCACCAGTGGGCTGCCCTGATGGAAGGGGATGAGAGTTATGCCGGATCCTCGTCGTATGAGCATCTGCGTGCGACGGTGGAGGAGCTCACCGGTTTTCGGTGGTTCCTGCCTACGCATCAGGGGCGGGCGGCCGAGAATGTGCTGTTCACCGTGCTGGTGAAAAAGGGGGATGTGGTGCCCGGTAACAGCCATTTCGACACCACCAAAGGACACATCGAGTATCGGGGGGCACGTGCCGTCGACTGCAGCATCGACGAGGCGTTCGACCGTGAGAATCCTCATCCTTTCAAGGGGAACGTCGACCTGGAGAAGCTGGAGAAGGTGCTGAAGGAAGAAGGTGACCGTGTGCCGCTGGTGATCATGACCCTCACCTGTAACACCACGGGTGGTCAGCCGGTGAGCATGGACAACCTGCGGAAGGTCTCTGCGCTGGTGCACCGCTACGGCAAACCCCTCTTCATCGACGGGGCCCGTTTTGCCGAGAACGCCTGGTTCATTCATGAAAGGGAAGAGGGGTATGCCGGCAGGAGCATACGCGAGATCGTGCGGGAGATGTTCGGTTATGCCGACGGGATGACCATGAGCAGCAAGAAGGACGGGCTGGTGAACATAGGAGGTTTCCTGGCCTTCCGTGACGAGGAGCTCTACCGCCGGGCAACCACCTACAACATCATGTTCGAGGGGTTCATCACCTACGGGGGCATGGCCGGCCGCGACATGAACGCCCTGGCTGTTGGGTTGCGGGAATCGACCACCGAGGAGTACCTGGCCTACCGGGTGCGGCAGGTGGCTTTCCTGGGGGAGAAGCTCGAGGCCTACGGTATCCCCGTCATCAAGCCTTTTGGCGGCCATGCCGTTTTTGTCGATGCTCTGGCTTTCCTGCCCCGTATCCCGCGGGAGCAGTTCCCCGGACAGACGCTGGCGGTGGAGCTTTACCTCGAAGGAGGGGTGCGCAGTGCCGAGATCGGGGCGCTCATGGCCGACCGCGACCCGGTGACGCGCGAGAACAGGTATCCCGCCATGGAGATGATCCGTCTGGCCATCCCGCGCCGCGTCTACAGCGACAACCACCTGCAGGCCGTTGCCGACGCCCTGTACAACGTGTGGCAACGGCGCGAGACCCTGCGCCGCGGCCTGCGTATCGTGGAGGAAGCTCCCATCCTGCGCCATTTCACCGTGAAGATGGCCAGGGTGTGAGCCCGGACCACCATACAGGATAAGAGAATTGTTTTAATTTTGTCTTTCCAAACAGAGAGGGACAATCATGCGGGCACTGTTGGCCAAAGAGATCGCCGAATTCTTCAGCACCGTCACCGGATATGTGGTGGTGACGGTCTTCCTGCTGGCCAACTCGCTTTTTCTGTGGATCTTCCCCGGCGACACCAACGTGTTGGACAGCGGCTATGCCTCGCTGGACACTTTTTTCATGATGGCGCCGTGGATCTTCCTTTTCCTGGTGCCGGCGGTGACGATGCGTTCGTTCGCCGAGGAGGGGCGCAGCGGCACGCTGGAGCTGCTCTTCACCCGTCCGCTCACCGACCTGCAGATCGTCCTGGGCAAGTACCTGGCCGGCGTGATGCTCGTGCTGGTCTCTCTGCTGCCCACGCTGGTGTACGTGGTGTCGGTCTATCTGCTGGGCAGCCCGCCCGGCAACCTCGACCTCGGCGGGATATGGGGCTCCTACATCGGCCTCTTCTTCCTGGCCCTCATCTACGTGGCCATCGGCATCTTCTCCTCCTCGCTCACCGACAACCCTATCGTGGCGTTCATCATCGCCGTGCTGCTGAGCTTCATCCTGTACATCGGCTTCGACTTCCTCAGCTCGATGGACGCTTTCCGTCAGATCAACTTCCTGGTGATCAAGATGGGCATCAACGAACATTACAAGTCGATGAGCCGCGGGGTGATCGATTCACGTGATGTCCTCTATTTCCTGGGGGTGATCACCCTTTTCATCCTGATGACCAAGTTCGTACTGCAAAGCAGGAGGTGGTAGACCATGGGCAGGGAAAAGAGAACGGGAGATGAGATACGCAGGAAGCTGGTGCTGCGCAACGTGACGGAGTTCTTCCTGGTCATCATCGTCCTGCTGGTGGTGGGGGTGATCTCGTCGCACTGGTTCTTCCGCATCGACCTGACCGCCGACAAACGTTACACGCTCTCGCCCAAGACACGGGCCATCCTCGAAGGACTGGACAAGGATGTCTATGTGCAGGTCTACCTCGACGGTGAGATGCCGGTGGGCTTCAAAAGGATGCGGACGGCGGTGAAGGACATGCTCGACGAGTTCCGTGCCTATGCGGGGAAACACCTGACCTACGAGTTCATCAACCCTGCTGCGGGCCGCAGTGTCAAGGAGAGGGACAAGCTTTACAAGAAGCTGATGGAGAAGGGGCTGCGTCCCACCGACGTGCAACGTCGCGACAAGGAAGGAGCCGTCTCTTCCAAACTTCTTTTTCCCGGGGCCATCGTCAACTACAACGGCCGTGAGCTGGCGGTCAACTTCCTCAACAACAACCCCACCCTGCCGGCGGCCGTCAACCTCAACCATTCGATCGAGGGGCTGGAATATGCGCTCATCCACAGCATCCGTTCCCTGAGTGCCGATACGGTGTATACCATCGCTTTCACCGAAGGTCATGGAGAGCTGCCCGAGCCCGAGGTGGCGGATGCCGAGAGCGAGCTGGCCAAATATTTCAACATCGACCGGGGGGTGATCGGCGGGAAGCCGGGCATCCTCGACAAGTATGCGGCGGTGATCATTGCCAAGCCCACGAGGCCCTTCAGCGAAGCCGACAAGTACGTACTCGACCAGTATCTGATGCAGGGCGGGCGTATCCTCTGGCTGCTCGACAAGGTGGCCGTGGATGCCGACAGTCTGATGTATGCCAGTTATACCTTTGCCGTGCCGATGGACCTGCGCCTGACCGATCAGCTTTTCAAGTACGGTGTCCGTCTGGAGGGCACGCTCATCCAGGATATGCGGTGTGCGCTGGTGCCGGTGAACACCGCGGTGGTAGGCAATGCACCCCACTATGTGCCGGCGCCGTGGCCTTATTTTCCTCTGATGGCGCCGCAGAAACACCCTCTCTCGCGCAACCTCAACCTGGTGCGGGGGGAGTTCGTCAACCCCCTGGACACCGTCGAAGGTAACGGCGAGATACACAAGACCATTCTGCTGCGCACTTCCCGCTACAGCCGCACACGGGGCGCCCCTCTGATGCTCAGTCTCGAAGAGATCAAGCGCCCGCCCAAAGAGCAGGAGTTCAACAGACCCTATCTCATTACCGGCGTCCTGGTCGAAGGACGTTTCGAGTCGGCCTTCCGGCATCGCATGATCTCGCAGATCATCCCCGGTGCTCATTCGGAGTTCCGTGAGGAGAGCGTCCCCACCAGGATGATCGTCATCTCCGACGGCGACGTGATACGCAACAAGGTGAAGCGGCGGGGCGACCGGCTCATCCCCCTGCCGCTGGGGCAGGACCGTCTCACGCAGCAGACTTACGGCAACAAGGACCTGATCGTCAATGCGGTCAACTATCTGGTCGATGATAACGGGCTGATGGAGCTGCGGGGGCGGGAGTTCAGGCTGCGTCTGCTGGACCGCGGGAAGATCGCCTCGCAGCGTCTCTACTGGCAGCTGCTTAACACCGTGGTACCGGTATTGCTGATCATCGTCGCCGGCATCGTGATGAACATCATTCGCAGGAAGAAGTACGGACAGCCGGCAGGAGGAACGGGATGATGAGACGTTCACTGGTGATCCTGGCCGTGGTGGCGGGGGCGCTGGCGCTCCTGGCCCTCTTCGTGGTGCTGCGGCAGCGGGCAGCCACCCCGGGGAAACAGTTCCAGGTGCAAAAGACCGGGCGCATCCGCAGGATCGTCCTGCGACGCGACACCGCCACGGTGGTGCTGCGGCGCCGGGGCGACACGTGGACCGTCAACGGCCGGTGGCAGGTGCGACCCCGTGCGATAAAGGTGCTCCTGAAAATCCTGCGCGAGATCGAGGTGAAATCACCCGTCTCGGACGAGCTGGCCGCCCGGGTGCTGAATGACACCCTCGTCCGTCCCGTCAGCGTGACCGTTCGCGGACGCCTCCTGCCAATCAGAACGTTCGTCGTGGTGCGCGATACCCTCCTGCCGGGAAATAACATGATGCGTCTGAAAGGGAAAAAGAAATGGTTCATCACCTGGTTTCCCGGTGAGGATGTCGATCCGGCCGAACTCTTCGTTACCGATCCCTGGTACTGGCGTGATGCCACCCTCTTCCGCTACCTCCCAGGTGAGGTGTGGGATGTGCGGGTCCACTATCCCGGCAGACAGGAGGGATACCATGTGACGCTCGACACGGTGAGCGGATGCATCCGCTTCGTGCCGGAAGACACAGCCTGGATGCAGGAGCCCGTGGATACGGAAAAGGTGAGGCGCTACCTCACCTATTTCCAGCACCTGGAATGCGATGAATATGTCCGGCATCTTGCTGCTGACCCCGCCGATACGCTACTGCGCACACCTCCCCTCTACGAACTTAGCCTGCATGCACGCGGCGGAGAACACTTTGCCATGAAGGTGTATCCTCTCCGTTCCGACGATCCGGTGAAGAAAAGGATCGTCACCGACGTCGATGTGGCCCGCGCCTGGGTCGACCCCCCCGGAGAATGGGTGCTGATCCGTTATTTCCGTATCGACCCCCTGTTCCTGAAAGCCCCGGAATTCGTGGTCAGAGAGCCGGCTGTACCCTCCCGCTGAGAGGGGCTGACGGGGCTAAACAAAAATTGGCACAATGACTTTTTTTTTGTATACTTGATAGTCGTTTTGCAAGTGTGAAACCCTATAAAAACAGAGACAATGCGATTCGTAGTATCCAGTCATGATCTGCTCGAACATCTTCAGTCGGTGAGCCGGGTCATCAGTTCCAAGAACTCACTTCCCATCCTGGATGATTTTCTTTTCAAACTGGAAGATAATGTCCTGACCATCACTGCGTCCGATCTGGAGACCACGCTGGTGACGCACATGAACATTGAGAATGCCGATGCCGGGGGCAGCATTGCCTTGCCGGCGTTGCGTCTGACCAATACCCTCAAGGAATTCCCTGAGGAGCCTCTCACCTTTGAGGTCGATCTGGAGAGCCTGTCGGTGGAGATCCTGGCCGAGCAGGGGAAATACAACATCGTAGGGCAGCGGGCCGTGGACTATCCCCAGATGCCCACGCTGAAGGAGGAGACGAAGATCTCTTTCAAGATGGACCCGGGTGTCCTGTACAATGGCATCACCCGCACCATCTTCGCCACGGCCAACGACGAACTGCGTCCCATCATGAACGGCATCTTTTTTGACATCGCCGAGGATTCGGTGACGCTGGTGGCCAGCGATGCCCACAAGCTGGTGCGTTATATCCGCAAGGGGATGGAGATCGGCAAGCCCGGTTCTTTCATCCTGCCCAAGAAACCCGCGTCTTTACTGCGTAACCTTCTTCCCAGAGAGGAAGAAGAGGTGACCGTGGAGTTCGACGACAAGAATGCGCGTTTCGTTCTCAGCGACCATGTCTTGGTGTGTAGGCTGGTGGACGGGACCTATCCCAGCTACAATTCGGTGATCCCGCAGGACAACCCCAACAAGCTGCATGTCGACCGCGTGTCGATGATGAATGCCCTGAAACGCGTGTCGGTCTTTTCCAACCAGGCGAGCAACCTGGTGCGCCTCACCATCACGGGCAACAAGCTTACCCTCTCGGCGCAGGACCTCGACTTTTCGGTGTCGGCCAGTGAGTGGCTGGCCTGCCAGTACGAGGGCGAGGATATGGAGATCGGGTTCAAGTCGACCTTCCTGCTGGAGATCCTGGCCAACCTGCCGGGTGACGAGGTGGTGTTCGAACTGGCCGATCCCACGCGTGCCGGGATCATCCTGCCTGCCGAACAGGAATCAGAGGAGGATGACCTGCTGATGCTGCTGATGCCCATGATGATCGGCAGCGTAAGCTGATGCGCCGTGCCGGTGACCGAAGCCAAGATGCCGCATTATGGAACTGAACCTGAAAAGACCCATTGCCTTCTTCGACCTGGAGACCACCGGTCTGGATGTGAGCAAGGACCGTATTGTGGAGATCGCTGTGCTGCGCATCGATCCGGGAGGCAAGAAGGATTCTCTGCACATGTTTCTCAATCCCGGCATTCCCATTGATCCGCGGGCTACGGCCGTACACGGCATACGCGACGAGGATGTGGCCGATGCCCCGACGTTCGCCGACATTGCCCGTCAGCTGGCTCTTTTCCTGGAAGGGTGCGACCTGGCCGGATACAACTGCAACCGTTTCGATGTGCCCATGCTGGCCGAGGAGTTCGCCCGGGCCGGCGTCGACTTCGATTTCAAGGACCGCCGGATCATCGACGTGCAGGTGGTCTTCTTCAAAAAAGAACAGCGCACCCTCTCTGCAGCATACAAGTTCTACCTCGACCGGGAAATGGAAAATGCACACAGTGCCGAGGCAGATACCGAAGCTGCTTACGAGATCCTCAAAGCCCAGCTCGACCGCTACGAGGACCTCGAGAACGATGTGGATTACCTGGCTAAATTCACCACCCAGAACAGGAACGTCGATCTGATGGGCAGGATCATCTACAACGACAAGAACGAAGAGGTCTTCAATTTCGGGAAATATAAGGGACAGCGGGTGGCGGATGTCCTTCGCAGGGATCCCGCCTACTACAGCTGGATGATGAACGGCGACTTCCCGGAATATACGAAGCGTGTGCTGACACGCATCCGGCTGAGGGAGTTCGGAAAATAATTTTTTATGAAGATCATCTGTATCGGGCGGAACTATGCGGAGCATGCGAAGGAGCTGAACAACGACGTGCCGGAGAGTCCTGTTTTCTTCCTGAAGCCGGATACGGCCCTGTTGCGTGACGGTGCACCTTTCTATCTTCCGGATTTCTCGCAGGAGGTGCATCACGAGGTGGAGCTGGTGCTCCGTATTTCCAGGACGGGCAAAGCGGTGGAGAAAGCTTTTGCCCGCCGTTATTACGATGCCGTGGGTATAGGCATCGATTTTACGGCCCGCGACCTGCAGCGGGAGTGCAAAAAGAAGGGACTGCCGTGGGAGGTGGCCAAGGCTTTCGACGGCTCGGCCCCCATAGGCGGATTCCTGCCCCTCAACGAGCTGCCCGATCCCATCCTTTTCCGTCTCGACATCAACGGCCGTACGGTGCAGCAAGGTTCCACGGATGATCTGATCTTTCCTTTTGATGAGCTGATCGCCTATGTGTCACGCTTCATCACGCTTCGTACGGGCGATCTGCTTTTCACCGGCACCCCGGCGGGGGTGGGGCCTGTGCAGCGGGGCGACCGTCTGCAGGCTTACCTCGGCGACCGCCTGCTGCTCGATTTTGAGGTGAAGTGATCCTCACCGGATGTTCGTGAGCATCTCCACCACCTCCTTAGGCGGGCGGATGGGACGGAAGGTCTTGCCGTCGGTGAAGATGAGCTCCGTGGTAGCCTCGGCCACTTTCCTGCCTTCCTCGTTGGTCAGTTCATAGGAGAAACGTATCCGCACCCCGCGGATCTCTTCGAGCGTCACCTTCACGGAGATGATGTCATCGTAGAAGGCAGGATGAAGGAAGGTGATGTGCAGGTCTCGTACGGGAAAGATGATGCCTGAATCTTCCAGTTGTTTGTAGGTGATCTGCGACCGCCGCATCAGGTCGGTCCGGGCCTCTTCCAGGTAAAGGGGATAGACACTGTGATGCAGGACCCCCATCCTGTCGGTTTCGCCGTAGCGGACCCGGATGCGGGAGACGTGCGTAGGTTTGGGTGAGTGTGCTTCCATAGGGTTCGCATTACCGTGCGAAGTTATCCCTTACCTCCCTTTTTTCCAAAAAAGATGCTTTACGGAAGGGAGAGGAGATCGTTCTTCTCAGCGGGCGGTCTCTTTCTTGCGTATCAGCCAGAGCCCGGCGAAGGTGATAAGACCGTTGAGGATGAGCATCTCGAAACCGAAGTGGTAGCCGTTGAACCATTGGGCCGAGTGGAGGTTCAGGACATAGCAAAGGACGGGGGAGAGGATGGCCACCACCGGCACGTAGCGGTCGTGTACCCGGTAGCGGGTGAACAGCCCGAAAGCGTAAAGGCCCAGGAGAGGACCGTAGGTGTATCCGGCAGCGGTGAAAAGGGCGCTGATGACGCTTTCGTTGTTGATGGCCTGGAACAGAAGGATCAGCAACACCATCACGGCCGAGATGGCCACATGCACACGCATGCGCATGCGTCGTACCTGCTCCTCGCTGCGTCCCCGGATGCCGAGGATGTCCACCGTGAAGGAGGTGGTGAGGGCCGTCAGGGCCGAGTCGGCACTGGAATAGGCCGCGGCGATGAGTCCCAGCATGAAAAAGACCGCCACCACCGCCGGCAGATACCCTCCCGTGGCAATGAGAGGGAACAGCTCATCGGCACGCTCCGGCAGGGCAATGCCCCGGTGGGCCGCAAAAAGATAGAGCAAAGCCCCCAGGGAGAGGAACAGCAGGTTGACAGGCACCAGCACAAGACTGAACCAGTACATGTTCTTCTTCGCTTCTCCGATGTTGCGACAGCTCAGGTTCTTCTGCATCATATCCTGATCAAGGCCCGTCATGACAATGGTGATGAAAGCTCCGCTGAAGAACTGTTTCAGGAAGAACCGCTTGTCGTGCCAGTCGTCAAAGAAGAAAATACGGGAATAAGGGCTCTCCCGGATCTCACGGACCATCCCGCCGAAGTCGAGCCCCATCTGGCGGGCGATGAAGATCACAGTGAGGATCACCGAGAGGAGCATGAAGGTGGTCTGCAGGGTATCGGTCCAGATGATCGTCTTGATGCCGCCGCGGAAAGTGTAGAGCCAGATCAGGAGGATGGTGAGGATGACGGTCACCCAGAAGGGGACATGCCACCGGCCGAAGATGGTGAGCTGCAACACCGTGGCCATCAGGAAAAGACGGAACGAAGCTCCGATGATGCGGGAGAGAAGGAAGAACGAGGCTCCGGTCTTGTAGGAGGCATGCCCGAAACGGTCCTCCAGATAGGTGTAAATGGAGGTCAGATTGAGACGGTAATAGAGGGGCATCAGCACCTCGGCGATGAAAAGATAACCCAGGAGGTAACCCAGCACCATCTGCATGTAGGCGAACTGGCTCTCACCCACCCATCCCGGGACACTGATGAAAGTGACCCCGGAGAGCGAAGCGCCGATCATGCCGAAAGCTACCACATACCAGGGCGAACGGCGGTTGCCCAGGAAAAAGGCACGGTTGCCGGCATTCCTGCCCGTGATCAGCGAGATCACCAGCAGCAGCGCGAAATACCCGGCAATGATCAGCATCAGCAGGATCGGCTTCATAGGCAGAAATTTTTCGCACGAAAGATAGGGATTTTGACGCAACCTCTTTCAACTCCGCTAGGAATTGCATATCTCGGGGGGGTGAACTAACTTTGGATGTCCGGAAAGAGCGGATCGCCGATACTGAAAAATATGGAAGGAACCCGGTTCTCATCGAAGTTGCTGGAGGAGGCGGTGGAGGTCTTTTCCGGACTTCCCGGCATCGGTCGCAAGACCGCCCTGCGGCTGGTGCTTTTTCTGTTGCGTCAGGACAAAGAGGTGCTGGGCCGTTTTGGTGAGACCCTCCTGCGTCTTCGTGATGAGATACGTTACTGTCGTGTGTGCAACAACATTTCCGACAGGGAGGTGTGCGAGATATGTGCCAATCCGCACCGGGACCATGCCACCGTCTGTGTGGTGGAAGGTCCCCAGGATGTGCTGGCCATCGAGAACACGGGACAGTACCATGGCGTATATCATGTGCTGGGAGGTCTGATCTCTCCCGTCGACGGCATCGGCCCCGACGACCTGGTCCTGGCCCCCCTCGAGGAAAGGGTGAAAAAAGGTGAGGTCAAGGAGATCATCCTTGCCCTGAGCACCACCATGGAAGGGGATACGACCAATTTCTACCTTTTCCGCCGTTTCCGGGAGTATCCTCTCCGCATCACCACCCTGGCCCGCGGCGTGTCGGTGGGAGGCGAGCTGGAATATGCCGATGAGGTGACGCTGGGTCGTTCCATCACTAACAGAACCCCTTTCGAGGAGACTTTCCGTTTCTGAACCCGTTTTGACGTAGCCGTATTCTTATGCATATGATGCATAACATGCATCCCTGCTTGTGAATATGCGGTTGATTTCCGATCTTTAAAAAAAAAGGAGAGAGATGGGGATGCAGGTGCAGGGCCGTTTTTCGCGCATAGCGGCCAACATGAAACGGTCGGCCATTCGCGAGTTGCTCAAGCTGACGCGGCAGCCGGACATCATATCTTTTGCAGGAGGTTTGCCTTCGCCGGAATCGTTCCCGGTGGAGACGTTGCAGGGGATCATGGAAAAAGTGCTGAAGGAGGAGGGGCCGGCTGCCCTGCAGTATGGCACGACGGAGGGGGACGAGCGTCTGCGGGAGTTGTTGCTGGGCCGTCTGCGTCGTGAGGGGGTGGAGGCCACCCTCGACAATCTGGTCATCTCCACCGCCTCGCAGCAGGGGCTCGACCTGCTGGGAAAGATCTTCCTCGACCCCGGGGATGTGGTCATCTGCGGCTCACCCAGCTATCTGGGAGGGATCAGTGCTTTCAGTGCTTACGGTGCCCGGCTGGTAGGGATTCCCTTCGACCGCGAGGGGATGAGGACCGACGAACTGGCCTCCGTGCTCCGCGGGCTGAGGGATGAGGGGAAGAAGATCAAGTTCATTTATCTCATCCCCGATTTCCAGAACCCTGCCGGCATCACCCTCACGGAGCGTCGTCGCCGCCGCATCCTCGAGCTGGCCGTGGAATACGACGTGCTGGTGGTGGAGGACAGCCCCTACCGCGAGATACGTTTCGAGGGGCGGCCCCAACCCCTGATGAAAGCCCTCGACCCCGACGGCAGGGTCATCACCCTCGGCACTTTCTCGAAGATCTTCGTCCCCGGCTTCCGCATAGGCTGGGTCGTGGCCGACAAGAACATCATCGACAAGTTCGTCATGGCCAAGCAGACGGCCGATATATGCACGCCGGTCTTCCTGCAGAAGGTGGCTGCGGAGTATCTGGCCTCGGGTGCTTTCGAAAAGAACCTCGACAGGGTGGTAGCACTCTACCGGGAGAAAAGAGACCTGATGCTCGAAGGCTTCCGGCGTCATATGCCGGAGGGGGTCACCTGGACCGAGCCGGAAGGGGGACTCTTCCTCTTCGTCACCCTTCCTCCCTATATGGATGCCGAGCGGCTGCTGCGCCGCGCCATCGTGCACAAGGTGGCTTTCGTGGCCGGTAACGTCTTCTTCGCCGACAATGGCGGACGCAATACCATCCGTATCAACTTCTCATACGCTTCGAAAGAGGAGAACAGGATAGGGGTGGAACGACTGGCAAGGGTCATCCGGGAAGAGATGGAACACCATGAGAGAACGGCCGGAAGGCGGGAGGAGAACAGCAAAGGATAATTGCCGGGTGGTTTGTATATTTGCTGAAACATTCAGCCTCGCCCGTGGACGTCTCGGTAGTCATCGTCAGTTTCAATGTCAGGTATTTTCTTGAGTCGTGTCTCTATTCCGTCTTCAGGGCACTGAAGGAGGTGGACGGGGGCGAGGTGATCGTCGTCGACAACAACTCCGTCGACGGGACAGTGCCGATGTTGCGGGAGAAGTTCCCGGAGGTGAAGCTGATACCCAACCGTGAGAACGTGGGTTTTGCCCGGGCCTGTAACCAGGGCCTGTCCGTGGCGCGTGGCAGGTACCTGTTGCTGCTCAACCCCGATACGCTCATCGAGGAGAACACGCTGAAGAAGGTGGTGAGCTTCATGGACGATCATCCCGACGCCGGTGCCGTGGGGGTGAAGATGATCGACGGCAAGGGGAACTTCCTGCCCGAATCGAAACGGGCCTTCCCCACACCGATGGTCGCCTTCTACAAGATCTTCGGTCTGGCGGCTCTCTTTCCCCGCTCCAAACGTTTTAACCGCTACTACCTGGGCCATCTGGATGAGAACACCACCCATCCGGTGGAGGTGCTCACCGGCGCTTTCATGATGGTGCGTACCGATCTTCTGAGAAAGATCGGCGGACTCGACGAGGAGTATTTCATGTACGGTGAGGACATCGATCTCTCGTACCGCATCCTGAAGGAGGGATACCGCAATTACTATTTCCCGGAGGCCACGATCATTCACTACAAGGGGGAGAGCACACGGAAAGGATCGCTCAACTATGTGATGTTCTTCTACAAGGCGATGCTCATCTTCGCCTCGAAACATTTCTCTCCCCGTCAGGCGGGGGTCATCGGTATGCTGATCCGGCCGGCCATCTATTTGCGTGCCGCGCTCTCGGCCCTGCGCAGGGTGGTGGAGAGGCTTTTCTATCCGGTGCTGGATGTTTTGTTGTTCCTTCTGGGGTATCATTTCCTGGTTCCCTGGTGGGAACAGATACGTTTCCATACCGGGCATGTCTATTCTCCGGTGTTCCGCAGTTATGTGATCCCTGCTTACATTGCGGTGTGGCTCCTGTCGGTCTGGCTGGCGGGGGGATACCGTCGTCCTGTTCGTCCCGGGCGTGTGGCACGGGGTGTGGTGCTGGGCACCGTGATCATCCTGGTGGTGTATGCCCTGTTGCCTGCCGACCTGCGTTTTTCCAGGGCCCTTATCCTGGCCGGGATGTTCTGGGGATTGCTTGCGGGAACGGGCATAAGATGGCTGCTGGGACGCCTGCCGGTGGAGATGTTCGAGCTGGCGGAAAACAAAAGAAAAAGGATCCTCGTGGTGGCCGGCGGGGAAGAATGCGGGCGGATCAGAGGTTTCCTCGACCAGCTGGGACTGAACGGTGAGGTGGTGCGGTGTCTTATGCCGGACGACGAAGACAGCCTGCAGCAACTCCCCGAGCTGGTCAGGGTGGAACGGATCGATGAGATCATCTTTTCTGCCGTGGACAACCGCTCAGAAAAGATCATCGGCACCATGAACCGTCTGGCCGGTGTGCCCGTGGAGTTCAAGGTAGCCCTGCCGGAAGGAAGCCCCATCGTGGGAAGCAGTTCCATCGAAAAACCCGGAGAGCTCTATTTTATCGAGCTGAATGCCCTGTCGCAACGCGCGAACAGAAGAAAGAAAAGAGCGCTTGATCTCGTTGTATCGGGATTGCTTCTGATCACCTTCCCCCTGCTTGTGTGGTGGGTGAAAAGGAAAGATGCTTTCTTCAGGAACATCCTGCGCGTGATGGCCGGCCGGGCAACCTGGGTGGGCTATTGTCCTGCTGACGGTTCGTTGCACAACCTGCCGTCCCTGCCGCCGGGGATCCTCTGTCCGGCCAGTAGCCTGTCCGGCCGGCCGGCGCCTGAAGTGCTCAGGAACCTGAACATGACCTATGCCAGGAACTATCATCTCCTGCATGACCTGAGGATCCTGCTGCATGCCTTCCCCTCCCTTGGCAACCCCCCTCTCGTTATAAAAGAGCCGGAAAGACTGTGAAATCAGGAACTTGTTTTTCCGCGAAAGAATTTTGATCTTTGTAAATTATCAAGACTAAATAAAAATTAGAAGAATGGCGGTGAAAGAGGTGGTGATGCCGGGACTGGGGGAAGGGGTGATCGAGGCAACGGTCACACGCTGGCTGGTCGGGCCGGGAGAACGTGTGGCAGAGGATGATCCGCTGGTGGAGATCGCAACGGACAAGGTGGATTCGGAAGTGGTCAGTCCCTGGAACGGCGTGGTGAAGGAACTGTTGTGCGAAGAGGGTGCAACGGTAAAGGTGGGTGCCCCCCTCTTGCGTATCGAGGATGGACGTGAGGAAAAGGAGGAAGAGAGGATTGCGGTGAAGCGGGTGCCCCGGGAAATGCTGCAGGACGAAAAGGATGAACCAAAGGAGGAGATGAAAAGAACGCTTCATGCGCCTGAGACGGGACAGGAGGCTGCAGAGATAGGGAAGGAACCCGTTGGTACAGCTCCTGCCCGCCGTTTCCTCTCCCCGTTGGTGCGGAAGATCGCACAGGAAGAAGGCATCAGCGAGGAAGAACTTGCGCTTATCCCGGGCAGCGGCACCCATGGCAGGCTGACCAAAAAAGATCTCTTCGGATGGCTGGCCAGACGAAAGGAACATACGAAGCCGGAAGGGATGATGGCCTCGCTCGCCCGAGAAAAGACAGTTCCTGCAGGGGATGAGGATACAGAGGTGATCGAGATGGATCGCGTCCGGCAGCTTATTGCCCGCCACATGGTCGAGTCGGTAAGGACGGCCCCTCATGTCACATCCTTCATCGAGGCAGATGTGACTGCCATGGTGCAGTGGCGCGAACGGGTGAAGGATGCTTTCCTGCAACGGGAGGGGGAGAAGCTTACTTATACGCCTCTCTTCCTGGAGGCTGCAGCCCGCGTGCTGCGGGAGTTTCCCATGATCAACGTTTCGGTGGAGGGAACACGTATCCTTCGCAAGAAGAGGATCCATCTGGGGATGGCCACGGCCCTGCCCGACGGCAACCTTATCGTTCCCGTCATCCGTGATGCCGACCGAAAAAGTCTGCTGGGACTGGTGAAGGAGGTGAACGACCTGGCTCAACGGGCCCGTGCAGGGGAGCTGAAGCCGGAGGAGATCCGGGGGAGCACCTTCACTGTTACCAACTTCGGTACCTACCGCAACCTCACCGGTACCCCCATCATCAACCAGCCCGAGTCGGCCATCCTGGGTGTGGGGGCCATCCTCAAACGTCCGGCAGTGGTGGAGACACCCCGGGGCGATGCCATCGCCGTCCGCCATCTGGTGATCCTTTCCCTCTCATACGACCACCGCATCATCGACGGTGCCTTGGGAGGCCGTTTTCTGCAACGTTTGGCAGAGTATTTGGAGGGGTTTGATGCAAACCGTCAAATATGAGGTGAAGGAGAGAAACAGAAAATGAGCATGTTCCGCGAAGGAGTCCATAAACGTCTGTTGTATTATCTGCTGGCTGTGCTGCTGGTGCTGGTGATCGTCCGTGTGCCGCGCCATGAGGCACCCGTGCAGTATGTCGATCGGCAAAGCGGCGATGTGCTCACCGAAAAGATCCCGGGTGAGCGCTGGCTCCTGTGGCTCTACGACAACCCTGCCGGCGAGCTCACCCTCAATGCCCTGGTGAAAAGAAAGATCGTCTCAGAACTCTACGGCCGGATGATGGACCGCCCCTCCTCGGTCAAAAAGATCGGACCTTTCATCCGGGAATATGACATCGACATGTCGCAGTTCCGTGATACGGCCTACGGCTCGTTCAATGATTTCTTCACCCGACGGCTCCGTCCGGGTGTACGTCCCGTCGATCCCGATCCTGAGGTGCTGGTATCACCGGCCGACGGCAGGGCGCTGGCCTACCGCAATGTCTCGAACGACGACTTCCTGGTGAAAGGATACCGCTTTGACCTCTTGTCTTTTTTCCGCGATACGGCCCTGGCCCGTCTTTTTGAGCATGGGAGCATGATCATCGTGCGGTTGGCACCCGTCGATTACCACCGCTTCCATTATCCTGTGGATGGCAGGGTGGTGGAGGAGAAAAAGATGGCCGGCAGCTATTATTCCGTCAACCCTCTGGCTCTGCGGCGGCGGGTGGAGCTGTTGTGCGAGAACGAACGTTCCTATACGGTCATCGACTCCGACCATTTTGGGAAGATGGTGATGGCTGAGGTGGGAGCCACGATGGTGGGGTCGATCGTGCAGACCCACCGCGGGCCCCGTGTGGTGAGAGGGGAGGAGAAAGGCTTTTTCCGTTTCGGGGGGTCGACGGTGATCCTCTTTTTCCAGCCCGGCCGCTTGCGCATCGATGATGATCTCCTGCTGAACACTTCCAATCATCTGGAGACAGCTGTGCACATGGGTGAACATCTGGGGCGTGCCTTACCAGCTGCCGCCGGCGCCACCTCCGCCGAAGCTGCCCCCGCCGAAACCGCCAAAGCCTCCGAAGCTGCCGCCGCCACCGGAGAAATCCTGGAAACTGCCACGCGAACGACCGGCACTGCCGAGGAACAGTAACGTCCAGAAAGGTACGTTGCCGCCCATCGTGGTGTGACGGCCACGACGTGAACCCCCAAAGAAGAGAAGAAAGAAAAGGAAAAGCATCACGAGGATGGCCACCCACGAGCCTTCATCCTTCTTCCTGCTTCTTTGCAGATACTCTTCGGCCGTGTATTCTCCCCGCGTCAGTTCCATGATGCGGTTGACAGCCTTGTCCAGGCCGGTATAATAGTTCCCTTTTTTGAACTCGGGGATGATCTCGTTGACCACGATCCTTTTGGCCACGGCATCGGGCACGGCCCCTTCGAGGCCGTAGCCGGTGGCGATGAACACCTCACCCCGGGAGGTGGCCGTTTTGGGTTTGACGAGGATGAGGATGCCGTTGTCCTTGTTTTTCTGTCCGATACCCCAACGCTCGGCCAGCTGCGTGGCATAATCGGCAGGGGCATAACCGTGCAGATCGGGGACCACCACGATGGCGATCTGGGTGGAGGTCTCACGCGCGAACTGTTCTAGCTTGCTTTCCAGCCGGGCTGCCTCGTCGGGCGTGAGAAAACCCGCATAATCGTTCACCAGACGCGGCGGGACCGGCTTGCGCGGAAAAATATCCTCGCCCGCTTCAGAAAGAGCCAGCAACGGTATCAGAAAGAAAAAAAACAGAGGCAGGAGTTTCTTCATCACGATTTGTCCATTTTGTCCCCGAATGAGATCTCATCGGAGAGTTCGTTCACATCATCTTCCTGGTAGGGAAAATGTTCCTTCAGTTTTTCGCCGGCCATCAGGATGCCTTTCACCAGGCCGTCGGTCACTTTCCCTTCGCGGAAGAGACGCAGCATCTCCTCCTTGATGTTGTCCCAGAATCCTTCGGGCACCACCCTGTTGATGCCGGCATCGCCCAGGATCGCGAACTTTCTGTCTTCCAGTGAGAGATAGATGAGCACGCCGTTGCGCAGACGGGTGCGGTGCATGCCCAGTTTGGCGAAAATGTATGCAGCCCTGTCGAGGACATCACCGGGACAGTCTTTCTCGATGTGGACCCGTATCTCGCCCGAGGTGTTGTGTTCCGCCTCACGGATGGCATCCATGATGCGGTTTTTCTCTTCTTTGGTGAAAAATCTGGATGGTTTCATGGGATCCGTTTCAGAACTTGACCTCCGGCGCTTTCTCGGCGCCTTCGGCGGCCTTGAAATATCCTTTCTCCTCGAATCCCAGGATACGGGCGAAGAGCACCTGCGGGAAGCGCTTGATGTAGGTGTTGTAGGCGCGTGTCACCTCGTTGAACCTTCTGCGTTCGGTGGCGATGCGGTTCTCGGTGCCTTCGAGCTGGGCCTGCAGCTCGAGGAAGTTCTGATTGGCCTTGAGCTCGGGGTAGCGTTCCACCACCACCATCAGCCGGCCGAGGGCGCTGCTCAGCTGATCCTGTGCTGCCTGGAACTTTTGCAGCGACTGCGGGTCGAGCTTGCCGGGATCCACCTGCACCGACGTGGCCTTGGCACGCGCCTCGATCACTTGCGTGAGCGTCGACTTTTCAAAGTCGGCATACCCCTTCACTGTGTTCACCAGGTTCGGGATCAGGTCGGCACGCCGCTGGTAGACGTTCTCTACCTGTGCCCACTGTGAACGGACGGCCTCTTCCAGCCTCACCATTTTGTTGTACTGTGAGATGCCCATCAGCACCAGTACTGCCAGTATACCCAGCCAGATGTATGAACTTTTGATCTTCATGGTCTTTCACGATTTGGTCCGCACCAAAGATAGCAAAAAGTTTGCCACAGGGCCGGAAAGGTTGGAACAGCCTCCCTAATTCATAAATGGTGAAAATCTTACAGGATAAGCTGTCAATTGTTGTAAATTTACAGGATGAACCCTAAAACCACAGATGCGATGACACTGGAAGAGTTCCGGAAGGATATCCTGACGGGTATCCCCGAAGAATTGCCGCCGCCGCCGGGTGAGCGCGACCCCGGGGTGAGCCATGCCCCGCGCCGTCGTGATGTCCTCACGAGGGAAGAGAAAAAGCTGGCCCTGAAGAATGCCCTGCGATATTTCCCCGAGCGCTTTCACGAGGTGCTGGCGCCCGAGTTCGCCGAGGAGCTGCGCCGATATGGGCATATTTACATGTACCGTTTCCGGCCGCGGTACCGCATCTATGCCCGTCCGTTGCATGAATATCCCCACCGGTCGGTGCAGGCCGCTGCCATCATGCTGATGATCAGCAACAACCTGGATGAGGCGGTGGCTCAGCATCCCCATGAGCTCATTACTTACGGCGGCAACGGTGCCGTTTTCCAGAACTGGGCCCAGTATCGTCTGACGATGAAATACCTGGCCGAGATGACCGACGAGCAGACGCTGGTGCTCTATTCCGGTCATCCGCTGGGCCTTTTCCCCTCGCACCGCGAGGCTCCGCGGGTGGTGGTCACCAACGGCATGGTGATCCCCAACTATTCTTCGCTCGATGATTACGAGCGTTTCAATGCGCTGGGCGTGACCCAGTATGGTCAGATGACCGCCGGCTCGTTCATGTACATCGGTCCGCAGGGCATCGTGCACGGCACCACGATCACCGTCCTGAATGCCGGCCGCAAGGCACTGGGGGCGGGCGACACGCTGCGAGGCAAGGTGTTCGTCACCTCCGGCCTGGGCGGCATGTCGGGTGCCCAGGCCAAGGCCGCCGTCATCGCCGGCGCCGTGGGCGTCATCGCTGAGATCAACCCCGCGGCCATCAAGAAAAGATACGACCAGGGATGGCTCAACGAGATGTATGATGATCTCGATACCGTCCTGCGACGGATGGAGGAAGCCCGCCGCAGAGGCGAGGCCGTGTCCATAGGTTATCTGGGCAACGTCGTCGACCTCTGGGAAGCCTTGGTGGCACGTGATATCCATGTGGAGCTGGGCTCCGACCAGACATCGCTCCACAACCCCTATGGCGGAGGTTACTACCCCGCCGGGCTCACCTTTGAGGAGGCCAACAGAATGATGGCCGACGAGCCTGAGAAGTTCCGCGAACATGTGCACGCTTCTCTGCGCCGGCAGGTGGATGCCATCAACGTCATGACCGCCCGGGGGATGTATTTCTGGGACTACGGCAATGCTTTCCTCCTTGAGGCGGGCCGTGCCGGGGCCGAGATCTTCCGCGACGACGGAACCTACCGTTATCCTTCCTATGTGGAGGACATCATGGGGCCGCTTTTCTTCGATTACGGTTTCGGTCCTTTCCGTTGGGTATGTACCTCCGGCGATCCGGAAGACCTGCGCCGTACCGACGCCATGGCGGCCGAGGTGATGGAAGAGATCGCCCGTGAGGCACCGCAACAGATCCTGCACCAGTTGAAAGACAACATCCACTGGATCCGGGAAGCCTGGGACAACAGGCTGGTGGTGGGCTCGCAGGCACGTATCCTCTATGCCGATGCAGAGGGGAGGATGAAGATAGCCAGACGTTTCAACAGGGCTGTGCGGGAAGGAACCCTGCGGGCACCGGTGGTGCTGGGACGCGATCATCACGATGTCTCGGGTACCGACTCACCTTTCCGGGAGACGGCCAACATCTACGACGGCAGCCGTTTCACCGCCGACATGGCCGTGCACAACGTCATTGGCGATGCTTTCCGCGGGGCCACGTGGGTCTCCCTCCACAACGGCGGAGGCGTCGGCTGGGGCGAGGTCATCAACGGTGGCTTTGGTATGGTCCTTGATGGTTCTCCTGAGGCGGACCGCCGTATCGACCAGATGCTTTTCTGGGATGTCAACAACGGTATAGCCCGCCGCAGCTGGGCCAGGAACAAGGAAGCCCTCTTCGCCATACGCCGCGAGATGGCCCGTACCCCACAGCTCAGGGTAACCCTTCCCAACCTGGCCGACGACAAGCTGATCGAGGAGGTGATCGGTGATGAAGATTGAAAAAAGACGACGGTGGAGCAGAGGAGTGATCGCCATACTGCTGCTCATCGTGGCTGCCTGTGCCACAGAGGATGATGATCTTACCCTGTCAGGTACCTGGAGCGTCGAAGAGAACAGCCAGCTGTACGGAGTGCAGCATTATGACGCCCATATTTCCCAGATCGACAGCAGCAGCCTGGAAATCGACAACTTCTACAACATCGGTTTCGGTACGCCGGTGACCGCCAGCCTGAGCGGAGACGAGATCAACATCCCCCAACAGGAAGTAGAAGGATACATTTTCGCAGGATCGGGAGAGGTCTCCGAAGACAAGAAAATGATCATTTTCAATTTCACGGCCAACGACAAGGCCGTGATCGATCATGTCATTGCCCAGTACCGCCGCTGAGGTACGCGAGGATCAGTTCTCGAAGAGCAGCTGGTAAGGACGGGCGATCTGGTCGTGAAGCTCCTGCAGGCTGATGTTGCGGCTGTTACGTATGAACTCTTTCCCGTCAAAAAGCACGGTGATGGTAGGTACTGCGAACACCGACTCCTGACCGGCTACGGCAGGCAAACGGTGAACATTCACGTAATACATCTCCATCTCCGGAAAGTGTTCACTGACCATGGCGTGCACCTTGGGCTTGAGTACCTTGCATACATTGCAGTCGTCGTGCGAGAAATAGAAAAGCACTCCTTCTTTCTTTTTCAGCCGGGCGTATTCCTCTTCGCTGGTAACGGTCTTGATCATGGACATCAGATTTTGCTGAGGGTGACGATGGCGTGGCAGGCCCATCCTTCCCCTGTGCCGGCGAAGCCCATCCCTTCGTGGGTTGTGGCCTTGACGGAGACCTGGTGGATGCTGAGACCAAGCATGGTGGCGAGACTTTCACGGATGGCGGGGATATGGGGTGCCAGGCGGGGACGTTCAAGGATCACCACGGTGTCTGCGTTTTCGATGCGGAAGCCTGCGGCTGCTACCCTGCGCACGGCTTCCTCGAGAAAGATCCGGCTGGGCGCGTCTTTCCATCGCGGATCATGGTCGGGGAACAGCCGGCCGATATCTCCGAGTGCCAGCGCCCCCAGCAAAGCGTCCACAAGCGCATGGATAAGTGCATCGCCGTCGGAATGACCAAGGCTGCCCTTTTCGCTGGGCACCGTCACGCTCCCCACGACCAGCGGCCGCCCCGCCACCAGACGGTGGACATCATATCCGAGACCGCTGCGCACGATCATATCTTCTTGTTCTTGTTCTGCTTATTGAACTTGTCGAAATCGAACAGCAACGTGAACCGCAAGGTGCCGGCGAGCGGGTTGTTCTGGTATATGGGAATAAGATAAGAGAAATCAACGGCAAAGACATTGAGCCGCAGCCCCAGCCCCATGGAGAAATACTTTCTGTTCCCCTTGGTGGCGTGTTCGTAGAAGAATCCTCCTCGCAGGGCCAGAAGCTGGTTGTACCAGTATTCCGCCCCGGCCGACCAGGTGATCTCATGGAACTCTTCCCGGAAGCCTCCCGGTGCATCGTAAAAGGAGTGGAGCATTCCCACGGGTACCGAAACGTTGGGGTCCATGCCGGCGATGATATCACCCGTGGAATCGTTGTATACCGGTGGTGTGGGGACCAGCAGTTTGTTGAGGTCAAGTGCGAAGTTGATGCGGTTGTACTTGTCGAGATCGATCCCAAGGGATCCTCCCAGACGCAGGTTGGTGGGCAGGAAAGATGCCTCCTGGTCGGCCGTATAGGACATCTTCGTGCCGATGTTGCTGATGTTGAGGCCAAAGGCTGCTTCGCCGTCCTTGTCGCTCAGAGTGATATCGGTGTGATAGTACATGTTCACATCGGCGGCGAATGACATGCCTGGACGTGTATCTGTACTGCCGGTGCCGGTACCTCCTGTGAGATTGGAATAAATGAAACGGAACACCAGTCCTGCCGAGACCTTTTCCGAGAATGCCCGGGCATAGCCGGCGTCAAGAGCGAACTCGTTGGGGTTGAAGGTGCGGATCGGAGTGGCCCACTCGTCCGTGAACTCGATGTTCCCAAGAGAGAAATAGCGCAGGCTCATGCTTACGGTCTGCAGCTTGTCAAAACGATAGTACCCTACCAGATAGGCCAGATTGATGTCATTGACCAGATGGCGCAGCCATGGTGAATAAGAGATCCCCACACCCCATGTGCCTTCCTTGAAAGCATATTTGGCAGCGTTCCAGTGCTGGGAATTGATGTCAGGGGTGGTGGCCACTCCCACATCGCCCATACCCCCTGCCCGGGAATCGGGAGTGATCGTCAGGAATGGTACGGCTGTCGGGATCGCATTGACCTGGCCAGCAAGCTCACCCACCGAGATCTGGGCCTGTACGACCACGCCGCATAACCCCGCAAACCAAAAGAAAACGCTCAAGATCGCTTTGGACATCCTATTTCCGTTTTGTGGCACAAAAGTATAAAATAATAAACAAGTGATCATCGTATGAGCACCGTCTTGCCGCTGCCTGTGATCCTTCTTCCGTCATTAGAACGGACGATCACCTTGTAAACGTATATCCCCTGAGGAAGTTTTTCGCCATGGCTGTTGCGACCGTTCCACACCAACGGCGGAAGTGAGTATCCTCCTGAGAAAAGATGTTCTTCCAGGGTCGTGACGAGATGACCTCCCATATCGAAGATGTAGATCGTTATGTCCAGAGCCTGGTCCCCGAGATTGTGGTCAAAGGTGAAGCGTGTTTCTTCCCGGAAAGGATTGGGATAGTTACGCAGGTTCTCCAGACGGCCGGTGCCGCCGGGCTCCACCCGGAAAGTGAGGGTCGCTTCGGAAGAATTGTTGTAGTTGTCCCAGGCTTTGAGACGGAGCGTGTGTATGCCTTCCGGGAGGCCGAAGAAAGGATAGCGTACACTGCCTTTCCGGTAGTCGTTGAGATCGTAAGAGAAGTGGTCGTTCAGCACGATGGGGTTTTGTTCGTCGTCGTCCAGGATGGCGATGAGGTCGTGGCCGATGCCGTTGCCGACGGTGTTGATGCCTCCTTCGTCCGAGATATAGGCCAGGAGGACGGGATCTTCATCACATATCCCGCCGTCGTGGAAAAAGGTGTCGTTCAGAAAAAGGCGGATGAGCGGTCCTTCGTGGTCGGGAGGGGGATCTTCGGCGAAGCCGCCGACCACCAGCTCGCGATAGCTGCCGGCACCCTCCTGTCCTTCGTCCGTGACGGCATAATAGCTGATACTGCCATTACCCGTTTTGTAAGAGATGTCTTTGGGAACACGAAAAGAAAAGCAAAATCTGCCGCCGTTGACGGCTGCCTTGCCCTTGAAGATGATATTATCGCGGACGGTGAAGGTCATGGGAGAACCCCCGTCATTGGCCAGGGTGGTCACCTCCCGTTCTTTGTCAAAGATGGTGGGATAGAGGATGCCGTCATAAAATAGAGGAATGCCGTCGGGAGTCTCCAGATGCCCGGCGATGGTGATCAGTGACAAGGCTTTCAGCGTGTCATGAGGACTGCTTACTGCCACCCCGTTGAGCGAGTCGGTGATCACACGCAGCAACGGATAGGCCAGTCGCAAGGCAGGATCCCCCAACAAGGTGAAGTTGAGCTTGTTGATGCTTGTGCCCGAACTGTTCTTCGTATAACGAAGGGCATCCCCGAAAGTGTTGGGATGGCCCAGTTCGTTCTTTTCAAAAACGAAACGGTAGAAGTTGCTGTTGAGCACGAAATTCGGGCTGGAATACACCAGGCGTGTGGTGGTCAGCAGTGCTATGGCACCGCCGTCCGGGCTGAGCAGCACCTGTTCACCGGCTGATGTGCGGGGGGTAATGCCTCCGTTGGCATCGATCTCTATGTCATCAAAACGGCTGAATTCACACGTGGCAGTAATGAACAGGGGACAACGAGGGAAATTGTGCCAGGTGACGATGTCGTTGAGGCCCAGGATGGCTTCATGGGCCAGTCCCCGCTCGTTGCCATGGCCTACATAGTTGAAGATCAGGATCCCTCTTTCCATATTGTCGGTAATGGCCTGGTTGACATCCGGATATCGCTGGCCGCTGGCCGTGGAGATCTGAGGGTAAGCATCCAGGTAGATCTTACGGATGACAAACGAGGGATAAGTGGTGTCAATGTAAGAGGCCAGTTTGTTGGCATCGGACATATGGACGTTGTTGTCTTCGTCATCCCCTACAAAACAGAGGGTGTTGCGCCAGTCTCCCATTGCCTCTCTGGTATAATAAGCTTCGATCTTGCGCACGATGGCCCGGGCTTCTTCGGGAGTGGTGACAGGGAGCCTTCCCACCCCGATGTCCAGCGTACCGTTCACTCCCCCTTCGGTGTCATCCAACAGCCCGAAAAAATCATCGGTGACATAGGATTGGGTGGGTGAGAGCGAGCTGACCGACTGGTAGGTGGGGATGAAGTTGGGATTCCCCGGTACATCGGACAGGTTATCATAGGAGCCGTCGCCCAGCAAAAGAAGATACCGGGGACGTTCTTTCATGGTAGCGGCCCGGCGGTAGAACATCCTGACAAAATTACGGATGGCGGCAACATCACGCGCTCCTGAGGAGAACTCATTGTATACCTGCACGGTGGTGGCTACCACCACATCCATCTGGTCGTGATCGTGATGGTATTGGGCCAGCGTCCGTGCTTCCTCCAGAAAATCGGGATGAGTGACCACCACCATTGTGGCCTGCGGGTAGCCGTGCAGATCCTGGTTGGGAAGACCTTTCTCGACGGTTTCGGGTGTGGGGAAGTCAGCACCGCTGAAGATGACAAACTCGCGCAGAACATCGGTGGCTGAACGGAAGACAGTGTATCCGTCCTCGCGTCGGATCTTCATCTCCCGGACATGATGGAGGTCGGTGACGTCCCATATCCTTCCTTCTTCCCCTGTGATACGGAACTCGGTGATCCCTCCCGCAAGAACAGAGCGCCGGTCACGGAAATAAAGCGGGGTCCCCGTGAACCGGAGCCTGCACCGGGCCTGCACCGTGATCCTGTCGAGCCATGCCCGTGAGTTGGCAGGGTCGCTGTTGCGGTAGGTCAGCACCACGGGCAACTCATCCTCATTGAAAAAGAAATGATAATCGTTTGCAGCAGCCCTGGCATAGGCCGATGTGAAGCTGTACAGATTGACAGGCCCCACGGCCACAGATCCCAGTGACTGTTCGCCTGCTTTCACGTCAAAATAGGATGTACGTGAGGACCGCGCTGCCACACGGATACGCATCATCATCCGTTCTTCGGGGATCAGGGAGGGGAAAGAAAAGCGTAAGGTGACGGGTATGCCCGAGGGAAAAGGTTCATACCATTCCCGCCCCGAACGGATCAGGTTCTCTTTGTTGACCTCATGATACCCCACAGCATCATAAGCAGTGGAAACGTAGTTGACGGGATCAGCCGGAGGGGTTGTTTCCACGATCTCGGGAGGCGAAACCGAGGCAGAAGTGATGAAATAGTAAGCATAACGGTCGTACAGGTGCGGAACAGGGGTGTAAAAAGAGTCGGTGAAAGAATATTTCCACCGGAGCGGACCGGTGGCATAGAAAAGAAGATGATCCCCCTTCCCGAAAACACCGTCGTCTCCTTTATCCATCCACACAGGGATCTCCTGGAGATCATCGGCTACGGGGACATTGTTCATCTCGGGCAGCATCCCTCCGCCGTTGCCGTAAATATGAGGGTGGGAAGGGTCGGGAAGACCCATCTTTCTCAGATCGTCGTAAGTGAGCTTGTAAATGCCCGTATGAAAGATTCTTACCTTGACCCAGTATCCGTCGGCCAGCACGGAATGACCTGCCGTCTGGGCCTGTAACATGCCCGGAACAGCAATGATCGTCAGGAGGAATAGAATGGTATGCAGGCTGTTTTTCATACAGATCGGTGAAAAACAAAAATAATCCTTTTCAAGGATACGTTGTACAGACCGGGGATCTTCTTACCCTTGGAACGTTCGGATGGTGGGATTATTGCTATTTTTGGAAGGCATGCTTTTGACAAAGAAGATCGACATAAAAAGGAAGATCCCGGCAATGTGGTTGCTTCTCTGTTTGGGGCTCAGGGGGGTGGTGGCACAGGATCCTTCTTTTTCGCTTGTTTATGCCCAGCGGATGTATGAGGTGCCGGCTTTTGCCGGTATGGATGAAGGGCGTATGGCGCTGGGGTTCCGGGATTCCTACCCGGGCAGTGATGCCATGTTCATCACCACGTTCGCCTCATGGGACCAGCATCTGGAGGTGCTGCACGGAGGCTATGGGGTGACGGTGATGCATGACAGGACCGCCGGAGGCATGCTGGCCTCCTCAGCCTTGACAGCGGTATATTCCTACCATCTGCAGCTTACGCGCGATCTTTTTCTGAACAGCGGTTTTTCGGTCTCTCTGATGCAGAACTGTTTCGATGCGGGTGACGTGGTCCTCCCCGGTATGATACCTCAGGGCGGGGGAGCTCTCCTTCCTCCCGATGAGCTGATCCGTTCGGAAAGCCATTTCTTTCCGGACTTTGGTGTGAGCTTTCTCATGTATGGCCGCCGGTGGACAGCAGCCGCACAGGCAACCCACCTGATGGAACCTTACCGCTTTGCACAGAAAAGAGAAGAAACTACCCTGCCCAGGAAATATCTTTTCATCCTTTCCTATGCGTTTCCCGCGAACAACGACTGGAGCTTCTACACCAGCCTCACCACCCAATGGCAGCACAGATCCTCGCTCTATGGTGTGAGTGGTCAGGCAAGTTACCGCAATGTGTCGGCCGGAGTGGGATGGAAAAAAAACTTCGGACAAAGATACGATGCAGCCGTTCTGTACGTTGGAATGAATAAGGGAAAGATAAGTTTCAGGTATGCATTGGATATGATGCTCCGGTCCGGCATCGGAACCTCAAAAGGGAATGCGCACGAAGTGGCGCTCGTCCTTCTTACGGGTCGTACCAAAAAGCGCGGTCATCAGACAATATTTTTGCCTCCCTTTTAGTATTAAAAATAAATTGATTATTTTTGTTTAAGAAAATTGCTATTTTTGGAGTTTAAGAGCTATTGAACGGGTCCATAAAATCTTTTTGATATGCGTATCGGTAAAATGAAAGCAGCAGTGATCCCGGTGGTGTTCACCGGATTTGCTTTTCTGACCTCTTGCGGACTCATCGGGGGTGGTGGCGAGGAAGTTTCCCCCACGACCGGCTGGAGATACAATGATCCCGAGAACGGCGGTTTCGAGGTTAAAACCGCTTATGAGCAGCCGACAGGTCCCGGCCTCGTTTTCATTGAAGGAGGCACCTTCACCATGGGGCGTGTGGAACAGGATGTGATGTACGACTGGAACAACATTCCCCGCCGTGTGACCGTTACCTCGTTCTATATGGATGAGACCGAGGTGCGCAACGTGGATTACCGGGAATACCTTTACTGGCTGGCTCGGGTCTACAAGAGCTATCCCGAGGTCTACCGTCAGGCCCTTCCCGACACACTGGTCTGGCGAAGCCCCCTGGCATACAACGAGCCCTATGTGAAGTATTATTTCCGCTTCCCGGCTTATAACGACTATCCGGTGGTAGGGGTCAACTGGCTCCAGGCCAATGATTATTGTTCCTGGCGTACCGACAGGGTCAATGAGAAGATCCTGATCGACGAGGGGATCCTCAATCCCGATCCCAACCAGACGGACGAGAACAGTTTCAATACCGAAGCTTATCTGGCCGGACAGTATGAGGGCAATGTCAATCAGAACCTTCCGAGTCTTAACCCCAACCAGGAAAGCCGCAGGGTGACCCTGGAGGATGGTATCCTGCTTCCCGCCTATCGTCTGCCGACCGAGGCCGAATGGGAATATGCCGCATTGGCCCTTATCGGGAACACTTATGACGAGCGTCTCTATGAAAGAAGGCTTTATCCATGGGATGGTCACTATCTCCGTAACGCTTCCAGGAAATATCGAGGACGTTTCATGGCAAACTTTGTCCGCGGGAACGGTGACTACATGGGGCTCGCCGGTGATCTGAACGACAATGCTGCCATCACCGCCCCGGTGAAATCCTACTGGCCCAACGACTACGGTCTCTACTGTATGGCGGGCAATGTCAACGAATGGGTCGCTGATGTCTACAGGCAGCTCAATAGCGTTGAGGTGGATCCGCTTAACCCCTTCCGCGGAAATATTTACAAGGTGCTCGTGACCGACCAGGACGGGAATGTGGCGGAGAAAGACAGTCTTGGTCGTCTGCGCTATCGTGAGGTGACCCCCGAGGAAGTGGCCGACAGATACAACTACCAGAAAGCCGATTACAGAAACTACAAGGATGGAGACCTTCAGTCGGCCATCTCCAACAGTGACGACTGGAAAGGTGAAGACAAAGGTACGGGCCAGATGTATGCGCAGGATGCCGCCAACAACGACTTCACCACGCTGGTCAACGATCGTGCACGAGTTTACAAAGGCGGTTCGTGGATGGATCGGGCCTACTGGCTGATTCCCTCCACACGCCGTTTCCTGGATGAACGCAGCGCACGTGCCGACATTGGCTTCCGCTGTGCCATGACCCGCGTGGGTAGCCCCGCAGGCAACTGATCGAACCGTGGGAAAAATATCAGGGCCTCATGCGGTTGCAATGAGGCCCTTTCTTTTTTGCAACCGATGGATATACGTGAACTGTACCACCATTTCAGAATTCATCCTTACATTACCACCGATTCCAGGAAGGTGATCCCGGGGAGTCTTTTCTTTGCCCTGAAGGGGGAACGCTTTGATGGGAACCGTTTTGCCGCCCAGGCCCTCGAACGGGGAGCCTCCCTGGCGGTGGTGAGCGATCCGGCCATGGCCCTGAATGAGCGTTACCTTCTGGTCGATGATACCCTGAAAACACTACAGGACCTGGCCCGCTATCACCGGAAACAGATGGATCTGCCTGTGATCGCCCTGACAGGGACCAACGGAAAAACTACCACCAAAGAACTGATCGTGGCAGTGTTGTCCAAGAAATACCGGGTTACAGGTACGCAGGGAAATCTCAACAATCATATCGGAGTTCCTTTGACGATCCTCTCTGCAAATGATGAAACGGAGATCCTGGTGGTGGAAATGGGGGCCAATCACCCCGGTGAGATCGCTTTCCTTTGCAGCATCGCTGATCCTACCCATGGACTTGTCACCAATGTAGGACATGCCCATCTGGAAGGGTTCGGCAGCTTCGAGAAAGTCGTGGCCACCAAAACGGAACTCTACAACCATCTGATGTTACGAAAAGGTAAGGTCTATTATCATGCTTCCGATCCTCATCTGGCACCCCGCGCCCGACTGATACGGAACCGCCTTTCCTATGGGGTGGCGGGCAGTGATGCGGATGTCCTGTTCGAACCTCCTGAGGAGGGTGTCACGCTCACGTTCACCTGGCATTCCCCTGAAGGGGACAGAAAAGTGGTTTCCCGGATGTACGGACGGTACAACTTCACCAACATGATGGCTGCCATTACGGTTGGCACCGACCTGGATGTGCCGCCTGAAGAGGTGGTATCAGCCGTGGAAACCTATGTGCCGGAGAACATGAGGTCGCAGGTGGTACATACCCCTCGCGGGAATATCGTCATCCTGGATGCATACAACGCCAATCCTGCTAGCATGAAGGCCGCCCTGGAAACATTCCATGACCTTCCGGGAAAGGAGAAGGCCGTGGTCCTTGGTGACATGCTCGAACTGGGAGTGTTTGCTAAGGAAGAACACAAAAAAATTGTTAAATTGCTCAGGGAAAAAGGTCCCTTCCGTGAAGTATTGCTCATTGGCCCCCGTTTTCGGGAAGTATGCGACGAAGCTTCTTACCATACCTTCGGTGATCCTGTGGAGGCAGGGCAGTACCTCGAGAAAAAGCGTTGGCAGGGAATGCATGTGCTGCTCAAGGGGTCACGGGGAATGGGACTGGAATCGCTGATGGATAAACTTTGAAAAATATGGCTGACAAGTTCATGGACCCCATCGCCAAGTTGATGGGATTGCGTTTCAAATCCCATCCCTGGCACGGGGTGGAGATCGGGCAGCAAGCCCCCGAGGTGGTCACCTGCTACATCGAAATGGTCCCCACCGATACGGTGAAATATGAGGTGGACAAAAAGAGCGGATACCTCATGATCGACCGTCCGCAGAAGTATTCCAACATCGTTCCAGCCTTGTACGGTTTTATTCCGCAGACCTACAGCGGTCGCAGAGTGGCAGCCCTCTCCATGGAACGCTCGGGATACGAGGATCTGACAGGCGACGGCGATCCGATGGACATCCTCGTACTAACGGAAAAAGAGATCACCCACGGGGATATCCTCGTCTTCGGACGTCCTATCGGTGGCCTGCGTATGATCGATGGAAAGGATGCGGATGACAAGATCATCGCCGTGCTCGACAACGATGCCGTCTATGGCCGCTTCCGCGATATCTTCGACCTTCCCCAGGCCATCATCGACAGGCTTAAACACTATTTCCTCACCTATAAGGATCTTCCTGGCAATCATCGTGAAAGGGAGATCACCGATGTGTATGGTCTTGAAGAAGCCCACGAGGTGATCCTGAAATCGATGGAGGATTATCAGGAAGAGTTCAGCCCAATGGTATAAAGCTTCCGCAGCTTATAGCCCGTCATCGAGGAAACGCTCACGGAAAGTGGGTTTTTCTCCTGCCATCTTCAAGAACAGATCCAGCGGCACCACTTCGAAATCTTGACCCAGTTCATCCAGGATCCGGGTCACTTTGTCGATATTGTTCCATTGCCGCACGTGGATCAGGAGGAAGTAGGGCCTTTTCCGGTTGAGTGAGGCCAGTTCCCGCAGATCCTCTACTGCCTCGCCGACAGAACGACCGGGATCCAGGTAGTAATCATAAGAGACGAGGGGCCGTCCCTTCTTTGAGGTGAAAGTGAAGGCCGGCGCATAGCCGTTGATGAAGCCGATGGCTTCCGGCATGTGTTGATAGTATTGATCGACCACTTCTCTGGTCAGGTCGGTGTTCCCCTCCAGCGTAGCCCCTTCCGAATAGTCCATGATCTCAAAAACGTTCAGGTCCAGCACCTGCATCAGCTGCCAGGCGGAATCGAGGAGGGCCCCCAGAAGGGTGTCGGGAACAGCTTTAGGATACATATAACCGGGGCCGGAGAGCGAGCCGATGAAATAATCATTCCCGGTAGCCTGGGAATAAAAGTACTCCAGCAACACCGGGGCCAGATGGTACCAGTTCATGGTCACCTCCCAGGCATACGGGATCTCACCCCGTCCCGGCTGGTTCCAGGCTCCCAGCCCCAGACAATCGGTCTGAACACAGGAGATGTATACCTTTCTCTGCGGATGATAGTGGCCTTTGGGTTGAACATGATGATGGTTCCGGAAAACAAAATCTTTCTCGAGAGGTATGTGATGCAGGAAGCTCATGTTAGGCAGGGTATGCAGACCCTCGACACGCAGGCCGTGCCGCGAAGCCAGACGGACGTAATCCCGCTCTTTGTCTTTGCCGTAAACATGCCATCCGAACACCATCCCCATGGGAGGCAGGGAGGCGAGGAGGCGATCGGCGATGTGGTATTCCAGCGTGTCTTTGGGGTCGGTAGAGAGATCGGTGAAAAAAGCCTTGTTCATCACACCCCAGTCGGCAATGGCCGGCTTACGTACCTGGCCATGTTCACCACCCAGCCAGACGATCATCTTCCCGGAACAACAGCTAGACAACGAATCATGAAATGCCTTGTATATCATTGCGTCCGGCATGGATCCGAACCTTCCCCGCAGATCGGCCACAAGCGACAAGCCTGCCCGTTCGACCAGCGGGACCAACTCCTCTGAGACGACGACCGCCTCACGACAGCCGGCCAGCGTGAATGCCAGATCCAGCGTCACGGGGTGCTTCTTGTCCCAGATGACATAGCCTTTTAGGTCGTCACGGAACAGGGAAAAAAGCTGGTCAAAGGTTTTGAGGGAACTGAAAGTGAAAAACTTTTCCTTCTCCAGATAATGGAGGATGTCTCCGGTGTAACGGTAGTCCCAGTCATCGGGATAGAGAAAATACAGCCTGGGTCCCTGACGGTTTACCAGACCCTGGAGGCTGAGCAGCAACACCTGCACATCCAGGTCGCCTTGTAAGCTCCAGTCGTCGGTCAGCCTGACGGCATAGGCTTCGCGGAAACCTTTTTTCTTCAGCAGATAGTGATATACCCTGATGCTGTCACCTCTGCTTTGAGAGATCCTGACCTTCAGCACATGATGGTCATGTGAGAGCACGAACGTTGAAGTTTCCTGCAGGGTGGCCTCTCCCTGAGAGGTAAAGATCTGGTAGTGTCGTGACAGAAGAAAAGAGTCCGGGGCGGCAAGGGTCACACGTCCCGGGATCTCACTCCCTGCCGGCATGCGCAGACCCAGAAAAACATTGTAAGGAAATACCCTGTCCGGGACTTTCCATGAGCAATGTCTTCCTGAGATGAGAAGCGTGTCGTGGTGCGTCCTGTCGCTTTTTCCCCAGATGAAAAAGATCGTATCCGTGGTGTTTACTCCTTCCCGGAAGGATATCCTCAGTTCATTCATCAGGGGGATGGAGGTGCTTTGGGCAGGGATCCAACGCCATTCTCCGAGAAAAGAAGAAGGGATCTGTGCCTTGAGGCCGACAGCCGTGAGGATGCCTGTCATCACCCCCAGAAAGAACAATAGGATCTTCCGTGACATGCAAAGTCTTAATACCTGTTCAGCCAGCGGTACCTCCGGGCATTGTCGCCGAACTTGGCGGCGAAAATGAATTCATGCGAACCAAAGCTGAACCGCTGAAGTCTGTTGAGCGTGTAGTCGAAAGAATAGCCGAAATAATAGTTCTGGTATTTGATCCCTCCCAAAATGCTGATCGCGTCGTTGGTCCGGTAGGAAAGACCTGCCCAGTAATTGTCCCGGTAATAAAGCGTTGTCGTGATGGTGGTCTGGAAGGTCCTGAGGTTGTCGAAGCTCTTGGCCATGATGGTAGGACGGAGGGAAAGATCGTAGTTGAGGTCGAAACGGTAGCCGCCGATGATGTAATAGTGGCGGTTCAGCTGATAACCGTTGTTGCCGTTCTTTCCCAGCTTGATGGATGAATTGAACAACTGCATGGCCGAAAAACCGACATAATAATCCCTGGTCATGTAATAGACTCCGAAATTGGCATCGGGAATGAACACCACAAAATCGTAGTTCTGAAGATAGGTGTCTCCCTGGTCCAGGGGTGTGTAGATATCTTCCGGGTCGATCTTGAACTGGAAAGCGTTCATCGACAGTCCGAAGGAGAGTTGTGAGGTGCGCATGGGGATATGGTAGGCATAAGTGAGCTGGAAGCCGTTCCGGCGGATGATGCCGTTGCGGTCGTTGAAGAGGTAGCCGCCCAGGCCCACCCGTCCGCCGCGCGAGGGGTGACGCATCCTGCGACGTACCGATGTCGATTTGGAGATATAGCTCCTCTTGAGCAGACGGGTCTGGAAACTGAGCGCTTGTGTGCTGGGAGAGTTGGGGACTCCTATCCATTGCTCACGCGCGGTCAGGTTGACCGAAGTGTAACCATCGCTGCCGGAAAGAGCCGGATTGACCAGGAAACGGTTCATGAAATACTGTGTGTACAACGGCAGCTGCTGTCCCCTGGAAGGTAGTGTCATACCTCCCAGGAGAACAGTCAGCAGTGCGATCTTGATCTTGTGCATATCCATAAGATGCTCACATTATCGAATGATGGTCACAGTTCCGGTGATGGGTTCGGACCCGTCACCCAGGTTGATGATATAGTGATATGAATCCATCGGCATCAGCTTGCCTTTGTAACGGCCGTCCCACGGCGTGGGATAACCTTTCTCAGAATGGAAGATGTGCTTGCCCCAACGGGTGTAGATGTCGATCACTGCATTCGGGTACATCTCGATATTCCCGATACGCCAGGTATCATTGTGGCCGTCACCGTTAGGCGTCAGAACGGTCGGGATACGCAGGCAGGCACTGCCGGAGTAGACCAGCTCAAAGTCCTTGCTCACACTACAAAGGTTGTTATCGGTGACGGTGACAGTGAAGCTCCCTGCCGGCAGGTTGGTGATCTCTTCTCCCATATCGCCGGTCGACCAGGAGATCTCATAAGGTGTCGTACCTCCCGTGACGGTGACCCTGATAGAGCCGTTGGGCTCATCGGGACACGACGGATTGGTCACCTCCTCTGTGATGTTGAGTTCCTCAGGTTCGTTGATGGTGAACGTCTCGCTCACACGGCAGTTGTGACTGTCGGTGATGGTGACGGTGTAGGTGCCCTGCGTAAGGGTGGTCTGGTCCTGAGCATCGGGTACAAGACCCGTACCGTCGGATGTGGTCCATACATAGCTGTAAGGCGGAGTACCTCCTGCAGGAGTCAGGATGATCGTACCGTCACTGCCGCCGTGGCACTTCACGTCGCTCACCTGGGCTGTCACCGTGATCGGCTGAGGATCGGTGATGGTCACCGTGTCTGATACCACCTGACAGTTGTTGCTGTCAGTGACCACCACATGGTATCCGCCCGGACCCAGGCCGGTGATGTCCTCGTCCACCGAGAACATGTCGGAACCTTTGTACCACTGATAAGTGTAAGGTGTCACACCGCCGGTGGCCGTGATGCTGATGGCGGCGTCGGCAGCACCAGGACAGCTGATCACCGTGATGTCATCGATCTGGACGTTCAGGGCCGGCGGCTCGGTGATCGTCACAGGACCCAGTGTGGCCATGCAGCCATGGGCGTCGGTCACGGTTAGGTTGTAATCACCCGGCGTCAGACCGCCGATGTCCTCGATGGTCTCGGTATATCCGCCGGGACCACTCCATGCATAGGTGTAAGGTTGTGTACCTCCTGTTACACTCACCTCTATGGCACCTGTGGCACTGCCGTGGCAGAGGATCTGGACCACCGTGTCAAGGGTTGTGGTCAACGGATCAGGTTCATGGATGGTGAATGAACCCTGAATGCTGCAACCGTTCGCATCGGTGATGGTGACGTCGTAACTGCCCGCACTCAGACCCGAGATGGTGGAGTCGGTAGCGCCGTTGCTCCAGCTGTAGGAGTAAGGCCTCGTGCCACCCTCGACGGTGAGCGTGATCTCACCATTGCTGCCTCCGTTGCAGGAGACATTTACGATGGCTGTGTCAGCGACGACGAGCGGGTCAGGT